>Ga0208356_1000107_pt1 | contig 28438 bp, 19 predicted proteins | sample NGESurshal072012_4_FD_184467 | JGI IMG/M metagenome (GOLD analysis project Ga0208356, IMG submission 184467) | Arctic peat soil microbial communities from Barrow, Alaska - NGEE Surface sample 53-1 shallow-072012 (SPAdes) | ecosystem: Environmental > Terrestrial > Soil > Wetlands > Peat ... | reverse complement strand
CCTCCAAACGGAAAGGTCTTTGGGTCGGCGGTCCCCTCCCCCTCGGCTATCACATGAAGAACGACAAGGTCGCCGTTATCGAAGACGAGGCCGAACGGGTCAGACTGATCTACCGACGGTATCTTGAACTTTGCGGCGTCAACGCGCTGGTGCGGGACCTTCGGGAACGAGATATTCGAACCAAATCAAGGCTTCTCGCAACGGGCGCGACCCGAGGCGGCGTTCCCTTCGGCCGGGGCTCGTTGTTCTACCTGCTGCGCAATCGCTTCTATATCGGCGAGGTCAAATACAAAAACGAGATCCTGCCTGGCGCGCAGCCGGCCATCATGGACCGGGCCCTGTTTGATGCGGTCCAACAGAAGCTGACCGACCAGTGGACCAATCGAACCACGATGCGGAATGCGAGCGACCATCTCTTGACCGGACTGTTATTTGACGATGCTGGCCATCGCATGGTGCCGACCCACGCCACTAAAGCCGGCATCCGCTACCGCTACTATGCCTCGCTGCCGCATTTGCATGGCGAGTCCAAGACGGCAACGGTCGGATCCCTGTCTCGCGTTCGGGCGAGCGACGTCGAGGACATCATCGCGAGGTCACTCGATGCGCATCTGATCGCCCAAAAGGAAAGGCCGGCCTCAGACACCGCGAATAGTGGATACGGTCAACTCCCGCTGGAGCAGGTCGCGCGAATTGAGGTGCACAAGGATCGTCTGGTCATTCGCCTGAAGGCGGCGGAAGCCGAACAAGCAACTGACGTGGGGGACGGTCACTTGCTTTCGATTCCGTGGCAGAAGGCTCCGTCCAGGAAATCCCGGCAGATCCTCCTCCCGCACGGCATACCCAAACACGAAGTTCGCCCGACCCGGATCGAGCGCCGTGCACGCTTGGTCAGTGCCATCGCCAGAGGTCGACGCTGGCTTGACGAGATCGTGTCCGGCTCGGTCACCGACATCGCGCAGATCGCGGCGCGGCAAAAATGCAGTGTGCGTCAGGTCAACATGACCATCTCGCTCGCCTTCCTCGCCCCGGAACTCGTCAAGGCTGCGTTCGAAGGCCGCTTGCCGCGCGGCATCGGGGTCGAACGACTTCGGGACGCTCCCGCAGAATGGAGCCGGCAGTTCGACGCGCTCGGACTGAACCCGCAATAAATTGCGACCCGAATCGGCGCTTTTCGCCCTTACCGGATCCATTTCCGAACCTAAAAACGGCCCCCTTACCGCTCGAAACCCGCGCCGCCGGGAACGGAATTTTTGGCCGCAGAGACGGGCGCCGAAAATCGCCCGTGAAGAACCCATAGTGCCGTTCCTTTCGTAAGGCCGGTCATGATTGCGGAGCCGGTCTTTGTGCGGTGACCTCGCCCATCACCGGGACACGACGGACTTCAGTTAAATAGTTGAGGGTCAATGATACCCACACGATGCCGTAGAGCAGCATGAAGCAGCTCGAATTCACGCCGAGCCAATCCAGGAGGACGCCGAACATGATCGGCAGCAGGAAGCCGCCGAGTCCGCCGGCCATGCCTACGATGCCGGAGACCGCGCCCATGCTGTCCGGAAATTCGTCGCCGATATATTTGAAGGTTGAGGCCATGCCGCAGGCGAAGGCGATTCCCAACACGAGCAGCATGCCCGCGAAGAGCCAGGGCGGCAATGCGATGCCGAAGTTGCGCGGCCCGTTGACGGTGTGGACGATCAACTCCGTCTTCGGATACGAGAGCATGAACAGGCAGACCCAAGCGACCCAAAGTACCCACCAAGTGACGTTATGGGCGCCGAAGCGGTCGGAGAGCCAGCCGCCGAAAGCGCGAAATGCGCCGCCAGGCAGTGAGAAACAGGCCGCGAGCAGCGAGGCCTCAGCGATCGAGAAGCCATATTCCGTCTTGAAGTATTGCGGCATCCAGACGGAGAGGGCGGTGAATCCGCCGAACACGATCGAGTAATACTGGCAGTATTTCCAGACGCGCGGATCGCGCACCACCGACAATTGGTGCCACATCGACGACACAGCGCCCTTGCCGACGGCAGGATCGGGTGCGGAGAAGACCCAGAAGACAACCGCAGTGATCAGCAGCGCCACGGCATAGACCCGCGGCACCATCTGCCAGCTATACGCGTTGATCAGGAAGGGAGCGATGAACATATTCAGAGCGGCACCGACGGTTCCGGCACCGAAGAAGCCCATGGCGAAGCCGCGGCGGTCCTTCGGAAAGAATCGCGCGACGTAAGGGGTCCCCACCGAAAACGAGGCGCCGACGAGACCGAGCGCAAGCCCGAGCAGGAGAAATTGCCAGAGCGCGGTTGCGTAAGAAGAGATCCAAAGAGGGATCGCGCACCCAATCAGCAGCAGCAACATGATGATCCGGCCGCCGAAGCGGTCCGTCCAGATGCCGAGGGGGAGACGGAATAGCGCGCCGGTGAGGATGGGGGTTGCTGTGAGCAGACCGAATTGCGTCGAATCAAGATCAAGCTGCGTGCGGATCGGAATCCCCGTCACGCCGAACATCATCCACACCGCGAAGCACACGGTGAAGGCCCAAGTGGTCACAAGTAGGACGGAGAGATTCCCAGATTTCGCCATTCCTCGCCCCGATGGGTTCGTGCAATGCCGACAGGCGGGCGTCGATGGCTGTGGCTGCCTTGTTTCCGTTCAGACAGTAGCAAGGTCGGTTTTGGAAGGATTTGCTGCTCTCGTCAAGGCCAAGCATTTCGAGCTATTCGGGTAACGGAGCCGTCAGTTCGCGACGTTCGGACTCAATCCGGCATAGCGCTAGAGCGTCAACCCAGAATCCCTAATTGCCGTGGCTCCAAAATCGGAATTCCGGCTGCAGTTGCGGCCGGAGTTCACGGCCGAGCTCGACCGCCGGGAACGGAATTTTTGGATGCGGAGACGGCCCCCCTAAATCGCCACTCGAAAGCGAGACCGCTCTCGGAGACCAAAAATCCACGAAATGAATGGCCGGAAACGCCCGCAAAAACTCTCTATTGGACGTCGCGCCGGAAACGCCCGGTTTGCGGAGATTGGATGGTGGTGTGCGCAGTCAGATACGAACCGGTCTCGACCCCCAATTCCCTGATAAGGCCGGTTTTACAGGGAATTTTCGCCAAAAATTGCCTGTTCCGCGAATCCGGCCCTGACTTCAGGTCGGACGATCAAAGGCTTAGCGGCGAATTCCCTACTTGATGAACAGGGAATTTTTGCGGGAGATCAGGGATTCGTCGTTCCGGATCAGCGAACTTTTGCGAAAGATCAGGCAATTTTTGAAATGGCGGTTTTGCCCACAAGACCTGCGACAAGGGTCCCGGGGGACGCCCGTCGGGGGCCCACTTCCCTTCACACTTGGCACCGTATAGGAGGACCCGTGCCTCGACGTGAGATGCAGGAAGAGGCCAGGCCCGCGGTAACGTGATGTTTCGCGGGGGTGGCCCCCCGAGTCGGCCTAGCCGGCAATCCTGCAAGGTAACGCGTACAATGCGGGCGTGACGCCCAATGGGCTCGAAGGACTTGCGTGGCAAGGGCCTTCGGAATCGCGTCGCCGGTCCACGCTCCAACCATTCCTGGTTCCTGAGCCCTCCCCTGCGACTTCCTTTCAAGCCTATTGGACAGGAGGGTGCCATGTTATTGGCCATCACCTATCGCGCCGTGGCGGAGTTGAAGCCGTACCCGCGCAACGCTCGAACCCACTCGCGCAAGCAGGTCAAGCAAATCGCCGCCGCAATCAAGGAATTCGGTTTCACAAACCCAGTCCTGATTGACGAGCACGACCAGATTTTCGCCGGCCACGGCCGGGTCGCTGCCGCCAAGCTGTTGGACCTTGTCCAGGTGCCGACCCTGCAACTCAGCCACCTAAGCCCCGCGCAGAAGCGGGCCTATATTCTGGCCGACAATCGATTGGCCGAGAAGGCCGGCTGGGACAAGGAAATCCTCGCCGTCGAATTGCAGGGACTGCTGGACGACGGTTTCGAGGTTATTCTCACCGGTTTTGAGGTGCCGGACGTCGACGTCGTTCTGGACGCGGCTGCGGACACGAAATCCGACCGTCTCGGCGACGACCTTATCCCCGACCCGGGGACGGCCGTTTCCCGCCCCGGTGACCTCTGGCGGTTGGGGGCTCACCGGCTCCTCTGTGGCAGTGCGCTCGACGCTAGCGCCTATCTCACGTTGCTCGAGGGCGCCAAGGCAGCCCTGGCAATCACCGACCCTCCCTATAACGTTGCCATTAATGGCCACGTCGGCGGCAAGGGCCAAATCCAGCACCGGGATTTCGAAATGGCTTGCGGTGAAATGACCCAAGCTGGCTTCACGACATTCCTGACCACGACTTTCGAGCACCTGGCCGCCCACAGCACGGACGGGTCTGTCCATTATGTCTTTATGGACTGGCGCCATATGCAGGAAATGCTCACCGCCGGCCACGCGGTGTATTCCGAGCTGAAAAACCTCTGTATCTGGAATAAGACCAACGGCGGAATGGGAGCCTTCTATCGCTCCAAACACGAACTGGTCTTTGTGTGGAAATCGGGAACGGCTCCTCACCTCAACAACTTCGAGCTCGGCCAGCACGGGCGCAATCGCACCAACGTCTGGGATTACGCCGGGGTCAATTCGTTCCGGTCGGAGCGAATGGACGAGCTGCAAATGCACCCGACGGTGAAGCCGGCGGGTATGATTGCCGACGCAATCAGGGACTGCTCCAAACGCGGCGACCTGGTCCTCGACCCGTTCTGCGGCAGCGGCACCATTCTGATTGCAGCTGAGCGAACCGGCCGCAAGGCTCGCGCCCTCGAAATCGACCCGGTCTATGTCGACGTCGCCATCCGGCGCTGGGAGGCGCTGACCGGAAAGTCCGCGACGCTCACAACCGGCGAAACCTTTGAGGAAGTCGCCGAGCAGCGCACTTCGGAAGACGAAATCCCTCAGACCGAGGCAGCCATACTGCCCGAGAGGGGAGGCGAATATGTCGGAGCCTTCTGAAACCGAGGCGGTCGGCTACAAGCGGCCGCCCAGCAAAACCCAGTTCAAGCCGGGCCAATCGGGCAACCCGCGTGGCCGGCCGAAACGGAAGGTCAATATGAGCGAATCTCTCAACAGAGCGCTCGATCAAAAAATCGTTGTAACGGAACTTGGGAAGACGCTGACCGGTATGGAAGCGTTCGTTCACTCTACTCTCAATCGCGTGCTCCAGGGTGACGCAAAGGCTATCCCTGCGCTTGTGCGTCTCCTCAACCAAACCGAACAGTTCAAGCCAATACCAATCCCTGGCCAAATGACAGGTGTCGTCGTGATACGGCCGGCCTATTTCGACGACCCTCTGTGCCCCCTACCCGACACACCTGGAAGGAACAGCTAATGACTGACAACAACGACCAAACCGCCGCAACCAAACCTCTGACGGGTTACAAACATCCTCCGACCAAAACCCGATTTCAGAAGGGACGCTCGGGCAATCCCAGAGGTCGGCCCAAGGAGAGCCGCAACCTCGTCACGGTATTATCGGAGGCCCTCAATCAATCGGTTACGCTCAAGCAGGACGGCAAGTCGAAACAAGTCACCAAAGGAGACGCCCTCATTGGAGTCTTGCTGAATATGGCAAGCAAGGGCGAGCGCCAGGCTGTCGACGCGGTCATAAATCTTCTCGGCAAGATTGAACGGTTGGTCGAACCGCCTGAGAGGAAAAATGTCGGCGTTATGGTCGTCCCGGGAGTGGCAAAATCGAAAGAGGAATGGGAACGAGCAGTGGCGAACTGGACGAAGCGGAAGGAATTGCAGGACGAGCAATGGAGGTATGACCGCCCGAATGTGGAAGCAAAAGTGCAATTTTATCGCAATCTTATAATGACGCACAAGGGCACGCCGCTCGGAGATAAAGCGGCTGCCGAGTTCAATGAGATAACACGTTCGCTCGAATACATACGCAACCCTTACATCACACGCCAATCGTACCCCTCCGAACAAGAGGGCGAGGAGTTTCGGAGGAAGGTTAGAGCACTACAAGAGGCTAGACAGGCTTTGCGCGACGCCGAAACCGAAGGACCTGAGCAGCAGCACATTGCTGCCAAGGCTCTTGAGGAAGCCGAGAAGGATTTTCGGAAGCCATACCAATCCAAACCGCGACCGCTAGTGAACTAATGAGTGCGGAGTGGTCTCGGACATTGGCTCGATAGCCTGTCCTGCTCAATTGTACCGCGGAACATTAGTTCGCGCGTGGCGTTGGCCTACATGAATAAAATGGATTTAATGCTCGGCTCGGCAGTCTTGGCCGTTTTGTTTGTTGTAATCATTAACGGCATTGTTTGGAGCGTTGTTTAACGCGAAACGCCGCCGAAGGCGGCTCTCTACTTCGACGTTCGCAACTTCCTATGCGTAACGAAGTATCGGCGAGAGGACATTGGCCGCGACACATCAGCCACGCGGCCAAGAAGGCGGGCACGATCATCAGGGTCGCCCCAAAATCGCGTACTCCTGCTCTTCGATGAGCGGATCGATGAAGGCTTTGGCCTAATCTTCGAGGCCAAGATGCGACTGCGTGCCGTATGTGGCTTACCCCGGCCGACGTCTACTTCGGCAGGGCCGAAACAATCCTGGCCGAGCGAGAACGCATCAAGCGTGCAACTATCGCAAACCGACGCTTGCAGCATCAGCTGCAGGCCGCCTAAACTCTAACCCTGATGAACCAGAGCCTCCCTTCTCGAAACGCCTGACCAGTCTCAAATTATCTGCTGACGGGCGACCCACGCCGGCGCGATCGTGCGTTACCTCCGGGATGATCCGGACACAGTAGAGTTCCGATCTCGCTGCCGAAAGCAGCGAAATGCTCCGCTACTTGGCCCGCCAACGGCTTTTGCCCATCGATGGATGGCTTGCGATCAGCTACGACGCCGCACCCGCCTGCTCCAATGCCGGAAGCGTTCGAGATAGAGATAGACGACGGGTGTGGTGTAGAGGGTAAGGATCTGGCTTAGGACAAGTCCCCCGATGATTGTGATGCCGAGCGGCTGGCGAAACTCGCTGCCCTCGCCCGTCCCGATGACCAGCGGCACCGCGCCTAGCAACGACGCCATGGTGGTCATCATGATGGGCCGGAAGCGTAGCAGGCAGGCTTCGTAGATCGCGTCGGCCGGTGATAGATCTCGCTCGCGCTCGGCGTCGAGTGCGAAATCGATCATCAGAATAGCGTTCTTCTTCACGATGCCAACCAGGAGGATCACCCCGATCATCCCGATGATGTCGAACTGGGTGTGAAACAACATCAGTGCGAGAACGGCCTCGACGCCGGCCGAGGGCAGCGTGGACAGGATCGTCAGCGGATGGACGAAACTCTCATAGAGCACGCCAAGCGAGATATAGATTGTTGCCAGCGCCGCGAGGACGAGAAACGGCTCGCTGCTGATCGATTCCTGAAATATCTTGGCGACGCCCTGGAACGAGCCCTTTATTGTCGTCGGAACCCCGATCTGCTCCATGGTCGCTTCGATCGTCGCCACCGCCGTAGAGAGCGACACGCCGGGCGGAAGATTGAACGAGATCGTGTTCGCGACCAGGCCGTCCTGATGGTTGACGATCAGGGACGTCTGGGCCTGTCCGAAGCGGGCGATGCTGGACAGTGGAATCATCGTCTCCTGGCTGGTGCTGACTGCCGTGCCGGTCGACGCTGCCGTTCTGCCGGTGGCGCAGATCGAGTTGGTCGCGAGATTCCGCACCGCGCTGGCTGCGACGGAATTGACCGACGCGGCCCGCGTCGATGACACGGTCCCGACCAGGGCATTGGTCGTTTGCGGACCGCTGGCCGGTCCACCCGAGGTGCTGACATAGACATCCCTGAGCGTCTGCGGGTCCTGCCAGTACACAGGCGCCACTTCCATGGTACTGGTTGCGCGCGACATGGACGGTCGAGACCTGCCGTTGCCCGAACGCGTGTCAGGCGGGTGGCAGCAGCCGGTTGGCTTGGAACTCGGCAAAGTATTTGGCGAACATCGCCTCGGTATCCATCACCTCGGTGAAGCCGGCCTGCATCAGCTTGATGGTGGAAACAATCGCCGGAGGCCCGGGCTTATTGCGGCCATAGCCCATAGTGTAGTCGGCGTATTCGAAGGACAGGCCGACGAAGTCGCGCAGATTGCCTGAGCGCAGCCCGTGCCGGGCGCAGATCGTTTCCCATTCCGCCTCGCGCGGACGAATGTCGCGGTCGAGCGAGAGCGGCACGTGACCGCCCGGCCGCATGCCCAGCGACGCGGCGATGGCGGGCCAGATGTTTTCCCAGACGAACACGTCGCCGTTGGTGATGTTGAATATCTCGTTGCGGGCGCTTGCTGCCTCACCGGCCCAGGCGATGGCGCGGGCCAGCAGGGCGGCGTCGATCGCTTGGGCCACGCGCGGCGCGCCGCCGGGGAAGGGCAGGTCCAGCCCTGCCTCGCGCCGCAGGGCGGCATAGACGCCAAGGGCGGGGATCACGTTCATGGCGCTGCCGGTGGAATAGCCGACGATCAGCACCGGACGCAGGATCGACCAGGTCCAGTCCTTGCCCCGTTGCAGGGCGCGCAGTTCGTTTTCCTGGTTCCAGTAGAAGTTCGGCTGCTCGTGCATTTCCGAGCGGTTTTCCCGCGCCGGCACCGAAAGCGGGCGGACGTGTACGCCATAGGCCTTAGTGCCCTGCAGCAGCGTCACATGGCGTAGATTCTTCGCGTGCCGTTCCAGCGGGTCAAGCAGGTTGCGCAGCATCCGGTCGTTGGTCTCGATCTGCTCGCGTTCCTGCCAGCCGGCAACCAGTCCGGGGCGTTCGTACAGGGCGGCGTATACCAGATGCGTAACGCCGGGCAGGCTCGTGGCAAGCTGCTCGCAGGCGGCGGCGTCGGTCAGGTCCAATGGCAGGAAGCGCGCGCCATACGTATCGTCGGGCGCCCGCCGCGACAGGGCGATGACGTTGCAATCGGGATCCGCGCCGAAATGCCTCATCGCCGCATAGCCCACCAGCCCCGTGGCGCCGGCGATCAGGACCTGCTTGCCCGGCATGGCTCAGACCTCGTGCGGTGCGGGCGCGTTGGAAAGGAAGGCATTGGTTCCTGACCTCATTGGCATGACTTCAGTCTGGCCGGCCTGCGTGGACCATAGCGGCACCCCAGAACTTCTTCGCAGCCCAAGCGCAGGCTAATATAGCTCGCAATGCGGCTAAAGAGTCGGGTGACTTTCAGGCCGCAAGTGCAAGAATAAATATATGCCTCGGCAAAGAAGAGGCGTGAGGGAGAAAAGACATGCTCAAGCCGATCGGCGCCGCACTCACTGCGGCCTTTCTTGTTACGACATCCGCGGCGCTGGCCGCCGAAAAGCCGAAGGATCCGGACATTATCCATATCGGCGCCCTGTTCGCCATGACCGGCAAGACCAGCTATTACGGCACGGTAATGAGCCAGGGGATGAAGCAGGCCATCGACGAAATAAATGCCAAGGGCGGCGTCGACGGCATCAAGCTCGAAGCCGACATCGAGGATCATCAAGGCGGCGTGGCCAAGGCTGGAGTGGACGGCTTCACGCGCGTGCGCAACCTCTACAACGTGCAGGCGGTGATGACTTCGTTCACGCCGCCGACTTTGGCCATTGCGCCGATCGCCGACGAGCAGAAAATTTTCCTGATCAACGGCGGCGGCGTCAGCAACAACCTGGTCGGCGCCTCGAAATACCTGTTCCACAACCGTTCGCTCGCCTCCGATCTCGGTAGCGCCGCGGTCGGCCACGCGCACGATCTGGGCTTGAAGAAGATGGCTGAGCTCGCCTGGAACTCGGACGCCGGCGACAATATCGTCAAGACCGTGGACGAGATTTGGAAAAAGGGCGGCGGCACGGTGGTAGCGTCGGAAAAAATGGATGTCGGCGCCGCCAACATCGATACCCAGATAGCCAAGATTCGCGCCGGCAATCCCGACTTCGTCGCCCTGTGGCTGTTCAGCCCCGACCCGGGCCTGGCCGCCAAGCGCATACGCGATTTCGGCCTGAAGGTGCCTTTGATCGGCGTGGAATATACCGCCGACGTGCAGAAGCTCGGTGGTGCGGCGCTGGAAGGCTACGAATTCACCTCCGACTATTTCAAACCCTCACCCGACGAGCCTTGGTCGGCCGCCTTCGCCAAAGGCTACAAGGAACGCTACAACGCCGATCCGGATTTCTATGCCGCCAATTACTATGAAGGGGTCTATGTCATCGCCGAATCCATGAAGCGGGCCCGCGCCAAGGGTGGCGATTGGTACCACGGCGACAAGATCGCGGCGGCGCTGCGCGAGAACCCGACCTTCGAGTCGGTCTATGGCGGCAGCATGGAGTTCCAAGCCAACGGCGTGGCCAAGAAGCGCGTAGCGCTGTTCAAGGTCCAGAACGGCGACAAAGTATTCGAGAAATATATTGAAGCCAAGTAGCAGGCGCGTTCAAAGAATGCCGGGCTCCATGGTTCGAGGCGGTCTCCGCGCGGCCACCTCGCCATGACGGTTCGTTACGGCTTGCGCAGGCCGAGGGGTGCCCGCCAGGCGCATCTCACGGCAAACGGGAGTCATGGCCACACGCCCGCCTGAGTTCAATCATGGATCTTTTTGCGCAGCTTTTCGTCAACGGCCTGATCAACGGCAGCCACTATGCACTGCTCGGCGCCGGCTTCGGCTTGATCTTTTCCACCACCCGCATCGTGCATTTCGCTTACGGACCGATCTTTACCGCGGCAGCCTATGCAGCCTGGTTCGCCGCCAATGTGCTGGGCCTGCCGATCGCTGCCGCCATGCTCTTCGCGGCACTGGTCGCCGCCGCGCTCGGCACCGCCACCTATCAATATCTTTATCTGCCTTTCGAGCTGCGCCAAAGCTCATCGCATGTGACACTGATTGCCTCCCTCGGCCTGTTCATCGTTCTGGAAAACCTGATTGCCATCATCTTCGGCACCGGCGGGCGTGTGGTCGACGGTTACCAATATGGCATCTTTCTTATCGGCCCGGTCTATTTCAGCTCGGTCCAGCTCGGCCAGGTGATCGCCATGATCGTACTGACCGCATCGCTCGGCGTCTATCTCGCCCATACCCGCCACGGCAAAGCCATCCTGGCCACCACCGACAATCCGGAGATGGCGCGCATTATCGGCATCGACACGGTGAAGGTGTCGCGGCTGGTGTTCGCCATCGGCTCGGCACTGTCGGCCATTCCGGCGACGCTCATCCTGCTCAAGGACGGGGCGACGCCGAGCATGGGCTTTTTTGCTGTCTTCATCGCCTTCGTCGCTGTCATCGTCGGCGGGGTCGGCTCGCTGCGCGGCGCCATCGCCGGCGGCCTGGCGCTCGGCTTGGTAGAAAGTTTGGGTCTGTGGAAGATTCCGACCGAGTGGCAAAGTTCCATCGCATTCATCGTACTGTTCCTGGTGGTGCTGCTCAGGCCGCAAGGCTTGTTTGGTCGGGCGGTGAGCTGACATGGAATATGTCCTGCACGTGCTGGTGATGGTCTGCATCTACGGCATCCTCGCCATCTCCTTCAACCTGTTGGTCGGCTTCGCCGGCTTGTTCGCCATGGCCCAGGCCGCCTTCTATGCCTTCGGCGCCTATGCTACCGCCATCCTCACCCTGAGGCTCGGCCTGCCCTTTCCCATCGACCTGCTGATCGGCGTGGCGGTGACCGGCTTCATCGGCGCCTTGGTCGCCATCCCGGCGATCCGCATATCCGGCACCTATCTGGTGGTGGTGACCTTGGCATTGCAGGTGATCGTCATCGCCGTCGCCACCAATTGGAAAAGCCTCACCGGCGGCACCGACGGCCTCCGCGGCGTGCCGAGCTTGCATGTCTTCGGCTATGCCCTCAACAATCCGGGGCGGTTCCTTCCAGCCGCGGTTCTGGCGCTCGGCGTCTGCTTCTGGATCGCCTGGCGGCTGACCAATTCGCCCTTCGGCCGCGCGCTCCGCGCCATGCGCGAGAATGAATCCGCCGCCGAAGCGATCGGCAAGGACCTGCTCTATATGAAGGTCGCTGTCTTCGCCTTTTCGGCCGGGCTCGCCGCCGTCGCCGGCTCATTGTTCGCCCGTTATCTGAACTACGTCGGCGCCGAAAGCTTCGGCATCGAGGAGACCATTTACATGTTAGCCATGGTGATCCTGGGCGGCACCGGCAACCTATGGGGTTCGCTGATCGGCGCCGCGGTGCTGGTGGTCCTGCCCGAGTTGCTGAAATTCGTCACCTTGCCAACCGAGATTGCCGACAAGTCGCACCTCATCATCTACGGCGTGCTGCTGATCGCCATCCTGCGGTTGCGCCCGCAAGGGTTACTCGGCGAGCGCAGCACCATGCGCCATCTGCCCCATGTCGACGGCGCAAGTAGCCGCGGAGTGCCCATGCCCAAGCCGCTGCCGAAGGGCGAAGTCACCCTCTCGGGGCGCGACCTGCACCGCCGCTTCGGCGGCATCGTCGCCGTAGCCGGCTTCGATATCGTTTTGAAGAGCGGCTCGATCACCGGTCTGATCGGACCGAACGGCGCCGGAAAGACCACGGCCTTCAACCTATTGACCGGCTTCCTCTCCCTGGACGCTGGCAGCATCAGCTTTCGCGGCCGCGAGATCACCGGGCTGAAGCCGCACGACATCGTGCGCGCCGGCGTCGCCCGATCGTTTCAAGATCTGCGGCTATTCACCAAAATGACGGCGCTGGAGAACGTCATGGTGGCGCTGCCCGGCCAGGCCGGCGATCGGGTGCTCGACGTATTCTTCCGGCCGATGAAAATCCACCGCGAGGAGCACGAGAACCTAGTCCGCGCCGGCACCGTGCTGGATTTCGTCGGCCTCACCCACAAGGCCTATGAGACAGCGGAGAACCTGTCTTATGCCGAGGAGAAACTGCTGGTCGTCGCCCGGCTGCTCGCCACCGGCGCTGAAGTATTCCTGTTCGACGAGCCGTTGTCCGGCCTGGACCGCAACACCCTGGCGGAAATTTTTCCGATCGTGCGCAAGCTAGCCGACGGCGGCAAGACGATCTGCATCATCGAGCATAATCTCGACGTCATCAAGGAGTTGTGCGACGTGGTCTATTTCCTCGACGAGGGCCGTGCCATGGCCATCGGTACCCCTGGTCAATTGATGAACGATCCCGCCCTGGCATCGCGGTATTTCAAATGAGCGCCGCCATCCTGGAAGTACGCAGCCTCGCGGCCGGCTACGGCAAGAAGCAGATCGTCAACGGCATCGATCTGGCGCTCGGACGCGGCGAGATCCTGCTGGTGCTGGGCCATAACGGCGCTGGGAAGACCACACTCATGCGCGCCATCTTCGGCCTGCTGAAACCGACCGCCGGCGACGTGACTTATGAAGGCAAGCCGATCGCCGGCCGCTCGCCTGGTGAAAATGTGGCCGAGGGCATCGCCTTCGTGCCGCAGGGCCACGGCATCTTCCGGACTTTGAGTGTGCGCGACAATCTGGAACTCGGCGGCTTCATCATGGCCAATAAGGCCAGGCTGCCGGCACGCATGCAGACCATCTTTAAGCTATTTCCGATCCTGGGCGAGCGCCAGCAGCAGATCGGCGGCACGCTCTCCGGCGGCCAGCAGCAGATGCTGGCCATCGGCATGGCGCTCATGCACGAGCCGCGCGTGGTCATACTGGACGAGCCGTCCATCGGCCTGGCGCCCAATCTGGTCGACCGGGTGATGCAGAGCATTGCCGAGATCAACCTGAGCTTCGGCACCTCCATCCTGATGGTGGAGCAGAACGTGCATTACAGCCTGCCTATTGCCAACCGGGTGGCGGTACTGAAGGCTGGTCGCAAGATCTACGACGGGCCGCCGGCGCATTTGCAAGATGACGTCGAATTGATCAAGCTGTTTTGAGACCTGCGAGAATCGAAATCGTGATGAAGTCCGCCGAGTGTCAAGTCCTATCTGCGGCAGTGGCGGCTTCACTCGGCTGCAGCGACATCCGGCGCCAGCACAGCTGCAAGTCGATGTTCAATGTGCTCGCGGACCGTTCCGGGCTAGGGCCGACTTCCGTTTCGGGTCAGTTGACCAAATTGCGCTGTCCGAACCCTGTCTGGTTTACCCCGTTAGCGACTGAACTTCGGACTCCGGTTCGTGCCAATCTCGGGAATGCCGTTGCATCGTGCGCGCAAACCTCGTCAAGCGGTTCTTCAACAAGATCAAGCAGTGTCGGACTACCACCGCCCGCTACGACAAACTCGCGGACAATTACCTCGCCTTCGTCAAACCGGTAGCCATTCGCATCTGGATACGCGCTTATGAGTCCATGCCCTAGCCTATCAGAAACCGCCCGCCAGTTTCACGGGGTTGGTGAGGACCAAAGGCAAATCACCTCCAGAGCGGCAAAGCATTTCGATAGTTAGGCGGAACTCTTAGCAGGTACAATTGTAGACTTATCCGGGTTGAGGGTTTGATTTGCAGCTGACCCTGGTGACACCGCTTCCGTCCCCGCTGGAACTGAAAGACGGCGTACGATTGACCTTGGTCGGAGATGCTGTCGCTTACTTCACTCGATTGTCCGAGGATCAACAGCAAACACGCTACTGGCAACTTGCGATTTGGATGTTCAATACGGCTGCAAAAGAGCCGACGTACCTTAGAACCGCTACGATATCCCTTCAGACGGCATTGTTGATGGATCAGCTTCTTGCCGACCCCTCAGACTGACCTCAGGGGGTTCGCTTGATGCTTCTTCCATCGTTTATCGGTTGAGTGATAGCGTAGCACCCGCTTGGCTTGGCCGGTGAGATCCATTCGTGGTCCATGGGAGGCGTGAGAGCTACACCTGCCGCCAAGACTCGCAAAAGCAGGAATAGTACATAAGTAATTCAACAGGTGATTACAGAGACGTAGGCGCGTCAGCGAGGTTGACCTAATGAGTGCCATATATCCATTAAACGTCCATCGCCGCATTGAACGGCAGTGGACTGCACGCATCAAGGCGCTAAGCCAGATCCACAGCCAATTTGTTGTTGCGACCACGCGGACGTTACAACAGGTATTGAACAATGATGGTTCGCTGATTCCCGTCGCAAAACGAGCGGTTGACCAGCGACGACTCGGTCGGACCCGATCACGTGATTGATTTCCCAAATCATAGCCGTTCATATGACCTCACGCGACGTGCCGTGCGATTTTGGGGGCACGACAGCGCAATCGAGGCATCATTTTTTATAAACGAAGACGCGTTGAAGCGAATTCAACCAGATGCCCGCCCAAATGAGTCCGGCTTCCTGAACGCGTTCGATTCCAACCGCGATTTGATTTGCGCCGCCGCAGCCAAGCTCTATGTTCGGGGAAGCAGAGGTTCTTACGATCTCGTTGCTGCAAATTTTTGAAATAATTCACAACGTTCGATTGCTTGGCAGCTTCTGACGCAGCCTCGGAGTTCGCTATCGAACGTCTTGAACCAAGGTGACCTAGCTAGGAGGAACCATGAAAAAACCTCTGACAATCCCCGAGGAGACGCAGCCTCGGAACGTCACTCGCGCCGACCTTGTCGTAAACGAAGGGTTTGGCTTGGAAGTAGACGGACGAATGAAGATGGTATATCCCAGTCTTGCAGCGGCACAGAAACGAGGTCGGGATTTGAAAGCGGAATTCCCGATGCTACAGGTCAAGATATATGACGCTGCGGAGAAGACCCGGTCTCTTATTGAGCCGGAGCCGCAAACTACCCCCATCAAGGAATGAAGTGATTTGAGAGACGGTACGGTCCGATGTAGCTTTAATCGACCGTCACCTGCCCATGGTGTGCCATCAATCGTTAGGGTTGATGCCAATAGATGCATGTCGATTTTTCTACGACTGTAGGGGGCTGCTTTAACCGCAACGGATCAAGCCACTACTTGAAACTCGTGCGTTCAACTTATGGCGTTTTTTCAAATCCCTTTCCCCATGGCCTCTGCATGAATTCTTGGGGGTTACCGATTCCGCTGAAAAAAAATGAGCTAATATTCGAGCGACACTGAAATGGACGACAAAAACAGATCGGCAATCGATAAGGTGGCCGAAGGGCTTTCGGGCGCCGACGTTCGGGGACGGATTCGCTTCCATTGTTATGGAATATCCTTGTTCGCCTTTCGAAGCGGGCGTCGATAGATACCATAAGGCAGAAGTCGCAGAGGCAAATCCCTCCAAGGAACCGGAGTGAACAGTCTGGCAATAGTAGGGTTATTTAAGTCGGTTGCATTCGATTTTGCACGCTGCGGACGATGCGGTACATTGTGCAACGCATGTCCCAGATAGCCCGCAATTCTGGGCACAGGAAAAGTTGCTGGAATTGCAACTTGAGATGCACTCCGAAGCCGTTTGGTTTTGAGCCAGCCGGAGCCTTTCCACCAACGGTTCAGCATTGCCTGATGCCGTTCCCGAAAAAAGCAGCAAAAGCACTGCACCGTATCTCATGGTATGATCTCCGACGGGCAAGCCATCCTCGTGCGCAGAACTGGTGGGCGAATAGTCAGCTCAAAAGCACAGGCCTTCGAGGAAGGCGCGTCATCTGGTGTATTTCCGAAGGGGCTGATCCGGCCTTTCTGAGTTCTGGTTCGGCTCGTCCGCCTGCCGAGCTGAGGCATGTAGAAAGTTCGGCACGTTCACGCGCTCCGGCACAATTTCAGAAGCGGGATCCGGCCCTGACTGCAGCCCGCCATCATGCCGAATGGCGACGTCGGAAAAGGGGGACGTTGCCACGCGCTCGAAAAGCAACCGCAGCTCCGGATGAAGCCCTTCTCCGCGCGCCGCAGCTAAGGCGTGAAAGTTCAAAAAAGTCGTCATGATCATGGTCTCCTCGAACGTTCGGCCCCGGTCATGAATCCTGAAGCGGTAGAGATATCTCCACACTCCGTTTCTTGTCTCGAAATGGAATTATCGTAGTCGCTTGCGTTTCAGCTAGTGACGGAACCCCGAATTGGCGCGCCATCGCCTCGCGGCCGGTCGGATCTTGCGCGACCTCGCTCGACTCCGCGATATCAAGCGTGACGATGCCTCTCGGATTACCCAGAGGCAGCGCCAGGCGGGCTTCGTCGGCACGGCAAATAACCAGCTGCGACCTGTCGGGATTCGCGCAGGCCAACAACGCCAGCCGTCGCAATCCAGTTCGCGCCTGCTCCCAATGCTCGATCAGGGGAGCCCAGCTTCCTTTGTCTTTCAGGATACCGTTGAGGATGCCTTGCGATAAGGGATCGTCCGGCGCGAATGCACCCAGACTGCCAATGACGTCGATTACGTGTGGACCTGAGTCGAACTGGACCATCAGTCCCGTTTTTCCGCCGTCGAATCGTACCAGCTTCATGATGTTCTCCATAATCGATTGTGGTTTCAGGCGACCATAACGATCGACGGGACAGGAGAACTTCGGTTCTTAGCCTCAAATCTAAATTGACCATGTTTGGACGACGTCGGGAATCGGGTGGGCCAAGCTCCTCATAACCGGCAAAATGAAAACAGAGCCAGGAGCGCAGCAGGGCCGGCAGTGGCCCTGATGATGACCTGCATCACGCAAGCGATGAGAACAAACATGACAATGGTTCACGAGAGACACCAAAAGCGAAGTCATGCGGTTGTGGCCAATGACCCGCGCTGGGCGCGCATTTTAGTCCGCGACCGAACGGCTGATGGCCATTTGTGGTACTCCGTCCTGACAACCGGCGTTTACTGCCGACCATCCTGCCCGTCCCGATCTGCCAATCCGAAAAACGTCCAACTTCATGACACCATCGAGGAGGCTAAGGCGACGGGCTTTCGGCCATGCAAGCGCTGCCGTCCGGACGGGCTTTCGGTTGATACGGAGAACGTCGCCATCGTCGCTCGCGCCTGCCGCCTGATCGAACAAAGCGAAGAGGAACAGTCGTTGACCGATCTGGCCGGAGCCGTTGGCCGCAGCCCGAGCTATTTCCATCGCCGCTTCAAGGCGGTCACAGGTTTAACGCCGAAGGATTATGCGGCTGCGCATCGCGCGACGAAGGTCCGTGAAGGCTTGGCGAGTGGTAACAGCATCACGGAGGCGATCTACGACGCCGGCTTCAATTCCAGCGGCCGCTTTTACGAGAAATCAACAGGTATGCTCGGCATGACGCCGTCCCAATATCGCGCGGGGGGCGCGAACGAGGAGATTCGTTTTGCTGTCGGCGAGACTTCGCTCGGCGCCATCCTGGTCGCCTCAAGCAAGAAGGGAGTGGCCTCCATTCTCCTTGGCAATGATCCGGATGAGCTGGTGCGTGATCTGCAGGATCGTTTTCCCAAAGCCCGCCTGATTGGAGCCGACGGGGACTACGAAGCCCTCGTGGCGCGCGTTGTCGGCTTCATCGAAGCCCCTGGCCTCGGTCTCGATCTGCCGCTTGACGTCCGGGGCACCGCGTTCCAGCGACGAGTGTGGCAGGCGCTCCAGGAGATCCCGATCGGCCAGACTGTTTCCTACACAGAAATCGCGCAACGGATTGGTTCTCCCAACGCCGTGCGCGCGGTTGCCGGTGCCTGCGCCGCGAACCGCCTCGCGGTCGCCATACCGTGTCACCGCGTGGTGCGGAACGACGGATCGCCCTCGGGTTATGCGTGGGGCATTGAGCGCAAGCAGGCCCTGATCAGCAGAGAAGTTGCTGCCGCCTGAACTAAATCGGCTTTGACCAGGACGTGCCGGGGCGTCCATCGGTGAGTTTCGATTTACGGACCACAAGCGGAGTGTGACGTCCGCCATCGAAATCTACCTTGAAAGCCGTCCGCTGATCGCGGACAGCCATTGAACGCACACAACAGGAGAAGTGATCGTGTCGAAGGAGCAAGATAATAAGGCTATTGTTGGCCGGTGGTTCACTGATTTCTGGGGCAAGACCTGCGACCTTGGAATTGTCGATGAACTCGCTGCGCCCGACATGCCACGCCGGGCACGCCGTCCATGGGAAAAGGAATTCGGATACCGTGCCAATGAATCGAGGCGGTCTCGTCCATGCGGTTGGTGACGGAAATGCGGAAATTCTGCCGTCGTGCCGCCGAAAAAGCGGCTGGCGATCGCGCCGCTATAATAGGAAATATTTGAACGAAAAGTACGCTGCGATAAGCACCCCTACCAACGTAACCACAATTGCGGTTCCCCACAGCAAAGCTTCACGCCAGCCCATTGTCCTGCCGAATTGGTCGCCCGAGGCGCCGTTCTGGTTTTGATCATGTTCCAAGGGAAGCCCTACTCGGCGTCGCCTCTGCTGGATGAAATTTGATTGGGCACCAATGGTCGCGGTGCCAGCCAATCGGCGGTGCAAAGGACGCCCCGGTCGGATTCATCTGCAAGCTGATGCAACAGCCGAGCCTTTTCCAGATCGTGCTCCGCAAGCGCAAGTCTCCGATATTTTATCGCGCGGGGGTTGCTCACGGGTATGTCACTCCAAGGCCACAATTTGCTGAGTCTAATCAGCAAATTGGGAATCGTTCCTTCCCGTGTATCCACAGGGTTAAGAATTTCGGTGGCTTTTTCGTCCGAAACCGAACAGACGGTTTTCGATTGCCGGGCTTAAATCCAAATAGGAACCTGCTTTTTCAGAGAGCGATCCATATGAACAAGTTCACGATCGCGTCGACCGAGGAACAGTGGCGTCAACAGGCGGAAGCCGCACGGCAAGAGGCCGAAAACCTCCCTTTCGGCAAACGTGGAGAGGCCCTTGTCAGAAAGGCCCGCCAGCTACGCACGGCGTCCGAAATCGATCGATGGCTGTTATCGCCTGAGTTGCAGCGGCCGATTTAATTTGGGCCTTCAATCGGAGCGTTGGGGCGGAACAGGTCGCGCCTTTTCCACAGCAAGTGCCCGATCGATAGCTTTCTCGGCTGTGGCGATTGCGGCCGCTTTGGTCTGCTCTTGACCGGTAATTACTACGCCCGCGACCGAAGCCGACCATTTCCATGTGTGTTGGCCAATGCCTTGCACGAGTGCGTATTCAATCTGTCGATATTCTATTGTCATGGAGCCGAAGCCATTTGCGCGGCTGGGATGGCCGGACGCTGCTTGGGAGTGTTCTCGATATACACTCCCCCAGCAACCAACATCACGGCGGCAAATACTATTGCCAACATAGCAGTGACCAGCTCGTCGACCTCGTTCATTGTGCTTCGCCGAACAGCGCGGATAGTGCGCCAATCAGAACGTTGCCCGGTGAGTTAAGTTCCGGGTGGCGCGCACCCCGATAATACTTAACTCGCCCGCAGGGGTTTTCCGACATTTTGTGCAGCATGGAAAAGTCCGACCCCGTTAAAAACCCCGTGTCCCCGCTCTGCCTGAAATGCGGGAAGCAGCCGAAGTACGTCACGAGCATGCTGGACCCGCCGACCGTGCGCCGGTTTCACATGTTCGAATGCGAGTGCGGTGATAGGAGTTGGATTTCGGAGAAGGCATAGGGAACGCACTTCAAGCACCCAGCCACAACGAAACGCTCGGTCCCGCATTCAACCTCACTCGCACGCCCCCGAGAATATAGGAAATTTTTTCTTAACGATTCCCCGGTATCCTACCGGCCAGCGTGGAATCGCCCATTAGTCAAAGCATGAAAACAATCGAAACCACCGATCCAACAGAAGCAAGACGGGCACGCTGCGCCCAATATCGCGGCCAAAAAACACGATTAACGTTCATGGGATCGACCCTCACGGGGTACGTTCGATCAGTAATGGAAGATAAGTCGAGCAGCCCCACGCGTTGGATCGTCACCGTCATTGCGATGCACAGCGTCCCGGCCTAATCGACCACCGGCTTTTCGGGCCGATATATCCCCATCGCCAATCTTCTCACGCTCCCGCCGCACAGCCTCGCTGAGAGGTTCTTGAAGCCAGGCCTTTGACGTCTCACTCCGATCCCGGCCGAATTCAACCTCGTCATTGAGAAGGTAGTACGGCATAGCCGCGTTGTCTGGCGCAAGGACACTCGGATTGGCGTTAGGTTCGAGGTCCCGGCGGATCGCTAGCGATTCGGGATGGCTGACATCGTCTCTAAGCATGGCGGAGTTTAAGTCTGCTTTAATGAAGGCGTGCTGAGGTTCCACAACCGAGGATCAACTCATGGTTGGAACGGGAAGTGCAGGCGGCCGGCCTCTGGCGTACGTGCTGGACGACGAAGCCGCTGTAGCCACGATGATCTGCAAGCAGCTTACCATGCTCGGCATGGAGGCCTGGCAATACACCGATCCAGGGAGTTTTTTTAAGGCTTTGCGAGTCTCGCGACCGAACCTGGTGGTGCTGGATCTGGCGCTCGGTCGATCGGACGCCGTAGAGGTAATTCAAAGGCTGGATACGCTCAAATTCGTCGGAAAAGTTTTGCTCATCAGCGGTCGTGACGAACGGACTTTGGGAGAAATCGAGAAGATTGGTCGCTCGCGAGGACTGCACATGCTGCGCTCGCTTCAGAAACCCTTCCGTGCCTCCGATCTAAGGGAACGGTGGTTACAGCAACTCGAGCCTTTGCCCACTATTCCAAAATCGGCTGGGCCGGAGCGTTCCAAGCCCGTAATTGATCTAGCGGAGGCAATTCAAAAAGACTGGCTTGAATTATGGTACCAGCCCAAAATCAATCTCAAAACGCTGACGGTTGGCGGTGCAGAGGCGTTGATCCGGGCGAGGCACCCGGTGCACGGGGTCATCTGCCCTGTCGATTTGTTGCCTCCGGTGGGAGACCCGCTGTACCATCCTTTGTCGTCATTTGTTCTTCGCAGCGCGATGGAAGACTGGCCGGTCTTTGCCAGTAAGGGATATCCGCTTAAACTTGCCATCAACGTCCCAGCCTCTGCTCTCAATGTGCCCGCCTTTGTGGACGAGGTGCGCCGCGCGATCCCATACGATCAGAGGTTCCCCGGCCTCATCATCGAAATAACCGAGGATGAGATTATCGCAGATCCGCACGGGATTGGCGAAGTCATGACTCAGCTAAGACTTTACAACACGACTATTTCAATCGACGATTTTGGCTCCGCGCATTCGTCGCTGTCACGCGTGAAAGATTTGCCCTTTAGCGAGATCAAGCTTGATCGCAGCTTTGTCGCTGGCTGCGCTTCCGATTCCCTCAAACGCGGTCTTTGTCAAACAGTGGCAGATTTGGCCCATCGGTTCGAGGCCTCGACCTGCGCAGAGGGCATAGAGACAATCGATGATCTAAGATGTCTAGTTGGCCTTGGCTTTGACAGCGGACAGGGATTCCTCTTCGCAAAGCCGATGCCTCGCGAAGATTTTCTCAATTCTCTTCTATCCCGAAGCTTCGAGCCTTTGCCTGCAATCCAGCCACGACGCGCGAAAGGATGAGCCGCCCGAGCCCAGCAAGAGCCATACCGCAAATTTCTTTTGGCGCCACTCGGAACCTATCGCCCTCGATTCGATTCGCGAGATGCCGCCGTGGTCGTTCGATGCCGCTACAAACATCAAGTCCAATACCGTCCAACCTGACCGCTAGCCCAGCTTTATCACCAATCGTCTGGCGCAGCGTTACGCGGCGTTCAAACCTTAAAAATATCTTCCCGTCAGCCACCGTTATCACAGCCGTTCCTCGATGAGGTAACGGCATCATCAAAAGACCGCAAAAAAGATGAGCCTTGCTGCTGCACTGATCTACTGGGTTATCATTTCGCTTTGGCTCGCCGTGTTTGCCACAGTTGGCGTGGCGTTCTTGCGCAATCCGCGGACCTTTGGTGCTGTGCGATTGTTGTTGTCCGTCATCGTGATCGACACGGTCCGAAACATTATTGAGAATCTGTATTTCGGTTTGTACTTCGGAAGTCAATACGGACTTTTTCCAGCCTCCATCGTTGGTGTGCTGGGCAATCCTGCCTACCTCATTGTTCCGAAGGTGATGAACGTCGTGGCAGCTTCCGCAGTACTCGGGCTGCTCGTACTTCGATGGCTTCCGAGGGCGTCGAAAGAACGCGCCGATGCGGATGCGAATGTGCACGAGAAGACGGAGGCCTTAGACCGGGAGGCGGGAGAGCGGCGGCGCCTGTTCGAGACGTCGCTGGATCTGATCCTGATCACCAACCGGACGGGAACCCTGACGCGGGTAAGTCCAAGCTCCTTGGCAATTCTCGGTTATCGGCCTGACGAGATGATCGGTCACAGCGGCGCGGAATTTATCTACGAAGCCGATCTGGAAGGTACCCGAAACGAAATGCGCCTCGCCCGCAAGGGCCGGCAGACGCGTAACTTCGAAACTAGGTACGTTCACAAAGGAGGACGCATAGTTCCCTTGACCTGGTCGGGCGTTTGGTCCGAACCGGAGCAAAAGCATTTCTTCTTTGGCCGGGACATGACCGAAAGAAACGCTGCTGAAGAGAAGCTGGAGAAAGCCCGCGCGTTCTTTAATTCCATTATGGAGAGCCTACCTGCGATGCTGTTGGTGAAGACCGCCGTCGACGGGAAAGTTGCTCTTGTTAACAGCGCTGCAGAAGAGCTGCTCGGGTATGATCGAAACGAAATGATAGGAAAGACTATAACTGACCTTTTTCCGGAGCAAGATGCGAAAATCATGTTACTCCACGACAAGCAAGCACTGTTGATGGATAAGCCGGTTGAAAATGAATATAACCTGACGACCCGCAAGCTGGGGGTTCGTCGTTTACGAATGAAGAAATTTCCTCTTCTCGAAGAGCAAGGAAACACTCAATACATTGTGGCATTTGCCGAGGATGTCACGGTTCAACGTCAAACCGAAGATCAGCTCTTTCAAGCTCAAAAAATGGAAGCTGTTGGACAGTTGACGGGCGGCCTTGCACACGATTTCAATAACTTGCTCGCTGTTATAATCGGGAATTTGGATATCATGGCCGAATTGGCCCCATCCTCACCTGAACATGCTGAGCTAGGTGCAGCGGCGCTGGAAGCTGCTCTCAGCGGAGCTGAACTCACACGCCGATTGCTTGCCTTCGCACGGCGGCAGCCGTTGAAGCCTGAAGAAGTCAATGCCAACGAATTGGTCAGCGGCATCACCAGGCTGCTCGCCCGCACACTCGGAGAGGATATTAAGATCACACTCGATCTGGATCCCGCGACAAAGCCGGTCTTTGTCGATCGCATTCAACTGGAGACCGCGATCACTAATTTGGCAAACAACGCCAGAGATGCAATGCCCGCCGGTGGTCAGCTGTTCGTTGCGACCCGGAATGGATATTTGGATCGGGACTACATCGAAAAGCATCCTGAAGTGGAATTCGGAGAGTACGTGACAATTGAGATAAGCGATACCGGCCAAGGTATGGCGCCGGAAGTAGTTGAGCGCATTTTCGAACCATTTTACACGACAAAGGGCGTCGGAAAAGGAACCGGCTTGGGATTGAGCATGGTTTTCGGGTTCCTGAAACAATCCGCAGGTCATGTCAGTGTCTATAGCGAGCCCGGTCTCGGAACCACTTTCCGGCTGTATCTGCAGCCTTCGCAGTCGACTTCGCAAACGAATGTGGTTGTGGAAGCGCCTTCCTTGCAGCCGGATTACAAAAATGAAGAGATTGTTCTTGTCGTCGAAGATAATCCAAGCCTGCGTACCGTTGTCGTAAGGCAACTAGAGGCCATCGGGCTTCGCGTTCTTGAGGCCGAAAATGCCCAAATGGCTTTGGGCGTGCTGAAGGATGAGCCGAGGGTAGACCTGGTCTTCACAGACGTCGTGCTCCCTGGGAATATGGACGGCTACGCTCTGGCTCGTGCAATCAAAGAGAACTATCCCAATTTGAAGATTATAATGACGTCGGGCTTTCCAGGTATGAGATTCAACGAGACCAAGCTCGCCAATGGCTTGCCCCTTCTCAGCAAGCCTTACCGAAAGCAGGATCTAGTCCGAATGGTGCGGGAAGTATTGGACGAACGGTCAACCTCGGCGCTGGTCGAGGTAACGCGATAAAGGTCCTGTTGCTGTGCACGACGGCAGCGCATGGTGCCAGGAGCCGACATCGGACCCCTTCCTGCGTGTTTGCCCATGTTCCCTGCTGGCGGGTGTTTGGCCGCCGCTCCCAACACTAGGGCTTGCTTCAAAGTCCCCGGCGAGGTCTTCCATGAAGCGCATGACATTTGCCGCGGATCTTTGCGGTTTTAAGATTTATGACGAAGTATCGTTAGGAATTTCCTTAGCGGAATCTTCGGATCCCTGCAATTCCTGCTCGGCCTGGTGCCAGAACTCGTCGTCCCTTCCGACCGGTCGGTAGTATTCTTCCCAAATCTCGCGGGCGCGTTTTCGGATTTGATCTTCGTTCGGCGCTGCCATAGCGCGGGCACGCTGCTTCAGTTCTTCCGTCAGGGCCAATATGCGCAGGATCGTTTCCCGATCGTTCACCCACCGCGCGAAGTCGCAATATTTGTTCGCTTTTTCAAGAAGGCGCGCGACAATCTGCTTCTGGTTCTGCGCACTCCATCCCATAATAGGATGGCGGAAAGGCCGAGTTGGTTCAGTTTTTCGACCAATTCTATTTCTAGTTACCGGTGCTCTTGTTTTTAAAAAGTTCTTCGAATAGTCCCAGCCGTTGATGACTTCAAACGGAAGCACCGGCATTCGCGTCTTGGCGCTGGTGGCGCGTTGAGCTTGGTCGGGCCAGATCGTCGGAGTTGGTAGCCGTCTCCGGCTTGAGTTGACGGCGGGGTTCCCACGGGAAGGCAGCAAGCGGTCGCCCCCTTAACCGCTCCTCTGGAATGCCATCGCTTTGGCGGGTCTTTGCCGAAAAACGGGCTCGAGTAACGAATGATTAAATCTCGATCCAGAGATGCTAGATATACCCCGAAAAGAGCAACAAGATTGCTGCGGTTTTCGCTCGACTTCGCCGGCACGGGAAGCATGTGTGGTGGCAACAAAGGAGTTGACAGCGATGAGCGCGCAATTTCGACCGCGATTCCTCTACCCTCAACTTCGGACATGGCGCTGCACTGCGCCAACTGACGTTATGTGCCATTACCGGCCTCATACGTTTCAACAAAGACGAGCCTTATTCGATCACTCTAGACGCCATAAGCGAACTCCTGATAAGTGTCGGTGATAGGCGCGGTAACAGCGTCCCCATCGATGTCCACATCATTGTGGAATGTCAGCCCATGAAGTCGCAAATTCTGCTCGACGACCCGTCAGGCAATCCGATCGAGTTGTTTCAACCGGCGCGCTAAGCTCATGTGACATGCTTCACGATCCGAGCCAACGGTTCGCTTTCCTCTGTAGTGGATGGATCGACACCACCGCGCTCTATACCCTGCGGTCGACAGCGTCATCACTGCGCCTGCCGCCGTTCTGAAGAACTGCCGTCGTCTTGTCAGCATTGCCCTCTTGATAATCATGATTTGCACGGTTCCGAAGCGCAGGGCAACAGAGCGGTAGCCCGCTGACGTCGCAGTTGGGTCAAAGACGGAAGTCTCAGCCCATCGGCTGCATGTCTGCTCTAAAAAGCAGAAATCGCTGACGGCGCCGCCATGTCTGCGAAATGCCAACGCCGGAAGTCAGTCAGCTTGATCACATGAGCTCGTCGAGCAGCGACTTCGCTTCCTTGAGGTCCCGGGTGTCGAAGCCTTCACTGAACCAGCCGTAAACCGGAGCCAAAAGATCACGGGCCTCGTCCTGCTTGCCCTGATCGCGCCAGAGCCGCGCCAAGCTCATCGCCGCGCGCAGTTCCCACGACTTTGCCTGCTGCGCGCGGGCGACCGCCAGCGCGCGTTCGAAATACGCTGTAGCCTTCGTCGCTTCAGAACCGGGCGGCCTAACCGCGACTTCGCCGGTGATGCGATTGACCTCGGCCTCGTACCAACGCTCCTTGCTCGTTTCGATCACAGTAGTCGCTTCACCGACACAGCGCCAGGCGTCTGCAAATTGGCTGAGCTCCGCATGGGCTGTGGCTAACCAGGACAACTGCGTCGGCACAAACAAACTCGCGCCCGTCGATCGCCACGCGGCGATCCCGGAATTGAGCTTCTGCACTGCCTCGTCGGCTCTGCCAGTCTGCTGAAGAATCAAACCTTGCATACACATTCCGGCAGCCTTCCAATACACTGAGCCCTTTTCGTCTGCCAACGCGACAAGTTCTTCGGCTTGCGCGTTTAGCGCCGCGTAGTTTCCGCAGTAGTATTGGGTAGGCCCGGTCCAGGCCAGCGCAAACATCAAGGTGGCCGCATGACCGATTTCTCTCGCCTCCGTTAGCGCTCGCTCGGCATCCGCAAGCGCGGCCTCGGGATATCCAAGCGCCCATAGGGCCCATGATCGGTACCACAGGATTGCAACTCGGATGTCTTGGCCAAATCGCGTCGTCAGCACGCGATGCTGAGCAGGGTCGTAAAGCGCCATCGCGCGGTCGAGATGCGCTCGGCCTTGCCCGAACTGGCCCGACAACAACAAGGAACTGCCGATCAAGCGGTGCCCTATCATTCGTGGCGGGATCGTCCCCTGCTTCTCCGCGGATGCCAAAAACTGCGCCGCAAGTTCGCAAATAATATCGCCATTAAGGTTCGTTTGGTTGGCGACCCAAAACCCATAGAGGACAGAGAACTTCAGCAATGGGTCTTCTGGAGGTTCTTCGAGCGCTTCAGCTGTTTCGATGAGCGAGCGTGCCCGCTCGCCAGCCGCCATGGTTTCGGGCGCAGCGTAGCCTTTGGTATGCATTAGCGCGTTTAAGAGCGCCGCCTGCAGCTTGATCTCCTCGCGACGCAATTCCGAAGTGGCAGGCAAGAGCGCAAACTGGCCAAGCGCGCGGGTGAGCTGCTCCACCGCTTCGATCAGCGCCGAGCGCTCCAGCGACTGCTGTCCCGCCTTGCCCCACAGACCCGCAGCCCTCTCGATCAGCCCGGCCTCCGAGCAATGACGCGCCAGCAGTTCCGGCTGCCTCTCGGCAATCTCCGCGAACTGACGTTCAAGGGTTTCGGCGATCCGGGCGTGAAGCGTGCGTCTCGGCTCGCGCAGCAGCGTGCCATAGGCCGCGTCCTGCACCAGTGCATGCTTGAACAGGTAGCTCGCCTGCGGCGGCACGCCCTGCACACGCTTCCAGGTCATGATCTCGGCCGCGCAAGACCTCGTCACTCACGTGTCCGCCGAGGTCAACAGCACCGCGGCCCTTGCCAAGAACAACTACGTTTTCAACATCTTTTCGTTCGATGACACGTTGCACAAATACGGCGCGACCAACATGCCCTGCAATTCCTCGGCGAACGGCGGCTGCGCCGCGCCGGTGGCCGCGGTCAACGCAGTCGGGCTTGGCGCCAACACCTATATCGACAACACCATGTCGACGTTCGCAGGCACTGGAACGAATGCCATCGGCGCCAACGGTACCGGGGCATCTGTCGCCTCGCCGCTGAAGTTCCTTCTGCTGGTGACCGACGGCCTGCAGTCCGACCGTGTCCAGAACTACCTTAACTGCAGTTGGGGACCCTATCTCCCGTGGTCCATGCCCGCGGGTTCCGCGTGCACAGCCCACTGGTTCGCCCAGCCGCTGAACACCGCCAACTGCACCACCCTGAAGAACGAGGGCGTCGTGCTGGCCGTCTTGGAGA
>Ga0208356_1000103_pt1 | contig 28830 bp, 28 predicted proteins | sample NGESurshal072012_4_FD_184467 | JGI IMG/M metagenome (GOLD analysis project Ga0208356, IMG submission 184467) | Arctic peat soil microbial communities from Barrow, Alaska - NGEE Surface sample 53-1 shallow-072012 (SPAdes) | ecosystem: Environmental > Terrestrial > Soil > Wetlands > Peat ... | reverse complement strand
CGTCGTTCGTCCTGCGCGCCTTCCAGATCGCTCACGAGGTTCAACTCGCCCTGCGACCGCCATGGCGCGCCGACGCTGTCGCGTCCACCACATCCCGTCCCGCGTTCGTGACGACGCGCGACCGCCCCTCTTGCCGGAACGGGACGGCCGGGGTTAGGCCACTGATTTGGGGTCTGTGTGAAGCGGAATCTTGCCCGTCGTGCCACTCTGCCGCAACCCGACCGGCGCAATTTCCACCTCAGTGGCTTCATCCTTCGAGACGCATCGCTTCGCGATGCTCCTCAGGATGAGGTCTTCAGACCCTCATGGTGAGGAACGCGGCAACGCCGCGCGTCTCGAACCACGAGGCCTCGGGAGAAGCAACCGTGATTCGACCGAACCGGAAAGCGCTAAGCGGCGTGCAAACACCTACACCAACGCCTGCGTTATCTTGGTGAAGGCATGCACTCGGCCAACATCACGATCGAATGATCGGCGGGGTGCCGTGGGTGTGAAACGATTCGATCGTCTGCAGTCCCCACGCCTGTCCCTTCCTGCGTTCCTCCTCGGTCCAGACGATCGGCTTCCAGTCCGGCGCCAGGATGAGGCGCGCGCCGGCGTTGGCGACTTCGACCCGATTGCCGCCGGGCTCGTAGACATAGAGGAAGAAGGTCTGCTGGATGGCGTGCTTGTGCGGGCCGGTCTCGATGTAGACGCCGTTCTCCAGGAAGATATCGGCGGCGCGCAGGATCTCCTCGCGGCTGTCGAGCGCGTAGGTGACGTGATGAAAGCGCCCCGGCGTATGGGAGTGATCCTGTGAATAGGCGAAGTCGTAGCTCTTGTTCGACATCGTCATCCACATCGCGGCCTCGGTGCCGTCGTTGAGCACGATCTGCTCGGTCAGCCGGCAGCCGAGATAGGTTTCGAAAAAGATCCGGTTGGCCCGGATGTCGACGGCCAGACAGTTGAGATGATCGAGCCGCCGCACATTGATGCCGCGCGCCGGAAACCGCTGCGCCTGGTTTTTCAGCGCGGGCCTGAGTTCGGGCGGCGCCTGGTACCATTCGGTCTCATAATAGAGCTCGATGATGTGTCCATCGGGATCGCGGCAGCGGAACGCCGGCCCCTGCCCCATATCGCCGTCGGTCCAGCCGATTTCGAATTCGGAGCCCTTCAGCGCGGCGACGCGGCGTTGCAGCGCCTGCGGGCTGCGCGCCCGCAGCGCCATGTGTCCCATGCCCGAATTGGTCGATGCCGTCAGCTTGAGCGAATAGCGTTCGTAGTCATCCCAGCCGCGCAGATAGACCGATTCTCCCTGGCGGCCGCTGATGGTCATGCCCATGACGTCGACAAAGAACTTCAGGCTCTCGTCGGGCTTCGGCGTCAGCAATTCCATGTGGCCGAGATGGGCGAGATCGAAAATCGGCTCCGGAGTCATCGTATCGTCCCTCTAGATCAGGTCCCGCGTCACGTCGTCGAACAATTCATCGACTGTGAACGCGCGCGGGATGAGTCCCTGCTGCACGGAATAGTCGACGATCATTTTCAGCGAGCGGCGCATGTAGTCGGCCGGAATGCGCGGCGCGTCCTTCGCGGACTCCGATAGCATCCGATGCACCTCACGCACGGCATCGGGATCGTTGTCGGACAATTCCTGCTTGACCACCACCATATGGTTGATCGGCAACACCGCATATCTGGCGAACCAGGATAGCTCTTCCTGCGAGCGGTCAGGAAATAACAGCCTCAAGTCGGGATGATCGGATCGCTCGCCGAGCACCGCATCGAGTTCGCCGTCGAGCAGCATCTGGACGATCTGCTTGCCCGCCGGCGCCCTCTTCGTCGTGTCCCGGAATTCGGCGACATGGGCATTCTCAAACGTCACCCAATCGATCGAATCGAGATCGACGCCATGATCGTTGGCGAGAATGCCGCGCAGCCATGCCCCGGTGGTGGTGGTGAAGGAACGAATGCCGACGCGCTTGCCGTTCAGATCGGCCGGCTTCAGCGTTCCCTGCTTCGCATTGTATAGCGCATAAGCGTGCTGGAATCGCGCCATCACCACGTTCGGCAACAGCACCATCGGCTTGCCAAAACTCTTCGCCATCAGGTAGGTGACAACAGCCATTTCCGACACATCGAATGCCTGCTCACGCACCATCGGCTTGAAACCCTTGTGGGTCGGCGTGGTGTCGACGAAATCGAACGCGACCAGATCGGACCGGATCGATCCGCACTTCAGCGCGGCGGTGCAGGGATGGTCGCCGAGCAGGGTGCGCAGCCGCCGCGCCATCTCAGTCGGGCTCCGGCCCGTCGACATAGACGAGGCCGGCGCTGGCCAGCGCTTCGCGCATGTTGTACATGTCGAGGCCGAGCGCGCCGGCCGCGAGTTTCCGGCGCTTGCCCTCCTCGTCGGCGTGGCGCTTCTCGGCCTTGGCGGCAACGTCGCCGGCATCCTTGCGGCCAATCACCACCACGCCGTCGTCGTCCGCAATCACGGCATCGCCGGGGTAGACGTTGACCCCGGCGCATACCACGGGAACGTTGACGGCGCCGAGCGTCGCCTTGACTGTCCCCTTGGCCGAAATCGCCTTCGACCACACCGGAAAGCCCATCTCGCGCAGCGATTTCACGTCACGGCACCCGGCGTCGATGACCAGACCGACGACGCCGCGGGCCTTTAGCGAGGTCGCGAGCAGATCGCCGAACATGCCGTCGGTATTATCGGCGGTGCATCCGACCACCAGAATGTCGCCCGGGCGGCACTGCTCGACCGCGACATGGATCATCCAGTTGTCGCCGGGATGCGTCAGCACGGTGACGGCACTGCCCGCCGCTTCGCCGCCTGCCCATGCCGGCCGCAGATAGGGCTTCATCAAGCCGATACGACCATAGGCCTCGTGAACGGTGGAGGCGCCAAGCGCGCCGAGCCGCTTGACCAGCGCTGCATCGGTCCGATGGATGTTGCGGACAACAACCGTCTTCATGCCAGTTCCTCCATCGCCATCGGAAATAGCCGCTGATAGGCCTCGCCATAGGTCATGGCGTTGCCCGAGTTGCGGCCGCCCTGCATGCCCCGCTGCAGCGCGACCCTCTCATAATAGGCCCACAAATGCTTCTGCGCCGCGAGAATCTCGAACGTCCTGCGCTTGATATCCCAGACCTCGTCGATGTTGAGAATGACCTGCGGCTTGAAATTGCACATCTCCGGCTGATGCGGTTCGAACAGGAACACCGGCGGGGCATTGTAATTGTAGTCGGCCTGCGGCTTGTGGCCCATCGCCTGGGCGACGATGCGCGCCTCCTGGGCGTAAGCCGCCGCTGCCGGATGATCGACATTATACGGGTCCTCCAGCGCATGCGTCAGCACAAAGCTCGGGTTGAGTTCGCGATAGATGTCGATCAGCCGATCCATATGTGCCGCGGTGAGATGCAGCGGGTAGTCGCCGGCATCGAAGAATTCGATCTCGGCGCCGAGCGCGGCGGCTGCCCGCTCCGCCTCGTCGCGGCGGCCGGCCTTGACCTTTTCAAGGGTCATGCCCGGTTGCTTCCAGGCAAACTGGGATTCACCGCGCTCGCCGAATGCCAGGCAGACGATCTTGACGCGGTAGCCCTTCTTGGCGTGCAGCGCGATGGCGCCGCCGGCGCGCCAGACGAAGTCTCCCGGGTGGGCTGAAACCACCAGGCCGGTTTTTGACATGGCATTCCTCTGCTGCATTTTTGTGGGTCGAGTCTACAGCGTTTTCGAGCGAAGTGGATCCCGGTTCGCGTGAAGAAAACGCGTCAAAACAACAAACTAAAGCCCGGTTCTGATTCAATCAGAACCGATCGGGCTTTAGGCGACCCCGGAGCCAAACGCAAAGCCGCGCCGACGATCGTTCATTTGGCATTGGCCGGCGCGTGCACGTGCCACAGGTCCGAGCGCCAGTGCAGCGCGATTGCCAGCAGCAGCGCGAGCCCGGCTGACACGTAAAGCGTGCCGGTCGCGACAAAGCCGATCGCGTCGATCAGGCTGCCGGCGGCGAGCAGGCCGAGTGGCAGGCTGTAGATCGCAAGCATGCGCACGCCCATGACCCGGCCGCGGAAATGTTCGCTGGCGGTGCGCATCAGGATGACCGCGATCGTGATCATGGTCAGGCTTTGGGAGAACCCGGCCAGCATCAGGCAGGCGATTGCGGCCGGCACGGTTTGCATGTGCACGAACACCAGAAGCGCTGCATACCAGGTCACCGTCGCGCCGATCATGAGCCGCGCCACCCGGAGGCCGCCGATCAGGCTGAGGGCAACCGAGCCTGCCAGTGAGCCGACCGCGAAGCTTGCCGAGAGATAGCCGAGCCCGGTCTGGTTGGTGCCGTAAATGTCCCGCGCGATATAGGGCAGCAATCCGTTGGAGAACGGATAGGCGGTGAGATTGGCGAGGCATGCGATCCAGACCGCGGCGCGCATCCGTGGTGTGGTCCAGACATAGGCGACACCTGCTCGGAGGTCGCGCATCGGCGAGCGCCGCAGCAGGCCGTCAACCGTTGCATCGGCCGGATGCGGCGTCGACGGCGCCACGACGCAGAGGGTCAGCAGCGTGCCGACAATGTAGAGGCTGAAGATCGCCACATAGGCCGGCCCGATCCCGAGCGAGGCCAATAGCCCCGCGCCGCTCAGCGCGCCGGCGATCCGCGCCGTGTCCATCGTGGTTCGCGACAGGCTGATCGCGCCAACCAATCGATCCGGCGGCATGATGGTGGCAACCAGCGCGCCGCGCACGCCCAGATCCGAAGGTCGAACGAGACCCATGATCGCCACGATGATGAAGACATAAAAGGGGCTCAGATGGCCGCTCAGCGCCAGTGTCATCAGCGTGCCGGCGAGCACCGCGTAGGTCGCCCGCATCATCGCCAGCAGGTCGCGGTGACCGATGCGATCGCCGATCACCCCGAAGACCGGGGCAATCAGCGTGCCCGTGTAGTTGAGCGACGCGATCAAGGTCAGCAGCAGCACCGATCCGGTCTCGGCCAGCACATACCAGCCGAGAATGAGCGTCTCCATCTCGAAGGCCCAGGACGTGAGCAGGTCGGCGGGCCACTGGAAGCGGTAATTCCGGATGCCAAAGGGCGCCAGCGCCGAAAGCCGCGCGACCTCGCTCAACGCTCGATGCCGCGGTTCATCGCGTCCCACCCTGCCCGGATTGTTATTCCAGGAGACGGATTTCACCGCTCCCGACATTGTTTTTAGGAGGCGGATTACAGCGTCGATACCGGCGCCTGTCAATCGCGGCAGCGTTCGAAACCAGCGCCACGCCCCGAGCTGACGTGCCGCGCATGCCGTCGACCGGGCACCGCCGAGCCGTATCGATAGATCTGCGCGACGGATCGCTGCGTTGGCAGAAGCATGCGGCCTCCGGATGTTCGCGCCAGCCGCTCTCCTGCGCCCGTGGTAAACCAATCGTTAAAGCCGACGCGACAGGGACGAGCAAGCAGGACGCCGGAAAGCGTCGGCATTCCAGTCACATTGGGCAACAAAGGGCCGCCCTGCCGGGACCAGGTCATGGTGAATTTCCGATATCGATGGCGCACATTTAGCCACCCCGGCTTAACCGTTTCTCCAATGACTGCCCCGCATAGTCCAGCCAACGCAGGCGCTCGAAATGCTTAACATGTCAGGTTCAACCCCAGTGGCATCCTTGGGACGAGTGATCTCGGTACGCGGGTCCCTCGCCCGGGTCGGACTGCTGACGACAAGCCGGATGGCCGTTTCGGAAATCAGGGCGACAGTCGGCCGGTTCGTCAGCATCCGTTGCACAAATTCCACCATCGTGGCCATGATCACCGAAGTGTCATGCGAGAATCTGCCGACCTCCGATGTCTATATCGCCAGCGCTTCGGTCGATCTGCTCGGCGAAATCCTCGGCGGGCCGGACCGGCCCAAATTCCAGCGCGGCGTCACCAACTATCCGACCATCGGCGATGCCGTCGAGCTGATCACCAACCAGGAACTGCGCACGGTCTACGCGCCGTCGGGATCCGACCAGATCAATGTCGGCACCCTGCAGCAGGATCCGTCGGTCATTGCCTATGTCGACGTCGAGGAAATGCTGTCCAAGCATTTTGCCGTGCTCGGCTCAACCGGCGTCGGCAAATCGAGCGGCGTGTCGCTGCTGCTGAACGAGATTCTGAAGTCGCGGCCCAATTTGCGGATTTTCCTGCTCGATGTTCACAACGAATACGGCCGCTGTTTCGGCGAGCGCGCGCTCGTTCTCAACCCGCGCAATCTGAAGCTGCCGTTCTGGCTGTTCAATTTCGAGGAGGTGGTCGACGTGCTGTTCGGCGGCCGCCCCGGCGTTGCCGAGGAACTCGATATCCTCGCCGAGGTCATTCCGGTGGCCAAGGGGATCTATACGCAATATCAGAACACCGATCGGCTCGGACTGAAACGCGCCGATCCCAGGACGGTGGGCTATACCGTCGACACGCCCGTCCCCTATCGCCTGGTCGACCTGATTTCGCTGATCGACGAGCGCATGGGCAAGCTCGAGAACCGCTCGTCGCGCATCATCTACCACAAGCTGATCTCGCGCATTGAGACCGTGCGCAACGATCCGCGCTATGCCTTCATGTTCGACAACGCCAATGTCGGCGGCGACACCATGGCGGAAGTCATCAGCCATCTGTTCCGGTTGCCGGCCAACGGCCGGCCGATGACGATCATGCAGCTTGCCGGCTTCCCGGCCGAGGTGGTCGATTCCGTGGTGTCGGTGCTGTGCCGGATGGCGTTCGATTTCGGGCTGTGGAGCGATGGCGTCTCGCCGCTGCTGTTCGTCTGCGAAGAAGCGCACCGCTATGCCTCCGCGGACCGCAACATCGGTTTCGGACCGACGCGCAAGGCGGTCTCGCGCATCGCCAAGGAAGGCCGCAAATACGGCGTCTATCTCGGGCTCGTGACGCAGCGTCCCGCCGAACTCGACGCCACCATCATTTCCCAGTGCAACACCCTGTTCACCATGCGGCTGGCCAACGAGCGCGATCAGTCGCTGCTGCGCTCGGCGGTCTCCGACGCCGCGGCAAACCTGTTGTCGTTCGTCCCTTCGCTCGGCACCCGCGAAGTGCTTGCGTTCGGTGAAGGTGTGGCGCTTCCGACCCGGCTGCGCTTCAAGGAACTGCCGGCGCATCAGTTGCCGCGCAGCGAGGCCACCATTGCGACGGTGCCGTCGGTCGCGGCCGGCCACGACATGCATTTCGTCGGCGCCGTACTCGAACGCTGGCGCGGCGCCACCTCGCACCGCGACGTTCCCAACGACCCCGGCGTCAACGAACGGCCCGCACCGCGCGCGGTGGAAGCGCCGATGCTGCAGCCTTCGATGGGCCTTGATCCCGACCGCTTTTCGCTCTTGAAAAAGCCGCTGCGCTGACGTCCTGGCGGCGCCATCTGCCACCAGCCCGGCTCACGCAGCGATGCCTTGCGGGGGCGCGGCCATCGACTATGCTGCCGGGTGACCGCCTCCCGCAGGCCAACCCGGAATTGCCGCATGACCCAGCCGATCGCAACACGCTTCCCGACGCCGTCCATCGACAGGCTTCCGGAAGACATCCGCGCCCGCATCCTCGCGGTGCAGGAAAAATCCGGTTTCGTTCCGAATGTATTCCTCACGCTGGCCTGGCGTCCGGAAGAATTTCGCGCCTTCTTTGCCTATCACGACGCGCTGATGGACAAGGACAGCGGCCTGACCAAGGCCGAGCGCGAGATGATCGTGGTGGCGACCAGCAGCGCCAATCAATGCCATTATTGCGTGATCGCGCATGGCGCGATCCTGCGCATCCGGGCGAAAAATCCCGAGATCGCCGACCAGATCGCCGTCAACTACCGCAAGGCGGATATCACGCCACGCCAGCGCGCCATGCTCGACTTCGCGATGAAGGTGAGTGTCGAGGCGAACAAGATTGCCGAGCAGGATTTCACCGACATCGCCAGCCACGGCTTCAGCGACGACGACATCTGGGATATCGCCGCGATATCGGCGTTCTTCGCGCTGTCGAATCGGATGGCCAACGTCACCGCCATGCGCCCGAACCACGAATTCTACATGATGGGACGGCTGCCGAAATAGGCCAATCATCACCGCGCGTCGAGGCCTCGTGGTTCGAGACGCCCGCTGCGCGGGCTCCTCACCATGAGGGTCTAACGACCTCATCCTGAGGAGCATCGCAAAGCGATGCGTCTCGAAGGATGCAGCCACGGTGCTGGAAAGCGCTTCAATCGTCCGACGCTGGTCCGCACCAGCCGGGCAAATAAATTGCATCCTTGCTCTTGGCGAACGTCATCGCCTTCTCGATGGCCTTCTCAAAGTCCGCTTCGACGCTTTTGCGGGACATTTTCCTGCGCAGGAAATCGGCCCACAGGAACTCGCTGAAAGGCGTGGTATCCTTGGCGAAGCCGCCAACCCGGCGCAATTCGCCGGCGAGGCTGCGGAACGGATCGTCCTTGAGTTCCGTCACCGTTTTCGGCAGGTCGCGGAAGTGGCGGCGCTCGCCCTTGGCATCGTATGGATAAACCCATCGCTTGTTGTCCATCACGCCCCAGAACGCATCGCGCTCGACCATGGTGAGATCGCCGATCACGGTGACAAGAATATCCTTGATGCCCTCATCGTGCAGCGAACGCGCCAGGTGATGATGGTCGACCACGTAGTAATGCTGGTCCGGCCCCAGCACGACCGGAATCATGTGTTTGCCGAGCAGCTCCGCCTGCTTTTTCCTGGATTTGTGTTCGCGCCAGCGCTTGCGTTTTTCCTTGACCTCCCGCATCCCGACGGTCATCTGGGTCGGGCGCAGCGACAGGATTGGAATCGGCTGAAGGATCGGCTCGCGCGTATTCGCCATGACGTGAATCCTCGGGTTCTGACCGGCAAAAATCTGGCTTGAAACGCTATGATTATGCCATGATGGCACAATCGATCAAACGCCCTCAGCCCCGGGTGCCAGGTTCTCGCGCCCCAGCGCCCGGCCGGCTCAGAATCGACTACGGCAGGTTCCGCGAGACGCTGCCGGGATAGATCGATTGTCGTATCCGTCCCGCTCAACATTTTCTGAGACGCGCCCTGCGCGCGTGCTAATTAGAAGCAGGATATCGCGGAGCCAGCAGCAGTGAAACCGCAGCGGCCGATGACGACGGAGGACGAGCACCGCGTGCTCCAGTTCCGGCCGCGTACCCTGCCCGTCGTTCCCGGCCGGCACAGAGAGCCGGACGCGACGGCACCACACGACGACACCCGGCCGGAACCTTACGACCTGTCGCGCTATGAGCGGGACCGGGACGAACCCGACGATTTCCGCCATCGCATGCTGGCCAACATCGCGGCCTTCGCCTTCACGGTCGCACTGACGGCGGTTGGCATCTGGCTGGCCGTCAGTATCGCGGATCTGCGCCGAACCCAGGATTGCGTGCTGATGGGACGGCGCGACTGCGTGCGTATTTCGACACCCTCTATCTAGGGTTTTTGAGCACGATACCGGCTCGCGCTGCCCTTGAGCGGTCGGACCTCCGGCCGGCCGCCTCCATTGAACTCGGGGCGGCGCTCCGATATACGGGCACTCGACACAGGACGGCGAATAGGGCATTCCGGGACGCGGCGCCAGGCCGCCTAGCCGCCATAGAATTTACCTTCAATATATCAAAGGCTTAAGCGATGTCATCCACATTCGATCAGGTCGCCACGATTATCGCTGAAACCTGCGACATCCCGCGCGACACGATCACCCCGGAGAGCCACGCGATTGACGATCTCGGGATTGACAGCCTCGACTTCCTGGACATCGCGTTCGCGATCGACAAGGCGTTCGGCATCAAATTGCCGCTGGAAAAGTGGACGCAGGAAGTCAACGACGGCAAGGCTACGACCGAGCAGTATTTTGTGCTGAAAAACCTGTGCGCCCGTATCGACGAACTGGTCGCGGCCAAGGGCGCGTAACCGCCCGTCATGCAGCTTGAATATTTTCAACTCATTGACCGCATCGTCGACCTCAAACTCGACGCGCGCACCATTACGGTTGAGGCGCAGGTTCCAACGCACAGCACCATCTTCGAGGGACATTTCCCGGGCTATCCGATCATGCCGGGCGTGCTGCTGCTCGAGGCGATGGCGCAGACCTCCGGCTGGCTGCTGATCGCGATGATGGATTTCGAACGCATGCCGTTTCTGGGCGCGGTCAAGGAGGCCAAGCTGCGGGGCTTCGTCAAGCCAGGGGAGTTGCTGACAATCGACGCCAGCATCGTTCACGAAGGCTCGGGTTTTGCCATCACGGAAGCCAAAGTCAGGGTGGGCGGCGAATTGAAGTGCAACGCGACCATCACGTTCCGGCACATCCCCTTCCCTCATCCGGATTTGCGCGGATACATGGACGCCGTCGCCAAACGGATCGGCTTTCCACAACAGGCCCGTGGTCATGACTGAGACGAAACCTTCGATCGGGGGATCCGCGGAAGTCTGGATCACCGGCATCGGTCTTGCCACGTCGCTGGGCGAAGGGCTCGATGCCAACTGGGACGCCCTGAATCAGCGGCGTATCAACGTCGACGAAAAGAGCTTCGCGCCCTACATCGTTCATCCCTGGGTACCGGTCAACCTGGATGCGCAAATCCCCAAGAAGGGCGATCAGCGCCAGATGGAAGCCTGGCAGCGGATCGGAACCTATGCCGCCGGACTGGCGCTGGATTCCGCCGGCATCAAGGGCAACACGGAAATCCTGGCGCGGATGGACATGATTGTCGCCGCCGGCGGCGGCGAGCGCGACATCGGCGTCGACATCGCCATCCTGAAGGCCGATGCCAATGGCAATTCCGCGCCCGGCTTTCTCAACGAAAGGCTGATGAGCGATTTGCGGCCGACGCTGTTTCTCGCCCAGCTCTCGAACCTGCTCGCCGGCAATATCGCCATCGTTCACGGCGTAACCGGATCGTCGCGTACCTTCATGGGTGAGGAAGCCGCCGGTGTCGACGCAGCACGAATCGCGCTCGCACGCATCGCCGCCGGTCAGAGCGACATCGCGCTGGTTGGCGGCTCGCAGAACGGCGAACGCAAGGACCTGCTGGTTCTCTACGAGTTCGGCGATTTCAACCTGAAGAATAGCTTTGCCCCGGTTTGGGCGCGGCGCCAGCACGGCGGCTTTGCGCTCGGCTCGGCGGGCGCCTTTCTTGTGATCGAATCGAGGGCGCACGCCGAAGCGCGAGGCGCGAAACCCTATGCGCGCCTGACCAATGTCGTGGCCGATCTGGCGCGCCGCAAGACTCCCGGTGAGGTCACCGCAACCCTGGAAGCGCTGTGGTCGAAGCTTGGCAGGCTCGACGACAAGGGTGCCATCATCACCGGCGCCACCGGGGCCGAGCCGGTCACCTCGGAGGAACTGGCGTTCCTGGACCGCCATCCTTCTTTTGCGGTACGGGCGACCGGCACCATGTTCGGCCACACGATGGAGACGCAATTCCCGCTGGGATTGGCGCTTGCGGCGCTTTCGATCTCGCGCGGCGCTTTGTTCCCGCCCAACGATCCCACCGCGCGGGAGGTTGCAATGTCGGCACCTCCGACCCAGATTGTGGTGGTCGGAGCCGGTCACTGGCGGGGTGAAGGCATGGCGCTGGTCGAGGCGATCAGGTGAGCGCGGCGGGGAAAACATGACAGCTTCGCGCGACAAATTCGGCAGGCCGATCGTCGTCGTCACCGGGATGGGCGTCGTGACCTCGCTGGGCGCCGGCAAGGCCGAAAACTGGACGAAACTCACAGCCGGCGAGTCCGGAATCCGCACCATCACCCGCTTCCCGACCGACGGCCTGAAGACGACGATGGCCGGAACGGTTGATTTTGTGCCGGTCGAGCCGTTTTCTTCGACCGATCTTTCGGAACGGCTCGCCGATATCGCGACCGAGGAAGCCATTGCGCAATCCGCGATCGGGACCAAGGGCGATTTTCCGGGGCCGCTGTTTCTCGCCGTCGCGCCGGTCGAGGTCGAGTGGCCGCAACGGCTCGAGCTTGGGCGCGAGATCGGCGCGAGCGACTTCAACTATGACGCGCTGCTGCGCGTCAGCGGAGGCGGAAAATTCGCGCAATACCACCGGCGCTTTCTGTTCGGCTCGGTGTCGAATTATCTCGCCGAGAAATTCGGCACCAAGGGGTCGCCGATTTCGCTGTCGACCGCCTGCGCTTCCGGCGCCAGCGCGATCCAGCTCGGCGTTGAAGCCATTCGGCGTGGCGAGGCGGACGCGACGCTGTGCGTCGCAACCGACGGCTCGGTCAATCCGGAGGCGCTGATCCGGTTCTCGTTGCTGTCGGCGCTGTCGACACAAAACCATCCGCCGCAGGCGGCGGTGCGGCCGTTTTCCAAGAACCGCGACGGATTCGTGATGGCTGAAGGCGCCGGCGCACTGGTGCTGGAAAGCTATCAGGCCGCCACGGCACGCGGAGCCCGGATCCTTGGCGTCCTCGCCGGCTGCGGCGAACTTGCGGATTCGTTCCACCGCACCCGATCGAGCCCTGACGGAAAGCCCATTATCGGATGCGTGCGCAACGCATTGTCCGACGCCGGGATCGTTTCGGACCAGATCGACTACATCAATGCCCACGGCACCGGCACGCCGGAAAATGACAAGATGGAATATCTCGGCATCTCGACAGTGTTTGGCGAGCACACCGGCCGGATTCCGGTATCCTCCAACAAGTCGATGGTCGGTCACACCCTCTCCGCGGCCGGCGCGGTGGAGGCGGTGTTCTCGCTGCTGACGCTTGAACATCAGCGGATCCCGCCGACCATCAACTACGACATTCCGGATCCGGCGATTCCCTTCGATGTGGTTCCCAACAAGGCCCGCGACGCCCGCGTCACCGCGGTGATGTCGAATTCGTTCGGTTTCGGCGGTCAGAACGCGTCGCTGATCCTGACGCGCGAACCGATCTAACGTGCTTTCCGGTTCACTCGAATCATTGTCGCTTCTCCCGAGGCCTCATGGTTCGAGACGCGCGAAGACGCGCTCCTCACCATGAGGGTCTGGGACCTCATCCTGAGGAGCATCGCAAAGCGATGCGTCTCGAAGGATGGAGCCAGCGAGGTCGAAATTGCTCTAATCTAGCTGCCGAAAGCTGCCCGCTGCACCGCCGGTTGACGGCATCGCGCGAACCGGCGATACGCACGCGGTCGGAAATCAACTCACTCTGCCGGGGGACACGGCGTCATGCGCACGCTCACTCTTGTTGCCGATCGTCAGCTGGTGGTCGCGGCTGTTCCGCCGCCGCCGCCGCCGGGCCCCGGCGAAGTGCAGATCCGCGTCGAGGCCGTCGCGCTCAATCACATCGACGTCTGGGGCTATCGCGGCATGGCGTTTGCGAAGCGCAAGCTGCCGCTGGTGATCGGTGCCGAGGCCTCCGGAGAAATCGCCGCGGTCGGCGACATGGTCACGCGCTTCCGGCCCGGACAGCCGGTGGTGATGTACGGCGCCCTCACCTGCGGGATCTGCCGTGCCTGCAGCGAAGGCCGCGACAATCTCTGCGAGGACGTGGCGGGCATCATGGGCTTCCATGTCGACGGTTTCGCGCGCGAGTTCCTGAACATGCCGCAGCGACTGGTGATTGCGGTGCCCGAGGGCGTCAGCGGGCGCGACGCGGCCTGCGCGCCGATCGCGTTCTCCACGGTTCAGCACATGCTGTTCGACAATGCCAAACTGCAGCCAGGTGAGACCGTGCTGGTGCATGCCGGCGGCTCCGGCATTGGAACGGTGGCGATCATGATGGCCAAGCAAATCGGTTGCACGGTCATCACCACCGTCGGCGACGACAGCAAGATCGACGGCGTCAAGGCCCTCGGCGCCGACCACGTCATCAACTACCGCAACGACCGCTTCGAGCACGAAACCCGCAAGATCACCAAAAAGAAAGGTGTCGACGTGGTGTTCGAACATGTCGGGGCGGATACCTTCAACGGCTCGTTGCTGACGCTGAAGCGCGGGGGTAGGCTCGTGACCTGCGGTTCGACGTCGGGTCCCACCGCCACTATCAATCTGATGCAACTGTTCCAGCAGCAATACCGCATCTTCGGTTCGTTCGGCGCGACCCTGCGTAACATTGCCGAGAGCCTCGACAAGATGGCCGGCGGCATGCGTCCCGTGATCGATACCGAAGTGCCGATCGAGGACGTCGCCACCGCGCTCAAGCGCATGGAAAGCCGGCAGGTGTTCGGCAAGATCGTCGTGTATTTCTGATGTCGCGCCTGCTGCCACGCACCAGAGCCCGTCTTCGCAGCGCGACCAGGCCGCTTGGCGAAGCCGCGGTCGGCGCATTGACGATCGGAATGCTGCGCGCCACGCGTTATTTCGATCCGATCAAGACCGCAAACCTGTTCGGCCGCGTCACCCGCTTGATCGGACCGAGGCTGCGCGAGCAGCGGATCGGCCGCGCCAATCTGACCGCCGCCTTCCCGGAGAAACCGGCAGAGGAAATCGACGCCATCCTTGCCGGGGTGTGGGACAATCTCGGCCGCGTCGGCGCCGAGTTCGCCCATCTCGATCACATCTGGGAGCACGATCCGGCGCGCCCCGAGGACAGCCGCATCGAAATCCCGCTGCGTACCCACGAATTGTTTGCGCAGCTTCGGCTCGACGGCAAACCCGCTCTGATCTTTGCAAGCCACCTCGGCAACTGGGAACTGCCTGCTTTGGCGGCCGTGGCCCACGGGCTGGATGCGGCGATCCTGTATCGCCGGCCCAACATTGCCTCGGCCGACCGCATCATCCAGCAGATACGCGCGGTGAAGATGGGAACGCTGATTCCGGCGGGCCGTGACGCGCCGCTGCGGCTCGCCGAGGCGCTGCAGAACGGTCAGCACGTCGCGATGCTGGTGGACCAGTATCTGACCAACGGCGTCGAGGTCACGTTTTTCGGTCGCAAGACCCGGGCCAATCCGATGCTGGCGCGGTTGCTGCGACAGGTCGAGTGCCCGATTCACGGGGTGCGGATCATCCGCCTGCCCGATCACCGCTTTCGGGCCGAATTATCCGAAGAGGTGAAGCCGGTGCGGGACGCTTCCGGACAGATCGACGTGCCGGGAACGATGCAGGCGGTGACGTCGGTGGTCGAGGGCTGGATTCGCGAATACCCCGATCAGTGGCTGTGGCTGCACCGCCGCTGGCGGTGACACCGTCGTTGCGATAGTGCGTAGCCCGGATAACTGCATCGTCATTGCGACGGACCCTACCTCCCGGTCTTGACCCGGGTCCAGAGCCGGTTGATGACGCGCTGCGTGGCCGGATCGCGCGCGGTGATCACAAACAGCTTCGCAAGGGTTGCCTGGTCCGGATAGATGGTCTTGTCATTGAATATCCTGGGTTCGACCAGCTTCTGGCTCGCCAGATTGCCGTTCGCATAGGACAGAAAATTGGAATTTTTGGCCGCGACCTCGGGCCGATAGAGATAGTCGATCAGCTCATAGGCTTCGGCGACATGGCTTGCATCGGCCGGGATCGCGAGATTGTCGAAGAACATCTGTGCGCCTTCTTTCGGAATGGCATAGCCGAGTTCGACCCCATTATTGGCTTCGGCAGCACGGCTGCGCGCCTGCATGATGTCGCCGGACCAGCCCACCACCAGGCAAATCTCGCCGGTGGCGAGCGCGCTCAGATACTCCGAGGAATGGAACTTGCGGACATAGGGCCTCACCTTGGCGACGAGCCCGGCGGCCTGCTCGAGATCGGCCGGCCTGGTCGAGTTCGGATCGAGCCCGAGGTAATTCAGAGCCGCTGGAAGGATATCGTCGGCGGAGTCCAGCATCTGAACGCCGCAATCCCTGAACTTGGCGAGATTCTCCGGCTTGAAGACGATGTCCCAGCTATCGATCCTCGCATCGGCCCCGAGAATTTTCTGCACGGCTTTGACATTGTAGCCGATGCCGGTCGTGCCCCACATGTAATTGACGGCATAAATGTTGCCGGGATCGTAGACGGCGAGCCGCCGGGTCACTTCCGGCCAGGCGTTGGCAAGGTTGGGCAGCTTCGACTTGTCGAGCCTCTGGAAGACGCCCGCCTTGATCTGGCGCTGCAGGAAATAGGCGGTGGGGACCACCAAATCATAGCCGGACTTGCCGGCCAGCAACCGGGTCTCCAGCGTCTCATTGGCGTCGAAGGTGTCGTAGACGACCTTGATGCCGGTTTCCCGGGTGAAGTCCTCCAGCACTCCCGGGGCCATGTAGTTCGACCAGTTGTAGAAATTGACGGTGCGCGGTTGCGCCCGTGCCGGAAGCGCGAATGCGGCGAGCGCCGCGGCTATCGCGCCGGCAAATCGGATCGGCATGCAGGCCCGGCCGCGTATCATGTCTGCCCTTTATCGGCGATGGACCGCATCCGAAAGCCGCTCCAGCGCGGCATCGAGCGTTGCGTCCTTCTTGGCGAAGCAAAACCGCACCACCGAGGTCACGGCATCCTTCTCGTAGAAGGCCGATACCGGAATGGCGGCGACCTTGTAATCGGTAACGATCCTTCTGCAGAAGGCCTCGTCGGTCTCGTTGAGACCGAGCGGCGACAGATCGACGGTCAGAAAATAGGTGCCCTGCGATCGCAGCACTGGAAAGCCGATGCTCTCCAACCCCTCGGTCAGACGGTCGCGGCTGCGCGCCAACTCCTTGCGCATGTCGAGGAAATAGTCGGCCGGCTTGCCAAGGCCATAGGCGACCGCGGCCTGAAGATTGGGTGCGGTGGTGAAGGTCAGAAACTGGTGCACCTTGGCCGCGACACGCAGCAGCGGCGGCGCGGCGCAGACGAAGCCGATCTTCCAGCCGGTCAGGGAAAAGATCTTGCCCGCCGAACCGACCTTGATGGTGCGATCCCGCATCCCCGGAATTGTAATCAGCGGGATGTGTTCGCGGCCGTCGAAGATCACATGTTCCCAGACCTCGTCGCAGATCGCGATCGCATCGAACTCCCTGCAGAATCGCGCCAGCAATTCGAGGTCTTCGCGCGGATAGACCACCGCGGCCGGATTGAGCGGATTGTTGAACAGCACCGCCTTGGTCTTGGGGTTGAACGCACTGCGCAGCATCTCCTCGGTCAGCCGCCAATCCGGCGGTTCGAGACGCAGCAGCCGCGGAATGCCGCCGGCCTGGCGGATGATCGGCAGGTAGCAATCGTATACCGGCTGGAACACGATCACCTCGTCGCCCGGCTCGACGACGGCAAGAATGGCCGACGTCAGCGCCTCGGTGCCGCCCGACGTCACCATCACCTCGGTGGTCGGATCGAGGGAAAGCCCGTGCCAGCGCCCGTAATGCGTCGCGATCGCCCGGCGCAGCTCCGGAATGCCCATCATCGACGGGTACTGATTGTAGCCATTCAGCGACGCATCCGCCGCCGCGCGACGAATGTCTTCCGGGCCGGGATCGTCGGGGAAACCCTGGCCGAGATTGATCGCGTCGTTGTCGCGCGCGAGCTGCGACATCGCCTCGAAGATCGTGACGGGCAGATCCGCAAAAACCTTGTTCATCGACGTCATGGCAGCGTCAGCCGCCGGTCCCGGTCGGCAATCCCGCTGCCTTCCAGCCGAGCATGCCGCCGGCCAGGTGTTTGTCGTATGGCAGGCCGCCGGCTTGCGCCGCGAGCGACGCTGTCACCGACCTTTTCCCCGAGCGGCAGGCAAACACCACCTGCTTGCCCCCGGGGTCGGGAATGGCCGCCGGATCAAAGCTCGAAAGCGGCACGACAACGCCGCCCGGATAGGCTTCCGCGGCGACTTCATTCGGCTCGCGGACATCGACCAGAAGATAGCGTCCCTCGGCCATTCCCTTCGAGACATCCTCCGGCGTCAAATCGTGAACTTGATGACCCTGATCCGCCACGCAAACCTCCCGGATGGCCCGCCCATCGGCGCCAACGTCGCCCCTGGCGTGGTGAAAATCAAGCACCACGAAGGTCCATGAAGCCACGCAGTCTAGACCATTTCCATCACCGCGGCTTCATCCTTCGAGACGCATCGCTTCGCGATGCTCAGGTCTCAGACCCTCATGGTGAGGAGCGTGGCAACGCCACGCGTCTCGAACCACGAGGCCCCCTGGATGCTCGGTCATGGTTCGACCCAGCTGGAAAATGCTCCAATCTAGACGGTCACCTGGGTGCCGACCTCGACCACCCGGCCGGTCGGAATCTGGAAGTAATCGGTGGCGTCATTGGCGGTCCGGCTGAGCGCGATGAACAGATGATCCTGCCAGCGCGGCATGCCGGAATGCGCGGCCGGCTTCAGCGCCCGCCGCGACAGGAAGAACGAGGTCGACATGATGTCGAACTGCCAGCCGAGCTTGCGCGCGATCGCCAGCGTTTTCGGAACATTGGGCGATTCCATGAACCCGAACCGCAGCGTCACCTTGGAAAAGGTCGCGCTGATTTCCTCCAGCCGAACCCGGTCGGACGGATTGATTCGCGGCGTCGGCGCCGTCTCGATGGTGAGAATGACGTTCTTCTCGTGCAGGACCTTGTAGTGCTTCAGACTATGCATCAGCGCCGTCGGCGCACTGGCGGGATCGCTGGTCAGGAACACCGCGGTGCCGGAAACCCGTTGCGGCGGCCGTTTCTCCAGCATCGCCACCAGGTCCGCCAGCGGGAATTCGAGCTTGCGCGATTTCTCGAACAGCAGCCGGCTGCCCCGCCGCCAAGTGTACATCATCAGCATCACGACGGAGCCCAGCGCCAGCGGCACCCAACCGCCTTCAAATACCTTGAGCAGGTTCGCGGCGAGGAATGTCAGGTCGAGAAACAGGAAGGGCGCGATCAGCGCCGCGGCCGCGATCGGCGACCATTTCCAGACCCGCCAGATCACGACAAAACCCATCATGGCCGTCACCACCATGGTCCCGGTGACCGCGATGCCGTAGGCCGACGCCAGTGCGCTCGAGGAACGGAACAGAACGATGAGCAGAACTACGCCAATCGCGAGCAGCATGTTGACCCGGGGGATGTAGATCTGGCCGGAGTGTGATTCCGAGGTGTGCCGGATTTCGAACCGCGGCATCAGGCCAAGTTGAATTGCCTGCCGGGTCAGCGAATAGGCTCCCGTGATCACCGCCTGACTCGCGATCACGGCAGCGACGACGGCAAGTACGACCATCGGAAACAATGCCCAATCCGGAAACATCAGAAAAAACGGGTTCGCGAGCGTTTTCGGATCGGCGATGACCAGCGCGCCCTGCCCGAGATAGTTCAGCGCCAGCGACGGCAACACGATGAACAGCCAGGCGGTCTGGATCGGCCGCTTGCCGAAATGCCCCAAATCTGCGTACAGCGCCTCGGCGCCGGTGACCGCGAGAAACACCGCGCCCAGCGTCACGAACCCGATAATGCCATGATGAAGCATGAAGGAGACGGCGTAGAACGGATTTAGCGCAAGAAGCACTTCGGGATGTCGCATGATCGAGGGTATTGCCGCGATCGCGATGACGGCGAACCAGATGCACATCACCGGCCCGAAAAAGGCGGCAACACGCGCCGTGCCGCGCGACTGCACCGCAAACAGGACGAGCAGGATCACGACCGTCAGCGCCACCACATAGGGTTCGAACGCCGCGGTGACTATTGTCATTCCCTCGATTGCCGAAAGCACGGAGACGGCCGGCGTGATCACCGCATCGCCGTAAAAAAGAGCACCACCAATAATTCCGAGAAAAACGATCTTGCCGGCGTCCGAACTGACCGCGCGTTGCGCCAGCGCCATCAGCGCCAGCGTTCCCCCCTCGCCATGGTTGTCGGCGCGGAGCAGGATGAGCACGTATTTCAGCGTCACCACGATGATCAGCGCCCACAGGATCAGCGACAGCACGCCGAGCACGGCCTGCGGATTGACAGCGCCCTCGGGGCCGCTGGCCGCAATCACCGCCTCGCGCAGCGCATAGAGCGGGCTGGTGCCGATGTCGCCATAGACGACACCGATGCTGCCGAGCATGAGTGCCTTGAATCCGGCGGTGGAATGGGCGTTGCCATGACCATTCGCCGCCGTGGCTTCCGCGGCGGGTGCGGCGACATTACTCATCATGAAAGCGGAGGCCTCAAAAATGCTTCACTGCACAATGGCAAAGCGACGCGGCTTATAGCCCTGCGCTTGGAGCATAGCATGGCCTGATTTCGGGCCATAGTCATGTTAAAATGCATAGCTGTCAGATTGTAACCTGGGTTCCGACCTCGACCACGCGGCCGGTCGGAATCTGGAAATAATCGGTGGCGTCGTTCGCCGAACGGCTCAGCGCAATGAACAGGTGATCCTGCCACTGCGGCATTCCCGATTGCGCCGACGGCTTCAGCGATCGCCGCGACACGAAAAACGACGTCGCCATGATGTCGAACTGCCAGCCGAGCTTGCGCGCAATCACGAGCGCCTTGGGAACATTCGGCGATTCCATGAAACCGAAGCGCAGCCGGACAATGGCGAATTTGTCGCTGATCGGCTCCATCCGGACCCGCTCGGCCGGATCGACCCGCGGCGTCTGCGCGGTTTCGATGGTCAGGATCACATTGTGCTCGTGCAGCACCTTGTTGTGTTTGAGATTGTGCAGCAGCGCCGTCGGTACGAAATTGGGATCGCTGGTGAGAAAGACCGCGGTGCCCTTGGCGATATGCGGCGGCCGCTTTTCGAGGCTCTTGATCAGGTCGGTGAGCGGGACTTCGGTCCGCCGGGTCTTGGCGATCAGGATTGCCGCGCCGCGGCGCCAGGTCCAGATCGTGATCGCCATCGCAAATCCGAACAGCAGCGGCACCCATGCGCCTTCGAACAGCTTGAGGAAATTCGCGCTGAAAAAGGTCATGTCGACGACGACGAACGGAACGATGATCGCCGCTGCGGCGGCCGCGCGCCAATTCCACAGTTTCCAGATCACCACAAAACCCATGATGCCGTCGGCAACCATGGTGGTGGAGACGGCGATGCCATAGGCCGAGGCCAATCCGCTCGAGGTGCGGAACAACAGCACCAGCAGCAACACGCCGATCAGCAACAGCGTGTTGACGCGCGGCAGATAGATCTGGCCGGCATGCACCTCCGAGGTGTAGCGGACCTCGAAACGCGGCAGCAGGCCGAGCTGCACGGCCTGGCGGGTCAGCGAATAGGCCCCCGTGATCACCGCCTGGCTCGCGATCACCGTCGCCGCGGTCGCCAGCCCGACCAGCGGCAGCAGCAGTATTTCCGGAACCATCCGGTAGAATGAATTTTCAATCGCCGCCGGATTGGCCAGCACCAGCGCGCCCTGACCGAAATAGTTGACCAGCAGCGAGGGCAGCACGAAATAAAGCCACCCGGCCTGGATCGGCTTGCGTCCGAAATGGCCCAGATCCGCATACAGCGCTTCGCCGCCGGTCACCGCGAGGAAGACCGCGCCTAACGTCACCATTCCGATGGTGCCGTGGGACAGCAGGAAATGAATTGCATACCAGGGATTGATCGCAGCCAGCACCGATGGATCGTCGCTGATATGCACCAGCCCCATGACCGCGAGGGCGCTGAACCAGACCACCATGACCGGCCCGAACGCCGAGGCGACCCGCGCCGTGCCGCTGCTCTGCACCGAGAACAGCGCGACCAGAATGAAAACCGTCAGCGGCACCACATAATGATCGAGCGCCGGCGTGCCGAGCTTGAGGCCCTCGACCGCCGACAGCACCGAAATCGCCGGCGTGATCATGGAATCGCCGATGAACATCGAGGCGCCGATGACGCCCAGCGCCAGCAATGGCCAGCTTCTTCGTCCCAGCGCGCGTTGACCGAGCGCCATCAGCGACAGCGTGCCTCCCTCGCCGTTGTTGTCGGCGCGCAGCAGCAGCAGCACGTATTTTGCGGTGACAACGATCAGGAGCGCCCACAGAATCAGCGACAGCACCCCGAGCACGATGGTTCGCGTGATCGGGTGGCCCTGGGCGGCGGCGGCGACCGCCTCGCGGAACGCATAGAGCGGCGACGTTCCGATATCGCCAAAAACCACGCCAATGCTTCCCAGCGTCAACGCCAAAAAGCCAGACGTGACCGACCCATCCTGGGCTTCGGTAGATGTGACGCCAAAAGCCATCGTGCGGGAGAACGCTCTACCGATTGATTTGATCCGGGTCGGCTATCGACGCTTCCGCGGGGCCTGTCAACCAATCAGCCATGGCCGTGTCGGCGCTGTCGGACGCGCCGGCAACGCGGCCTCCAGCGACGACAGGTAATATGGTAACGCGTCGAAATTACGGCTTCAGGTCGGGCGGAATCGGCGGATCCTCGCGCATCAGCGTGATCGTCACGCGGCGGTTCGCCGACAGCGAAGGATCGTCGGGAAACAGCGGCTGGGTATCGGCCTTGCCCGAGACTGCAAAGATGTGGGCCGGCGGCAGGCCCTCCCGCTCCAGAATCTGGCGCACCGCGTTGGCACGGTCGGCCGACAGATCGAACGCGTCGTAGTCGCTTTGCGTCGGCACAAATCCCGCCGCAGTGTGACCGACGATCGCGATGCGCAACGGCGTCGCCTTGAGCGGAGCGGCCAGTTTCTCGACCAGGCGGCGGGTCCGCTCGTAAGGCACCTTGGAGCCATCGGCGAACATCGACCGGCCGTCCTGGTCGACGATTTCCAGATTGAGACCCTCCTCGGTCTCCTCGAACATGATGTGCTTCGAGATTTCGGTCAGCTCCGGCATGTCCTGCAAGGCCTGCCGCAGCGACGCCGAGGCCAGCGCGAATTCGCGATCGAGCTTGATGCGGGCGCCGCGGGTGCGGCTGTTGTCCTGCTCATCCGGCGTTGGCGTGTTGGACGATTCCTCGGGCGGAATGTGCGCGGCGTTCTTCAGCTTCGGCCTGGTCGGCAGACCATCGGATTCGATGATTCCGGAATAGCGCTTTTCGGTCTGCACGCCGAAGGCATCGCGCATCGAGCCCGCGACGATCTTGAGCTTGTTGTTGTCCATGGTGGAAAACGCGACGAGCATCACAAAGAAGCTCATCATCAGGCCCATCAGGTCGGCGAAGGTCACGAACCAGCCGTGCCCTCCTCCATGCGCGTCGCCACGTTTCTTCTTGGCCATGCTTGACTTTCCGAAACCGGAACCGACCGTTCAGGCCGGGACCGGCTCGCCTTCCTCTTGGCGGTGCTTCTCCGGCAGATATGCCAGCAGCATTTCCCGCACCAGCGTCGGGCTCTTGGAATCGCGGATCATCAGAATGCCGTCGATGATCAGGGTGCGGTTGGTCTCCTCGTCGAGCAGCTTGCCATGCAACTTGTCGGCGATCGGCAGGCAGAACAGGTTCGCGACCAGCGCGCCGTAGAGCGTCGCCAGCAGCGCGGTCGCCATGAACGGACCGAGTTTCGAGGGATCGGTCATGTTGGCGAACATCTGCACCATGCCGATCAGGGTTCCGATCATCCCGAAGGCGGGCGCGCAGTCGCCGATGGCACGGTAGATCTTGCCGCCTTCGTCGAGATGCATCAGAAAATTGTCGCGGTCGCGCTCGAGGTTGTCGCGGATGAACTCGAGGTCGTAGCCGTCGGCGACATAGCGGATGCCCTTGGCAAGGAACGGCTCGTCGGTCTCGACCTTTTCCAGCCCGACCGGCCCCTGCTTGCGCGCGATTTCCGCGATGCGGGCGAGTTCGTCGACGAGGTCGCGCGCGGATAGCCGGCTCATGGTGAAAGCAAATTTGGCGCCGAGCGGCAGGCCGTGCAGAATGGTCATCAGCGGAAAGCGGATCATGGTGGCGGCAATCGATCCGCCGAAGATGATGATGACCGCATGTTCGCTGAAGAACATGTGCAGATCACCGCCCATGAGTACCATCGTGGTCACGACAAGGATGCCGGACACGAGCCCAACGCTCGTCATGATATCCATGGAAAACTCCAACGCGTACGCGAACTTTCCGGCCATCCTGGCCGGTGGCGCAGCCCGTTCCAGGCCGCGAAATGACCCTACGTTCCCGCAATTAAAGACGCGTTACCGAATTTGGTAGGCATAACAATTGGTTAACAAAAAGCTAGAGCATCTCCGGCTGGGTCGGATCATGACCGCGCATCCAGGGGGCCTCGTGGTTCGAGACGCGTGGCGTTGCCACGCTCCTCACCATGCGGGTCAAGACCTTATCCTGAGGAGCGCGCTTGCGCGCGTCTCGAAGGATGAAGCCGCGGCGCTGGAAAATGGTCTGGAGAGCGGGCGATTTTGCCGGCAGCGCGCGCTCGATCAATCGCCCTGCCCCGGGCTTGCCGAGAAATATTGCGGCAGCTTGTCGGCGACCCCATCGAAGGCGCTGGCGTCCGCAGGCGCCGCGCGCTTGATCGTGATGTTCGGCCAGACTGCGGCATATTGCGCGTTGAGCTGGAGCCAGGTCTCAAGACCCGGCTGGGTGTCGGGAAAGATAGCCTCGGCCGGACATTCCGGCTCGCACACCCCGCAATCGATGCACTCGTCCGGGTGGATGACGAGCATGTTGTCGCCTTCGTAGAAACAATCGACCGGGCAGACTTCGACGCAGTCCATGTATTTGCATCTGATGCAATTATCGGTGACGACAAATGTCATTGTCTGGCTTCCGGCGGCCACGGCCGATCCGGCCGATAGAACAGCGCGAGCTTCAGGCTCTCGGCGATCCGCCCCGCTTTGGCGCGGAATTCCTCGCAGGTGCCATGATCGAACAGTTCGCGGCAGGTCTCGTCGAAGAGCGCCAGCCAGTGGTCGAACAACTCCCGCTGGAATTTAGGCAGCACGAGGTGCTTTATTACCGGGTTGCCCTTGTAGCGCCCGGTGGTGAGCATCACCGACGACCAGAACGCGTACATCTTGGTCAAATGCGGTTGCCAATCGCCGGGAATCGCGCGCAAAAAGATCGGCGCAAGCTCGGGGTCGCGACGCACCTTGGCGTAGAAGCGATCGACCAGCAGCCGAATGCCTTCCTCGGACACATGATCGAGTTTTGCGGCGGAGTCGATCATATTGCGAGCACCGCCACGACCACGCCGAGCACGGTCCAGAACAGCGAATTGACCAGCATCCGGACCAGATCCTGGTTGCGGGAAAGCCCGATGGCGCGGCAGGCGAGCGTTCCGGGCAGCAGAAATGGCCAGGCCACGGCGTCACTGATTGAACCATTCATCCTCATCGCACGCTCCTATATAAGATGTACCTTGTATCCATCTTATAAGCCGCCGCTTGCCATAAAGCAATATCTGTTATACATGTTTTACTGCTGTAGCAAGCCCGAAGGGAGATGCGCGTGCGTCTGACCGTCTATACCGACTATGCGCTGCGTGTGCTGATGTATCTGGCGCTGAAGCAGGACCGGCTGGCGACGATCGCCGAGATCGCCGAGAGCTATGACATTTCCAGGAACCATCTGATGAAGGTCGCGCATCAATTGGGGGTTGCCGGCTATGTCGAAACCGTCCGCGGCAGGGGTGGCGGGCTGCGCCTGGCAAAGCCGATTGCGGCCATCGGGCTGGGCGAGGTGGTGCGCTATACCGAGCCGGACATGGCGATCGTGTCCTGCTTCGCGCCGCTCGATGCGCCCTGCGCCATCCGGCCGGCCTGTGTGCTGAAGAGCGCGCTGAAGAACGCGCGCGACGCCTTTCTCGACGTGCTCGACGGTTATACGCTGGGCGATCTTGTCGAGCCGCGAGGCCGGCTGTCCGGCCTGCTGGGTATCGGCCACGGCAACGCGATGCAGTAACCGATGCCTCCGCCTAAAGCGTTTTTCGGTTCACTCGAATCATTGTCGCTTCTCCGGAAGGCCTCGTGGTTCGAGACGCGCGCAGGCGCGCTCCTCACCATGAGGGTCTAGCACGTCATCCGGGGAAGAAGACCTCATCCTGAGGAGCATCGCGACGCGATGCGTCTCGAAGGATGGAGCCATTGAATTGGAAATTGCGCTCGCTCACAAGGATATCATGACCGTTCCTTCCGGACTCATCGACGCCTTATTGACTACCGCATCGGACGCCGTCATTGCCACCGATCACGCCGGCAACATCAGCTTCTGGAATCCCGGCGCCATCCGGATTTTCGGCTTCACGGCCGATGAAGCGGTCGGGCGCTCGCTCGATCTCATCATTCCCGACAATCTTCGGGCCCGGCACTGGGCCGGATATCGGCGGGTCATGCAGACCGGAGAGAGTCACTACGGCCACGGCGATCTGTTGTCGGTACCCGCGCTGACCAAGAGCGGCCAGCGCATCTCGGTCGAGTTCACGATCGCGATACTGAAAGACGCGCAGGGCCAACCGACCGGGACGGTGGCAATCCTTCGCGACGTCACCCGGCGCTTCGAGGAATCGCGCGCGCTGAAGCGGCAACTGGCCGAGGCCGTGCGGGGCAAATAGCCCGGCCGCTTGGCGCAATTTCCACCTCAATGGTTTCATCCTTCGAGACGCATCGCTTCGCGATGCTCCTCAGGATGAGGTCTCATATCAGACCCTCATGGTGAGGAGCCGCGCATTGCGCGGCGTCTCGAACCACGAGGCCTCATGGTTCGAGACGCGCGAAGGCGCGCTCCTCACCATGAGGGTCTGAGACCTCACATGAGGAGCATCGCGAAGCGATGCGTCTCGAAGGATGAAGCCATTGAGGTGGAAATTGCGCTAGCGCCCCGCTTTCCGTTCCATCGCGAGTTCGGCCCGAAGGCTGGCGAGGTCGCGGTAGATCGAGGCAATCGCGAGCACACGGCCCCTGCTCTTGTACTGCAGCAGGCAATCCCGCGCGGCGATGTCGCCGTCGATCACGATCTCGTCCCATTTTTCGGCGTGGCCGACATAATTGATCGGCACGTCATAATGCTGGCTCCAGAAAAACGGCACCGCATCGAAGGTCTCGCGCTGCCCCAGCATGTTGCGCGCCGCGGTCTGCCCCTGGCGTTCCGCGACCACCCAGTGCTCGACCCGGATGTTTTCCCGCGAATGTGGATCGGGCCAGCGTGCGATGTCGCCGGCCGCATAGATTCCGGGAACGCTGGTTTCGAGAAATTCATTCACCTTCACGCCGCGATCGAGCGCAAGGCCGGCCTGTTCGGCGAGGGCCAGGCGCGGCCGCACCCCGACGCCGACGACGACCAGATCCGCCTCCAGCACGCCGCCGCTTTTCAGCGTCGCGCGCTTGCCGTCGATCGCGGCCACGGTGTCGCCGAGGTGAAAGACAACGCCATGCTGCTCATGCAGGCCGCGGACGAAATCGCCCATCTCCGGCCCCAGCACGCGCTCCATCGGCCGTGGCTCCGGCGCCACGACATGGACCTCGATCTCGTGCGCGCGCAACGCCGCCGCGGTCTCAAGGCCGATAAAACTGGCGCCGATCACGATGGCGCGGCGCGCGCCGTCGGCGGATGCAATGATCGCCCGGCAATCCGCCAGCGAGCGCAGGGTGTGGACATGCGGCTGGTCGGCACCCGGGATCGGCAACCGCACCGGTTCGGCGCCGGTCGCCAATAGCAGGCGATCGTAGGCAACGGCGCCGCCGGCGGTGTTGACCTTGCGCGCCCTGGTATCGATCGAACTGGCCCTGCTCCCGAGCCGAAGCTCGATGCCGGAATCGGCGTAGAAGCTGTCCGGGCGCAACGGCAGCCAGTCCTCCGGCGCGCTGCCGGCAAGATAATCCTTCGACAGGTTCGGCCGATCGACCGGGGCCGCGCTGTCATCGCTCAGCATGACAATTTCGCCGCCAAACTGCTGCCGCCGCAGCATTTCGGCCGCGGCAAAGCCCGCGGCGCCGCCGCCGACGATCACGATCCGGCCCGGCGCATCGGCAGACGCTTTGCGGCTCGGCTTCGGCTGCTCGCGCTGGCGCCGGACGAAAATGCGATCGCCCTCGTGCTCGACCTGCCAGACCGCGAGTGGTGCAAGCGCCGGCGCGCGCGTCGCCTCCCCGGTCCGCAGATCGAAGCAGGCGTGATGCCAGGGGCAGCGGATACCGCCGTCGGCCACGAGCCCCTCGGCAAGCGGGCCGTGATAATGACTGCAATGGGCGTCGATGGCGAATATCTCGGACCCCGAGCGCACCAGCAGAACTTCCTGATCGCCAACATGTCCGAGCAAGGTCTCGCCGCTGAAATCAGCCGCGGCAACGCCCTGTGCGAGATCCGGCCCGGCGGCCTCGGTCTGCTCTTCAGCCATGTTCGTTCCCTCCGTCGTCGTACCCCGGCCCGGGCCGGGCATCACCGGGTACAATCCATCGGATGCTCGGCGAGCGAAACAGTTCCCGCTCCCGCCTCGATGCCGACCAACCCGCTCCGCCTCGGCTTGTTCCGCCACGCCGCGGCTATTCGGCGGCGTATTTCTGCGCTTCTTGCTCGGCCGCGGGCGGGTGGCCATTGGACTTCCGGGTCTGGCTCCAGCGCGCAAGCGCGTTCGAGAAGGTGTCGAGGTAGAGATAGATCACCGGCGTCGTGAACAGCGTCAGCGCCTGGCTGACGATCAGGCCGCCGACCATCGCATAGCCCAACGGCTGACGGATTTCCGAGCCGGTGCCGGTGCCCAGCATCAGCGGCACCCCGCCAAGCATCGCCGCCATGGTCGTCATCATGATCGGGCGAAACCGCAGCAGCGCGGCCTTGCGGATCGATTCACGCGGCGACAGATGCTCCTCGCGCTCGGCTGCGATCGCGAAGTCGACCATCATGATGCCGTTCTTCTTGACGATGCCGATCAGAAGAATGATGCCGATCAGGGCGATCAGGCTGAAATCGAACCCGAACGCCATCAGGATCGCGAGCGCGCCGACGCCGGCCGAGGGCAGCGTCGACAGGATCGTCAGCGGATGGATATAGCTCTCATAGAGAATGCCGAGGATCAGATACACCACCACCAGCGCTGCCATGATCAACAGCGGCACGGTGCCGAGCGACTGCTGGAACGCCTGCGC
>Ga0208356_1000101_pt1 | contig 28959 bp, 28 predicted proteins | sample NGESurshal072012_4_FD_184467 | JGI IMG/M metagenome (GOLD analysis project Ga0208356, IMG submission 184467) | Arctic peat soil microbial communities from Barrow, Alaska - NGEE Surface sample 53-1 shallow-072012 (SPAdes) | ecosystem: Environmental > Terrestrial > Soil > Wetlands > Peat ... | reverse complement strand
TTCGGCATTCACGTTGGCCGCATCGGGCCGCGTCCTGTACCTGATCAATCTCTGCTTCATCGGGGTCTCCGCTGGTTTGTGCTGTCTCGACCACCAAGACGTGCGGCACCCCGCAAAGGATTCGGTCGCCAGGAAATTATTCCGAACCGCAGCCGGCGATTGCTTATCTTGTTCGCGCCGCGCCGCGGAACGGGTCGTATCGCCTCGAGATTTCCGGATCGGTCCGCGTGGCGGACCGTCTGGAAATGGCCTGCTCTGTGGGCGCGGGCGTCGGCCGTCATTTGACCATCGGGCAACGCCGTCCGCCATCGGCCGGAACGCCCGGTCGCCGGGAATTGTCGAATCTGGCGACAGCAGTCGTAGGGATATTTGGATTTCCGTGGCCCCCCGGCCAGTTGCCGGATTCCCGCCGCCGGCAAAGTATCCGCGTCTCAGTTTCGCAGGGTGCGCCGCGGTATTGCTGCAATATCTATCGATCGCGTTCAAGGGTGAACGCAACTGTACGGCCGCGTCGCTCTAGCATCAGTCTTTTGAGCACCTCCTTTGGCAATATTCGCCGCTCATGACCGCCGGTAATCCAGGTCAATTTGTCATTTGCTCCCCGGGTAACCACTGCATCAGCAAACGCACTCAATAAAATCTCGCTGTGACAAGCCTCTCGCCCGGCTTCCGGAAAGTGGACGACGTGTTTGAAGCTTCGGAACGTGACGGACCCGCTCGGTATAAGAAGCCAATCCTTCTCCGAAGAAACAACCCACCATTCATCGATGCAATCGACGCTGAGCGGCAACGATTCTGTTAAAATGAGGTCCCGCACCAACTGAGCCGCGAGCTGCTGCCCCGATATTTCCGGCCCAAAGGTTCGTCTAATCAACGAAACATCGTCGATCTCGATATGCAGGTCTGAAGCTTCATAGCTGGGCATGGCGTTATCCATTCTACGGTCCCCTGAACGGCGAGACAACGATTTGTCCATTCTTTCTCAATGTATTGAATGTCGAAAAAGCGATTGAAGGAACAACGAATTGCTGGCCTGGCAGATTGCCCGGGGCGCCCAATTGAGGAATGGGACCAAGCGTAGCACTTTCTCCGAAAAGTGTTTGGACGGCAGAGAGCCCCATCGTGTATTGAATAACGGTCGATCCTGTACCTGGCGTTGTATGAAGTGAGCCAAAATACGCAGCAGAATTGGAATCCGTAGCAAGATAGAACGCAGGGTCACCGCCCGTATTCAAAGTCATTTGCTGTATGGCGCTAACGCTGATCGGAGCGCCATTCAAGAGCGCCAGCGCGGACGGGACGGTTGTTCCGTGGAAAAATGTATGTTGAGATTCGTCCTGCTGCGGACTCGCCGTCGAAGTCGTTGTCGCCGTTAGGATAGCGCCTGCGACCGCTACCGTGGCCACTCCGACACCTAGTGACGCGTCAGCGAGAATGGCTTCAACCGTGTCAACAAGCGTGAAGGTCACTCTACCCGATGGACTATATGGGGACAATGGCTTGATGAGATTCAGCGGATCGTTCCCGACATAGGCATAGAGATTGCTGCCGGAATGATTTCCAATTGGACCGGTTTGCATAAACCATCCCCAAGCTGGGGAGGCAATGTCGCGTGCGCAGCACTACGCGACCACGCCCGGCGCCGGCAATGCCGCATCGCGTGTCATGCGGGGCAAAGCTGACCTACACGGCCTGCCCGATCGGGCAACAGCATTGCAAAAACCGCGCCCGTTGCGCAGACCGGGCTGGCCTCGGCGCGAACGAATGCATAATCTCATGCACGGAGACATCTGAACCCCGGAGGTCGCGAGCCCATGACGACAGCGCCGGCAGGGTCCCATCGCATCGTGATCGTCGGCGCCGGCTTCGGCGGGCTCGAGACCGCACATCGGCTGGCGGGTGCGCCGGTCGAGATCACGCTGATCGACCGCCGCAACCATCATCTGTTCCAGCCGCTGCTATACCAGGTTGCGACCGCGTCATTGGCGACGTCGGAGATCGCCTGGCCGATCCGCTATCTGCTGCGCGGACGAAAGGAGGTCACGACGTTGTTTGCGACGGTGAGCGGCGTCGACCCGGCCGGAAGGCGCGTGCTGCTGGAAGACGGCGGCGCGGTGCCCTACGACACGCTGGTGCTCGCCACCGGCGCCCGCCATGCCTATTTCGGCCACGACGAATGGGAGCCGTTCGCCCCGGGGCTGAAGACGCTGGAGGACGCCACCACGCTGCGGCGCCGCATCCTTGTCGCGTTCGAACGCGCCGAGCGCGAGGCCGATCCGCAACGCCGCGCGGCGCTGCTCACCTTTGTCATTATCGGCGCCGGCCCGACCGGGGTCGAGCTTGCCGGCACCATCGCCGAACTGGCGCAGGACACGCTGCCGCCCGACTTCCGCAACATCGACACCCATAAGACGCGGGTGGTGCTGATCGAGGCCGGCCCGCGCGTGCTGGCGGGGTTCGCCGACGATCTTTCCGCCTATGCGCAGCGCTCGCTCGAAAGCATCGGGATCGAAGTGATGCTGGGACAGCCGGTGACCGATTGCAGCGCCGACGGCGTCGTGTATGGGGGCAACCGGCTGGAGGCCAGGACCATCATCTGGGCCGCCGGCGTCCGCGCCTCCCCCGCCGCCGAATGGCTGAATGCCCCGGCCGACCGCGCCGGCCGCCTGCAGGTCCAGCCCGACCTCACCGTTCCCGGCCACCCCGACATCTTCGCAATCGGCGATACCGTCGTGATCGCGGGCCCGGACGGCAATCCGGTCCCCGGCATTGCGCCCGCGGCCAAGCAGGAGGGACGTTATGTCGCCGACTGCGTCAAGGCGCGGCTGCGCGGGGCCGCGCTCGGCCCGTTCCACTACAAGCATGCCGGCAGCCTCGCGCAGATCGGCAAGCGGCAGGCAGTGATCGATTTCGGCCGCTTCAAGCTGCGCGGCACCCTCGCCTGGTGGATCTGGGGCATCGCGCACATCTATTTCCTGATCGGCGTGCGCAACCGGCTCGCCGTGGCGATCAGTTGGCTGTGGAACTATGCGCGCGATCAGCGCTCCGCACGCCTGATTACCCAGGGCAGCAGCAAGGTGGGCCGCTGAGCTTCGCCGCTCGGGCGTTTAAAGCGTTTTCCGGTTCACTCGAATCATTGTCGCTTCTCCCGAGGCCTCGTGGTTCGAGACGCCGCGCAAGGCGCGGCTCCTCACCACGAGGGTCTGAGTCCTCATCCTGAGGAGCAGCGCGAAGCGATGCGTCTCGAAGGATGAAGCCATGGAGGTCGAGGTTGCGCTAGTCTAGACCGGCCAGAGCAATTCCGCCAGTTCGAACAGGTCGCCGGCCTTGTCCTGCCAGTCCTCGATACAAATGTGCCGGACCGGATCGCTCGCCCGATGCAGCAGAAGCAGCGCCATCAGCCGGTGCTTCAGCGTCGTTCCGATGTCGGCGTTCGTATATCCGTACCCCTCGAACAGGCTTCGAACCCGGCACGGCCTTCCTGCCGTCATGAAGGCACTCGGGCCAAGCAGATCGTATTCGCCCCATCCCGTCAGCACGTCGCCGAAATCGATCAGCCCCGCCAGCCGCCAGCCGCCGCTTGGCCGGCTCAGCAGAAAATTCTCCGGAATATATTCTCCGGTCAGGATGACCGGCGGCGCGTTGAGCGGAACAAGGCCCGCGGCGTGGTCGAGAAAGTCCTCCAGCCCGTCGAGAAATTTCGCCGGCAATCCAAGCCGCGCATGCCTCGCCCGGCATCCCTCGATCTGCCGCTGGATGAACTGGCGCCAATTCGGTTCGATGCGGGATAGTTCTCCAATTGGAGCGCGTTGGACTTCCGCAATGGTCTCGCCGACCTCGCCGAGCAGGCGCACTTTCTCAGCTTCCGCCAGCATGGGCCATGCCTGCGCGCCAAGGATGCCGCTGAGCCGGGTGATCACGAGATACGGCCAGCGCTCGCGCTCGCCTTCGAGCACGATTTCCGGAATGGCAATCCTGACCCGGCCGCGCAGCTGCACCAGCGCCGCGCGCTCCGAGATGAACTGCGCGCGCAGCATCGGCGGGAAGATCTTCAGCACCAGCCTGTCATCGAGCGCCACCACCAAATTGGTCCCGGTCGGAAACGGCTGCAGATCGGCGTAAGGCAAGCCGTGACCACGCGCGATGTCGCGCGCCACCGGCAGCCATTGCGAGGGGTCGGCGCGCCACGCCCGCAAGGTCTCGGTGTCCGGCAATGGCGGTAGCGACGGCATGGTTTCCACTTGGTGTTGAGGGGTGGCCCGCGGGTCCGCCACCCTTAGCATGAGACGGCCCGGCGCCGCGAAAACGGCTAGCGGTTGGCCCGCTCGAACTGGCGCAGCAGCTTGTTGCCGCGCTCGACCGCCGAATCCAGCGCGGCCTGCGCCGATTTCCGGCCGCTGAAAGCCTGCTCCAGCTCGTCGTCGATCACATCGCGGATCAGGACGAAGGACCCGAGCCGCACGCCCCGCGAATTTTCCGTCGGCGGTTTTAGCGTGATCTCCTCGATCGAGATCGCCGCGCCGGGATTGCGGTCGTAAAATCCCTGCTCACGTGTCCGATCGAATGCCGCGCGGGTCACCGGCAAATAGCCGGTGTTCTGGTGCCAGGCGGCCTGAACCTCCGGCTTCGACAGAAAGCTGAAGAATTTCGCGACGCCCTTGTATTCACCGGACGGCCGGTTCCGCAGCACCCATAAAGTCGCACCGCCGATGGTGGTATTCTGCGGCGCGCCGGCGACGTCGGGCCAGTACGGCAACATGCCGTAGCCGACCTCGAATTTCGAGTTGACCCGGATATCGGCGCGGGTCGCCGACGAGCCGATGAAGATCGCGCATTCGCCGTTCTGGAAGCGCGGCTCCGCCGACGTCGCGCGGCCGCTATAGTCGAACACCTTGTCGGCCTGCCACGCCGCGAGCTGCGCGATGTGGCGCACCATCGCCGGATTGTTGAAATTGAGCACGGCATCGAGGCCGCCGAAGCCGTTGGCTTCGGTCGCGATCGGCAGATTGTGGTAGGCGGAAAAATTCTCGACGTTGATCCATGACGGCCAGGACGTGGTGAACCCGCAGACGGCACCGGCCGCGCGCAGCTTTCTCGCAGCCGCACCCAGCTCGGCCCAGGTCTTCGGCGCGGTCTCGGGATCGAGGCCGGCGGAACGGAACAGGTCCTTGTTGTAATAGAGGATCGGCGTCGAGGCGTTGAACGGGAACGACAACATGTTGCCGCTGACATCGGTATAGTAGCCGGTAACGGCCGGAAGATAGGCAGCAGGGGAGAACGCTTCCGACTGGTCGCGCATCAACTCGAACACCGGATAGATCGCGCCGCGCGCGGCCATCATGGTCGCGGTCGCGATTTCGTTGACCTGGACGAGGGCGGGCTGGCTGCGCGATCGAAACGCGAAGATCGCAGCGGTGATGTTTTCGGTGTAATTCCCCTTGTAGCTCGGAACGATGCGGTATTCGGACTGCGAGGTGTTGAAATCCGCCGCGAGCCGTTCCAGTTGCCGCCCGAGCTCGCCCGACATCGCGTGCCACCACATGATGTCGGTGACCGCCAGCGCCGGCGAGGCGAAGCTGATCGCGACCGCGGCGGCCGTCAGGTACAAACATCGCAGAGCCGGTTTCACCATGAAAACATTCCAGCCTTCCGTAGCCGAGAGGCGCTTTCTGGACCACATGCGCTCTGGGAAAGCCTCGTATCGGGGACTTCAGCCCGCCAAGGCGGTTCGCAGCGCACAATTAACCACAGCAGCGGTCCGGGCAGAATAGCGATATCTGCCACCCGCCGCCAAAGAGCGTTGAACCTTTTATTCCTGCCGCCGACATCATCACAAGGGGATGAGTAACCCGTGTACAGCCGCGCCCACCTTTCGCGGATCGTAGCCCCCGTTGTCGCGCTGTGTTCAATGGCGGCCGCAGCGGGCACCGGCGCGTGGGAATTCCGCGGCGCCGATACCGCCAATCACCACCAATATGCCGGCTCCGATGGCTTCGCCGAACCCGCGGTGAGTCCGGACGTACCGCCGATGTCGCTGAAGGCCCGGGCCGGCCTGTCGGCTGACGAGTCCCACCCGGCGTCCGCGGCACCGATCGAACGAATTCGCAAGGTGGAGAATTGAGCTTGGAAGCAGCGCTGCCGGACGAAGCGGCGGAACCGCCGGCAGGCCTTGCCGCGCGCGGCCGATTCCGCATTGTCGGGCTGGTCCGCGCGGTGCCGATCCGCTGGCGTATCCTGTCGATCGCCGCGCTGAACTCGGCCGTGGTCGTGGTGCTGGCCGCCATGATCTGGAACGGCGCCGAGGTGCTCGGCTCGGCCTGGGACGACGTGCGGCAGGTGCGCGAGTCCGACAAGATCCTAACGCTGCTGGAGAGCGAGACCAGCCGGCTGCAGAACCTGATCCATCGCTACATCAACCAGCCGAGCCCGGAATTCTTCGCGGAGATCCTGCTGCTGCGCGAAGCCGTGCTCGGCACGCTGACCACGCGAGCCTCGACCGATCCGATCCTGTCGGGATCGGTGGAAGAACTGGAACGCGTCACCGAGCGTTTCCTCAACGGCTTCGGTGAGCTGCGCACGGTGCAGGCAACCATCTCGAAGACCTACGAGGAGCAGGTGCTGACCCCGGCGCGGGACATGGCCGGCCTTTATTCCATCATCGAAGGCGCCACCGGACACCGCGACGCGCCGATCTGGCCGGCGCTCGGAAAGTCCCGCGAGGCCTTTACCGCGATGCTGGTCGCCGCCAACGCCTATTATCTTTCGCTCGCGAGCGCCTCGGCCGAGGAAGCCCGCCGCAATACCGATACGATCGAAAAGACAATTCCTGTCATGTCCGACCTCGCCGACAACGACCTGCAGCGGATGGCGCTGCAGCGATTGAAGCTGCGGACGGTGGCACTGCGCGAGGGGCTCGCGAAACTGTCGGAGCAACTCGCGAGCCGAACCGAGCTGCTGCGTAATTCCATCGATGCCAACCAGGCTGAAACCATCGGCGCGATCGACGACCTGTCGATCAAGATGGGCAAGCGCGGACAGAAGGCGCAGGAAACATTCGATCGGACGCTCGCCAGCATATCCCGCAAGGTGTTGTCGATCGCCGTGGTCTTCCTCGGCATCATCCTCACCGCGGGCGTCGTGATCGCGCTCAGCATCCGCCTGCCGCTGCAGCAGATCATCGCGGCGATGCAGGCGATCACCTCGGGCGACTACGACCGGCGGGTGCAGGGGACGGCCGCGCGCGACGAGGTCGGCGCGATGGCCCGCGCGGTGGAGGTGTTCCGCGAAAACGCCATCGCCAAACGCAAGACCGAGGACGAACTGCGCGCCTCCAAGGAGAAAGCCGAGGGCGCGCTGCTCGAGCTGAACACCGCTCAGCAAAACCTGATCGACGCCGAACGGCTGGCGGCGCTCGGCGGCCTGGTTGCCGGCGTCGCCCATGAGGTCAACAATCCGATCGGCATCAGCCTGACGGTGGCATCGAGTTTCGCCCGCCGCGCCGAAATGTTCGGGACCGAATTGAACTCCGACACGCCATTGCGAAGGTCGCTGCTTGAGGAATTCGTTCAGACCTCGCGCGACGCCGCCCAGCAGCTGGTTGCGAACCTGCAGCGCGCCGCCGAACTGATCCAGTCCTTCAAGCAGGTCGCGGTCGACCGCTCGCATGCGGAGCGCCGCCGGTTCAGCCTCGGAGAAGCCACCGACCAGATCGTCGCGAGCCTGCGGCCGGTGCTGAAGAAGGCGACGATCGCGCTGTCGGTCGACATCCCGGAGAGCCTGGTGATCGACGGCTACCCAGGCTCCTATGGGCAGATTCTGACCAATCTGGTCCTCAATGCCACCAATCACGCGTTCGCCGACGGCCGTTCCGGGGCGATCTCGATTTCAGCGCGGCCCCGCGGCAGCGACGACGTGGAGATCGTTTTCGCCGACGATGGGGCCGGAATGACCCCGGATGTGCAGCGGCAGGCGTTCGATCCGTTCTTTACCACCCGCCGCAACGAGGGCGGCACCGGACTGGGCCTGCACATCGTTTACAATCTGGTTACCCAGCAACTGGGCGGCCGGATGATGCTGGATTCAAGGGTGGGACAAGGTACCACATTTCGCATTATCATGCCGAAAGCCGCCAGGACCGACACCGCAACCGCAGAGCAGGCAAGCGACGGGATTACGCAATGGCCGAACAGGACGATTTCCTCCATTTGATCGACGATTCCGGAACCGTTCCGGAGACGTCGAGCGGGCGCAAATGGAAGATCGCCGTGATCGACGACGACCAGGCCGTGCACGAAGGCACGCGGTTTGCGCTGAGCGACTACAGTCTGCACGGCCAGACGCTTGAAATCCTGTCGGCCTACTCCGCCGCCGAGGGCCGGGTCCTGATGCGCGCGCATCCCGACATCGCCGCGGTGCTGCTTGACGTCATCATGGAGACCGACGCCGCCGGGCTCGATCTCGTCGAATATATCCGCAACGATATCAAGAACGAGACCATCCGCATCATCCTGCGCACCGGCCAGCCCGGACAGGCACCGGAGCGGCGCGTGATCGTCCAGTACGACATCAACGACTACAAGGCGAAGACCGAGCTCACCGCCGACAAGCTGTTCACCTCGCTGACCGCGGCGTTGCGCAGCTACCAACAGCTCGAGCGCATGGTGCAGACTCGGCGCGGGCTGGAGATCATCATCGATGCCGCCTCGACCCTGTACGACTTCAAATCGATGCAGCGGCTCGCCGAGGGCGTGCTGACCCAGATCGCGTCGCTGCTCAATGTCGATTGCGCCGGCATTCTGGTGCTGCGCGACGGCGGCGTGGTCAGCGACGATTTTTCCGTGCTGGCCGGGTCCGGCTGCTACAGCCGCTTCATCGGCACCGCCGGATCCAAGTCGCTCGACCCCGATCTGCGCTCGATGGTGGAAGCCGCCTTCAGACGGCGCAAGCATGAATTCCTCGACCACCGTTCCGTGCTCTACGTCCGCACCGGCAGCGGGCGAGAGGTCGTGGTGCTGCTGCAGGCGGAGCGGCCGTTATCGGAAACCGACCGGTCGCTGGTCGAGATCTTCGGCAGCCGGCTGTCGATCGCGTTCGACAACGTCATTCTTTACCAGCAGCTGCACGAGGCCAACACCCAGCTCGAGGACCGCGTCGCCCAGCGCACCCGCGCGCTGATGCAGGCCAACCGCAGGCTGTCGGCGCAATGGCTGCGGCTGCAGCGCGCCAACGGCTTCAAGAACGAGATCCTCGGCACGGTTGCGCACGACCTGAAGAATCCGCTCGGGGTGATCCTCGGCCGTACCGAAATGCTGACCGAACTGATCAGTGCCGGCTCCTCCACGGAGAGTGTCACCGCCCAGGTCGATCACATCCGCGATGCCACCAGGCGCCTGACCTCGATGGTCGACCATCTGATCTCGGACGCGATGGCCGATGCCTTTGACATCTCGATCCGCCGCGAGCCGGTCGATGTCTCGGCCCTGGTCAGCGAGGTCGCCGATGCCAACCAGCCGCTCGCCGTCAACAAGCAGCAGACCATCACGGTGTCGGCGCCGCCGAACTTCGTCACGATGTGCGATGCCGATCGGATGCGGGAAGCGATCGACAATCTCGTCAGCAACGCCATCAAATACAGCCCGATCGGCGGCAAGATCGCGCTGCTGGTGAGCCATGAGCAGAACACCACCGTGATCCGCATTGCGGATGAAGGCGCAGGCCTGTCCCCGGAGGATCTCGGACGGCTGTTCGGCCGCTTTCAGCGGCTGTCCGCCAAACCGACCGCCGGGGAGAGTTCGACCGGCCTCGGGCTCTCGATCGTCAAACGCATTATCGACATGCATGGCGGCCGGATCACCGCTGAGAGTCCTGGTCCCGGACATGGCTCGACCTTCACCGTGACACTGCCCGATGGAGATGTCATGACATGACCCAAAGTCCGCACATCATCATCGTCGACGACGAGGCGCCGGCTCGCGAAATGGTCGGCGAATACCTCAAGATGCATGGCTTCGCGGTGACGCTTTGCGACGGCGGCAAGAGCCTGCGCAGCGCCATCGAAACCGGCGTGCCCGATCTCGTGGTGCTCGACCTCAACATGCCGGAGGAGGACGGGCTTTCGATCATCCGCGATCTCAAGGGCCGCACCAATGTCCCGGTCATCATGCTGACGGCAACCGCAAGCCCGATCGACCGCGTGGTCGGCCTTGAGATCGGCGCCGACGATTACATTGCCAAGCCCTGCGAGCTGCGCGAGCTGATGGCGCGAATCCGCTCGGTGTTGCGGAGGAGTTCGCCGGCAAGGACCGCAGCAGCGTCGGAGGCCGGCGCGGCGAAAGCCGCCAAGGACCAATTGGTGCGGTTCGGCACCAAATGGCTCGACCTCGAGGCGCAGGCGTTGCGCGACGACGAGGGCAACGAACATCCGCTGACCGCCTCCGAATTCGGATTGCTCAAGGTGTTCGCGGCCAATCCGAAGCGGGTGTTGTCGCGCGAGCGGCTGCTGGAATTGGCCAATGCGCGCGACAGCGAGGCCTTCGATCGCGCCGTCGACCTGCGCATCATGCGAATTCGGCGCAAGATCGAACCGGATCCGACCAGGCCCGCGGTGATCCGCACCATCCGGGGCGGCGGATATCTGTTCTCGCCCGCCGGCGACAGGGCGTAGTCCGCGTTCTAGCCCCCGGGGCTTCATCCTTCGAGACGCATCGCTTCGCGATGCTCCTCTGGATGAGGACTGAGATCCTCATGGTGAGGAGCCGCGCATAGGACGCGGCGTCTCGAACCACGAGGCCCCGCCGCCGCGACCAGGCCGCCACCGGCCCGGAAACGGCGATCGTTGAAATCGCTCACATTTCCTGTCCGAATGTTTCGTCGCGGCGGCGGTGACGAAACAATTTTTCCGCAGACGAAACCATTTTCCGCTTTTCATGCAGACATCCCGAAACGTTCGCTGGCTATCAATTTGGCTAACAAACGCCGCCAAGGCGATCAGTGGGAGCCGGTCATGCAGAACGTCGTCGCCATCAATGCCGCAGCCCGCCAGGGCATCCTCGCTGCCCAGGCGACCTCCGACGAAATGCTGCTGGAAGGCATCGCCGATGGCGGCCGGACCGCGATGCACATCCTGTATTGCCGGCACAATGTCCGGGTCTATCGCTTCATCCTTCGCATGGTGCGCGACGTCTCGATGGCCGAGGATCTGGTCAGCCAGGTGTTCCTCGACGTGTGGCGCACGGCGGCCCAGTTCGAAGGGCGTTCCCAGGTTTCCACCTGGCTGCTCTCGATCGCCCGTTTCAAGGCGCTGACCGCGCTGCGCCAGCGCCGCCACGAGGACATCGATCAGGAGGACGTGCTTGAAATCGCCGACGCGGCCGATACGCCCGAAGCTTCGCTCGACCGCAGCAACACCAGTGCGATCTTGCGCGCCTGCATCGCCAAGCTGTCGCCGGCCCATCGCGAGATCATTAACCTCGTCTACTACCATGAGAAGTCGGTCGAGGAAGTCGGCGCGATCATCGGAATTCCGCAAAGCACGGTGAAGACCCGGATGTTTTACGCCCGCAAGCAACTCGCCGACCTGCTCAAGGGCGCCGGCGTCGACAGCCTGGCGGCGTGAGCTAAATCATAGCAAATTCAATTACTTGGGTGAAATTCACGCGGATGCTCCGATACTCTTCTCTACGATAATGTTAGCAACCACGAAACAAATGAAACAATCCACGACATCATCCGGAAAAATCTGACCGCTATACCATCACCATCGATTTGATCACTTCCCACCTCCCAAGAACCTCCAACGACCCGGACGGGATGCCCCCCTCCGGGTCGCTCTGTATTTGCGGCCTGACGATTGGTCAAAGACGGGACGCGGGCGAGCGCCGCGGGTACCGTCGCCGGCCGCCGCGTGATAGGGTCCGCGTCGCAATAGCGACGGTGGATGGCGGCGATGTTCGAGGGCTGGAATGCCGTGGTGTTGGCCCGGGCGCAGTTCGCATTCACGATGTCGTTTCACATCGTGTTTCCCGCCTTCTCGATCGGACTTGCAAGCTACCTCGCGGTGCTCGAGGCGCTGTGGCTGTGGACCGGGCGCGAAGTCTTCATCAACCTGTTCAACTATTGGCTGAAGATCTTCGCCATCGCGTTCGGCATGGGCGTGGTGTCGGGCATTGTGATGTCCTACCAGTTCGGCACCAACTGGTCGGCATTTTCGGACAAGGCTGGCCCGGTGATCGGACCGCTGATGGCCTATGAGGTGCTCACCGCCTTCTTTCTCGAGGCGGGCTTTCTCGGCGTGATGCTGTTCGGCCTCGAGCGCGTCGGTCACCGGCTGCACTTCCTTGCCACCCTGATGGTCGCAACCGGCACGCTGATCTCGGCATTCTGGATCCTCTCCGCCAATTCCTGGATGCAGACCCCGGCCGGCTACGCCGTCAATGCCGAAGGCCAGTTCGTGGCCGCCGACTGGTTCAGGGTCATTTTCAATCCGTCGTTTCCCTATCGGCTCGTGCACATGGTGCTTGCGGCCTACCTCACCACCGCTTTTGTCGTCGGCGCGGTCGGCGCGTATCACCTGCTGCGCGATTCCCATCTGGCCGGGCCGCGGGTGATGTTCTCGATGGCGATGTGGATGGCAATGCTGGTCGCGCCGATCCAGATTGTCGCCGGCGACCAGCACGGCCTCAACACGCTGGAGTATCAGCCAGCCAAGGTGATGGCGATGGAGGGACATTTCACCAGCCATCCCGACGGCGCCCCGCTCATCCTGTTCGGATGGCCCGACCAGGCCGCCGGCAAAGTGAGATATTCCGTCGAAATTCCGAAAGCCTCCTCGCTCATACTCAAGCATTCGCTCGACGCCCCGCTGAACGGGCTCGACACCGTACCGCGGGAAAACTGGCCGCCGGTGCCGGTGGTCTTCTGGTCGTTCCGGATCATGGTCGGGATCGGATTTTTGATGTTGGGGATCGGCGTCCTCAGCCTTTACGCGCGCTGGCGAGGCTTGCTGTATCAATGGCGCGGGTTGCATCTGTTTGCGCTGGCGATGGGGCCTGCGGGCTTCATCGCGGTGCTGGCGGGCTGGTTCACGACCGAGGTCGGCCGGCAGCCCTTTACGGTCTATGGCCTGCTGCGCACGCCCGACTCGGCCTCGCCGCTGGCCGCTCCGGCGGTCGGGTCCTCGCTGCTCGCCTTCGTGATCGTGTACTTCATCGTCTACGCGGCGGGCCTGACCTACCTCTTCCGGCTGATGGCCATCCCGCCGCATCACGGCGAACAGGGACCGCGCGGCGATATCCCGGCCCGCGCCGCCGGGATCACGCCGGCCGCCGGCGTCGCCGCCGCAGGATCCGTCGGATGACCGCCATGATCGACATCGCAACCGTCTGGGCGTTCATCATCGCGTTCGCGGTCTTTGTCTATGTGGTGATGGATGGATTCGATCTCGGCCTCGGACTGCTGTTCCCGCTGTTTCCGGCGAAGGCCGATCGCGACGTGATCATGAACAGCGTCGCGCCGGTCTGGGACGGCAACGAAACCTGGCTGGTGCTCGGCGGCGGCGGAATGATGGCGGCGTTTCCGCTCGCCTATGCCGTGCTGATGCCGGCGCTCTACACGCCGATGGTTGCGATGCTGATCGGCCTGATCTTCCGCGGCGTCGCCTTTGAATTTCGCTGGCGGACGACGCAGAGCCAGCGCAACCGCTGGGATCTCGCCTTCGCCGGCGGATCGCTGCTGGCGACGCTCGCGCAGGGCATTGCGCTTGGTGCCATCCTGCAGGGCATCCATGTCGAGGGACGGCAATATGCCGGCGGCTGGTGGGATTGGCTGACGCCGTTCAGCATCCTGACCGGATTGGCGCTGGTCGTCGGCTACGCCCTGCTCGGTGCGACGTGGCTGGTCATGAAGACCGAGGGCGCGCTTCGCGACCGAGCCTATCATTTGAGCTGGTCGCTGTTGTTCGCAATGCTCGGCGCGATCGGCGCGGTGAGCATCGCCACGCCCTTCCTCCATGTTCAGTACGCGCATCGCTGGTTCACCTGGCCGAACGTCATCCTGACCGCGCCGGTGCCGATCGCGGTCGTCGCCGTGACCGTGCTGGTGTTGCGGAGCCTCGCCGCCAAGCAGGACTACCGGCCATTCTTCCTGACGCTGTTGCTGTTCGCGCTGTCCTATGCCGGCCTCGGCATCAGCATGTGGCCCTATATCGTGCCGCAGAGCGTCACGATCTGGCAGGCGGCCTCACCCGAGAACAGCCAGGTCTTCATGCTGTTCGGCGTCGCCGTGCTGGTGCCGCTGATCCTCGGCTATACCGCCTGGGCCTATTGGGTATTCCGCGGCAAGGTCACCCCCGGGAGCGGCTATCATTGAAACCGCCGGCGCCAAAGCCGGCCCCGCTGGTGCGCCGCCTGTTGTGGTTTGCCGCCCTTTGGCTCGGCGGCGTCGGCGCCGTGGCGATCGTGTCCTTTGGCTTAAGGCTGTGGCTGGCGCCGAAGTGAGCCGTCCGAGTTCGCGCCGCCGTTTAAGCACTACAAAAACCGGAAATATTTCAGCGGCGTAGCGGATCGGCTCGGCGTTCCTTGCCATCGAGCCATGGGTGCGATTTGATGGCGTGCAATTGGTCGGAATAATGGTACACAGCCGGCAGCATCACGACGGGAGCATTGCATGACCAAGTTACGGCACCTGATCTGGACGGTAGTGGCCGCTGCCGGCCTGATGATTTCGGCCTCGCAGAGCTTTGCCCAGCAGCCCGATGTCGGCGACCAGCCGGGATTGCTGCCCGATGATTCCGTACAGCTCGATCCGGAATTCAGGAAGCAGGTGGTTTACTACCGGACGACAGAGGCGCCTGGCACCATCATTATCTCGACGGCAGAGCGTCATCTCTATCTGGTGGAAGGCAATGGCCGTGCCCTGCGTTACGGCATCGGCGTCGGCCGCGACGGGTTTCAGTGGCAGGGACTCCTGAGCATCACCCGCAAGGCCGAATGGCCCGACTGGACGCCGCCACCCGAGATGATCGCGCGCCAACCCTATCTGCCGCGCTTTATGGCCGGCGGACCCGGCAACCCGCTCGGCGCCCGCGCGATGTATCTCGGAACCACCGTCTATCGCATCCACGGCACCAACCGGCCGGATACGATCGGCACCAAAGTCTCGTCCGGCTGCTTCCGGCTGGTCAATGCCGATGTGACCGACCTCTATGGCCGCGTCCCGGTCGGCACCAAGGTGATCGTGCGGCAGAAGCCCGAGCTTTAGCCGCAGCGCCGCTTTCATAACCGGCCCAATTTTTTCCTCCATTGATTGGCGAGAGACAGATCATGCGGACTTTTCGAGGCGGTCTCCTGATAGGACTGGCGATTGCGTTCGCGATCGCGGCCGCCGCCGTTACCTATGAACGATATGATACGAGGACGCTGAAGCGGACGATCCGCCGCGGCGAGGTGCTGTGCGGCGTCAATACCGGCCTGCCCGGCTTCTCGATTCCCGACGACAAGGGCAACTGGACCGGCTTCGATGTCGATTTCTGCCGCGCGGTCGCCGCCGCGATCTTTGACGACCCGAACAAGGCGAAGTTCATTCCGCTCGACGCCAGCGAACGCTTCAAGGAGCTGCAGAACCGCAAGGTGGACATCCTGTCCCGCAACTCGACCTGGAGCATGTCGCGCGAGACCTCCTACGACCTCTATTTCCCGGCGGTGGCCTATTACGACGGCGAGGGCTTCATGCTGCCGCGGGCACGCAACATCGATTCCGCGCTGGCGCTCGACGGCAGCAAGGTATGCGTGCAGGGCGACACCACCACGCAGCTCAATCTCGCGGATTATTTCCGCGCCAACAACATGAAATACCAGGAGATGAAATTCGGCAAGCTCGACGACGTCATCAAGGCCTACGATTCCGGAAAATGCGACGTCCTCACCGCCGACGTCTCCCAGCTATATGCGCTGCGGCTCAATCTCTCGAAGCCGGACGATCACGTCATCCTGCCCGACATCATTTCAAAAGAGCCGCTCGCCCCGGTGGTGCGGGAACGGGACGACGACTGGATGCTGCTCGTGAAGTGGACGCTTTATGCGATGATCAACGCCGAGGAACTCGGCATTACCTCGAAGAACATCGACGAGGCGCTGAAGTCGAAGAAGCCCGACGTGATGCGGCTGGTGGGGACCGAAGGCACCTATGGCGAGGATCTCGGCCTGACCAAGGACTGGGCTGCCCGCATCATCCGCCATGTCGGAAATTACGGCGAAGTCTACGACCGCAATGTCGGCAGCGGATCGAAGCTGAAGATTCCGCGCGGCCTCAATCAGCTCTGGAGCGCCGGCGGCATCCAGTACGCCCCGCCGATCCGGTGAGGCTGTCACCTCCGTCATGCCCGGCCTTCGTGCCGGGCATCCACGTCTTTCTTGACGCGACAGCGAAAGACGTGGATGGCCGGGACAAGCCCGGCCATGACGATAACAATTAATAACCCATCATCCGCGCCAGTTCGTCGGCGTGGAAATTGCTGTCGCCGAACAATTCCTGGCAGACCCGTGCGCGTTTCATGAAGAAGCCGATGTCGAACTGGTCGGTCATGCCCATGCCGCCGTGCATCTGCACGCCTTCCTGAACCGCGAGCGTCACGGTCGAACCGGCGCGGGCCTTGGCGACCGCCGTCGCGGCTCCGGCATGGTCGAAATTCCCGTCCAGCGTCTGCAGCGCTTTCAACACCGCGGCGCGGGTGATCTCGATCTCGATATAAAGCTGCGCGGCACGATGCTGCAGCGCCTGGAATTCGCCGATCAGCTTGCCGAATTGCTTGCGTTCCTTGAGGTAGGCGACGGTGCGGGCGAACACCTCCTCGCTGACCCCCACCATTTCCGAGGCCACCGCGCCGCGGCCGATATTGAGCACGCCCTCCAGCAATCCGCCGCCGCGATCGACGTCGCCGAGCACGCCGTCGGCATTGACCTCGACATTGTCGAAGGTGATTCGCGCCGCATTGTGTGCATCGACCATTGCCGTGCGCTCGATCTCAACCCCCCTCGCCCCGGGATCGACCAGAAACAGCGTCAGGCCGTCGCGCTCGCCTGCCGATCCGGCGCTGCGGGCCGCCACGATCAGGAGGTCGGCGGTATGGCCGTCGACCACAAGGGCCTTGGTGCCGCTCAGCCGGAAGCCGTTGCCGGAACGCAGCGCCTGCATCTCGGTCTGCAGCGGGCGGTGCTTGGCGCCCTCGTCGACGGCGAGCGCGGCGAGCAGCGAGCCGTCCGATATCTTCGGCAGATATTCCGACTTCTGCGCGGCGCTGCCGCCGCGCGACAGGGCGGAAGCCGCCAGCACGGCGGTGGCCAGAAACGGCGACGGCATCAGGGTGCGGCCGATCTCCTCCATCACCACGCCGGCTTCGACGCAGCCTAGCCCGCTGCCGCCGAAATTTTCCGGCACCAGCAATCCGGAAAAACCCATTTCGGCGAACGCGCGCCACAGGTCGCGGGAAAACCCCACCGCGTCCCCGCTATCGCGAAGCTGCCGCAGATGCGACACCGGCGCCTTGCCGCCGATAAGGCCGCGCGCGCTGTCGCGCAGCATGGATTGTTCTTCGGTGAGGGCGAGGGCCATGGCGGGGTTCCGGTAACGCGGGTGTTGCGACGAATGCGATGGGTCAATCAGGTCATGGTGTCTACCCTCATGGTGAGGAGGCGCTCTTGCGCCGTCTCGAACCAGGAGGGAAGAATGTCTGGCTCATCCTTCGAGACGCGGCCAAGCGGCCGCTCCTCAGGATGAGGAATCTCAAGCCCCCGGCAGATCGAGGATGCGCTTGGCGACGATGCCGAGCATCACCTCCGAGGTGCCGCCCTCGATCGAATTGGCCTTGGTGCGCAGCCAGGCGCGCGGGCGCGCGCCGCCCTTCGAGCGCTCGCTCTCCCATTCCAGCGCATCGATCCCGCCGGCCGACATCAGGATCTCGTAGCGGCGCTTGTTAAGCTCGGTGCCGTAATATTTCATGGCCGAGGAAAACGCCGGATGCGATTGCCCGGCCTTGGCCAGATCGACCGCGCGCTCGGCCGCCGCGGCCAGCGCCGCCTCGTCGATCTCGAAGGCGGCAATCTGCCCGCGCAGCATCGGGTCTTGCAACCGGCCCTGCGCGTCGGTGCCGACCGAGTCCGCGGCAATCTGCCCGAGCGGGCGGCCGACACCGCGCTCGCCGATGCCCGAGATCATCGCACGCTCATGCTGCAGCAGATATTTGGCGACATCCCAGCCGCGGTTGACGGTGCCGACCACCTGCGATTTCGGCACCCGAACATTGTCGAAGAAAGTTTCGCAGAACGGCGAGCGGCCTGAAATCAGCAGGATTGGCCTCGTGGACACGCCCTTCGACGTCATGTCGAACAGGATAAAGCTGATGCCGTCATGCTTCCTGGCGGCGGCGTCGGTCCGCACCAGGCAGAAGATCCAGTCGGCGAAATTCGCATAGGATGTCCAGATCTTCTGTCCGTTGATGATAAAATCGTCGCCGTCGCTCTCGGCGCGGGTCTGCAGCGAGGCGAGGTCGGAGCCGGCGTTCGGCTCCGAATAGCCCTGACACCAGCGGATCAGCCCGGCCGTGATCTTCGGCAGGTGCTCCTTCTTCTGGGCCTCGGTCCCGTATTTCAGCAGCGCCGGCCCGAGCATGGAAATGCCGAACGAGGTCAGCGGCTGACGCGCGCCGATCGCCGCCATCTCCTGCCGCACGATCTTGGCCTGCTCGGCATCAAGGCCGTCGCCGCCATATTCGCGGGGCCAGTGCGGCACGGTCCAGCCCTGGTCCCGCATCCGCTCGAACCAGACCCGCTGCGGCTCGGAAGAGAATTTGGGATTGCGGCCGCCCCAGAACGTATCCTCCTCCGACGTCATCGGCCGTCGCATCTCCGGCGGACAATTCGCCTCCAGCCAGGCGCGGGTCTCACGGCGAAACGGATCGAGATCGGACATGGCGGCGTTTCCATCGCAAGGGATCGGATCGACCTTAGCGGCCGCATCGCGGATTTCAATATGCCCCTGCGGCAGCCCCTGCCGCGGCGGATGTGGCCATGATGGCCAATCGGGTGTATTCGGCAGAGCCGCAACGGTTAAAAAGCAAGAGGAAACGGACATGCGCCTGAAGCTGCTTTCGCCCGGCGAAATGAGCGCAGACCAGAAACAGACCTACGATGAATCGATCGCCGGCAAGCGTGGCGCCCCCCCGCCGCCGATGATGGCCTGGCTCAACAGCCCGGAAATGGCGCGGCATGCCACCCGGCTGGGCGGATTTCTGCGGTTCGATACCGTGTTTCCGGCAAAGCTGTCCGAGATCGCGATCCTGGTCACCGCACGGTATTGGACCTCGCATTACGAATGGTTCGCCCACAAGCGGCTGGCGCTCAAGGGCGGCCTCGACCCGAAGATCATCGACGACATCCGCGACCGACGCACGCCGCAATTCGACGACCCCAAGGCCAGGATGATCTACGACGTCGCCAGTTCGCTGCACGAAGGCCACGGCGTCGCCAAGCGGCTGTATGACGAGGCGGTCAAGATGCTCAGTGAGCGCGGAATCGTCGAGATCATCGGGCTGTGCGGCTATTATACGATGGTGTCGATGACGCTGAACACCTTCGAATTCGGTCTGCCCGAGGGTGAAGTGTCCGAATTGGCGTAACCAGCAAGGCCGGCGGCACTGCCCCGCTCCGTCGGTGCGGGGAGGCCGGAGCGGCAAACGGAGGCGATCATGTCCGAAAGTTCGACGCCCATCGTCGCGGGAACGCGCATCGGGCATGTTCATCTCAAGGTAGCCGATCTCGACCGCGCGCTCAGGTTTTACTGCGGCGTGCTGGGATTCGAATTGATGCAGCGCATGAGTTCCGGCGCAGCCTTCATTTCCGCCGGCGGCTATCATCACCACATCGGCCTCAACACCTGGGAAAGCAAGGGCGGCCATCCGCCGCCGCCGGGTACGACGGGATTGTTTCATACCGCGATTCTCTATCCGACCCGCGCCGCGCTGGCCGATGCCCTGCATCGCGTCATCGAGGCCGACATCCAGCTCGACGGCGCCAGCGATCACGGCGTCAGCGAAGCGCTGTACCTGCGCGATCCCGACGACAATGGCGTCGAATTGTACTGGGACCGGCCGAAAGAACAATGGCCGCGCCAGCCGGACGGATCGCTCGCGATGTTCACCCACCGGCTCGACCTCGAAGATTTGCTGCGCGCGCGCGAGACCTAGCACGCGCTCCGCCCGCGGGTTGCGATCAGATATTCAGTTCGGGAAATTCGGCGATCGTCGGCAACCTCGCCCGACGCCTGGCGAACGACGCGAAGCTCAGCACCGCCAATCCCAAGAGCACCGGCGGGTAGACCACGAGGTTGACCGCGGACCAGCCGTAATTCGCCAGCAACTGGCCGGAGGAGAACGACCCCACCGCCATCATCCCGAACACCAGGAAGTCGTTGAACGCCTGCACCTTGTTGCGCTCGCGCGGCCGGTGCGTCTCCAGCACCAGGGCGGAGGCCCCGACAAAGCTGAAATTCCAGCCGACGCCAAGCATCATCAGGGTGGCCCAGAAGTGCATCGCCGTGATGCCGGTTAGCCCGATGGTCGCCGCACCCGCCTCCAGCAGCAGCCCGAGCGCGACCATCCGCCGCGCGCCGAACCGCGCGATCAGGGAGCCGGTAAAGAAGCTCGGCCCGTACATCGCGACGATGTGCCATTGAATGCCGAAATTGGAATCGCTGACGCTGAGCCCGCACATCTTCATCGCGAGCGGCGCCGAGGTCATCACCAGGTTCATCATCGGATAGGCGATGGCACCGCACAGTGCCGCGGCGATAAAGCGCGGCTGCCGCACGATCGTCAACAGCGGACGCCCCCCCTGCAGATCCGACGGCGCCGGTCTTGGCGCGTCGATGCCGGCGAGCACCGCCATCGCCAGCAATGCGACCATCGCCTGCACCACGAAGCTGAAGGCGAACAGATAAGGCGACCAGATATCCATGGTCCATTGCACGAGTTGCGGACCGAGCACGCCGGCGAAGACGCCGCCGGCCATGACCCACGACACCGCCTTGGGGCGATATTCGGCGCTGGCGCCGTCGGCGGCGGCGAAGCGATAGGATTGCGACACCGCGCCGTAGAGTCCGCCGAGGAACGTCGCGCAGCAGAACAGCGCGAACGAACCGTGCAGGATGGCGAAGGCCCCGAGCAGGCCGGTCGCCACGCCGCAGCCGGTGCCGATGATGAAGGCGACCCGGCGGCCGTAGCGGCGTGAGATCGCGCCGGTCGGCAGCGTGCCGGCCGCCAGCCCGACCACGTATATTGAGAGCGGCACGGTCGCGAACGAAATGTCCGGCGCGAGCGTCGCCCCGACGATCGAGCCGGTCGCGAAGATCACCGCCGAGTTGGCGCCGGTCAGCGCCTGCGCCGCTGCCAGCCGCACCACGTTGGATCGTGCCCGCGCATCATCGGTGATCTCGTCGGCAGCAGTCAGATCGGTCATCGGCCGGTTCCGGGCGCGGCCCATGCAGCGGGTCGCCTGAATCCCGGCACTATGAAGCGGGGCCGTGGGGCAATCAACCGACGCCAGCGGACCTGCGCCATGCGGATGCCGTTCAGGCCGCCTGGCTCCGGCCGAACACCAGGATCAGATTATTGGCGGGCATTTCGGCGATCTCGACCAGTTGCAGCCCAGCGGCCACTGCCAGCTTCTGAAGCTCGGCGGTATCGCGCACGCCCCATTCGGGATTGTTGGCGCGAAGGCTGCTGTCGAACACGGCATTGCTGACGGCGGTATGCTCGCCGTCACGCTTGAATGGCCCGTACAGGAACAGCCATCCATCGGCGCGCAGGTGGCGTCCGGCGCCGGCGAACAGCCCCTCGGCGACCTGCCATGGCGCAATGTGGATTACATTGGCACAGAACACCGCCAACAACCGGCCCGGACCATTGCCGTCATGTGGCTCCGGGCACCACGCCGGATCGGAAAGATCGATCCGCCGCGGCGGACGGACATTGCTCAGCCCTGAATGCGCCCGCCACGCGGCAATGCTTTTCAGATGCTGTTCGTTGAGATCGCTCGGCCACCAGACGATATCGGGAGTGTGGCGGGCGAAATAAACCACATGTTGGCCGGTGCCGCTGCCGGCTTCGATGACATCGCCGGATCTGCCCGCAAGATATCGCTGCAATACCGACCAGATGGCCTCATGATTGCGGTGAAACGCCGCCGCGTCGAGACGCCCGTCAGGCTCGGCCGGACGGCCGTCCTTGCCGAATTCCACGACATATTCCGCCATGACATGCTCCCGGATCGATGGGCGGCGCAAGCCTATCCGCTTTACCGCAAACGTGCGAACCGCAAGATTCAGCAAGACATTCCGCCAATGGCGTTTATGATTTTGCCCGCCTATATTCCAGACGGCTAAATTGACACGAACCCTTGAGGAAGCGCCTTTTGACCGACCCGGCCTCGACCGACCCCGCTTTGCTCCCGGTATTGGCGTTGGCATTGCTGATCGGCGCGACCATCTGCGCAGGCCCGGCCGGCGCCCAAGCCGGCGTCTCCGAGGGCCAAAAGCTGGCATTCGATCGCGGCAAGGGCAACTGCCTGAGCTGCCATGACATCAAGGGCGGCGAGTTTCCCGGCACCATCGGGCCGCCGCTGAAGGATATCAAAAGCAAATATCCGGATCGCAACGATCTCGTGGCCATCCTCACCGATGAGACCAAACGCAACACGCTGACCGTGATGCCCCCGTTTGGGCGAAATCGCATTTTGACCAGCGAAGAGATCAACGCGATCGTGGATTTCCTGCAGACCTTGTGACGGCGACAATGATGCGCGCCCTGGGAGAGTTCAGATGACGATGACTGACGACGGAGTTGCCCCGACGCGGCGGCTGGTCCTGCAGGGCGCGGTGACGGTCGCGCTGGTCGGGCTCGGCAACGTTGCGTTCAGCCAGGTGCCGGCACTGGCCGCGGCCAACGACAAATATCCGGAGGACGCCTTCAATCAGAAGAGCGAAGCGGATGCCGTCAAGGCCCTGTACGGCAGGACCCACGAGCCATCGGACCAGGTCAAGCTCGACGCACCCGAAATTGCCGAGAACGGCGCGGTGGTGCCGATCGCGGTCACCACGACACTTGCCGGCGTGACCTCGATATCGTTCCTGGTCGCCGAAAATCCCAATGCGCTGGCGGCATCCTATCGAATTCCGCCGGGAACCATGCCGAGCGTGGCCAACCGCCTGAAAATGGCGAAGACCAGCAACGTGATCGCGATCGTGGAAGCCGGCGGCAAGCTGTACAGCGCCACCAAGGAAGTCAAGGTGACCGTCGGCGGCTGCGGCGGCTGAACCAGATTTGTGAAGGAGTATTGTGATGGCATCGACCATTCGCGTGCGCGCGACCTCGAAGGACGACACCACCGAGGTTCAGGCGCTGATCCAGCATCCGATGGATTCCGGCTTTGTCAAGGACGCCAAGGGCCAGATCATTCCGCCGCATTTCATCCAGCAAGTGACCTTCGAGCATGACGGCAAGAACGTCTTTGTCGCCGACTGGGGCACGGCGGTCTCCAAGGACCCTTATGTCAAGTTCAGCTTCAAGGGCGGCAAGAAGGGCGACGATCTGAAAATCAGCTGGGTCGACAACAAGGGGGCATCCGATACCACCACGGCGAAGATTCAATAAAGGCGCGGAGAACAAGGTGCGACCTGCAATTCAATTTTTATCCGCCGCGCTGGGGTTGGCCGCGCTGACGCTGGGCCTCGGTGATCGCGCCGTCGCCGCCGGCGGCAGCGATCCGGCGGCCGACGCCGAGGCGTTCCAGAAATACTTCACCGGCAAATTCCCCGGACTGAAGCTCGAAGACTTCGTCAACGGCCCCTATTCGATGAACGAGGACATGCACCGGCAATGGGTGGAGAAAGAGGAATTCCCGCCTTATGATTTCTCGCTCGATCAGGGCAAGGAGATGTTTTCGACGCCGTTCAAGAACGGCAAGGGCTATGCCGATTGTTTTCCCAACAAGGGTATCGGCATCCGTCAGGACTATCCGTATTTCGATCAGAAGGAAGGCAAGGTCATCACGCTCGAGCTCGCACTGAACCGCTGCCGCGAAGCCAATGGCGAAGCGCCGCTCTCCTATGTGAAGGACGACATGGCCGCGCTCACCGCCTACATGGCGTTCACCTCGCGCGGCAAGCCGTTCGACATCAAGATCCCGGACGATCCCCGCGCGTTTGAGGCGTATCAGGACGGCAAACGCTACTTCTATACAAGGCGCGGCCAGCTCAATTTCTCCTGCGCGAGCTGCCATGTGCAGAATCCCGGCGAGCGCATTCGGGCCGAGATCCTGGCACCCGCGCTCGGCATCCTGAACGCGATGCCGATCTACCGGTCCGAATGGGGCGGCATGGGCACGATCAGCCGGCGCTTCGTCACCTGCAACATCCAGACCCGCGGCGTGCCGCTCGATCCGCAGTCCGATGAATACCGCGACCTCGAATATTATCTGTCCTATGTCAGCAACGGGCTGCCGATCTCCGGGCCGGGAGCGCGGCCGTGAGCCTGATCCGGCGCAAGGTGCCGAGATTGCCACTCGCAGCCGCGCTGCTGATCGCAGCCGCGAGTTCCGTTCCCGCCGCCAGTTCCGAGGCCGATTTCAAGGCCGCCTATGCCGCCGCGGAGGCCGCCAACCAGCGGGCGGGCCAGTTGCGCGATCAATGGACGGCGACGGCGGCAGCTCTGGCCGCTGCAAGGAAAGCCGCCACCGGCGGCGATTTCGACAAGGCCGTCGCATCGTCGAAGGAAGCCGAGGCACTGGCCAGGGCTTCGATCCTGCAGGCGGAAAGCGAGAAACAAGCTTGGCAAGCGCTGGAAATCCATTGAGCTCGTTTGGAACCGCGCCGAGACATCGCATGACTATCCGGCGCCGGGATTTTCTCAGGCTCGCGGGCGCCGCCGCACTCTCGGATGGATGGCCGCGGCCCGCGCGCAGCGCCGACAACCCGAGCGTTTACGATCTCGCGCGCTTCGGCAATGCGCGCATCCTGCACATGACCGATACCCATGCGCAGTTGCAGCCGGTGTTTTTTCGCGAGCCGAGCGCCAATCTCGGGATCGGCGCGATCCAGGGCAAGCCGCCGCATCTCGTCGGCCATGCTTTTCTCGACCGGTTTGGCATCAAGCCCGACAGCGCCGATGCCTACGCCTTCACGTTCCTTGATTTCGAGAAAGCCGCCGCGCGCTTCGGCAAGCTCGGCGGATTTGCGCATCTGAAGACATTGATCGACCGCCTGCGCAGCGACGTGGGGCCGGGAAATTCGATGCTGCTCGACGGCGGCGATCTGTGGCAGGGCACCGGGCAGGCCAATGCCATGCAGGGTGCCGACATGGTCGAAGCCGCAAATCTGCTCGGCATCGAGGCCATGACCGGCCACTGGGAATTCACCTATGGCGAGCAGACGCTGCGCCGCAACCTCGAGCGCTTCAAGGGCGAATTTCTGGCCCAGAACGTCTTCCTGACTGAGGAAGCCGCATTCAGGGACGCAAAGGCCTTCGATCCCGCGTCCGGCCGCGTGTTCAAGCCGGCCAGCATCCGGGAGATCGGCGGCCATCGCGTCGCCGTGATCGGGCAGGCTTTCCCCTATGTTCCGATCGCCCACCCAAAACGGTTTACGCCGGACTGGACGTTCGGGATCCACGATGACGAACTGCAGAAACTGGTCACCGGCCTGCGCAACGGCGACAAGGTCGATGCGGTGGTGCTGCTGTCGCATAACGGTATGGACGTCGACCTGAAACTCGCAAGCCGGGTCAGCGGCATCGATATCATTCTCGGCGGCCACACCCACGACGCCGTGCCGCTGCCGATCCCGGTGACCAATGCCGGCGGCACCACGCTCGTCACCAATGCCGGCTCGAACGGAAAATTCCTCGGAGTGCTCGATCTCGAACTGGCCAGGGGCCGGATCAGCCAAGTGCGCTACCGGCTGTTTCCGGTATTCTCGGAGTTGCTGAAACCGGACGCCGCGATGGCCGAGTTGATCGAAAAAATACGCGAACCGCATGCGGCAGGCTATGCCGAAAAGATCGCGACCGCGGACCGGCTGCTGTATCGCCGCGGCAATTTCAATGGCACCATGGACCAACTGATCTGCGAGGCGCTGCGCGGCGAATTCGACGCCGAGATCGCGTGGTCACCCGGCTTCCGCTGGGGCCTCAGCATGCTGCCGAGCCAGCCCGTGACCATGGAAGACGTGCTGTCGGAGACCGCGATGACCTACCCGGAAACCTACCTCCAGAACCTGACCGGCGGCCAGATCAAGGGGATTCTGGAAGACGTCTGCGACAATCTCTTCAACGCCGATCCGTATTATCAGCAGGGCGGCGACATGGTCCGGGTTGGCGGCATGTCCTATAGTTGCACGCCTGGGGAAAGCGCCGGACGGCGGATTTCCGACCTGAAGCTGGACAATGGCCGCGCCATCGAGGCTGGCAAGAACTACAAGGTGGCGGGGTGGGCCTCCGTCAACGAACAGAGCGGCACGCCGATGTGGGATGTCCTCGCCAAACATCTGCGTTCCGGGAAAATCTCGGAGCCGCGCGGCAGCGGCGTCGCCTTGCGGGGCGTTGACGACAACCCGGGGATCGCGGGGCAGGGATGACGCGAGTCGAGCCATTTCGCAGTTCCAGCGATCGACGTTCGATCCTTCGCGGCTTGGGCAGGACCGTACTCGCGGCGGCGCTGCTGGCGACGGTCCCTGCCCGCGCCGAGCCGGCAGCGCTGCCCGACAAGCCCTTCGCCGAGCACCGCATTGTGCTGCAGCTCTCGGACAATGATCCCAGGAAGCAGAGCCTCGTGATCAGCGTCGCCTATAATCTGCTGAAGCTTTATGATCCGGACAAGGTCGCGATCGAGGTGGTGACATTCGGTCCGGGAATCGATTTGCTGCTCCCTGACAACGCCAACCGCAAGCTGGTCGAGAGCCTGGTTGCGCAGGGCGTGCGGTTCGACATCTGCCTCAACACGGTGGACACGATCGAACGCGAAACCGGCAGGCGGCCACCCTTTATTCCGGCCGCGACCCCGGTTCAGGTCGGGGTCGGACAGATCCTGGCCCTGACCGAAAATGGGTATACTCTGGTAAGACCTTGAATAACCAAGTATATTTTGGTCGTGAGCAGCGCGCCCGGGCCGCGGTGCCCCTGCGTCATTCAGGGGCTCGCAATGATGGAACGCAGAGCTATAGTTTATGGAATTCAATCGTAAGGAGTTTTTTGTCATGTTTCGTCGTCTCGCCACCATTGCCGTGCTGTCGCTCGCCATTGCCACGTCCGCCTTTGCGGCGTCGGCGAAGCCGCGTCACATTGCCATCCAGGTCGACCAGAACGATCCGCAGGTCATGAACCTCGTGCTCAACAACGCCACCAACGTGATCGAATATTATCGTGCCAAGAAGCAGGACGTCGACATTGACATCGTCGCCTACGGCCCCGGCCTGCACATGCTGCGGGCCGACACTTCGCCGGTGCGCGACCGCATCAAGCGGCTCAAGGATATGGCGTTTCCGAGCAAGGTGCAGTTTTCGGCCTGCAACAACACCAAGCAGGGCATGGAGAAGGCCGAAGGGCATGCGATTTCCATCGTGCCCGAGGCAACGGTCGTTCCCTCGGGGGTCGTCCACCTGATGGAATTGCAAGAAGGCGGCTGGAGCTATCTTCGGCCGTAACCGCCGGCGGGAATGCATTTCCAAAAAACGGGCGTGACTGGCAAAAATCGGCTATAATCCGCCGACAGCGCGGGTGCATTCAGCCATGATCTTTCGCCAGCTCTTCGACAGCGTTTCTGGAACCTACAGCTATTTGTTGGCCAGCCGCCACGGCGGCGAGGCCCTGATCCTCGACCCCGTGCTCGAGAAGGTCGACCGCTACTGCCAATTGCTGCGCGAACTCGATCTCAAGCTGGTCAAGGCCGTCGATACCCATTTGCATGCCGACCATGTCACCGGGCTCGGCGAACTGCGCGACCGCACCCATTGCGTCACCATCATGGGCGAGCAAAGCAAGGCCGACGTGGTGGCGATGCGCGTCGCCGAGGGCGACAAGGTGACGATCGAGGGGCTCAGCCTCGACGTGATGTATACGCCCGGCCACACCGACGATTCCTACAGTTACCTGATGGGCGATCGTGTCTTCACCGGCGATACGCTGCTGATCCGCGGCACCGGCCGCACCGATTTCCAGAACGGCAGCGCGCAGGCGCAATACGAATCGATTTTCAACCGTCTGCTCAAACTGCCGGACGAGACGATGGTGTTTCCCGCCCACGACTACAAGGGCGATACCGTCTCGACCATCGGCGAGGAAAAGCGCTTCAATCCGCGGCTGCAGGTGCGCTCGATGGAGGAATATGTCGAGCTGATGCACAATCTGAAACTGCCCAACCCCAAGATGATGGACGTCGCGGTGCCGGCCAACATGCATGTCGGGCTGCATCAGGACGATCTTGCCCGGCAGGGCCTCGCGCTCAACGCCCGCGAGGCGATCGAGGGTCTCGGCCGTCCCGATATGCTGCTGGTCGATCTTCGCGAGAGCGGCGAACGCATCAGGCACGGCATGCTGCCCGGCGCGCTTCACGCGCCCTACACCGCGATCGACGAAAGCCTGCAGCCCGGCGGCATGCTGCGCGAAGTGGCTGCGGCGACCGGGCGCCGCATCGTGTTCTTCTGTGCCTTCGGCGAGCGCTCGGCGATGGCTGTCGCCGCCGCTAGAGAGGCCGGCCTCGCCAACACCGCCCACGTCGCCGGCGGCATCGACGCCTGGAAAAAGGCCGGCGGTCCGGTGCTGGCGGGCTAACCTCCCCTTCGGTCGTCATTCCGGGGCGCGCCTTCTTGGCGCGAGCCCGGAATCCATAACCACCATCGGGAGTATGGATTCCGGGCTCGCGCCAA
>Ga0208356_1000099_pt1 | contig 29295 bp, 34 predicted proteins | sample NGESurshal072012_4_FD_184467 | JGI IMG/M metagenome (GOLD analysis project Ga0208356, IMG submission 184467) | Arctic peat soil microbial communities from Barrow, Alaska - NGEE Surface sample 53-1 shallow-072012 (SPAdes) | ecosystem: Environmental > Terrestrial > Soil > Wetlands > Peat ... | reverse complement strand
GATGCTGCAGATCGGCGCCCTGCCGATCAACCTGAAGCTGATCAGCGAAAGGTAGGTCTCGGCGACGCTGGACACTGTGGTCGTACCATTCGGAAGCTGGAGCACGAGCAATCTGGCCCCGGTGACTGCCGTGCTGCTCCGTCCCCGCCGGGGAGGAGTCCAGCCTGGCAAAACCCAAGGACCCACTTCAGCCGCAGAGGAAAATAGGGTGAATGCATCAGTAGAAATTGGCGCGCCTTCGGCGACAAGGCAACTGGGCCGCGACTCTCGAGGCAATGGCGGCGAGGCACGCCCCTTAATACGGAGGCCGAGGGGGAAGTGGACCGGGGTCGATGTCCTGCGCGCTGTTAAGGAGCAGTTCGATTCCACCGAAATCATGGCCCCGGGCAAGCTGCTGCCGGGCGCCTATGCCGGCGGTTACTTCATTTCTTTGAGGCCGGTGATCGGACCGGTGATCGGACCTCGGAGCACGGCGGTGCCGGTGTAGATCGGCGACTTCTGTTCTTTCGTCGCTTTGCTCAGGGAAGCTTCGAGCTGAGCTTCGTTGGTCGCGGTGACGACGATCTGGTCGAAGGCGCCCGTGGCGAGGTAGGCGAGGACTTCGGTCGGGACTGCGAACTGGGCGGCAATCTTGCCCGACTTGGGAACTTTCATCGAGGACAGCGACAGCATTTTCTGCGGCGACTTGGCGACCCAGACCGTGTAGGACTGGCCCTTCGGACTCGGCTCCAAGCCTTCTGCGACGACCTGCAGCAACGGCGAGTTCTTGACCCGTCCGAAGATCGCGGTGCCGCTGGCGCCGCTGTCACCGACTTCGCTGAGGACTGCCTGCGTCTCCTTTTCGGAGCCGGTGGCGTCCGTGGCTTCGGTCCCGGTGGTGCTTTCGCTCGAGGTCGCTGCGGTGGCGGCACAACTGCCCGACCTATTGTACAGGAAGAGTAGTTTTTCTTTAAAGCTATATTCTTCTTTGCACAACCCTGCGCCGGGGCCATGAGTTGTCACTGTGCGGCCGGTAACGAGGGGCGGGCCGATGACTTCGAAATACCACGCATTGAGCGTTCTTGCCGGGAGTCGCGGCTGGGCGTTGCTCAAAACTCGACTAACGATTGTCCAGATAGGGAGCGTTTGTGTTTCCCCTGGCTGAAATTCAATGCTAGAACTCGTACTGGTGCACCACCATGCGCCGCCTGCATGAAAGGCCGTTAGGCTGTTAAGTTGGCCTGATCCCTCTTCGCCATTGTTAACTTCTTGGACTACTGGTCCCGTCACTGACCCGAGGCTAACCTCGGTCGGCAAGGTTCCTTCTTGATACGTAATGGCGACCTGGCCCCTCATGAACACCGACGTTGCGAGTTCAGTTGGGTCATTGATGAGATTACATGCTTCCAGCACTTCTTCGGGCGGTGTTCCGTCGTTGCTGTACAAAAGAGGCCCAACGCGATAGTGGTTGCTAAATGTCGTACCTTCTCCATCAGACTCCGTGATCGTCCCCACGTTAGTCAACGGCCCGCCGGGTTCCGCTTCACTTTCTTCTGCGCTTGAAGAAACAGACGTTTCTTCAGTTTCAGCGCTCGGTGGAAATTCGCTTTGTGATGGCGAATGCGAGGCGTTACCGCAGCCCGTGATGAGCATCGCCGTAGCCACGCCAAGTGCAAGGATCAACCAGCGGTGCATCGTGTCTCCTGCCTCTCTGTTGCCTTGAAACTGTGCCTGACCGAGGTGAGCCTACCTCGACCGTTCATACCGGCATCTGGATTGTCGTCGGGCTGTACGCGGCATCAGCCCTTCTCGGAGGGTTGTTTTGGGTCAGCATCGCCGAATAAGTTCGGGCCTCCCACCTAATCAAAAGCTGAAGGCGAAGTGAGGTCAGGGGGTTGCTGCGAGGACCGGGCCACTTCCAAGGGCGGCGCCCGTCGACAGCATCTTGACCCGGGTACGGCCCCGTAGTGCCACCCGATCAACGTCGCCCCCGGGGCAACCGAGGAAGAGGAATTCTGAGCTGATCGCAATTCCGCCAATATCCTCATGGACGTGGCAGCCCTTCCTCGGGATATGCCTCCAGCGGGTATTCAGGCTTCCCGCATTGATGCTCGCCCGGGCGATAAACAAGTTCCGGTCTTCGCCCTCAAGCCAGTAGATATGCGAACCATCGCCAACCAGGGCTTCACCGACGAATGGGCGGTTCGCCGCGACCAGGCGGCGCGAGCCCTTGCCATCGAGGCGCCGACGGGCAATCGAGTAGTGCTCGACCCCGCGCACTTCCTTGTGGGTGACGAGGAAGGCCCAACCGCCGATGACCAATGAAGCGCCCGCAGCGTTGCTACCCAGTGAGAGGAAGCGGTTCTGCTGATCCGAGCCGTCGAGATTTGCGGAACTAAGTAAGGCCGGTCCGAAGCCAGTCGAGTTGCGCGTTTCGGACCAGTAAATGCGACCGTTGCTGATCGAAAGACCATTTGAGCCAAAGGCCCCACCTGGGGCAGTGATGAACTGGGGATTTAGTTCAGAGCCATCCAGCCGGCTACGACCTATGTCGACCGGGAACGAGTTTGACTCCCAGTAGAGGTATTCGCCGCTGACCGCGAGCGCGAAGGGAACGGTCAGCTGGTTGACGATTAGATTCGGCTGCGGATTGGAGCCGTCGAAGGAAACACTGCCAATCGCGCTGTCGTACCAGCCTCCGTAGAAGACCTGCCCAGAGGCCTGCGCGGTTGCGGGAAGTATCAAAGCGGCGAAGACCGCGACACAACAAAACCACTTAGCACTTCCCGCCCGCCACATCGGCGGCATGTTAACAAATACATCAATCGGTGTCAGCTTCGGCCCCATAGCCGAGGCGAGAAATCCCAGCGTGCGCGTCGCCACTGCCCTGATGATCGTGTTGTGACCGATACGTCACGACACCTGGCTCCATTCCTGGCTGCGGCCGTGATCCTTGGTCTGCTGCTATTGCCTGCAATCGCTTCTGCGGCCACTGTTTCTGAGCGCAGCTGTGGTGCCGGACCGGACCCCGTATTCACTGCTCGCTGCCATCCTGGTCAGACGGCCGCGCAGCAGTATTTCATCAACTTCCAAGCGGCTCCAGGAGAGAAGAACACGGTCCTGGTGTTCCCGGCACTGCGAGCAGCCAACGGCGTGTTAGGCCCCGTGCAGATCACGGATCAGACAGCGGCGCTGCACGCCGGATCAGATTGCGTGCAATCCAGCTACGACGCTCACACCGTATTTTGCCCGTACCTCCCGAGAATCGTCGCTCACTTGGGCGACGGCAACGACAGCCTGGCTCCCGGCGCCGGGTCTACTGGCGGCTTTTACGGATCAGCTCAGCCCGCAGAGACCGTCTACACCGGAACCGGCGTGAACACGGTCTGGGGCAGCGAGAAAGCCGACCTCCAGGTCGGGCAGGGCACCGACGACACCTTGATCGGCTGGGGCGGCAATGACCGCTTGATCATCGGCAGCGGCCAAGCCTACGGAGCTGATGGCAATGACCAGCTGATTGTTGCCAAGCGCGCCAGCTCGAACGGCTGCCAAGGCGAGACAACCTCGTTGTTCGGCGGTCCCGGCAACGACACATTTTCCAGCCAAACCAGCAGCGGCTGCAGCTCCTGGTTTGGCGGTCTGGGCAACGATTTGTTCTTGATCCGACCTCCGTACGGCAACACCAGTGTCCAATGCGGACCCGGGGTCGACGTAGAGCAGCAGCTGATCAAACAGCCGATCCCTGGGATCAGCGGCTACCGGGCTGGCGCCAGGGACTACTGCTGAGAACCGGCAGCAATGGCCGCGAGCGACGGGTCTCCAGTGGATCTGAGAAAACGCCCTACGAAACGCCCTACGGTTCAAATATGGCTGACGGCATCGCGACCGCTCTTTTCGCAGGGCTGTTGTTGATCGGCCTTGGCCACTGCTTCCATCGGTTGGTAAGGCACGGGAGCAGAGGCGCGGGCGAGGTCAGTCTTCAACGTCCGGATCGTCGCCGTCGTACATCCCCCAGGCATCAACTACGTCGGTCAGCGTGACCTCCTGAAACTCGTCGTCGGGGAGCACCTCATCAATGCTCGGATGTAGGCGCCGTGATTGAGCTCGGACCATGTACTGGACCAGCTTCCGCGCTTCTCGGCCATTTCCCCAGGTCCGCTGGTCTCTCTTGGGATCTCCCATCAGCTGCTCCCAGATCGCCTTGACGTGATTGTGAGCGTCAGGGGATAGATAGCGCCCACCCTCACGGTCCAGTTGGAAGTCGGTGATCGCCACCAGCTCGGGCACCGAGTAGGGCAAGTAGTAGATCTCGTCCAGGAACCGAGATTCCAGTCCGGGATCGCGCTTCAAGAAGGCCTCCACTTCGTCGGAGTAACCGGCGATGATCACGGCGATCTTGCCTCGGTTGTCCTCCATCAGCTTGACCAACGTGCTGACAATCTCGCGGCCGAAGGTGTCGCCGCCGTCGCCGATGACCAGGCTGTGGACCTCGTCAATGAAGAGGACTCCGCCCATCGCCTGAATGAAGAGACGCTTCATCGCGTTTGCCGAGTGCCCCTGCCACTCGCCGATGATGTCCGCTCTCTGCAGCTCAACCAGATGTCCCGACGGCAATAACTCAAGCGAGTGGAAGAGCTCGCCGAGCAGACGCGCGGTCTCCGTCTTTCCAGTTCCTGGGGGGCCAATCAGTTTGAGCGTGTAATCCCGGACTTCATCGAGAAGACCCCGGCGATTGCGCTCAACGACTACCGCCTGATCAGCGATCCAATCCCGCACCTGGCGCTTGACATCAGCCAGCCCGATCATCGCGTCGAGCTCAGCGAGGATCTCCTCGGTCGAGCGAGCAGGGACCTGTGGGGGTTCCTCCTCTTCAACCGGATCAACTTCGGGTTGTCCGGGCACGCTGGCCAGCGGCTGGGGAACCGGCTCGGGCTGAAGTTCCTCAGCTTCGAGCGGCATCAAGACCGCTTCATCTGGAAGAGCGGCCGGAGCGGCAGCCTGGTCCTTCTGGCGCTCGTGCACCGAGATCAGCGAGAACACCAGCAAGACGGCGCCGACAACCGGGGCGATGATGGACCAGCCCGGCATGAAGATCTGAAACGCGAGCAGCAGCGGAATGAAGATCAGAACCGTGGCCTTGGTCGCAGCTCCGTAGCCGCGCTTGCCAAGGAGCCTGGTCCGACTCAGCCTGAACTCCCGTCCATACCAGCGCCATGTGCGACCGATGAGAATGATCGCTTCGCCGATGAAATAGCCAAGGATCTTCCCCAGCACATTGCCCGGCTTCTTATCGTCAGTGGTCTCCGTCGCTTCAGCTGTTTGCGGTGCTTTGCTCACCCTGCGAGTGTCGGGCCCGTTCGTGCTCGCACGGGCAAACTTCGCTAAATGGACTACAGGGTCCCTACTCCCTATTCAGAGGAGCCGGTCTTGCGACTGTGCAACCGGTGATGCTGGCCGAAGACCATGAAGAAGCCGAAGATGATGATCACCAGGAAGAGCAGCGACAGAAAGACAGGCATCCCGCGCTGAGCGAGCTTCGACAGCCCTCCCAGCAGACCCTGGGATGTCTGCCCAGAGAGCAATCCATTGGCGACGGCGATGACCCCGGCGATGATCAGGCCCCTAAATCCTTCCCCAACCGCGTAGGCGGTACAGAAGACGGCGACGGCGACAATGTAGATCGCCACCTGAGTAGAACCCAGATCGAGGACGCCGTAGGCGGCCACACCGAGCAGCAGCGCGGTCGCCATCCAGATCCATCTAACTCGTAAGTACTCGTGCATGATCTACCGATTTTCGGTCTACGACGACAGCGCACGGGCGGATCTCGCGTTATTGCCGTTCCAGAATCATCCCGTCACCAAGCTTGCCTATGCCAAACACGGGTCAGCCGCTTGCCGCTAATGCCCTCGGGCCATGTGATTTCCTTCAGCCCAGAATTTCGGGCACTCAAGGCAACGAGTTACTCCGTCCTTGGTCTCCGTACGGCTGTGCGAACAATCCTCTGGGTTCTTTGCCTGAGAATTGCTGTCGCTGGAGCCAAGTCCCAAGAGCATGTCTAAAGCGTCCATGGACCGAGAGTTATTCAGGCAGGCAGGCGCGAGAGATCTTCGCTTTGTCTCAGACCTGTTGCCGTAGGAAGTGCAGTTCAGCCCGCTCACGGCCAAGCGAAAGATCTCCATGCTCACTTGCGGGCGGCAGAAACTTGGCGTATGGGCATCTATCGAGAATCGAAGCGGGGCCTCGCACTGCTGATCGGAGTGATCGCGCTGCTCTGCGTGGTCCCTGCGGCCAGAGCCGACCAGCCGCAGCCGGTGGCCACGGTCAGCTGGCACGTCTATCCCTCAGGCGGCCTGCTCGACCCGCTGCAGCCCAGTGGCCTGCTGGCCTCGATCCCCAATCCCGGGGCAATCACCATCAGCAACGTGGTCACTGGCGCCGTCGTCTTCAGCAAGCCCCTGTCCTTCAACTTTGACCCCAATGCTCCGGTCGGGGACGTCTGGTCATTCGACGCCAGCACCTTGCCCCCAGGCGTCTACAGCTACTGCGGCTCCATCGCCGCTGGCGACGGCTTCGCAGGCTGGCAGCAGTGTCAGAACTACGCGACCGAAGCCGATCAGCTGTTCAGTTTCCAGACCGCCAAGAACGCTCCGGGACTGCTGGTCCCGTTGCGGCTCGATCCATCGCTGGTTGGACAAACGGTCCAGGTCAGCGTCACCAGGTACAACTGGCATTTCGGCGGCTACACCGGCTGGCTCAAGCACGGCAGTTTCCAGTATTCGGCGCCTTTGCAGTCCGGCCAATTGCTGGCTGCTGGAGGTCCTCTCCGCCGCAATCAGAAAGCCAAGATCACGCTCAGCTTCCCCGACCTTCAGGAAGTCAGCGCGGAGAATTCTGGCACCAACGGCTTTAACTCTCAGTGGAGCACACTCGACGGTTGCAGCGAAGTCCTACGCGGGGCGATCAGCCCACGGTTGGTTCCTCCATGGATGTCGAAGAAGAAGCTGAGCAAGCCCGTTCTCCAGGGCCGCGCTGTCAATTGCTCCTGAGCGTTAGCCCAGGTTGTGGACTTCGCCGCAGGCATAGCGGCCGCCGTTGTTGCAAACCAGGAGACCTCGCGAGCTGAGTGTGGCCTTGACCGTCGCTCCCAGCACTTTGCCGTAGAGCTGGTCGGCGGTCTTGACCTGCACGCTGACCGTCGCTCGCGTGCTCGAGCTGGTCGCCGGCAGCGGTATCCGCTGCTGAGCTCGCAGATGCAGCTGGCTGTTGCGCTGTCGTCCCACCGGTTTCCAACCGCAGAGCGTGATCCCCGGAGGAACCGAAGATCCGCGCGGAGGGTGTTTGACCACCTGGCAGTAGTGCTTGCTCAGGGCGACCGAGAGCTGGGCTTTCAGTCCGACCGTTTCCGGACCCGCCCGCAGACGCAGCTTCTTGCCCTGGGCCCGCAGCTTCAAACTCGCCTTGCGGACACGGAGGGACTTGGCTCCGTAGCCGTGGTCAACCTGACCACTGGAGGTCCAATGCAAGACCGCCAAGCCGTTGTATCCCGTTTCGACCAAGCCATAGATGTTGTTGCTGCCATCAACGGCCAGGCTGCTGATCGATGCCAACGGGTTGAAGTAGTTCTTCAGGTTGGTCGGGAAGCTGGCAGTGCCGTCGTTCCCGAACGCGGGCGCCAAGCTGCCGTCGGCAGCGAAGCCGGTGATACTCGCGCGGTCGGCGCTGCCGAGGACAATGCTGCCGTTGCTCTGAATGACCTGACTGCCAGCGTCGAAGAAGCCGTCATAGCCCGGCATCTGATGTTCAACCTGGTCCCTGATCGTCCCGTTCGAGGTCGCCAGGAGTAGGAGTGCGAAGCTCACCAGTATCGATTTGTCGGTCGTGCCAGAGGCGATGATTTCGTTGCCGTCGAGCCCGACCGAATACAGGCTCGAGAACGGGTTCGGCAGTTCGAGCACGCCCCCGGCCGCAAAGCTGGGATCGGGATTGCCAGTCGGCAATAACTTGAGGATCACCGCGTGTGAGGTCGTGGTGCCTTCGCTTGAGGCTTCGCCGGCGCCGATGACGGCACCACTCGCTTCGACGGCGAGCGCGTTGATCACGTTGTCGTTGCCGGGGACAGGGATCACCGAGATCCCGTTATCACCGAAGCTCGGGTCGAGCTGGCCATTGGGCAGGTAGCGGGCGAACAGGGCGCGGTTGGTGAAGAAGTCGCCGCCTTCATCACGCAGGTATTCGCCGCCAACGACTATCGAACCGTTCGACTGGATGGCGAGCGTTTTCGCGCATGAGCCCGGGGGCACTGGCGTCAGCACTTTTCCGCCGCTGCCGAAGCTCGGGTCGAGCTGGCCATTGGGCAGGTAGCGAACCAGGACGATGAATGCCGCTTCCGGATTGCTGGTCTTCGAGCAGCCGACTACGACGATCTTGCCGTCGGGCTCGACAGACACGTCTTTAGCCTGGTCATAGCCGCCGAGATCGGTCACAATCCCGGCCAGACCGCCACGAATGAAGCTGGGATCAACCTTGCCCGCAGCATTGAGACGGACGACCTCGAAGTTGGAATTCTCCTTGCCCGAGATCTTGGTTAGCGAGGTCGCGGCCATGACTACGCCGCCTTCAGGGTCGACGGCGATGCCCGCAGCCAGGCTCTGGGCTCCGGTATCCACGACGACCGCTCCCGAGCGCGTGCTCGCAGAGCTGGTCGCCGCCTGGGCACTGGTACCAGAGCCGATCACCGCTATGAGCAGAGCCAAAGAGACCACGGCTCCGAAAGAGCTGGTCACTCGCTGCTTCTTGTTCGCTGGCATTGAAACCTCCCGCCGTCGCAAGATGGATTGATCCTTCAAGCGCTATATAACTTGACGACCAGACGGACGGCGTTGCGGCCACGGGCTAAAGACCCTTTTTGAGGGCGTCATCGCGGTCGCTATTTCAGAGGCTGCGAGGCGCCTGTTGAGAGACTTCCGAGCTACGGGGGCGCGCGGTCGCCGATGATCGGGTCTTAGTTTTCTCGGCGATCATCGAAACCTAAGTGCTCTGGCTCGGAAGTTCGGCGACGTATTCGGCAGACGAACACGCTCGCTCTTGGCGCCAGCAGGCGCCCGTTCGGTGCCGAGACAGAACGCTGCTTGTCGTCCGAAGCAAGCGTCTACGGCCCGGACTCGACGCGCTCGCAACGACACGGAAGCAGCAGCGGGAGCCGTTCTTCCGCGCAGGTCGCGCCTCAACTTGTCAGCGGTTTCGACCAGTGCGAGGTCGGCTCTCATTGAAGCTCTTGCATTGTGAGCAGCCGAGCACAATCTCTTGGATACGGGTGATGTCGACTCCTACGACGAGTGGCGCGTCACAAGATCCGCATGTGTACGCCACAGCAGACTCCGTTCCACGAAATATGACCGAGCTTTCTCCATGCCCTTGGAAGACCGTCCGGGTCCCCGGATCCGGCTCTTCGATCACCTCAAGTGGGACAGAATCAGTGATCGCGCCCCGCTCGACAGAACGGGCACGGCCGTGACACGCGGCGTACGTCTCGCCGGAACCACAAGGGCAGGGCTCATCCGGTCGAATCTTCATTGCATGTTTCTACGACTCGCGTCGAACCGTGAAAGGCAAGTCCGGATCAAGATACCGACCGAGGTCCGCTACACCCAGGCGCAAGCGCTCCAATGCGATGAGGAGATACACGAAGAAGCGACCGAAAGTCTCTTGACCACGGCGCTCGACGATTCGCCTGACAAGCCGGTCAGTTGGCGGTTCATGATTCCTCGCGCGCTTTTCTTCGGTCACCATATGATCGACAAACTCGTCAGTATCGAGGAGCACGTGTTTATTGCCCACCGTGAGGTCGACCATCTCTAAGGTAAGTAGCCCCGCGCCCAGTGCGACTACAAGGTTCTCGAAATAGTTCACGTCGTGGACTTCCCGGTTTCTTTGCTCCCAATTCGTAAGTAGCGAGTCAAGCGAGTTATCTGCGAGATCGAATGCAAAGATCATCCCGAACGGTCGCGACGGCCGGTGTACGGTCATGTACTCGCGCGTCTGTATCACGGAGAGGTCACGAGGAGCCAGTCGCTTGAACGCCTCGATCTTTTTCGAAGCATCGATGAACTCCGCCTTGCTCAGCCTTGACTTCACCTCGATGATCCCGTACACGGACTCAATAGGCAGGATCGTCGTCTTGTCAGCGTAGAGCAGTGGACCGCTGTCGGCGTCGTAGATGATGACGTCTGCAGAGTGGCTGTGATCTCCATCTCGTGTCATCACCTCACCCTTCGTCACACCGAAGCGATGCGGCAGGTGCTCGGCCAGAAACTCACGTAGCACCTCCTCGCGATTCTCTCCCCGATCACCATGGTGCTCAACCACGGCTGCCTCATTGAAGCGAGCAACCAGTGTCCCCTCAATGCGCTGAAAGAGCTCGGCCAAGTCCACGACACCGATCATCGCAGAGGCGTACGGCCCCTGGTTGTGCATTCCCGTTTCGCGCGAGTTGCGAGCGCGTCAGCCCCGAGCCGTAGACGCCCGCATCGGACGAGAAGCGATAGCGGCGGAAGGCCGCTGGCCCAGGCGGGGCCTCAGGAACGTCATGAGAACGCGCGGCTCCTGAGCCTGATGAAGGCTCGGTTGACTCTGAGGGCGAGACTGTGAGATTCGTCCCCCTCGATCAGGACAAGCTCGACGCGCTTATCGCCACCGACGAAACCCGCGCTTCTATGCTTGCCGGGGCCGCGTCCCTTCGATCTCTAGGGCCTCCGCGGTCGCGGCGAGGCCGTAACCAAGGCCCAGGACGAACTCGCGCAGCTCTGGTGAAATGTCGACGTCCTCGTCGAATTCGGGAGTGTCGGCGAGTATGTGCCGGCCCCGTTTCTCAAGGACGGGGATCGCGAGGCCAAGCACCTCCGACCAGACTTCTGCACCATGGGCGAATGGCTCGGGTAGACTCTTGCTGACCTCGTTCATCCCGATAGTGAGGATCGTGTCCGGCTCGTCTCCCTGGAACTTCTCGCGGATCTGCGCGACGTAGTCGGGGTCGAACGTGTTGGCAATTCCGTCCGCCAGCTCGCGCTCGGCCTTGCGAATCCAGTAGCCGAGCGCGATGGCGTCAAGGACGAGGTTGTATTCCTCCCGGAAATTGGAAAGCTGGTCAGCCGTTTTCACAACCGCGACACCGGGGATTACTTCCCATTCCCAAGTGCCGCCGAGCCGGTCCAGGGCACTGGATACCAGACGATACCCGAGGCTGTCGCCGATGCCAGCCCGCGAGTAGGCCATGTCCAGGTACGCCTCCTTCGCGATTTTCCAGAAGATGGCGAAGCGGATGGAGAAGGTCATGAGCCAGTCGAAGCTGGCGATTTCGTCCCATCTATCTGGTGGGACGCCTCGGATCGGCTCAAATGCCGGCAGCTCGTCCGTGTCGACGCCCGCGATTTTCATCGCGTGGTAGCTGAGTGCGGCCTGCCCGTTCTGCATCGCAAAGCGGTCGGCCAAGCCTCCGCGCTCAACGGCTTCCTGAGTTAGCTGGCTGTCCAGTATCTCAACCACTCTCGTTTCGATCTGCTGGATCAGTCGAAGGTCGTCATCGGACACAGCGAAAGTCCGCGCGACCAAGTCACGCGCGCCGCGAATCGCATCTTGGTCGAACTCTTCCCCTTCGAGTTTGGGGGACAGCAGCGTGGCGACCCCGAGCGTCAGAAACGCGGAGGCCCGAGCTCCCGACTCGGGGGAGACTCTCTTCCACGCCTTGGCGACGCGCCTATTTGAGGACTTCTCGTTTTCCTTAACCGCGCCCGTGGAGATCGAATTTGCGAGCAGGTAGCTGCCAACACAATGCACGAGACCTGCCGCATAGTCCATGTCGTCGGCGGGGTCCCAGTCGTCCGTTCGGAACGGACGATCCACCTTCTCGTAGACATTCTCCAGGACTGCAAAATGCTTCCTGTTCTTCGTCCGCCAGGTGGCCGCCTCCAGCACGAGTTATCAACCAAAAGTCATAGCGGCCCAATGCAGGCCAACGCTTTGCACCCGTTCCAAATCACCAGTCGTCACCCTATAGGGCCAATGGGCGTTGACGCCCTACATGAGAATGGTTGGTCATCCAGCCATCGCCCATTGCGGCCCTGTGGCCCGCGTGTCAGGCAGGCGGCTGCTGCTTCGCCGCGAGTCAGCCGACCAGCTTCTCGGCCGAGTCGAGAACTTCCTGAAAACCGCCCCATAACAGCAGCGAGGCTCGGGTACTCGCCGCCAAGCGGGCCGGCGAAATTGGCTCATTGCTTCGCTCGCTGAGCCGGGTTAGCATCGCGCCATGGTTCTCGCCGCGACAACCTTCGAGGTCGTCCTGGCGGTGCTGATCCCTCTAATTTCCGCCTTCATCGGTGCCGTCAGCGGCGCGCTGGTGGCGCGGCATATCCGCCGCGCGCAGCTCAACGCAGAGGCCGCGGTGCGAATTGAGTCCTATGTGGTCGAGGCGAACGACGCGATCGCGGCGGTCAAGAGGGATGGCCCGTTCGACGTTGAGCCCTTCAACCGAGCCCTGAACCTGCTCGGAGAAGCTCGCTTCCACAGCAAGCGGATCGACTCATCCGAACTCGACGGCCGCTTGGATGGCGCTCAAGGTGCTGCAACGGACATCATCGACTACGAAGACATCGCCGGCTTGCCCCATCTGAAGAAGGCGATCCAGAACGTGATGGACGTGGTGATCCTCTATATGATGCTGCCGCCCCTCCGGCCCTGGCGTCGAGAACCGAAGGCGCCGCCGTCTTTCTTCCCGACCCGGAGGGAGTACAACCAGCTGGTGAAGCTGACCCCCGGCAGAGAGCAGATCGACTACGCCGATCTGCGCGGCTGGGAGGCTGACAAGGAGAAGGAGCTCAAGAAGAAGCGCGGGCGCTAAGTGCAGCGAGCGACCCAAGGGTGCCCGCTGTCCATGCTGAGGAGCCGCGTACGAGTCGCTTCCGTTCGTGACTCCCTTGCGCGAAAAGCAGGCGCCCCGCGCGTGGCAAGCGCGACGCCTGCGTTGGACGACGAGCAGCGCTCTGTCTCGGCACCGAACGGGCACCTGCTGGCCGCCAAGAGCGAGCGTGTCCGTCTGCCGAATACGTCGCCGAACTTCCGTGCCAGAGCACTAAGACCTTTCCGAAAGCGATACCGGAAGATCTGGATTTCGGCGTGCCATCCCCGCAGATCGCTCAGCCAACGGAACCGGTCTCCTGAGTCAGTCGACTCCATGTTTGTCCATCATGGTTGGCACGTCAAGCGCTTTATGCCCTATTCCCGAGACCTCAACATCACTAACGTTTGGGTTCGGCATTGGGAGACGCCAGGGAGCAAAGCATGCCTCCAAAACGCCGAACGCAACCATCCTCACCCGAGCAGGCCGCCCTCGGCGGCGCGATTGAACAGCTTCGAGAGAAGCTCGGGATAACGCAACAAGAACTCGCCGACCTGAGCGATATGGATCTCAGTCGCATCGGAGCGATAGAGCGTGGCGTCGGTAATCCGACGTTCAAAACGCTGCAGCGTCTCGCTCATTCTCTACAAGTCAACTTGACCGAGATCGCGCGCCTGACCGACAAACTGATCGACCAGCAATAGAGCCGGCGATCTCGATGGACCGCCGTCGACCAGGACGGCGAGTGCTGAGATCTCAGGTCCGGCGGACTTCGCCGTCGCCGTGTGCCGGCGGCACCCAACGAACGTCCGGCATCAACTCGCAGGGCTCGATCTCCAAAGCTCCGGCGAGCTTGATCACGGTATCGAGTTTGGGAATCCGGATGGATCGCTCGAGCTCACCAATCTCGGTCCGATGCATCGAGCTGCGATAAGAAACCTCGTCCTGACTTAATCCGGCTTTCTCCCTGGCCACCGAGAGCTTCTGTCCGAATGATCTGGCGACTTCGTCGCGGAGCTCGCTCACCGCCGCATCGTTTCGATTTCGCAGGAAAATCTCTACAGGACCGATCCTGGCGGGTCGGCCCATCATCCGCTCTATACTCTTGCACCGACCGACAACTCTCTGAATAAACCGGAGAGTTCGACATCTGACTATGAGGAGGCAAAGATGGCAAGCAAGAACATTGATGCGGAAAAGGCCCGGCGGCTTACCAAAGCTCTCGGCCACGACATCCGACTGAAGATTATGCGGCTCGCGTTGAACAGGACTGAGCCGCTCTCACCGTCGGAAGCCGCCAGAGATCTTCAGGCCGCGCTCAGCGGGGTTTCCTATCACTTCCGAGTTCTCGCGCACCCCGACCTGAAAGCGCTGGAGCTGGATCACGAGGAGCCGGTTCGTGGCTCGATGGAGCACTTCTACCTGCCGAATCCGACCATGGTTGAGATGCCGATGGTCAGAGAGATCCTCGTCGCGACCGCGAGCTGATGGTCAGCTCGAGACCTTGCCTGTCGTAGACCCCGTGCTTATCCTCGGTGGACCCGATTCACGAACGCGAGGAGAGCTACGTGGCTGAGCAGATGGTTTCCATCGTGACCTGGATCTCAGATGACGGTCCAATGGCCGACGTGTTCGCTACCGAGGAGCTCGCACTGGCCGCGCATCCGGAGTTCGGCGACATCGAGCCCGACAACAACGGGGATCGCATCCGCTCTGATGACGGGGTATTACTTGCGCCTCGACCTGTCTCAACCTGATCACGTAGCGCAGTCGCGGCACTCACGGGGTAGGCCCCAAACTCCGGACGGGTTATGTAGCAGCCCGAGCGCGCTTTTGCGCGAGCTCACCCGGCTCCATGTCAAACTGCCCCTCTACCTGGCGGTCAAGGTCGGCCAGGGTTGGGCGATCTGGAACCGGGGCCGGCTGCTGAGCCGATTTCTCGCTATGAACGAAGCGACCGCGTTCATCTCTCTTGCGCTTGCTCATTCGCGCCTTGATCCGCTCTGTTCTGGCGATCTCACCAGGATTGGCCTCAGCGTGTTCCGCCCACGCCTGGCGCTCCCGTTCTTCAGCGGCCTGCTTTCGATCTTCCTTGGCCTGCTCTTCCTGAACCCGTCGCTTCTCAACCCCACGAGCTGATCGAGGACCTGCTGGATCGCGGAGCCATATCGACTTCAGCTGTTGCAGATGCTCCTCCCTCGCGTCCTCCCGACTGATCACAGGCGGCCGTGGTTCCGAGTCTCTTGGATTGTCGTAGGGCTCAGGCTCAAACTCTTGACCGGGCAAGGTGATCTTGGTCACCTCGACAGGAGGGGCGGCCGTCATCACCGGTGCCTTTGCCAGAGCCGGGCCCTGCTTCTTCAGTCGATGCTGCTCGCGCTCGGCGGCCAGGTTTTCACGGGCCGCTCGCCAGCGGGCCTGCAGACGGTCGGCCGTTGCTCGGCCAACTCGGGTCCACCAACCCGTGGAGACCTGAGGCTTCGACCGGTAGGCCTGAATGGCGGCGACCGAGCTCACAACGAGAACGCCGGCTACGACAGCGGGGAAAGCGAGAGGGGTCAACATGGCGGCGCTGCCAAGGACTGCAGCAGAACCAGCTGCTCCTCGCAGTGCTGCTGATCGCGCATATTCGACCTTGGTTGGTGCGATGTTCATCGCCTGGCGGTGATGTTGATCGACCTGGCGTTGTTTGAAGCTGCTGACGGCTGAGCGCTGACCGTTGGAAATCAGATGCCAGGTTGCTTCGATGCCGTTGCTGATGCCAGAGGCTACGCGCTCGCCGAGCTCGCGTTTGTGCTCTCGGACCTTGTGGGTCTTTCCATTCCTTCCTCGTCTCGTGTATCCACTAACCCGACCTGTTGCCATAGATCGAAGGTAGTTCGCGCGGCCCCGCGCGGTTGCGTATTTCGCACTCTGGAGGGGTCCAGTTTGTGTAACGCGAAAACGACAAGAGAAGAAGATCTATGCCGCCAAGTCGGTCCTCATTCGGCGCTGAATCTGCTCGCCGACGATCCGCTTGACCTCGGCACGGGAGGGGATCATGCAATCGGGGACCGTCCACGTATCGACGGTCTCGGGGATCGTGAAGCGAGCATAGAGCCGTTCTTTGCCGCCGTTCCAGATCAGGTCGGCGCCGCCAGTGTCTCCAGCTGTAACGCGTTTTCGAGAGCGGGCGTGAAGGAAGCGAGAGTAGCCAGGACGCGAACTCGGGCTGTCGCGCCAGACCAAGGAGCCTGGTTCGATGGGGGAGAGGTCCTGCTCCCAGTAGAGGAAGCGCGTCTGAGGCTCCTCAGCCCAGTTCTCGCCGCCGACGTCAGGCTGGCACATCAGATCGACGTGTCCTCGAACGATGATCCCGATCCGTTCGACCTGGCTCTGCAGCAGGTCCGAGTTGTATTGCTCCTCGATCCGGCGGCCGAGCGCGAAGTCCTTGACCGAGAACACGTCCCGGCCTCGTGGCAGCCGCTGCTGGGGTTGGAGGCTGCAGAGGGGGATGGAGAAGCTGTGGCCGATCAGGTCCTGCCACTGAGGACGACAGTGGGCTGATTCAAGCCGCTTGGTTTTGACGCTGAAGCGGATCTGCTTCTTTCCCTGTGGTCTCCAGATGTCGAAATACGGTGCATTAACTTCGCGACTAATCTCGCCTCCAGTGATGTCGGCGAGCAACGCTTCTGCCGCCTTACCCCATAGGTCCCCGGTCGCGGACATCGCCAGTTCAATCGCCGTCAGCTCGACGGCGGCAGTCGCCTGTTTCTGCGTCAGAAACGAGTACTGATATTCCGACCTTCTCGGTCGATGCGTCGCCGCCTGATTGGGTCCGGCAAGATCCATGGCCTGAGTATCAGCCCGGACTAAAGCGCGCGAGCAAATCTCCACTAACTGCAAATCGCGGGCAACTTGCAGGCACTGTCGCCATGAGATGAGGCCGTTCGCTAAAAACCTGTCCGCTGATCTTTATCGAGTTATGTTCGACGGAGTACGGATACGTGCATTCCCGTTTCGCAGACGGAGAAGTGAGGGGGCTCAGGTCCGGCAAGACTGCCCCCTCACTTCATTTTGTTCACCAGGCGAGCGTGAATGCTGGCGACGCTGGTGATGCTGGGGCAGTCTCGGCAGATGACAGCACTCGCAATAGGCGTCGCCATCCTCATCGGGCTGATCATCACCGTCGTCGTAGCCGGGCGCCGGCGAGTGCGAGCTCAGGCCGATGCAACTCGTCAGCAAGCCGAGGAGAAGGAACTGAAGCTGCTCGCGCAGCTATGGATGATGCTGATCCTTGACCTGATCTGGGGCGTCGAATATCCAGATGATCTGCTCGACATGCTCGAGGCCGTCAGGGGAGAGGAGCTTCGACCAGGTGACGAGGCCGCTGCAATCTTCATCAGCTTGGCTGAGCAGCAATTCCGCTCGCTTGATCGAGACACCGTTGATCAGGTCGGCGAGCTATTCGAGGACCGAGACAAAGAGGCGCCGACTGTTCAAGCTCTTCAACAGGCTCTGAACCGTCTGCAGCGCGGCTACTCCGAGGACCTCTATTGGGATGATCGGATTTGGACCGGGCTCGACGTGATCGAGTTGATGGCCGGAGCGGGTATTGACCTGATTGCTGATGAGGCCGACCTGGGTCAGATCCCCGTTCTCTCCAAGCGGGCCCGCCGGGGACTGCCGCGTGCAGCTCGCTACAGGGTCGACGCCTGGGGAGTGATGAGGGAGGACCTCGATCTGCTGGATGAGGTTGTCATCAATCTGCAAGCGGCTGCCTGGGCGATGGCCACGGCCGCGCTCGAGGGAACCGGCGTCCTCGTCGGGATCTCTCAGAAATACGGGCGAACGATCCGCAAGATCTCCGAGCCCAGGAACGCTGATTTATTGCTGCTGCAGCTGCGCGCTCACGAGCTCTTCAATTGTCTACCCGATCCGCAGTTGATCGGTGATGCTGTGCCAGATCAACCGGGCCAATGGATCTCGCCTGTAGAGGGAGAACTACTTGGAGTGATCCAGGCGATCAACGCGACGGCCATCGACAACCTGGAGGCTGGCACCTATATGCCGTCGCCAAGCCGCGTCTCCGTCGCTGCTTCTGCTCTGGGCGATCACTCGGGCGCCGTGATCGAGAGCGGCGACATCAGCATTCACTTCGACAGGATCGCCGGGACCTTGACAACTCGCAACCTGCGCAATGATCACGTTGTCCAGATCCCGATCCTGATCAATTGCCCTCAGGGGGTGATGCTCGGTCGTCTTCTGGCTCGGGTCCAAGACCAGGTTGCTCGACTGCAGTTGGTTGTTCCCGCCTTCCATTTGACTGAGGAGATCGACGGTAGTCCGATGACGACGTTGATCGAGCGTGAGATATTGGGGCTGATCCAGCGCGAGCTGTTGAGGCCGTCTGACGTGCTCGTTCACTAAGCCAAATTCCTGCTGCGCTCGCTCCCTCGACCTACTCTCAGAGAGATATGGGACGCGGCACGACCATAGAAGAACGGGTGACCCCTGGGCCACGGTCTCAGGTGATCGCGCGCACCGTTTCTAAGCTGATGCCGAAGGTCCAGACGGAGCCTGAGGAGCTGATTTTCTACATCCCCCACGGTGGGTCCGGCGCGAACATCGGGCTTCTGAATCCGGAGACCACGATCCCCGGCGTCGAGCTTCCGAGCATCCAACTCGGCTCCCCGTTCAACCGCCGCTGCTTTCCGATTCAGATCCCGTCGATGCGAGCCGGCTTTTGTAAGGCCGTGGCCAGGCGCGCGATCTACTCGGGCGAGATCTACACGGTCGAGGAATGGGTCGAGGTTCTGCGCCGTGATGGCGTCGGCTACAAGCAGAAGGGCAAAGGCAAGGACGAGGTTTGCCCCCTCGGTGAGGCGACGTTCCGAGCACTTTGGAACCAGCTCGCCTACCAGTGGATGATGCCGTTGATCTCGCGGGCCGAGGCTGACGGTCGTGTCGGCTTTGGTCTGGCCCGAAACCGACAGCAGGTCGAGGACAACGTAGCCAGCAGGCATTCGCGCGCAGACCGGATGACGGAAAAGCGGGAGGTGCTGTTGAAAGTTGCCGAGGCCAAGAAGGGCTACTTCGCTGGTGACCGCTCGTTCTCGGTTGGCTCAAAGTGGGACGAGGATCGGGTCCGGCTGATCGTGCGGACCCTCCAGGAGCAGACGCTGACCAACAGCCAGATCGCCTTCACCCTGGCGACCGGGGAGTTGCTCCGTGATCGGGGCGAGATCACGCTCGAGGAGGAAGGTCGCCACGAGGATGCCGCGATGGTCAAACGGCTGGAGGACGCTCCCGTTCGTGATCTACTCGGGGAACTGCGCCTCGAAGGACTGCCCATCTGTGGCGGCAACGCTGGCTGCTGGATGGCCGAGACCTCACAGGAGCTGCTCGATTATCTGGGCCGCCAGGAGACGGTCAAAGACGGCGACAAACAGGTGCAAATCTGGACGGGTCTGCAGGGTCGCATCAACGCGATCCACGATCACGCGAAGCTCAGTCACAATGCGGGCATCCTGGTCTACCCACAGAATGCTGCCGAGCTCGGGGCTCGCTCGAAGGTCTACGGGAACCAACCGCGCACTCCGATCAAGCTGTCAGCTGCGGCTAACAGGCAGCACCAAAAGGCGTTGGATGCTGAGCAGCGTCGTCGGGAGCAAGAAGACGATGAGGGTTTCCAACTCGACCAAGATCAGACCCGGGGTTGGTTGAAGAAGACCTACGGCTCCGACGCTTGGCAGGCCATCCTCAATCTGAAGGCAGACCGAAAGATCGGCGTCGGCAACGTCCGGCCCATCACCAGCGACGAGAAGGATTTGCGCAGGAGGGTCAAACAGGCGCGAAAGTTCGTGGACAAAGGCGTCCGCTCGAAGGCTGTCTATGCCGCTCCCTGGACCAAGCCTGTGGATGCCAAGCCGGTCAAAGTCCGGGGTCCGAAAGTCGCATCGGCAGCGGCGGTCGCCGGCTCAGCTGCAGCCCGCCAGGAGACCGCTATCGAGGCGCCTCCGTGGACGACCTGAGTTCTACGAGAAGATGATCCTGTGGCTCAAAAACAGCCCGGGAGGGGAGGGGTCAGAATTTGAACCCAGGGGGGTCAGAATTTGAACCCACAAAACCTAAGGACTAACAGACCAGTTACTTAGGTCACTTAGGATGCATTAGAACCTTAGGGGTACTAATACATTAGTAGGAGATCAAGCGCTTGCGAATTTTCGGCGGCTCCATCCCTGGTGCTCGCAGGATTAAGGCATGAAGATCTTCCGGCATGTTCTCGTCCTCGTGCTCCTGGCCAGCGCGCCTTTGTGGGTGACCGTCGCCACTGGAGCTTCCACCTCGCAGTCTCTGAGTGCCACCGTGATCCCGGTGCTTCGCTGGAACGGCGATCAGCTGGTCGGATCGAACAGCGCGACCGCCGTCGAGACCCTCAGGATCGCCGGCAAGACCGTAACCGTGGCCATCGGTTACCAGCAACCAGACTGATCAGAGAACTGAGAGTGAATGTGGGGAGGGGTCATCAATAGTGGGACTTCGGGATCAGGCTCCTTGACAACATGTGACCCGATTGCAAAGGTTCGCCGCGTGCGGGGCACATCCAATCCGGTGATGCTGCGTGGACGCGGGTTCGGCTTCTGGCCACGTCCGTCGTGTTCGCGACCTTGATGTTCTGGCTGCTTGCAGCCGCCCCCAAGGCTTCAGCTCTCTCGGGAACACAGCTACTGACCTTCGGTGACTACGGCGAAGGGACGGAAGTCTCGACCCAGTACGAGGCCCAGGGGATCATCTTCAAAGCCGAAGGTGGCTATTACCCCGAAATCCGCTGGGATGGTTCCGCCTACACCAATCCGGTGCTCTCGGGGACCTTCGGCTTCGGCTCGCCGATCACGGCGGAATTCGTGGTGCCGGGCACGACGACGCCCGCGACCGTGGAAACCTGGCGATGGATGTCGGCTTCATAGACGAACCGGGATCAACGGAACTGGTCGTCAATCGGACCAGCGGCCCCTTCACCCTCTTTGCCAACGAATACGGCTTCAATCACCTGGCCCTCAGCGGGGGCTCCATCAGCGGCTTCGCTCTACAGGGCAACGAAGAAGATCCGCAGGGCTTCGAGCTCGACAATCTGGAATACACGATCCCGGCCCCGCCTCCTCCACCGCCGCCCCCGCCTCCAGCTCCGTCGTGTGCTCGGGTGGTGCTGGTCGATTCTCGTGGCTCCGGCGAGAAGAAGGGGATCATTAGCCCACCCGGCGAAGAACTCGACATCCCGTTGATGAATGCTCTCGGGCCAGGCGCAGTCGCGATCAAGCTCAACCCCTACCCGGCGGACAAGATCTTCGGCTGGTTCCCGGCCTCGATCTCGACGCGGTCGGTGTCGCAGACGATGGTCTACTACGCGCTGGCGCTGGCGTTGTTTTCCGAGGGCTCCTACGAGGAGGTGATGCGCAACCTCGTCGAGGGGCTCGACTGGTCGGCGGGCTGGCGGGGCGGCTGGCAGGTGCCGAGCAAGGTGGCGATCTCCAAAGCGCGGGCGCGGCTCGGGGCCGAGCCCCTGCGCTCGCTCTACGAGCAGCGGCGCGACCGCTCGCCACGCCGAAGAGCGAGGGCGCCTTCTGCGGCGAGCTGCGGCTGATGGCGATCGACGGCACCACCCTCGACCTCGCCGACACCGCCGCCAACGAGGCGGCCTTCGGCCGGCCGGGCTCGGGCCGCGGCGAGGGCAGCCTCGCCGCGGAGCTGTGGGGCTCGCTTCGGCCCGGCATGCTGCTGCTCGCCGATCGCGGCTTCTGGGGCTTCAAGGCCTTCAAGGCGGCGAGGGAGAGCGGTGCCGAGCTGCTCTGGCGGGTCCGCAAGAACCTGGTCCTAGCAAAGCGGGAGCTGCGCTCGTCGCTGTACAGGGAGCAGAATCGTTGCTGGCTAGGCCGTTTCAGCTGTGGGCGACCCAATCATCGGCGGCATCGTAGCTTTTAGGTCCTAACAGCACAGTCCCTTGGAGCGCGCTGTCGGGGCGCCAAAGTTTTCCGCCCCGAGAACCCGAGTCAGCAACCAGCGGCCGAAACGATCACCGGAGCGGCCTCTGGTGGCAAAGGACATACATATTCACTGTTGAACCCAAACCACTTCCAGTTTGTTTGCAGGCTCTCATCCATGACCCACCGCTCGACTCTTCCCGATTTTGTAAGGAACTTCACATAGGCCCACTCACTCGGGAGGGCATTGTCGCCACCGTCCGTACCAGTTCCGCAGACGGGCGTTCCCTCCACAGTAAATCCTTTCGTCATTGCCGTGTCCTGGACCCCCGGATCTTCACGCATGGCTTGGAGGACGGCGGGTGCCGTGCATGGGTCAGGCTGCGAACTGCTGTAGCTCGTGGATGCGGAACTGGTCGTGGGGGTCGATCCCGAAGTCGCCGACGTAGAGCTGCTTGACGATGGCTGAGCTGCAGACGTCTGCGAGACCGAACTCTTGCTGCTGCCGCACCCGGCCACCAGCACCGCGCTAGCGAGTGCAGCCGACACGAGCCTCGTTGCGGGCAACCTGCTATCCCATCTCCCGACGGTCCCTAGCGTCACGAGGTGGAACGCTAGCACTCAACCTGGTCTGCCCCCGGTTCGGGCGTGAGGGCCTTGTCGCGCAGGTCTCCGCCGAGGCCCGACGGCCGGTAGGGCTGAACGGCGCCGAGCGGGCCGAGCTGGCATTGGTCAGAGAGCGCCTGACGCAGCTGCGCCGCCGCGAGGTGGCCGCCGAGCGCCTGCGCCCGACGAAACTGATCGCCGAGAGCCTCGGGCCGCGGCCGAAGGAGCCGCTGAAGGCGGCGCTGTGGAACGAAAGCGTCGACTTGATCTACGGCTACCGCCAGCGCAACGGCATCACCGCCACCGGTGGGCATCCCCTCGGGCCGAAACCGCGCGAGGCGGCCCGGCGCCGCGAACGCCAGCAGGCCGAGCGCCGGCTCGCCCGCATCCAGAAGCGGCTCGGCAAGCAGCGCGCGAAGAGCGCCGAGCGGCCGATGCGCCTCTTCCGCTGAGGCAATCCACCTGCGATGTCAACACTGTCCACTCTCTACGCTCAATCTCAGTCGGTGGGTCACGGGTGGCATCTAACGGGTACCTTCTTAACGGGTACCTTCTGTTTCTGCCTGTAGCCTTCCGGCGATGCTGACCCGAAGACTCTCCCCGGCGCTCGTGCTGACACTGCTCTGCATACTGCTCGTCCCCGGACTCGCCGAAGGGCCGACGGCGAGGGCGGCCTCGCTTGGACAGCGTGACGCAACCAGGGTCTTCGCCCTCTGGATTCGCCAGCGCTTCCCCGCCGTAGAGGGCCGGTGGATCTGCCCTCGGGCCCAGGTGCAGATGGAGCGAGTGCCGTGTCTTGGTGAGTTTCGAGCGGGGGGACGATGGCACGAGGCCAGCGCCGCTGCGGCCGAGGAAGGCTCGGAAACCGTCATCGTCGAAGGGGCCGTACGCAGCTGGCGACGACGCTGGACCCCGTACACCAAACGGGTCATCCGAGGTTTCGGATTACCGGGGAGGGCCTCGGTCAACGGGGTGCCGGCAGCCGATTGGCCATTTCTGGCAGCGGGTGCCTCGTACGACCTTCGCCATCGTCGCACGACGAAGGTCGTCGCCTATGACGGCAACAGCAGCGGCTTTCGCCCGCTGGTCACGTTCAGGTGCCGGCGGTATCGCCGGCTGATCAAGTGCCGGAACAGGTTCGGCGACGCGATGCGATACCGGCCAGGTGGGTGACCTGGAAGTCCCCTCGTGCGGTATCTCCATGTAAGCTTGCCCATTGCTGAATGATCGAGCAGGCTCTCTCGGCAGGCCCGGGGGGACCAGTCAAGCGCAAGGGAGGCATGTGTCAGTGAGAACGGCCATTGCGGCGGTGATGACGACCCTGGTTGCGGTGCTGGCGCTGGCCTCCTCGAGTCGTTCCACAACAACCGCCGGCGCCACAGCTCGCTCAATATGCTCACGCCAACGGAGTTCGAGGAACTCCATCAGAAAGAATCCAGCTAGCTGGATTCTCATCCGGAGCGGACGGAGCCGGAGGTTAGATCAGTCGGACCGGTAAATGGGGGCCGGTCAGGGGCGCTCGGCATGGCTGACCTTGATGTCGCCTCGAGGTGACGAGCAGTAACTCCGCAGCGCGCATGCTCGCAGGCTCAGCAGACAAATCGGTCGCCGCTGGCTGCCTCAGGACCCCGACACGCCGGGCGCTGCGGCGCTCGAGGCCGCTTTTGCCGCGCTCTGCGGCGTCAGCCCGGTCCGGGTCGCCTCGGGGAAGCGTGGCCGTTACCGCCTCAACTACGGTGGCGATCGCCAGGCCGACCGAGCCCTGCACATGATCGCTGTCTGGGCGTCTGCGCTACTGCCCGAAAACCCGCGCCTACGTCGAGCGCCGCACCAGCGAGGGCGAGGCCCGGAAGGGGACCATTCGCTGCCTCAAGCGCTACATCGCCCGCGAGGTCCACGCCAGTCTCCGTGACGACCTCGCCGCCGGGCTTGCAACTGGTGTGTGGCTGCACACGGAACTGAGCAAGATCGGGAAGGTCACCGCAACCAAGACCCCGGCATGGCACCACAGGTCCCTGCCAAGGGTGATCGCTCCGACCAAGACCGACGCCCCGAAGTTGCCTCCTGCCTCGGCTGGAACGAACCACCCGGTGCACCGGGTGCGGCATAGCGGTGACCCCGCAGCGGCCAACGAGCATCGGGCGCCCGTCCTCGATGCGGCTTACAGCACCAACCGGGAAAGGGCGCCTACCGGTGAGACTCATATGCCGACGAGTAAATAAAGGATTCAGGCTAGAATGCGTGTCAGTGGACCCGAGGTCAACCGGTCGCAGGGGATTGATGCTCGCCGCGACGCTAGTTCTGCTCGGTGCGATCTCCATCATGTCGTCCAGTGCTCTAGCGGCGGTCGGAGCCCACCACCCACTCCCCGCCTCCGACTACTCAGTGAGGCCCGCATGCGGGCCTCCACTTCCAGGACACGCGAGCTGTCTCGCAGACAGGCTGGTTCCGGAGACCGCATCCGCACGCGCACATTCCCATCCCCTGGGCGTGACCCTGGCACATGGAGCGGAAGCTGAAGGCAGCGCCACCATGGCGGCGTTCGGGCTACGCCCGGAAGACCTCCACGAAGCCTACAACCTGCCGCTGGACGCACCCGACGCGCAGACGATCGGGATCGTCGACGCCTACGACGACCCCACGGCCGAACAAGACCTCCGCGTCTACGATGAAGAATTCGGACTGCCGGCATGCACGACGGCGAACCATTGCTTCCGAAAGATCAACCAGTGGGGAAGCTCGTCGCCTCTGCCCGAAACCAACTCGCAATGGGAGAGTGAGATCTCACTCGACGTGCAGACGGCGCACGCCGTCTGTCGGAACTGCCAGCTCCTTCTCGTGGAGGCCGCCTCGTCCTCTTCCTACGACCTGGGACAAGCGGTGGACACAGCCGCCGCCGAAGGCGCAACCGAGATATCCAACTCCTACGGAGGCCCCGAGGGTGGCTGGGCCAGCTTCTACGACCACCCCGGGGTGGTCGTAACCGCCTCAACCGGGGACTGGGGTTACGACAACTGGGCGGAAACATTCTGGGGCGAAGCCGCGAACTCCCCTGCTTCGCTCCCGACCGTGGTCGCCGTCGGCGGTACAAGCCTCACGATGTCCGGAGGATCCTGGGAGAGTGAGACAGCCTGGAACGAAGGGGGCAGCGGCTGCGCGGAATACGAATCCGCGCCTTCATGGCAGAGTGCGATACCGAACTGGGCCGAAGTCGGCTGTGGCTCTAAGCGAGCGGCAGCCGACGTGGCGGCCGACGCCAATCCCTACACCGGTGTCGCCATCTACGACTCGGGCAACTATGGCTGGGGCACGTGGGGCGGGACGAGCCTCGCCTCCCCGATCATCGCAGCCACCTTTGCCCTCGCGGGCGGGGCGCACGGGGTCGAATACCCGGCGCAGACACTGTATGCCCATCTCGGCACGAGCGGGCTCCACGACATCGTCTCCGGCTCCAACTGGGGTTGTTCGAAGCCCGGTGGATGCACAACCGCCGAAGAAGAAGCCAACTGCTCGGAAGCGTTGATCTGCAACGCGGGACCCGGATACGACGGGCCGACCGGCGTTGGGACCCCGGACGGGCTGACCGCGTTCGGCGGCGATCCGCCCGGACCCCCACCGACGGTGACTGGCGTCTCCCCGCCGCGAGGATCGGTCAGCGGCGGCGACACCGTGACGATTGAAGGGACGCGCCTGGAGAACCCCGAGCACGTCCAATTCGGCACCGAACGGGCGACGATTGTCAGCGACAGCGAAGAATCCATCGCCGTCGAAGCTCCCGCCCACGAACCAGGACCGGTCGACGTTACCGTGACGGACTCGGAAGGCCTTCGCAGCGCCACGTCGGAAGCCGACCGCTACGAATATGACGTCGCTCAGCCGAGCGTCGCCTCGATTGTGCCGGTGGAAGGACCCTCGGCAGGCGGCACCACGGTGACCATCGAAGGCGCCAATCTCGAAGAAGCCGAATACGTCAAATTCGGCACCAGCTACGCGCCGGTGGAAGGCGCCACCGCGACCTCGATCACAACCACCAGCCCGGAACACGAACCAGGCTCGGTCGATGTGACCGTGGTCGGACCCTATGGGGTGACGAGCACCATCTTGCCGGCCGACCTGTACACGTACCTGCCGCCGCCCGCGCCGCCGGTAGCCGTCCTCACCATCGAGATGTCTGGCTCCGGCCATGGGTTGGTCTTCATCTCACCATCGGACACGATCTGCGAATCAACCTGCTCGGAAACCTACACCGAAGGCTCGCAGGTGTTTCTCAGCGCAGCGGCGACGACGGGTTCAATGTTCCTTGGGTGGTCGGGAGCTGGCTGCTCGGGAATTTGGATCTGCGCGGTGACGCTCTCTGCAGACATGGACGTCACGGCATCCTTCGAAGCCACAGGCACTTTGGAACCCGTCGACCCCGGAGGTGGCGGCAGCGTTTCGAGCAGCGGGGGGGCCGCCTCAAGGCAAGACAGTACGGGCTCCACGACGTCATCCGGCGAAGGCACAGAGGGCAACAAAACCACCTACGATGAATGCAGGCGCACGACGCGCCGAGCGTTTCGCCGGGCGAAGGGAGCCGCCAGGAATATGCGAGGGAAGTCGCGCATGAGAATGCTGGCGAGAGCCCGCAGACTGAAGGAGCGGCGGATGACGAGATGTCGGTCGCGGTTCTTGGGTCATGCAAACTGATCGCCATACATGGCGGACGAGCCCGGCGACGGCACCTTTCGAGGCCACGGCCTCGGCCTGCCGGTAGAGCTCTTCCTAGAGACCTGGCGCCGGGGGAGCCGCCAATCACGATCGAGGTTCACGCAGGCTCCTGGTCGAGCGCCACCCCTGCCGTCCTTGGGCTCGATCAGCATCGGCTCGCCGAACCACCGATGAGCCCGACGCGGTCCTGACCGGGCCGCCCTAGATCGTCCTTGGACTGCTCTTGAGCAGGCAGAGCGTAGGGGAAGCCCCCCCTTGGTCGCCGCCTTGGCCAGGTCGGTTTAGGATGCCTCGCGGGATCCGTCGAGGTCGAGGGAACGGGCAATGAGACAACCATCGACAGACACGCCGCGAGGAGCCTCGGCCGGCATGGGCAAGGCCGCTGCGCGAGCACGGCTCCCTATCCGGTGGCACCGTCACGGCCTTATCGTCATGTTCGCGTCCGTCTGCCTCTTCGCCCACGCCGAGGTGGCCCTCGCCGTTCAGGTCTCGGGGACGATCACCGATCACGGGACCGGGGCGCCGATCCAGGGGGTCGAGATCACGGCTGATCTGATGAGCGCCGGGGAAGGGGAACTGGCGGGTCTGACGGTCGGGCAGCCGGTGGGTCGAGCCGAAACCAACTCGGCAGGGCGATATGAAGTCCAGGTGCCATCGGGCATGTACTCGATCTGGGCGGAAGCACCCGGTTACTTCACCCAGGGGCTGGGCGCCCCTACCGGCAACAACGCTTCACCCGACCTCGAAGTCGGCGAATCGGGTCTCCTCGGCCTCGACGCGTCGATGGTCCCAGACGCGAGTCCCTACATCGGCCTCTTCCCGACGATCATGCGCTGGAGCCACGAACCGAAGGCGCCCTTCCGTTCGATGGTCCTATACCTCGATTTTGGGGGGTTCGCCGCCCTCCCTGCCAGTTGGTCGAGCCAGCACCTGATCAGCCATATCACCGACGCGCAGGGCAGACCGATATGGACGAGCGCCCTCACCGTCGACGACTTGGTGCCGCCGGGTGGAGAAGGCGAGGGCGGCGCCAACAACTGGGTCGGGTCCGCCGACGGCTGCGAATTCTTCGGCAGCTCCAAGCAGAAGCCGGATGTCGAACATCTGAGGGTCGTCACCTTTCTCGAATCCGACCCCTCCTTGAAGGCCGAAGAAGCGATCACCCCGGATCGCTCCGAATGCGCGGTCACCAGGCTTACCGTCAGTCGACCGCTACCTCTCCGCCGGAGCCAACTCGATCTCAGCGTCCAGCTTCTCGACCGCCTGCCGAGCGGCGATCCAGTGCCGGGGACCATGCGATTCATCGTCGACGGCGGCCGGCCCGTGACCGTCCAGGTGAAGGACGCCACCGCCCCCATGAGCAAGATCGTCCGACGGCATACCCACCCGGGCCGGAACCGCGTCACGGTCTCCTTCGAGGCATCCATCTCAACGGTCACCGCCCCTCCGGCCGAGCACGTGACGTTCGGGATCCCACGGCCTCATCGCCATCACCGTCACTGACCGGAGGCGAGGCGATGCCGTCCACGAACTCGTCGAATCCTCGGCGAGGATGCCGTTGGACACGTTAGGGGACCCACCTCACTGGGTGACGGTCTTCCGCCTCACCCTGGTCACTCTCCTACTTCTATGCGCCGTCGCGCTCCTCGGACTCTCCGCTTTCCGTCTGGGGTTGTAGTGGTCAACGGGGCCTCGGTCCTAGCCCCGACCGTCATGGCCGCGTTTCTTGGCGGCCACGGTGGCCTCGGTGAGGACCCGACGCCGTCTGCCACCGTGCCTCAGTCCGACTCCTCGGCACTGCCGCTCTGCGCGAGAAGCGGAAGTGACCTCGAGGAACGCGGTGAATGGCCAACCGAACCGCGACCAGGGGTTATGAGGCAGCGGCTACAGCGTCCCGAGCGAAGTGTCGGCGGGTTTGCGGGGCCAGCAGCAAGACGAGCGAGACGAAATTGGCAATCGCGTTTGTCCCCAAGACCAGGAGGAACCCCACGAAATAGACGGCCGTCGCGCCGACCACGACGAACCACAGCCAGCGAATGAGCCAGGCCGGGTTTTGACGGAGACCAAGAAACCAGGATTCCTACCTGGAAGAAGGGAACTCCCAAGCCATGCCACGACAGAAGAAATACCCCGATGAGCTGCTCGATCGCG
>Ga0208356_1000094_pt1 | contig 29982 bp, 35 predicted proteins | sample NGESurshal072012_4_FD_184467 | JGI IMG/M metagenome (GOLD analysis project Ga0208356, IMG submission 184467) | Arctic peat soil microbial communities from Barrow, Alaska - NGEE Surface sample 53-1 shallow-072012 (SPAdes) | ecosystem: Environmental > Terrestrial > Soil > Wetlands > Peat ... | reverse complement strand
GCCGACCCACGGCTCCATCACGTCGTGCAGATGAAACACGGCATCCTCGGTGTGCAGGGCGACGATCGCGTCTGGGTCGTGGTTCGCCCATGCTTGGTTATAGGTCACGGCGAGCTCGGGAAGGCTGTCACTCATAAGCCCACGCCTTTCTAGTTGAACCTTCGGGATCAACGCGATGCTACGTCGGCGACGGCTGAGGGTCAACGGCAACCATGCGAAGGCGACTGGTAGAAGGGGGACGATCCCGATCCAGAGCTTCCGCGAGATCGCCTGAGCGCTATTTGCCCTCCAGCTCCACTCCCCGCTTCTGGATGAAGGCGCCGGTCGATCCCGCCAGGGCGGCGATGACCGTGATCGCGTAGGCCTCCATGAAGACGTCGAGCAGCCGCGCTCCGAAGGAGATCGGGTCCTTGAGTGAGGAGGAGACGGTGAGCAGTTGGGTGGAGGTCCAAAAGAAGGCGCTCCCGAGCGTCTTGATCTCGGTCCCGGCGGCGTGGCGCTCGAAGAAGTAGGCGAGGACGGCACAGACCAGGTCGACGCCCAGGGTGGCCAGAACGATAACCGTGAGGTGATCGCGATAACGGCGGTGGGTCGGTGTCTCGGCCCGGAAGATCGCCCGCAACTCGCGGCCGGTGCGATGCATCAACTCCATCGAGGGAGTCTCATCCTGCGGGCGGACGCCGCGGATGAGACCGGGGGTAGCCGGGAAGCTCTCCCTAGCCGTCGACCACGAAGCCCTGCAGCGGACCGAGGATGGCGGCCGAGCGCCGTGAGACGCCGCGCAGCTCGAGCAGGCGATGGGTCGCGGGTTGATCGCGCTCGCGGCGCTCGAGCTGCTCGCGGGCGATCGGCTTCCAGAGCTCGTCGACGACCCGCGTCGGGTCTCCGTCGACCGCCTCGATCGGCAGCTCGAGGTGCTCGGCCCAGAGGCGGAGCCTGGTGTCGCGGGCAAGCGCGGGATCGCAGCTGACCACGTTCATCTCGGAGTCGTTGAACAGGGAGTGCTCGTTGAGATTCGCCGAGCCGACGGTGAGCCAGGCGTCATCGACGATGCCGATCTTCGCGTGCACGTAAAGCGGTCCGGAGAGGCCGCCGGTCCGACTCGAGAGCGTCGCCGCCAGAAAGCGCCCTGCGCCGTCGTCGGCCTCGGCGAGGAGGCCCAGCTGGCCGCGGGTGTCATCGGCGCCGTTGTTCGGCTTGGCCGGCAGGAGGATGACCAGGCGAAATGCCCCGGAGGGTGGATCGCGGAGCTTGTCGAGCAGGATCTCGACGATCTGGGGGGCCCAGAGGAACTGGTTCTCGAGATAGATCAGCGACTGGGCCGAGCGCAGGGCCCGAACGTAGCTCTCGAGGATCCGAAAGTCGCCCCGAGGCAGGAAGTCATAGATCTTCTCGGGGACGGTGCGAACGACCTGGACGTCGACCCGACCGCTCGCCGGCGCAGCCGGCGCCACGGGGGCGCGCTCACCGGTGACCTCCATCCACCGCGAAGCGAAGTGGGCCGAGACGTCGGCAACAGCGGGGCCCCGAAGGCGGGTCGAGGCATCGTGCCAGCCGATCTTGCCGCGGGTGGGATGGTCGTTGGTATCGAAGCGATCGCCGCCCAGCGAGGTCAGGTCGATGCCGCCGACGAAGGCGACCTCGCCGTCGACGATCACCAGCTTCTCGTGGTGACAGTGCATCGGCCGCTCGTGGGAGTCGAGGGCGCACTGGACCTTCGTGCCTCGCGTCAATTCCTCTTGCACCTGGCGCATCTGAGCTCGTCGCGGTGAGAAGACCGGCAGCGGCGCACCGGCCCAGAGCAGCACCCGCACGCTGAGGCGCTCGGCGAGCTCGCCGAGGAGATCTCGCAACCTTCTGGCGCCCTCGTCGCGGCTCAGGCCGAAGTCCGGGGTGAGGTGCCAGCCGGCGATGTTGACCTCCGAGCGCGCGCCGGCCAGGGCCGCGGCGATCTTCGGCAGGGCCTGGGCGCCGTCGATCAGGATGTCCAGCTCGCAGCCGGGACGCGGCGGCGGGTTCCCCGCTGCCCAGAGTTGGCCGTCCTCAGGTGGCTCCAGTTGATCGGCTCGGCCTACCCGCTTGAGACGGCGGCGGTGATGGGCGCAGACCGCCGCGTCGATGCCGAGGCCGCTCCAGCGATCGAGTCGTTCCATTGCTCCCCCGCTCATCTCGCCCAGCTACCCGCTGGCCTGCCAGGCAAGCACACCCTCTCTCTAGGCTCTCGGGAAGGTCCTCCCCTACGAACACCTCGGCGGCGATCGCCTGCTCCAGCCAAGATCATCGCCTGCCGAGCGATCAGTGGGTTCGCAAAAGGCATGTCGATCACGACAGAGCCAGGGGCGGGCGATATCGGGTGGGTCGGTAGAGGGCCAGGGCGCCCACGGGCGCCCGCGCACCAACCCGTGGTTCCGTTGCGGCGGGCGGCCGCAGGCCCTCGGCACCTCGGTTGAGCTCCTAGATGTCCTACCCACGGACGTTGTGAACGCGGCTGATCGGCGGCCGGTCTCCCAATGAGTTGTGTGGGCGACGCCGGTTGTAGTAGCGAAGGAAGGATGGCAGGGCCTTAGTTCGCTCGGCCGAGCTCGGCCAGGAGTGGGCTTTCCCGTGCGGTACGGTGCCGCCGCCTGCAAATCACAATCACTTTGGAGGAGAGTAATGGCCGACACCACCTGCCACATGTCGATCTCCCTCGACGGCTTCGTCGCCGGGCCGGATCAAAGCCGCGAAGACCCGCTCGGCAAGCGGGGCCGCGAGCTTCACGGCTGGCACCTTGGCGACGAGCGCGCGAACGAGGCGGACGCCACCGCCGAGCGCCGTTTGCTGCGCCCCCGCGGCGCCTACGTCATGGGCCGCAACATGTTTGGCCCGATCCGCGGCGAGTGGGACGAGGAGTGGTCGGGCTGGTGGGGGCCCGAGCCCCCCTACCACGCGCCCGTGTTCGTCCTAACCCATCACACCCACGCGCCGATCGAGATGGAGGGCGGGACGACGTTTCACTTCGTCACCGATGGCTTCGACGCCGCCTACGCCCAGGCCCGCGAGACTGCCGGCGCAGACGGCATCGACATCGCGGGCGGCGCTTCGACCGTGCGACAGGCGCTCATCGCCGGGGTCATCGATGAACTCACGCTCGACATCGCCCCCGTACTCCTCCGGTCCGGCGAGCGGCTCTTCGACGGCGTCCAGTCCCTCGGGCTGGAGCCCGTCGAGGTGTTGCATTCGTCGCTGGCCACCCACATCCGCTACCGCCGGGCGGGATGAGGAGCCGATCTTCGGTCTGGGGCGGCGTCAGCTTCCTGGCGGTCGCTCATGCGGCTCGACTTGTGAGGGCGGCAGCTGCCGCCCTCAACGTCATCCCCGACTCGATCGCTTCCACCAGCGCCAACCGTCCCGCCGGTCCGAGAGCAGCGTTAGCGTGAACCTTCATCCGGGTCCTCCTTGCTTGGGCGTCAGAACCACAAGCCTCTTGAAGGGCCCGGATGCCTCTCAGGCGTTCACAACCTGTGTGGGCGGGTCACCTAGACGCTGCTGGTGCTGCTGACCTCGGCCGGGACGCCGGGTCCGCCCTCGTCGGGATCCGAGCCGCTGCGCCGCCGCTTCACGATCCAGTAGATGATGCCGACGACGATCGCCGCCACCACCACGTAGTCGAGGTAGCCGAGTTTGTGGCGCCAGTCTTCCCAGTTGTCGCCGACCTTTTCGCCGACGATCGCCAGCGCCAGCACCCAGGGGATCGAGCCGAGCAGGGTGAAGGCCGAAAAGCGCCAGAACGGCATCTTCGCCACCCCGGCCGGCAGCGAGATGAAGGTGCGGATGATCGGCAGCATCCGCGAGAAGAAGACGGTCCAGCTCCCGTAGCGCTCAAACCAGTCGTCGGCCCACTTGAGGTGCTTGGGGCTGATGTGGATCAGCTTGTTCTTTTCCAAGAGGTCGAGGCGCCCGTAGTAGCCGACCGCGTAGGCGATCCAGGATCCAACCAAGTTGCCGAGCACGCCCGCGGCGACGATTCCGAAGAGGGTCAATTCGCCTTTGGAGACCGCGAACCCGGCGAACAGCATGATCGCCTCGCTGGGGACCGGAATGCAGGCCGACTCCAGGATCATCAGCAAGAAGACGGCGACGACCCCCGCCGAGCCGATGAATTCGGTGGCGAGGTCGACGATCGGTTCCACCACCTTGTCGGTGATGCTGGCGAGCAGGAGCAGGTTCAAGGAGCGCGAGACTCTCGCGCTCGAGTCTTAAAGAAAGATGAGCGCCGCCGCCGCATGCCCCTGATCGCAGCTTCGGTGGCGATCCAGGCGAGCAGGACCAAGAGCGTGGGCAGGGCGAGGAAGGCGACGATGCCGATCCCCGCCGCCAGCGCGAAGACGAGGAAAGCGACGCCGATCGCGATCAAAATGTCGGCCAGCAGCCTTCGCCGCGCCGCCGCCTCCGGCGAGATCTCGCGCGGCAACCTCACCAATGTTGCCCGGGGCGCAGGTAGACGGCGAAGAAGTCGCGTTCGTCGGGGGCCAAATAGCGTTCTGGCGGCCGCAGCATTTCCGGCAGCAGGTTGCTCGGTTCGACGGCCCCGGGATGGCGGTAGCTGATGAAGCTGGTCCAGTCTTCGTTGATGTCGAGCTCGAGCGCGCGGACGGCGCCGGCCCGCTGCAGGACCTTTGCCAGCGATTCGACCGTCTGAAAGTCGGCGGCGGCGTAGAGCAGGTTGCCGCGGCTGTCGACGCCGAGGCCGGAGCGCCAGACGCGGACCGCGTTGTTGACCGTCTCGCCCCATTCGGGGCCGTCGCTCAGCTTCGGGCTGAGCCGGCCGCCTTCGATGATCGGTGGCAGGTTCTGCTTTGCGAACCAGACGTTCGCCGGCGCTCCCGGGCCCTGGTGCCAGGGGATGACGTCGACCCGTCCGTCGCGGTACTCGACGACCGTGGCGACCCCGTCCACCATCGCTTCCTTGACCTTGCCGCGGTAGATCAGGCCGGCGTTCGAGGTTTCCAGCGGGAAGCCGCCATTGAAGGTCGCGACGACACGATTGCGCTTGGCTTCCGGCACCTCGGCCGGGCCGCGGTGGGCCAGCGGCGCCGGCGGCTCCGCCAGGCCGGGGACGTAGGCGAGCCTCGTCCGCGAGGAGTCGATCCAGGCGACGCCGGCGACGAACTGGGGGTATTCGGGGTCGCTGCGGAAAGTCGTCAACAGGACAGGAGGCCGCGGCCCGGCCTTCGCCGCCGCCTTCTTCCAAACCCCCTCACCGGGCAACGCCGGCTGGATCAGCGGCTTCACGTCGGGCGGCTGGTACGCCTCGCCGGCCCTGCCGTGGGCTCCTTCACCCGCCGATGCAACCCCGACCTGCGGCAGGGAGCGCAGGCCGGGCCCGCCCTTTTCGGGCGCGTTCAACGTGTAGTACCAGTTCTCGATTTCAGAGACGAGGGAGTTGCCACCGTTCTGGCGCAGCCACTCGACGCTGCGGACGCCGAGGCCGACGTTGTGCTTTTCACCCATCGCCTGCATGTAGGAGATAGCGGCCGGGATCAGGCAGGCGATCGCCGCGAGCAGGAAGATCCTGCGCGCCCGGCGCCAGAACGGAATCGACTGATGGCGATGCTCGGATCGAGCGGACGGCATCGGCGAAGCCTTGCGCCGAGACCTGAAAGGGAGGTGAGAGCGCGGCCAGGCCGAGCGATGGGAAGTGTCAGAGTTATTTCAGGATGGCGGCCTAGCCTGGCTTCGATCCGCTTTCCCCAAAGGAGGCCCCGTGTCCGCACTTCGTCGCATCTCGACCCGCCGACTGCTCGCTATCTGCGCCATCACCGTCGCCGCGGCGATCGGTGTCACCGCGGCCGCGATGGCGATGACAGGTGGTGGCCCAAAGCCGCAGCCAAAGCCCCTAGCCAACGCCGTCCACGACGCGCTCAGTGCGCCGGCCGTTCCCGGTGTCAGCGCCCGGATCGAATTCACCAACCATCTCGTCGACGCCTCCAGCATCCAAGGCACGGACCCGCTGCTGGCCGGCGCCGGCGGGCGCCTCTGGGCCTCACCGGACGGTGGCGGCAAGCTGCGGCTCGAGCTGCAGTCCGAAGCAGGCGGCGGTGGAGACACCCAGGTGCTGGTCTCCGAAAACCACTTTCAGATCTATGACGGCGGCTCGGAAACCGTCTATGAGGGCACGCTGCCCGAAGAAGACGGCAAGGACTCCGGCTCACAAGAGCACGGCGTGCCGGCCCTGGGCCAGATCGAAGCGAAGATCGGCGAAGTCGAAGAGCACGCTGAACTGAGCGGGGCGACCCCATCCGACGTGGCCGGCCAGCCGACCTACACCCTGCGTGTCGCGCCGAAGCACGACGGCGGCCTGCTCGGTGGGGCCGAGGTCGCCTGGGACGCCGACAACGGGACGCCGCTGCGGGCCGCGATCTACTCCAGTGCCAGCAGCTCGCCGGTCCTACAGCTGCAGGCGACGGACGTTTCCTTCGAAGCGGTTCCCGCCTCCACCTTCGAAATCTCGCCACCTGCGAGCGCGAAGGTCGTCAACCTCAACCCGAGCGCCGAAGCCGGCGGCGAGCCTTCGCAGCCGAGTTCAAAGTCGGGCGTCGAGGCGGTCCAGAAGGGCCTCGACTTCCAGCTGGTCGCGCCCGACTCCCTCGCCGGCCTGCCGCGGGCCGAAGTCCGCAGCATCGAAATCGACGGCAAGACCGCTGCCCTCGCCACCTACGGCAAGGGGCTGGGCGGCATCGCCGTGCTCGAGTCGGCGAGCGAACCGGGCGGGGAAACTGGCTCAAGCGACGAAGGCGGCCTGAGCCTGCCGAAGGTCTCGATCAACGGCGCCCAGGGCGAAGAGCTCGACACCGCGCTCGGAACCGTGCTGCGGTTCAGCCGCGGCGGCGTCGACTACGTCGTGATCGGCTCGGTTCCCCCAGCCGCGGCCGAGGCCGCGGCGAGGGCGCTCTGACGGTGGCCGAGCCGGCGCCGATCGAGGTCCGCGGTCTCTGCAAGCGCTACGGCGAGCTGGTCGCCGTCGACGGCGTCGACCTCACGGTCGAGGCCGGCGATGTCTTCGGCTACCTCGGGCCCAACGGCGCCGGCAAGACGACCTCGCTGCGGATGATGCTGGGCCTGATCGCGCCGAGCGCCGGCAGCGTGCGGCTGTTCGGGCGCGATCCCCAGGCCGGCGTCAAGGCGCTGCGAGGGGTCGCCGGCTTCGTCGAAGCGCCGACCTTCTACCCCTACCTGAACGGCCGCGTCAACCTCGATCTCCTCGCCGCCCTCGATGGCGACGGCGCCAAGGGCAGGATCGAGGAGGCGCTGGAGATCGTCGGGCTCAGCCACCGCGCCAAGGACAAGGTGGGGACCTATTCCCACGGGATGCGCCAGCGCCTCGGCATCGCCGCGGCGCTGCTGCGCGAGCCACGGCTGCTGCTGCTCGACGAGCCTGCCACCGGGCTCGACCCTGGCGGCATGCGCGACATGCGCGACCTGATTCGCAACCTCTCCGGCCAGGGGATGACGGTCCTCCTCTCCAGCCACCTGCTGACCGAGGTCGAAGAACTCTGCAACCGGGTCGCGATCGTGCGCGAAGGCCGGGTCGCCTACCAGGGCTCGCTGGAGGAGCTGCGACGCCAGGCCGGCGGCGGCTACCTGCTGCGCACCACCGACGACGAGCGCGCTCGCGCGGTCGCCGAGGCCCAGGCCGGGATCGGCGACGTGCAGGCCGCTCCCGCGGCGGGCCTGACCTTCAGTGCCGAGGGAAACGGTGCGATCGCGGCGCTCTCGCTGGCCCTGTCTGAGTCGGGGGCGTTGATCTTGGAGTTGAGCTCGCGGCAGGCGACGCTCGAGGATCTCTTCTTCCGCCTGACCGAGGGCGAGGAGGCGGAAACCGCCAAACGCGAGCGGGCGCTCGAGGGCGCGGCGTGAATCCCGGCGTGCTCACGGTCTACCGCTGGGAGCTGCGCAAGCTGCGTGCCCAGAAGCGCACCTACCTCGGGCTCGGCGCCGCGGCATTGGTCCCGATCATCTTCGTCGTTGCCCTGGCGACCCGGGGCGATAGCCCCAACGACGTCGCCTTCGGCCGCTACGTGCATGACACCGGGCTGGCGATCCCGCTGGTGCTGCTGCTCTTCGGCTCGATCTGGATGTTCCCGCTGATCACCGCGCTGGTCGCCGGCGACATCGTCGCCTCCGAGGATCGCCACGACACCCTGAAGACGGTCCTCACCCGCTCGGTCGAGCGCGGCCAGCTCTTCGCCGGCAAGGCCCTCGCCACCTTCACCTACGCGATCGCGGCGATCGCCGTCACCGGCGCGGTCTCGCTCGGGGCCGGCATCCTCGTCTCCGGCTTCAACTCGATCGTCACCCTCTCCGGCACTCGGGTCTCGGCCGCCGAAGGACTGGTGCTGGTCGGGGCCAGTCTGCTTGTCTACCTGATCCCGATCATCGCGATCGCCTGCATCGGCCTGCTCTTCTCGACCGTCTTCCGCAACAGTGCCGCGGCGATCGTCGGCACCCTGATGTTCTCGTTGCTGGTGCAGCTGATCGGGATCCTGCCCGGCCTCGAAGGGCTCGGCCCCTACCTGTTGAGCACGCAGTTCAATGCCTGGCAGGGGCTGCTGCGCGCTCCGATCGATTGGGCGCCGATCGTCCGTGCCGCCTGGGTTTGCGCCCTCTACGGGTTTCCTGCCCTGATCGCCGCCGCCCTCGTCTTCCTGCGCCGCGACGTCGCCGGCGACTGAGGCGGGTGGCCGAGCGGGTTCTGGTCGTCGAGGACGATCCGCCGGTCAGGCGGATGTTGGAGCGCAGCCTCACCGCCGAGGGCTTTGAGGTGCGCGCCGCCGCCGACGGCGGCGCGGCGCTGGCGATGGCCGCCGACTCCGCTCCCGACCTGGTGGTTCTCGACGTCACCATGCCCGGCCTCAGCGGCATCGACGTCTGCCGGCGGCTGCGCGAGAAGGGGCTGAGCGGCGGCGTCCTGATGCTGACCGCGCGCGACGCGGTCGAGGACCGGGTCCGCGGGCTCGATGCCGGCGCCGACGACTACGTGGTGAAGCCGTTCGCGGTCGCCGAGGTGGTGGCGCGGCTGCACGCCCTCAGCCGGCGCGGACGCGACCAGAGCGCTCGCATCAGCTTCGCGGGCATAACCCTCGACACCGAGACGCACACGGTCGAGCGTGACGGTGAGGCGATCGAGCTGACCGTGCGCGAGGCCGAGCTACTGGAGCTGCTGCTGCGCAGCCCGCGCACCGTCCTGACCCGGCAGCTCGCCGTCGAGCGGATCTGGGGCGGTGCCGCGGTCGAGAACGTCGTCGACCGCTACGTCGCCAGGTTGCGGCGCAAGCTCGAGGACCCACTCCTGATCCGGACCGTTTGGGGGGTCGGCTTCATACTCGAGGCGTGAGGCGCCGGAGCCTCAACTTCCGCCTCACCGCTGCCGCGATCGCGGCTGTGCTGCTCGCCGTCCTGATCCTCGGCATCGGGGCGCGGCTGATCGTCAGTAGTCAGCTGCACTCCTCGCTCGATCGCAGCCTCCGCCAGCGCGCGGTCGAAGTAGCCCGCCTCAGCGTCTCGGCGCCGGCGGTGCTGACCGCCCCGGGCGCGCTCGAATCGCCGGTCTCCGGCCGGCAGCTGAGCGTCGAGGTCCTCGATCGCCATCAGGCGATCGTAGCTCGCTCGCTGGCGCTGGGGGCGAAGCTGTTGCCCCGCGGGCCGCAGGTGGCCGCCGCGCTTGCCGGCCAGAGCGGCTTCGCCGACGCCCGGCTCGGCGGCGAACCGATCCGGATCTATACCGCGCCGATCGCCGAGGTCGGAGGCCCCGCGGCGGGCGGGGTGGTGCTGGTCGCCGCGAGCACGGCCGACATCGAGGACACGGTCCACGAACTCGGCTTGTTGCTGGCCCTGTGTGGGCTGGTCGCGGTCCTGGCCGGGGGAGCGGCGGCGGCACTGCTGACCAGGCGCAGCGTCGGGCCGCTGCGCCAGCTCTCCTCCTCCGCCACGGCGATCGGGCAGAGCGGCGATGCGTCCGAGCGCCTGGCCGAGCCCGTGGCTCCGGAGGAGATCGGCGAGCTGGCCCGGACCCTCAACGGGATGCTGGCCGCGCTCGAGGACTCGCGCGAGCGCGAACGACGCTTCCTCGCCGACGCCAGCCACGAGCTGCGCACGCCGCTGACCGCGCTGATCGGGAACGTCGATTTCCTCGCTCGCCACGGTGCCGGTGCGGCGGTGATCGCCGACCTGCAAAGCGACGCGGATCGCCTGCGCCGCTTGATCGACGACCTCCTCGTGCTCGAGCGTGAAAGCGGCGCACCGGCGCCTGAGCGGGCGGTCCAGCTCGAGCGGACGATCGCGCGGGTCAGCGAGCAGCGGCCCGAGGTCGAGGCGCGGATCGAGGGAACTGCGACTGTGATCGGCGAGTCCGATGCCCTGCAGCGCTGTTTCGAGAACCTGCTCGAGAACGCGGCGACGCACGGACCCGCCGGTGGCCGGATCGAGATCTCGATGAAGGTGGTGAAGGGGCGGGCCGAGGTCGCCGTCAGCGACGAAGGCGCCGGCTTCGCGCCCGGCAGCGAGGAGGCCGCCTTCGAGCGGTTCTGGCGAGCCGACGAGGCCAGGGAGAGAGCCGGCTCCGGCATCGGCCTGGCGATCGTCAAAGCGACGGCCGAGCGCCACGGGGGCACAGTCAGAGCAGAGGGATCGACGGTGACGGTCGCGCTTCCGATCGCCCAGGAGGTTTGACGACGACTCTCATCTGCGGTTAAGCGCGGTGTCCCACACTGCCGCGCCATGAACGAGATCGCAGCGCCACCGATAGCCGCAGGACCTCGTCACGACACCCCTTCGCTGGGTCGTCAGATGCTCAACAAGGTTCCGGAGATCACCCTCTACTTCTGGGTGATCAAGATCCTCTGCACGACGGTGGGGGAGACCGCCGCCGACCTGCTGAACGAAAACCTCGGCCTCGGCCTCACCAACACCACCTACATCATGGCCGTGTTCCTGATCGTCACCTTGGTCTTCCAGTTCCGGGCGAGGAAGTACGTACCCGGCTTCTACTGGCTCGCGGTGGTCTTGATCAGCGTCGTCGGCACGCTGTTCAGCGACAACCTGGTCGAAAACTACGGCGTCGCACTGGAGACGACGACGATCGGCTTCTCGGTCATCCTCGCGATCGTCTTCGCGTCTTGGTACTGGAGCGAGCGCACCCTTTCGGTCCACACCATCGTCACCACCAAGCGCGAGGGCTTCTACTGGCTGGCGATCCTCTTCACCTTCGCTCTCGGCACCTCGGCAGGGGACTTCCTATCCGAGCAGCTGGAATTCGGCTACCTGCTCGCGGTCGGGATCTTCGCCGCCGCGATCGCGATCGTGGTCGTGGCCCACTTCGTCTTCCGCCTCAACGCGATCCTCTCCTTCTGGCTCGCCTACATCCTCACTCGCCCGCTCGGCGCCTCGATCGGCGACTACCTCGCCTCTCCGAGCAACGAAGGCGCCCTCGGCCTGGGGACGGTCCTGACCAGCATCATCTTCCTCAGCACGATCCTCGCCCTGGTCGTCTACCTGGCGATTTCCAAGCGCGACGTGATCGCGGTTTCTCCCGCCGAGGCCGAACTGGCGCCGCGACCTGATGCTCAGGCAGAGGACGGCGAGCCCGGCGTCCTCGTGGTCACCAACAAGACCGAGGCAACGCCGGCGCTGCTCAGCGCCGTTCGCGAGCGCGCCACCGCCGGCCCGGCGAGGTTCTTCGTCCTCGTCCCCGACCCCGAGCATCTGCCGTTCGACCGCGTCGCCGAGGACACCGGCGACAGCGATCAGGCCTTGGCACGGACCTTGCCTACCTTCGGCGTGACCGCTGGGACGGAGGTCGGCGGCCGGGTCGCCAACAGCCCCAACGCCTACGACGACATCGTCGAAGAGCTGGATAGGGGCGAGTACCGCGAGATCATTCTCGAGACCGTTCCCGGCCACGTCTCCCACTGGCTACATGTCGACCTGCCCGATCGCGTCGCCGGCCTCGGCTACCCGGTGACCACGGTGGCGGCCACGCACTGAGCGGGCGCGGCCGTCGCGCGGTCGCTCTCATCTGGGATTCATCTTCTCTGGGATCGTTGTAGCCGTGAACGTTCTGGTCGTCGAGGACGAGCTGAAGATGGCGGCGCTGATCCGGCGCGGCCTCAGCGAGCAGGGCCTGACCGTCGACGTCGCCGGCGCCGGCGAGGAGGCGATCGGCATGGCGCGGTCCTCCGGCTACGACGCGATCGTCCTCGACGTGATCCTGCCCGGCATCGACGGCTTCGAGACCTGCCGGCGGCTGCGCGGTGAGGGGGTCTGGTCGCCGGTCCTGATGCTGACCGCCCGCGGTGCCCTCGAGGACCGCGTCGCCGGCCTCGACGGCGGCGCCGACGACTACCTGACCAAGCCGTTCTCCTTCGCCGAGCTGCTGGCCCGCCTGCGTGCCCTGGTCCGTCGCGGCCAGAGCGAGCGCCCGGCGATCGTCGCGGTCGGCGACCTGCGGCTCGACCCGGCCAGCCACCAGGTCTGGCGCGGCGAGGTGGAGATCGAGCTCTCGGCCAAGGAGTTCGCCCTCTTCGAGGCCTTCATGCGCCGGCCCGGCAACGTGCTGACCCGCTCGCAACTGCTCGACCAGGCCTGGGAGTACGACTTCGAGCACCGCTCCAACGTGATCGAGGTCTACATCCGCTACCTGCGCCGCAAGATCGATCTGCCCTTCGGGGTCGCCTCGCTGGAGACCGTTCGCGGCGCCGGCTACCGGCTGCGAAAGGACGGCGGTCGCTGAGCCACCTCTCGATCCGCCTCCGCGTCACCCTCGTCTTCGCCGCCGTGATGGCGCTCGTGCTCGGAGCCACCGGCGTCTTCGTCTACCTGCGCTTCAGCGCCGAGCTCGACGCCACGATCAACTCGGGGCTGCGCTCGCGGGCGAGCGACGTGGCCGCCCTGGTCAAGGAGGCCGATTCCGGTCTCCGTGAGGGTCACCACAATCTGGTCGGGCGCACCGAGAGCTTTGCCGAGGTCCTCGACGCCAGTGGTCGCGTCTCCGATTCTTCGCTGGCCGTTGGACACCACGTCCTGCTGACCCCGTCGGAGCTGCGCCGAGCGCTTCGGGATCCGATATTCCTCGACCGTGGCCCACTGCCGGGGCTGCAGGACCAATCACGCCTACTCGCGGCCCCTGTCAGCGCCAGGGGGCAGAAGCGGGTCGTCGTCGTCGGCACCTCCACCGAGGCGCGCAGCGAGTCGCTGACGGACCTGGCGCAACTGCTGTTGATCGGCGGCCCGGTCGCCCTCCTGCTCGCCTCGCTTGCCGCCTACGGCGTTGCCGCCGCCGCCCTCAACCCGGTCGAGGCGATGAGGTCCCAGGCGGCGGAGATCTCGGCGGCGGAGCCTGATCGTCGGCTTCCCGTTCCCCAGACCCACGACGAGGTGGCGCGCCTCGGCAATACCTTGAACGAGATGCTGGAGCGCCTTGGCGAGGCGCTGGCGCACGAGCGCGCCTTCGTCGCCGACGCGAGTCACGAGCTGCGCACGCCGCTGGCGATCCTGCGCACTGAGCTGGAGCTGGCGCTGGCGAAAGGGCGGTCTCCTGAGGAACTGCGCTCCGCTCTGGCCTCGGCAGCCGAGGAGACCGACCGCCTGACCCAGCTCTCCGAGGACCTGCTGACGATTGCCCAGACCGAGCACGGGGAGCTGCCCCTGCGTCTGGCTCGCCTGGATCTGACCGAGACCCTCGACGGCGTCAGCCGCAGATTCGGCCGCCGGGCCGATGAGAAAGAGCGCCAGATCAAAGTCGAGGCTCCTGCCGCGCTGGTTTTCGAAGCCGACCGGCTGCGCCTCGACCAGGCGATCGGCAGCATGGTCGACAACGCCCTGCGCTATGGCGCCGGGCCGATCGAGGTCACCGCCGCCGCCGCTGGCGGATCGGTCGAGATCCACGTCCTGGATCGGGGCCGGGGGTTTCCAGACAAGTTCATCCCCAGGGCCTTCGAGCGCTTCAGCCGAGTGTCCGCGAGCGATCGCGACGGCGGCAGCGGCCTCGGGCTGGCGATCGTCCAGACCGTCGCCCGGGCCCATGGTGGGCAGGCCCACGCGGGAAACCGGGAGGGGGGAGGCGCCGATGTCTGGCTGACCCTCCCTCTCTGACTCTCCTACGGCCCAGCATCGCTGCACTCACCGCAGTCTCATCTGGCCCGAGTACACCTTTGAGTCGAACACTGAACTCTCGGCGAAGGAGGAGCGGTGAAGGCAAAGAAGGCGATCTCCCTGGTGAGCGCCCTCGCTGCAGTCGGTCTGCTTACCGGAGGGTGTGGCGGCGGCGGCTCGAACACCGTGACGGTGGGCGCCGCGCCGAGCACGGGTGAAAACAGCTCCGCGGCAAATCGAGAAGTTGCCGGCGGCGCCAGTCCGAGCGAGGCCCAGGCAGCCGCGACCGGCGACATACCCGATAACCAGGTCTTCCTGGTCTTCCATGACTCCCAGGCCGGTTACTCGATTCGATACCCGGAGGGCTGGGCGCGCAAGGGCTCGGCGAGCGACGTGACCTTTGAGGAAAAGGCCAACACGGTCCATGTCGTCGTCCGCAACGGCGCTGCCCAGGGCAAGCCGGGGGTCAAGTCCACCTTCACCGGCCGCAGCGCCCCCGATCCCGTCACCGGCAAGCGGTTGCCACTCACGATCGACCGCTACGAATTCCCCAAGGGCGGCAAGGTCGCCGTGGTCGACTTGGTCACCCCGGTCGGCGTCGACAACGTCGATGCCTACCGCCTGATCAGCAAAAGCTTCCTGTGGCTGAACTAGGGAGCCTCTATCGCGAGCCAGAGGTCGAGCAGGCGCTCCCGGAGTGGCCGGTGCTGGAGATGCATGACGTCTTCAAGATCTATCGCTCCGGTGCGGTGGAGACCGTCGCTCTGCGCGGGATCGACCTCGAGGTGCGCAGGGGGCAGCTGGTGGCGATACTCGGCCCCTCGGGCTGTGGCAAGAGCACTCTGCTGGCCCTGGCCGGTGGACTTGACCGCGCCTCGGCCGGCGACGTGCGCAGCTTTGGGAAGTCGCTAGTCATCCAGAGCGAGGACGAGCTCGCCGCCTATCGGGCGCGGGACGTCGGCATCGTGTTCCAGAGCAACAACCTCTGGCCGACCCTCACGGCCGAGGAGAACGTCGCCGCCGCGCTGCGGCTGGGTGGCATCGAGTCGCCGCTCCAGCGTGCCGTCGAGGCGCTTCGGGAGCTGGGGCTCGGCGAGCGCGGCGGGCATCGGGCGATGGCGCTCTCGGGAGGAGAGCAGCAGCGGGTCGCGATAGCCGCCGCCATCGCCCGTCAGGCCCCTCTCGTCCTCGCCGACGAGCCCACCGGCGAGCTCGACGCCGCCAATCAGCAGGTGGTGCTCAGCGCCCTGCGGCGCCTGCCGACCGAGAGAGGCTGCGCGGTCATAGTCGTAACCCACTCCAGGGTTGTCGCCGGCGCCGCCGATCAGGTCATAGAGCTCCGCGACGGAGCTGTGGTCAGATGAGTGTCGCGACCTCTGCCATCGTGGATCTCTGCGCCTGCCGGGGCGTAGCGGTCACCTACGCCAGCGGAGAGTCCGAGGTGCGCGCCCTGGAGGGAGTCGATTTCGGGATTGCCCTGCAGGAGACCGTCTCGTTGCAGGGCCCGTCAGGCTCGGGCAAGACGACGCTTCTGCACCTGCTTGGCGGCCTCCTCGTGCCTACCGCGGGGGAGGTGCTCTGGAAGGGTCAAGCGCTCTCCTCACTCGACGCGGCCGCGCGGGGCAGGACTCGGGCGGGTGGCATCGCCTATGTGTTGCAGGGGTCGAACCTGCTGCCGACCTTCAGTGTCATCGAGAACGTCGCCTTCGCCGCCTGGGTCGCAGCGCGCGCCGGCCTGGCTGTCCGCCATGACGCGACCGAGCTGCTGCGGCTGGTCGGCCTCGAGGGCAAGGCGGCCGCGCTGCCGAGCGAGATCTCCGGCGGCGAGGCGCAGCGGGTGGCGCTGGCCAGGGCACTCGCGCAGTCGCCGGAGCTGCTGCTCTGCGACGAGCCGACCGGCCACCTCGACTCCGACACCGCCACGCGCGTCCTCGACCTGCTCGAAGCGCTGCAAGAGCGCTTCGGCTTCGCCCTGGCGATCGCCACCCACGACCGCGGGGTGGCGGCGCGCTGGCAACGCCAGGCACGTCTCGCCGACGGCCGGATTCTCGCCGCGGGGGCACCATGAGCGCGGCGCTGCAGCTCGCCGTCGCCCGCCTGCGCCACCGGCCGGCCCAGACCGTGACCCAGGCGCTGGTGCTCGTCGCCGCGGTGGCGCTGTTGGGGGCGATGATCCTCTTCATCGGGCATTCGCTGCGGACGATGACCGCCTCGGCGACCCGCAGCGTGCTGCTCGACCTCCAGGGGCCGGTCGAAACCTACGGCCAAGCTCGCAAGCTCTCGACTGGGATCGGCGCTCAGCCCGACGTAGCCCAGGCGTCCCCCGTCGCCACCGCTCCCTTTGCGGGGGCCAGCCATCGGGGTGGCGCAGGTATCACCGACGCAGGGGCCGGCGCGATCCTCGCGGTGCCACCGGGCTACCTGCGCCACATCGACGCCTTCCGCTTCCTGCGCGGCGGGCTGCGGCCGGGGGAGATCGTGCTCGACCAGCAGCTGGCGGCGACGCTGCGGGCGCGGGTCGGCGACACGGTCGATCTACGGCTGGGCGCCCACACGCCGCCGCAGAGATTCACCGTCGGCGGCGTCGCCCTCGTCAGCGCCCCCGACGTCCTCTTCCGGCCGCTCAACCCGCAGGTCGGCCCGGCACCGGCACAGCCGCCGGCCAACGTCGCGATCATGCCCGTCGCGACCTTCGCCAAGGCGCTCGGCGGGGCGCTGCCTTCGCTGGGCGGCGCCAGCCCGGCCTCCGCGGCGGTGCCGGGCACCCTTTCCGGCGTCCAGTGGCAGGTGCAGGCGCAGGTCGACCGCGCCAGTCTCAGCGGCACCCCGGGCGAAGCCCTCAAGCGCGCCGGGCAGATTCGCAGCTCGCTCGAACGCAGCTTCCCGGGGAAGATCCAGTTCGTCGACAACCTCTCCGAAGCGCTTGAAACGGCGGCGGGCGATGCCCTCTACGCGGAGGCGCTCTTCATCATGCTCGCGGTTCCGGGTGCGCTGCTGGCGCTCGGCCTCGCCTATCTGGCGGCGCTGGGCACGGTCGAGCGCGACCGGCGCGAACTCGCCCTGATGCGCGCCCGCGGCGCCAGCCGGCGCCAGTTGCTGGCGATGGCGGTGGGCGAATCGAGCATCGTCGGCCTGCTCGCCGGTCTGCTCGGGGCCGGGATCTCGTTTGTCGCCGTGGCGCTGCTGATCGAAGGCTCGGTCGGGCTCAATCCGGCCAGGGCGGCGACGGTGGTGGCGGTCTGCATCGCGCTCGCGATCGCCGGAGGGATGCTGGCGCGGCTCGGGACCGGATTGCGGGCGCTGTCGGAGACGGTCGCGGCCGGACGCGGCGGTTCCGGTAACACCCGGGCGCCCCTGTGGCGACGGCTCTACCTGGATATCGTCGCCCTGGCGATCAGTGGCCTGATCTACTGGCTCACCGCCAGCACGGGATTCTCGGCGGTCGTCAATCCCGACTCCAACCCGACCCTCTCCCTCTCGATCTACATGTTCTTCGCGCCCACCCTGCTCTGGATCGGGGCGACGCTGCTGCTGGTGCGCCTGCGAGGGACGCTGTTCAGCTCCGTCGCCCGCCGCCTGCGCGGCAGCGAGCCGCGAGCGAGCCGGCGCACCTTCCTGCTCGCCAGCGCCTCGCGGCGGGGTCCGGCGATCAACCGCGGTCTGATCTTCGTCGGCCTGCTGCTCGCCTTCGGGGTCAGCCTCGGCGTCTTCGCCGCCACCTACAACCAGCAGGCCGGGGTCGACGCGCAGCTGACCCTCGGCGCCGACGTCACCGCCACGGCGCCGCCGGGCGTAACCGCGAGGGACGGCCTCGTCAAGCGGATCGAAGCGGTTCCGGGAGTCTCCGCCGCCTCGCCCGTCGACCACTCCTACGCCTATGTGGGGCCCGATCTGCAGGACACCTTCGGGATCGACCCGGCGACGATCGGCGCCGCGACGATGCTGCGCGACTCCTACTTCCTCGGCGCCGGCGCGCAGACGATGTTGGACCGCCTGAAGGCCAGCCGCGACGGGATCATCGTTTCCAAAGAGACGATCACCGACTACTCGCTCGAAGTCGGCGACCTGCTCCGGCTCCGGGTGCTTGACCACGCCAGCGGCAACTTCCGCGTCGTTCCCTTCCACGTCGTCGGAACCGTTCAGGAGTTCCCCGCGGCGCCGAGGGACTCGTTCATGGTCGCCAACCTCTCCTATCTGCGGGCGGCCGATCGGGCCGGAGGGCCCAACGTCGTCTTCGCCAATACCTCCGAAGACCCGGCTGCCGTCGCCGCCCGGGTCGCGACCGCGACCAAGGGCTTCGGCGTCGCCGTCAAGGACATCCGCCAGCAGTCGGTGCAGACCGTCAGCTCGATCACCACCGTCGACCTGACCGGGATCAGCCGCCTCGAGCAGGCCTTCGCGATCGTCCTCGCGGCGGCGGCGATGTGGCTCTTCGTCAACCTCGTCGTCAGCGAGCGCCGGCACGAGTTCGCGACTATGGCGGCGCTGGGTGCCTCCCTGCGCGATATCGGCGCCTTCGTGCGCAGCGAGGCGGTGGCGGTGCTGGGTGCGGCCCTGGGCCTGGCCGCGGTGCTCGGCTGGCTTTTGGCACAGATGCTGGTCGCGATGCTCCAGCACGTCTTCGACCCGCCCCCCGACCATTTGGCGATTCCCTGGGGCTTCCTCGGGCTGCTGGCCGGCGCTGCCGTGCTCGGCGCTCTGCTCGCCGCCGCCCTGGCCGCGCGTTCTCTGCGACAGCTGCCGCTCGGCGCGATTCTGCGCGAGGAGTAGCGCTCTCATCGGCCGTTCATCTTCTGTGAAGAAGATGTAACGAATGGATTGGTCGCTGCTGCACACCCTCAACGACTTCATGGCGTCCCACGATGGGCTCGAGGATTCCCTCCTCTTCTACGTCGAAGCCTCTGAGGCGCTCTTCATCGCCACCTTGGCGGTCGTCTTTCTCTGCGCTCACGGCGTCAGGCATTTGGCCTGGCGCCGGGCGACCGTGGCCGCCGTACTCAGCGCCGGGTTGGGGCTCGCGATCGCCAAGGTCATCTCCGAACTGGTCGACCGGGCGCGGCCGTTCGTCGCCGACCCCCACGGGGTTCATCTTTTCGCCGCTCACGCGCCGGACCCCGGCTTTCCCAGCGACCACGCGACCGCGGCCTTCGCAATCGCCGTCGCGATGCTGCTGCGAAAGCGTGGCTGGGGGATCTTCGCCCTGTTCGCGGCGACGGTGCTTGCGATCGGCAGGGTCGCCCTCGGCGTTCACTTCCCGACCGACGTTCTTGCCGGCGCCGCCGTCGGGGCTGCCTCAGCCCTCGTCCTCTGGTGGGCGCCGCTGCGGGCCAGGGTCGATGCGCTGGCCGACGCGCTCGGGCGCCGTCTGGACCGGCTTCTCGACGGCGGCGCGGGCCGGCTCGGTCTGCGCTGGCGCGCCTGACAAGCGCCTCCAGCGCAGCCAAAAGATTTAGGCGAAGCGAGGTTTCGTTTCATGTCTGTCCCATCTGCGCCTTCGACGATCGAGCCACTGGCGGTCCGCTTCGGCGGCGACCACCTGACCCGGGAGCCGCTGGAGCACCTGGAGGCCGAGGGGTTCGCGATCGAGGCGGTCAAGCGCTCGAGGGTCGGGATCGTGGAGCTGGTCAGGGCAAGCAAGCCCGCCGAGAGGATCATGCGGGTGGGATGCGTCTCTTCGCCAGCCGAATGAGCGCAGCGACAGACCTCGCTCAGGGGAATGTCCAGGGAATGAAAGGGTCGAAAACAGCCTTTTTCTGACTTTCGCTGACTCGCGTTGACCTACCGGCGAGTTGCAGCGAGTGGAGCCGCAAACCTGCCTGCCAAGCGGCCCGTTTTATGTCTGGAGTCTTAATCCAAGAATCTCCGCGGTGGTGGGGGCCGGTGGGTTTGGTTCTCGCCAAATGGGTAGGAAAGTTAATCGGGTTGAGAGGTTGACGGTTGCGTTGCACGGCTCTTTGAGCGCCAGGGCTACGCGGGCCGGTTGTAGTTGCCACGTGCCCTAATGAGAGGAGACGCAGATGTCCACCGTTTTAATCGTTCTCATCGTGGTCGTCGTCTTGGTTTTGGCCGCTGCCGCGGTCGCGATCGCCCGGCGCGCGAAAGAGCGGCGCCGAATCGAACGGGAACGGCTGGCCGAAGAGGCGGAGTCCCACCGCGATGAGGCGCAGACCCGGGCCGCCAAGGCGACCAGCCTCTCCGAGGAGGAGCAGGCCAAGCGGGCCGAGGCCGCAAAGGCGGCCGAGACGGCCGAGACGGCCGAGCGCGTCGCCGCGGAGCACCGCGACCGCGCCGACCAGCTGGCCGAGGAGTCGGAGGGAGCCGGCGCGCGCAGCGAGCGCGAGCGCGAGCGGGCCCGCCGCCACGGCCAGAAAGCCGACGAGATCGAGGAGGAGCTATGAGCCACGATCACCTCAGCCAAAAGGCCGACCGATGCTGATCGCCGGCGTTTTGAGTCTTCCTCCACCCGCGCTTCCCCGGCAAGCAAACGCACATCCAACCAAGGAGCTCAATTGACCATCGTCGGAATTCTCATTGTCATCATCCTGATCCTGCTGGCCATCTATCTCTTCCGCCGGGTCTTCTAAGGGGGCGGGGATATGACCTTCGCAGGCAGCATCTTCCTAATCGCTGTGGGCGCGATCCTGCGCTTTGCCACCCATTTCCACGTCAAGGGCCTGGACCTGAGGACGATCGGCTTGATTTTGATGATCGCCGGCGCCGTCGGCCTGATCATCGCCATCTGGCAGTGGGCCGTGTGGTCCCGACGATCGCGCCAGTCCGAAGTCCTGGTCGATGACCGCAGGGCGGTGGACCCCGAATATCGCGACCTTCCGCCGCGCTAAAGGAGCCCACTGTGGCGTCGAGCAGAGGCGCCGACCCGGCACTCCCGATCGACGCCCCGCCCGGCGTTAGGCAGGCCCTTCCTCCCGAGCTGCCTCGGTCTCCTGCACCGGGGCGTCCAGAAACCGGACCGAGCCGGCGATGATTTCGACGCTTTCGCGCTTGGCGCCCTCGCCGTCCTCCCACTCGTGCCAGTCCAGGCGGCCCGCGACCGCGATGCCGCGCCCCTTCGCCAGGTAGTTGGCGCAGCTCTCGGCCTGTCCGCCCCAGACGGCGACATCGAAGTAGTTGGGCTTATCGATCCACCACCCGCTCTCGGCGTCCTTGCGGCGGCCGGTGACCGCCACGCGCAGCTTGCATACGAACTCGTTGCTCTTCTGCGCGTAGCGCAGGTCGGGGTCGCGGGTCAGGTTGCCGGTGATCACGACGGTGTTGACGTTCTGCATTTCGGGCTCCTTTGGGGTGCTCTGATCGACGAGCCCGGGAGAGGGGCGCGCGACCGCCCGCGCGGAGCCGAAGGGGAGCCCGCTTGCGGGTTGCAGCGCGGTCGGGCGGGTGCCACCCTGGAGGGAGGAGGTCGAGGCACCTCTGAAGGAGCGAGGCGTGCCCTCAACGGCGAGGCGATCGTAGATCGAGCTGATCGTTGAGCGGGCTGAGGCACACCCGAAAGCGGCGCCGACCTTCTGAGTCCCGCTTCGCCGTACCCTCTCTCAATGGCCTACCGAGGCTGCTGCCTCTGGCGGCTGCGACAGCCGTCGGTAAGGAGCTCGTCCTCATGCCAGGCCCCGATGGTTGAGCCTCCGTTGCCGCCACTTTCTCGGGCGACGTGCACGCAGTCGTGGATCTCGGTCGTCTAGGCGATGTCCTTGCTGCGCAACTGACCTACCGCCAAGACCGCGCTCCTCTCGGCGTCGAGGCGAGCATTGCTTTCCTCGCGGCCCACTGATAGGAAGCTGATCATGAGAATGAATATTGACTAATTAACTCTCGACTTGAGACAGCCCATCGAGCCCGAGAGCGATGCGACGCTGATGGCCCGCGCCCAGGCCGGCGAGGAGCTCGCCTTTGCCTGTCTCTATGACCGCCACGCCGCCCGCGCCCTCCGCCTCGCCCGCTCGGTTTGCCGCGATCGCGGTCGCGCCGAAGACGTTGTCCAGGAGGGGTTCCTCTCGATCTGGCGGGGCCGGGCCGACTATCAACCTCTGGCAGGCAGCTTTCAGGCTTGGGCGATGAAGATCGTCCACAACCGCGCCCTTGATTCCTATCGCGCCGCGGCGATCCGCCCGCCCTTGCCTAGGAACGGGGGAGAGAAGGAGGACGTGTCGCCGCTCGGCGTATCCCCGCCGGACCAGGCGATTGCCCACGGCCGCCGCGATGCGTTGCTCGCCTGCCTGCGCCGCCTACCCGAGACCCAGGCCGAAGTGATCGTCCTTGCCTTCTACGGCGGCCTCAGCCATTCTGAGATCGCTGCCCAGCTCGCCCTACCTGCGGGCACGGTCAAGGGCCGGATGCGCCTCGGGCTTGAGAAGTTGCGGCGGGAATTGACGGCAGCTGCTTGAGGCACGGCCGCCTTGCTCGCGTCGGAGTATCTGAGCGCAGAGGCAATAATGAGAACCGTGAAGTCGCAGCACAACAGCGCCGCTGCAGCAAAGCCGTCCTCCCAGGACAGGCTCAAGTCGGGGCTGCCCGGCACCCCCGCGGAGCAGGATCGGGGGCTTCGCGCCGCGATGAAAAAGCACGCCGAGACGCTGCACCGCCTCGCGCGGTAGGCCCTGTTCACATTCGACCGTGGCTGAGGTCTTCTACGTCGAGCTGGGCGACTATTGCCGCATCGCCGCCGAGGTTCTGGGCACGACGCCCGAGCAGGTGGCCCGCCTGCCGCGGATCGGCCTTGCCGATTCCGCCCTTGCCTCCCCGCGCGCCGGCTTCGGCGGGGAGGACGCCTATCCGGGCCTGCTCGAAAAGGCCGCTGTCCTCGTCGAGCATCTTGCCCGCAACCACCCGCTCCCCGATGGCAATAAGCGCTGCGCGTTCTTGGCGCTGGAGCGCTTCCTCGCCGCCAACGGACAGCCGATCGGGGACGCCGATCCCGACGTCGACGTGCCGATGGTGGAGCAGATCGCCGCCGGCACCGTCAGCGCCGATGAGGTCGTTGCCGGGCTCGAGCTCCGCACCGCCCCTCAGACTGAGAGCGTCCTCGTGCCTTTACTTCGCCGCCAGCGTCTTCGCGTAGGCGACACCTCGGCCCACCCAGCCGCTCAGCTCGCGTTTGCTCTTCAGTCCCGGCGGTGCCACGGTGATCCACCCTGCCATCGTCCGGCCCCGCATCTCCATCAAGGCCACGTTGGGCAGTGAGATCAGCGCGTCGGTCTCGGCTGGGTCGACGCGGACCAAGAGGCCTCCCCGCCGGGAGGCCGCCACCGCCATGTTCCCTTTGAGTAGGAAGGCGAGCCCGCCGAACATCTTTCTCTCCGCGATCCCTTCCTCGGGCGCGAGCAGCTCGCGCACCCGATCCGCGAGTTTCTCTTCGAAGCTCATCGCCCGCTCGGCCAAGCGCACCCATAGAAGCCGACGGCCTGGGTTACTTGCCCTTGCGCTTGACCGAGAAGGTCGACGATGCATGGCAGGGCGGCAGAGACCGGATTGTGAAATGACCGCTGATCGTGCCTGTTGCTCGTGTCGGCGTGACGAACTTTCCCTTGATCGCGAAGTGTTCGACCGAGCTCGCTCGGTTCACCGACGCCGAGCCGCTGAACGCCCCTTTCTTAACCTGAAGCGTCGGGAACCGCTCGTGCTGCCCGCTGGTCGGGACGCCGCAGTCGGCTGCCGGATTGAAGCTGCTCGACAGGCCGGTGATCGACTGCCCGTCGGCTGAAACCCTGAAGCTGATCGTGTCCGCGGCATCGAAGCCCGAGTAGCTGCCGGGCTTGGGGCTCGATGAGCCCTTGCCGCTGGCCAACGGCGAGGCAAGGGTCGCGAGAGCTGCGAGCAAAGCGCAGCAACCCAGACCGACGGCGAGGGTCCTGAAGCGGGGGGCGCTCGAAGTGCGTGTCAAATCAGTCCTCGTCTCATCTCGAAGTATCCGCAATCGCAACTGGACGGGGCTCATCATCCCCAAGAAGGCGGCGCTCCGCAAGATCAGCCTTCGCAGGCGAACCGTCCTTCGCCCTGTGGGACTCGCCGATCGTCCTGGTGCCTGCAAGGGTTCTGTTTTCGTCCCGCGCCGAGTTCGGTTCCTATATGCCTACGCCATCGATTATGGAGTCGCCTGGGCGATCTCTTGGATCGTCGTCGGACGGGTCATCGGTGGACCTCGGCCACCGTCGCCAGGGCTGTGTGCCCGCCCTCCCGGGCGCAAATCAAACTGACCCCTGCCGAGAGGGCGGCATGCCGCCCTCTCGGCAGGGGATGTCATCCGCTCAGCTGTTCGGCGCACACTCCTTGAGGCCAAGGGCATGCAGCTGCTTGCCCGCGGCGGCGAAGGCGTTTTCCTTGCCGAAGGCCAGTTCAGGGCTCGCTTCGATCTTTTCCAGGGTCTGTTGGGAGAGTTCCAGTGCCGAGCTCACCTGCTGTTCCTCGCCACTTGGCGCGCCGAGGGCTTTGACGCCGTCGATCTGGGACTGGATGTTGGGGACGAGGATGGTTTCGACGAGTTCGGCATTCTGAGCCTTGGTCGGCTGCTGCTTTTCCAGGCCGTGCTTCTTGACGTAGGCGTTGACTTCAGCTTCCTGCGCCTTTTCGCCCTTGACACAGACCGCGTTGCCCTGCTTGACGAATTCGGCCTTGCTGATCGCGGCCGTCGTTTCGGTGGAGCTCGAGTTGCTGCTGCCGCAACCCGCCACGACCAGACCGGCTAGAAAAAGGGCAGCCACCGGCAATACGACCATCATCCTGCGCTGCATCGACGCCTCCTTGAAGTTGACTGGGACTCCGACCCTATCTGCGAATCGGCTTACCGGCAGCGCAATCGGCGTCTCGACCCCGCCACCGCAAGTGGTCGTCGGGTGCCAGGCTCGAACGAGGTGCGAATCAGGGCGATCTCACTGCGATCTCTTCTCAGGCCATCGAGAATCCTTTTAACGACGGCAGACTCTTATCTACGACATGACACGCGATCGATCCGAGGAAAACCGATGAGCCCCGCCTCCTCCTGGCCCACCGACCAGGTCGTCAGTGCCGCTCAAGAGGGCGACCCTCGCGCGATCGCGACCCTCGTCTCTGGCTCGCACGAACATGTGAGGCGCTTCGCCCACACCCTCTGCTCGACGCCCGAGGACGCCGAGGACGCAACGCAAGAGGCGCTGATCGTCCTCTACCGCAAGATCGGCACCCTGCGCGCCACCGCCGCGCTCGCGTCGTGGATGTTCCAGATCGTTCGCAACGAGTGCATCCGCCGCTCGCGACTCGCGCTTCGCAGGCCGGTCCCCGCCAGCTCGGTCGGGCCTTCGGCCGAAGAGGAGGCACTCGCCCGCCTGGAGATGGAGCGGATCGTCGACTCCATCGCGGCGCTTCCCTCCGAGCAGCGCGCCGTTCTCGTCCTCCGCGACATCCAGGGCCTCTCGGGAGCGGCGACGGCGCAGGCGCTGGGCCTCAGCCGCGCCGCGATGAAGTCGCGCCTGCATCGTGGCCGCGATGCGGTCCGCGCAGGGCTCAGGGCGCCGGGGAACGACACGACCGGATACCAGGGTTTCGACGATGCCTGACCACGAGACAAACGGGAGGAAGAAGATGAAGCCAACTCGCAGGGGAAAAACAGCACTTGTCACGCTGGCGGCGATAGCGGTGCTTGGCGGCGCATCGGCGAGCGCGATCCTCGCCGCCGGCAACTCGACCACCGTCCGCGCCGGCAACCTGGTGCTCCACGCCGATGGCGCGTTCAGCCCGAGTGCTCTGCCAAAGAACAAGTTTGCGCCGATCAGCTTCCACGGCAACGACTCGGTGGAAACCGCCGACGGCAGCCACGTGCCGCCGGCCCAGACCGTCCACCTGCAGATCGACAGGCATTTCAGGATCGAATCGACGGGACTGCCGAGCTGCACGCTTGCGCAGATCAAGGCATCCTCGCCCGCATACGCGATGAAGGTCTGTGGCCCGGCCCTGATCGGCAGGGGGCGTGCCAGCGCCGAGGCCGCATTCCCCGAACAGGCTTTCATCAAGGCCAAGGGCGTGCTGCTGGCCTTCAACGGCCCCACCGTCGGCGGCTATCCGGAGATGCTCTTCTACACCTACGTCGACGTGCCGGCGCCGACCGCCCTCGTCGTCGTCGCCAAGCTCTCAAAGGACAGCGGCAAATACGCCTACCGGATCTCGGCGACGGTCCCCGAGCTGGTCGGCGGCTACGGCTCGCTGACCGGCTTTGAACTCACCTTCGGCCGCAAGTGGACCTACAAGGGCAAGCAGCACTCCTACCTCAGCGCCGAGTGCCCAAGCGGCGATTTCGTCGACCAATTCGAAGTTGCCTTCGGCGACGGCACCGATCTCAGCGGCAGCCTGCTGAACAGCTGCCAGCCGCAGGGGTGAGTCCGAGATCACCGCAAAGGCCCTCGTCTCAAGTAGCGGCGAGGGGGGAAGGCGGGGCGGCTCCAGGTTTCTCTCCTTACCTGAGGTCGCCCCGCCGCCTTCTCGCCGCTTCGGTCCGAGCCTCCGGCCGAGGCGATGAGCCCCCAAGCGCTCACCCGCGCCTTCGCCGCGGCGCTCAGCTCCGCCGAGCTCGACCGCGCGCTGTCCCTCTTCGCCGAGGATGGCTGCTTCGTCACTCCCGACGCCACGGCGGTTCGCGGCTCACAGGGCATCAGGGCGATCCTCTCCCAGCTGATCGCCAGCCGAGTTCAGCTGCGGGTCGAGCTGAAAGGCACACGCATGGCCGGAAGCATGGCCCTCTGCGAGGAGTGCTGGGTCTTCACCCGCGCCCGTGAGAACGCTGCGCCTTTCGTCCAGGCTTCTGACTCCACGGTTCTCCTCCGTCGCTCGAGCGGGGCCTGGAGACTCTTGATCGCCGCGCCCTGGGGAATCGCGGACGCCGATCGACGCCCCTTCGCTGCGATGTTCTGACCCGAGGTAGCGCTCGGCGCCGAGATCCTCGACGAATGAGACTCGGCGTCCCGCTTAACCCGTGCCGGGTGTTCGCGCGTCCCTCTTCGGCTACGCATCCATCTTCGCCCGGCGTAGCACTTCGCGCTACCGACTCGACCTCCACCGCTGACTTCTCAGACCGCGAATTGTCGCGCCGGCGGCGATCCCTGCAAGCCCCGGCTGCGCCGGGGCTGCTTCGCCCCTGCGCTGGCGCTCCGGGTTCCGGGCTCGCCGTCCGACGCCCTTCGCGGCCTCCGTCAAAGCCAGCGACGGAGGAGGTTCGAAGATGTACGCCAGCACCGAGCAGCGCAACCGCGAGCGGGTCCAGGTCCTCGCCGACCAGCTCTACCGCGAGCGCCACCACTACCTCGTGCGGATCGCCCGCCGCAACGGTGCCGGTGACGACGCCGACGACGCGGTGAACGACGCATTTGCCGCATTCATCGACAAGTTCGATCCGGCCAGCGGCTCCCCGCCCTTGGGTTGGCTCACCTTGACCTTGCAGCGCCGCTGCTGGGCAATCAACCGCAGCCGACGTCTAGATCGCCGTGCCGGCCAATGGATTGACCGCGACTCCGGCGAGCCGCGCTTCTCGGTCGCCGACATTCCCGCCCAGACGGCCGGCGTCGAGGAGAGCATCGAGCGGGCCGAGTACGTGCTTGAGGCCCGCGAGCGGCTGGGCACCCTGAAGCCGGCAGAGCGCCAGGCGCTCGGCCTGATCGCGGCGGGCTTCTCCTACAAGGAGATCGCCGCGATGAACCAGTGGACCTACACCAAGGTCAACCGCTGCATCAGCGAGGGACGGGCGGCGCTTCGCGCCGCCGCGCCGGCGGTGTCGGGCGAGCATAACGCCGTCTCGAGCAAGCCCGGCGGCCGATGAACACGCCATCGGGATTCGCTCAATCTAGAGCAAGGGAGACTAGACATGACTTGCCTCATGTGACAAACTAGATGTGTGACTACCGCTGAACTCGCCCGCATCGCCCGCCACTTCCAGGCCTCCGGTCTCAAGGACGCTGTCTGCCCACAGCAGAGCTCCTTCGCCAAGGTGCTCACGGCGCAGAACCGCACCCTCGCCGTGATCGCCGACAACCCCACCCAGCGCTACCTGTCCTCCCTACAGCGCGCCGAGCGCGCCCAGCGGGAGGCCCTACGGAAGGCGCTCGCCGCCAACGATCTCGCCGCCCGCCTCGCCCGCGAACAGGCCAAGCGCACCCGGGCGCTCGAGCGCGCCACCAGCGCCCTCGACCCCGCCCAGCGCCTGCGGATCGTCCGCGAGCTGCAGGCCTGGCCGCAGATCTCTGCGCCGACCGGCATGTCCGCGTTTCAGAAGCTCTCGCTGGCGGCGGCGCCGCAGCCCGAGCTCCAGCAGACAAAGCTCTCGGGTACCGCTCAGTTCAGCTTCGACCTCGACGACTATCTCTACTTCGCCGGCAATGCCAACCGCCACGGCCTCCATACCCGCCGATCTAACGGCAGCGCCCGGCTCTGGTTCCGCCGCTGGCGCCGCCAGGCCTCTGCCGCTTGGATCTACGGGCTGCCGATCCGCACCCTCGTCGCGATCCTCGAACGGGGGTCGCGTCGTCGTCGCGTGGCGATCTGCGTGCTGGCACCCCGCGAGCCCCACCTCGAGTTCGACGCCTTCCTCGAACGTCTGGCCAACACGATCTTCCCCAACCCCCCGACCGCCACCCGCCCCTACAGACAACCCGTCTTTGGGGGCGGGGAGATCGCTTCGCACACAGGCGACCTGCCCGCCTCACTTTTCCAAAGGAGGTGGGCGCATGCGCCCGCAGATATACGAAGTCGAGAAGTTCAAGTTCATCCCCCTGATCGAGCAGGCCGAGCAGTTCCTCGACAGCCTCGACGAGGGACAGTGGGACCAGTTCACGATCGCCGCCGCGGTGCTCGCCGCCTCGCTTGGGCGCGGGGTGACGCCGGCCGGGCGCTCGGAGCGCATCCGCGGCTACGAGGCTGGCATGTTCGAGCTGAAGCTGAACCTGCCCGGCACGCCGGGGCCGGCGCGGCGGCTGATCTGTATCCGCGAGCGGCGGCAGATCCTGATTGCTCGCGGGCTCGAAAAGCGCCAGCGGCGGCTGCCGGTCGGCGAGATCAAGGTCGCCGCTCGCGTCATCCGCGAATACCGCGAGGCGCAGGCCGATGAGCGTCGCCGCAAAGGTAAGGCCAAGAAGCGGCGGGGGAGGGGCCGCTGAGCAGCCTGATCGCCGTCGCGAGTACGAGCGCGACCTGCTCTTCGCCGAAACGCTGGAGCTGATAGCGGCGATGCTCGACTCCGGCGAGATCACGCAGCGCGAGCTGGCGCGACGGCTCGGCACCGATGAGGGCTACATCAGTCGCATCCTTAGCGGCGGTCGGCCGAACCTGACCCTGAAAACCGTCGCCGACATCGGCTGGGCGCTCGGCTTCCGCTTCAAGCTAACCCCGATCCCGCTTGCTGATCGCGACGCCACCCCGGCCGCGGCGGATCCTGCCCCCGCGCGCTGGATCGCCGGTGAGCGCCGGCGCCTCGCCGCCACGACCAAAGCCCAGGGTCCTTCGCCGCGCTCTAGGTAGTTGCAGAACCCAGAAGTAACCGTTGCATCACCGCGAAAGCGGAGGTTAGGGTTGGTGACCCGATGGATCTCGCAGCGGCTCAATAACTACGACCGCGACGGCTTTGTCGACGGGCAGCTCAGTGCCAGCTCCTACTGAACCGCCTTCTTCAGCTCCGCCCCGGCGCTGAAGCGCGGCACCGACTTGGCCGCGATCTGGGGTCGACTCCCCGGCGCTCGGGTTGCGACGCTGATCGAACGGGGGCCAGAAAACCGTTCCCGGTCTTAAGCGGACTCTCTCGCAGCGGCCACGTCGACACCCGTCTGCTGCTGGTAGGTGACCCAATCCACATATGAGTCCTTGCGTGCCACGAGGCCATCGCTGACC
>Ga0208356_1000091_pt1 | contig 30391 bp, 35 predicted proteins | sample NGESurshal072012_4_FD_184467 | JGI IMG/M metagenome (GOLD analysis project Ga0208356, IMG submission 184467) | Arctic peat soil microbial communities from Barrow, Alaska - NGEE Surface sample 53-1 shallow-072012 (SPAdes) | ecosystem: Environmental > Terrestrial > Soil > Wetlands > Peat ... | reverse complement strand
ACGGTAGCTGCAGTCCAAAAGCTTGCGGGAGGAAACGTCAAGGACTACATGAGCCTTCCCCCATCGAGAAGGGAGCAATAGAGCCGGGCTCCGTTGCTATCAGCCCTCGGCTCGGGGCAGGCCCTGAGCGCACCCGGAGTGACCGCCAAGGTTTCCGACTGCCGGGATAAGCGGCAGTGGCGTCCAGGGCCGTCCGGCGGAAGGTGCAGACGTGCGCTGCTGTGGCTGTCAACTTGGCTGTCGGAACCGTCGAAATTGGCGGGGATGGATGGGAATCGAACCCACCCAGGACGCCTCACAGCGCCCCGCAAACGGTTTTGAAGACCGCGGGAGGCACCAGCCCCCGTACATCCCCAGCGTGCCGGTAGATTACCGCGGCCGTGCGAAGTCGCGGCGCAGGCGCCGGACCTCGGCTCCTGCTGCGCATCCGCCAAGGTGGTCGTTGACCAGCCCCATCGCCTGCATGAACGAATAGACCGTCGTTGGACCAACGAATCCCCAACCGCGACGTCGCAGGTCTTTGCTCATCGCGGTCGCCTCATCGGACGTGCGAATTTGCCTTAGCTCCGCATGGTCTAACAGGCGCCTGCGGGGCCTGGGTTCGTAGCGCCAGACGTAACCAGCGAAACTTCCGAACTCGTCGACCAGCTCCGCGTGCCGGCGCGCGTTGTTGATGGTGGCTTCGATTTTCGCCCGGTTGCGAACGATGCCTGCGTCGCCCATCAAACGCGCCACATCGCGGGCGGTGAAACGCGCCACCACCGTTGGATCGAAATCTCGAAACGCCTGGCGGAAGTTGTCCCGCTTGCGCAGGATGGTCAGCCAGCTCAGCCCCGACATGAACCCTTCGAGAACGAGCTTCTCGAAAAGGCGCCTGTCATCGATGGAAGGCCTGCCCCACTCCAGGTCGTGGTATCGCCGGTAAAGCTCATCCGAGCCTGACCACCAGCAGCGCGCGACGCCGTCGTCGCCGACGCTGATGCCGGGCGGAGCGAGAATCGACCGGCGCCGGGGTTAAACCGCCGGGCTGATCAGTGCTTCGAGCTTGGCCATCAGGTCGCCCTTCATGTTCGGCCGGTACCCGACCGTCCGCTCCGCGGGCTTGCCATCCTTAAAGATGATCACCGTCGGGATGGACATGATCCCCAGCGACATCGGAGTCGATGGGTTCTCGTCGATGTCCATCTTCAGGATCTTGACCTTGTCACCGAGCTCGCCATGGATCTGCTCAACGATCGGCGCGATCATCCGGCACGGGCCGCACCAGGTCGCCCAGAAATCGACGAGCACCGGGATGTCCGACTTCAGGACCAGACTCTCGAACTCGCCGTCGGTCACCGCTTGGATGTTTGACATCTAGGAACCCTTCTCCGTCTTGGTATCCGATTTGGACTCTGTCTTGCTGTCCGGTTTTGACTCCGGCTTGGTGTCCGACTTCGATTCCGTTTTGGTCTCCGGCTTGCTGTCGGAGCCTCCCTCGGAGGTCGTCGCAGAGCCGTTGCTCGAGCTCGCGGAGCCCTTGCCGGCACCTTTGTAGTCAGTCGTGTAGAACCCGCTGCCCTTGAAGCTGATTCCAACGGGATAAAGCATCTTGGAGAGCTTGCCCTGGCATTTCGGGCAGGTCGTGAGCGGCTCGTCAGAGATCCTCTGGATGATCTCGAACTGGTGGCCGCAATTGCCACACCGGTAACCGTAAGTTGGCATTTCTTTATTGGCTTCCTAACTATAAATGACGATCTTGGTCGAGCTGGAAAAACACCATCCCGGAGGGGGGTTTCGGATGGAAATAGGTACTCTTCTGAGGAAGAGTCTTCCCTTCTTGGGCCAGCTTCAAAACCAGCCGCAGGTCGGGGACATCGAGGAAAAAGGCGGCAGAGCCCACCCCTTCGTCCACCCAACGGACGGCTTCCTCTGGGTCGCGCGTGTACAGGAGGAACTCTTCGGCGCTCCGCTTGCCCAGGATGTTGTCGATCACCTGAGTGTGTAACTCCACCAGGGCCATCTCCCCTTCCAGCTGAAGCACCTGGAACCGGTGGTCGCGGTAGGCGCCGGCGGCCACTCGCCCGCGCAGGGCGGAGAGGGTGTCCTCGAGCGTGGGCTTGTCCTCGCCGCCGGTGACTGCGACGCCGGCCTTCATGACCCGGTGGGTCGGGAGCACCTCTAGGCCGGGGTCGTCGAGGTCGGTCAGGAGGGCGAGGGTGAATCGCGAGGTGGCATCGGCATCGCCCCCCACTTCTTCGGCATAAGTCAGAGCCGTCTCGTAGCGGTGGTGACCGTCCGCGATCAGGACCGGCAGGGATTCGAGCGCGGCGTGCACGGCTGCCTGATGCTCGGGGTCGGAGGTCACCCAGAGCCGGTGCTCGGTTTCCTCAGGACCTTTGAAGACAACCGCCGGGTTTCGCCCGCTGACCACCTCGATGATCCGCGAAAGGCCGCTCCCGCGTCCCTCGTAGGTGAACCACAGCGGTTCGAAGTTCGCTTTCGTCGCCCGCAGCAGAGCCAGGCGGTCTTCCTTCGGCCCGCGGTGCGTCCGCTCGTGCGGCAGTACGACGCGGTCTTCGTAAGGCTGAAGTCTCAGGGCGGCGATCAGGTCGCGCCGCCGCCGGCCGTTGAAGCGAACCTCGTGTACGTACATGGACGGGGCGTCGGCGGTCAGGATGCCGCCGGACAGCCAATCATGAAACGTGCGCGCAGCGCGGTCGTAATCGCGGCCGGGCCGCGTCAGCCGCACGACGTTGTACGGCGAAAGCGCCTCATACCGCGCCACATCGGTCTCCGACATCACGTCGTATGGAGGCGCGACCAGCGTGCTGAGATCGCCCGCTCGGGCCAGGTTGTACCGGATCCCTGGCAAGGCGCGAACGTCAGCGATCGGATTCTCCAGGCCCAAGCTCGACGTAGCGCAGGTCCGCCATCCCGTCGACCTCGCGCAACCTCGCCAGCACCTCAGGCGCAACGCGGTCGTCCACCGCAAGGATCATCATCGCGCTGCCGCGCGGCGAGTCGCGCCCGACCTGCATGCTCGCGATGTTGACGTCGTGCTCGCCCAGGATCGTGCCGAAACGCCCGACCACGCCCGGCCGGTCCTCGTGCCGGCTGACCAGGAAGCGACCTTCGGGTACGAGGTCGACGCGAAACGAGTCGATGCGCACAGCGCGCGGCTCGCCGTTCAACACGGTGCCGGCAAGCTCGCGGCCGCCAATTCGAACGGTGATCATGCTCGCGTAGCTGCCGTGCGCCGGGCTGCGCCGCTCGACCAGCTTCACGCCACGGCCGGAAGCGATCAGGCGCGCGTTCACCGAGTTGATGCGATCCTCTGTGAACGGCTGCAGGACGCCTTTGATGGCCGATGCGACGAGGAGGTTGACGTCGTGCTCCGCCAGCTCTCCCTCGAAGTCCAGCTCGATCGAGCTTACGCGCCCGCCGAAGAGCTGGCCGTGAAGGGCCGCTAGGCGCTCGGTGAGGTCCGCGAAGGGCCTCAGGTAAACGAGCTCCTCCGGGGGCAAGGCGGGAGCGTTGACCGCGAACCGCGGCAGGTCACCTGCCAGGACGGCGGCCACCTCTTCCGCAACGTCGAAAGCGACCGACGCCTGCGCTTCGACCGTCGACGCCCCGATGTGTGGCGTGGCTATGAAATTGGGCAGTGTCAGCAGCGGGTTGTCACCAGGCGGCTCGTTCACGAACACGTCAAAGGCAGCGGCCGCAAGGCGTCCCGTCTTCAGCGCCTCGACGAGGGCGGCCTCATCGATGATGCCGCCGCGCGCGGCGTTGATCAGGCGAGCGCCGGGTTTCATAAGCGCCAGCTCCGCCGCGCCGAGCAGGTTGCGATTGGCCTCGACCAGGGGGACGTGCACGGTGACGAAGTCGGCTCGCTCGAGCAGGTCGTTCAGGCTCACGAGCTCGACGTTGAACAGCTCCGCCCGCTCGACCGAGACGACAGGGTCGTAGGCGACGACCTCCATCTCGAGACCATGCGCCCGCTTGGCGACCTCGGAGCCGACGTTGCCGAGGCCGACGACGCCCAGGGTCTTGCCGCGGATCTCCGTGCCGGTGAACTTCGACCGCGTCCACTCGCCGCGCTTGACCGAGGCGTCTGCCTGGGGTATCCAGCGGGCCAGGGAGAGGAGAAGCGCGATCGTATGCTCGGCCGCCGCGACGATGTTGCCACGCGGCGCGTTGACGACCAGGATCCCCTTGCGCGTCGCCGCGGGAACGTCGATGTTGTCCACCCCGACACCGGCGCGCCCGACCACGCGCAGCTTTCGCCCAGCTTCAAGGACCGGTGCCGTGACCCGCGTCTCGCTCCGAACTACGAGCGCGTCGAACTCAGGTATGCGCTGGATCAGCTCAGCCTCACCCAGCTTGCTGACGACCGTCACCTCTCCCGCCCGCCGCAATCGTTCCAGGCCATCTTCGGCCAGAGGATCGGCGACCAGGATCCGCGGCACTATCGTGCGGCGGCGGCGACGCCCTGCAGTGACGAGGTGACGGCCGCCACGCCGCGCCCGTCCGCGGGCGCGATGTCGAGCTCTTCGAGCGCTTGCTCGATCGCCCACAGGACCTGGACCACGTCGCCCTCGGCGACCGCGCCCAGATGGCCGACGCGGATCATCTTGCCGGTCATCTTGGCCTGACCGCCCGCGATGACGACTCCATACCTGGTGTCGAGCAGCTTGCGGAACGCGGCCACGTCGAGTCCCGGAGGCGGCAAAGCAGATGTGACGGTGTTCGAGCGGAAGCCTTCTCGCGCGTACAGCTGAAAGCCCAACGCCTCCAGCCCGGCCTGCGTCGCGCGCGCCAGCCGCGCATGCCGCTCGTAGACGGCCTCCAGGCCTTCCTCCTCGAGCATGCGCAGCCCCTCCTGCAGGGCAAACGCAACGCTGACCGCCGGCGTGAAGGGAGTCATCCCCTTCTCCGCACAGGTCTTGGCTTCCTTCCAGTCGAAGTAAAAACGGGGCGAGCGAGCCTTGGCTTGCTGAGCCCACGCGCGCTCGCTCACGCTGACGAGCGCGAATCCCGGCGGCGCCATCCAGCCTTTCTGCGAGCCGCTGACGGCGACGTCGATTCCCCATGCGTCGGTTTCGATTGCGATCGAGCTGATGGAGCTCACGCCGTCGACGACCACGATCTTCCCGGCGTCACGGGCGACGCGCGCGAGCTCCCGCAGTGGGTTGGTGAGACCGGTTGAAGTCTCGTTGTGAGTGAGCAGCACGACCTTGGATTTGGGGTGCTGCTCGATCACGCGCGCGAGGTCGTCTGGTTCGACCGGCTGGCCCCATTCGAACTCGAGTCGCGCGACATCGGCTCCGTACGCTGCCGCCAGAGCGGCGAATCGCTCGCCGAAGTTGCCGCACAGGGCAACGACCACCTCGTCACCGGGCGAGACGAGGTTGGCGACGGCGGACTCCAGGCCGCCAGTCCCTGACGAGGTCAGCAGGAGCAGGTCGCTCGACGTCTTGAAAACACGCTTCGCTCCGGCCGTGATCTCTGACAGGATCGCCGCAAACTCCGGGCCGCGATGATCGATCATCGGCCGGTTCATGCTGCGCACGACACGCTCAGGGAGAGGCGTGGGGCCGGGGATTCGAAGCTGGGTCTGGAAGGTCATGAGGCGCGCTCCATTAACGGGTTGCGACGGCACGATAGATTCTAAGGGGACTCCCCTACCCGGCCGGGCCCAGATGGGCCGGGCCGGCCTCCCCACATGGTGGGGAGGCCAGGGCCGCCTAGTGCTGCTCCGTCGTGTAAGGGAGCAGGGCGATCGCGCGAGCGCGCTCGAGGGCGGTCGTGAGCGGGCGCTGGTGCCGGGCGCATGTACCCGTGACGCGGCGCGGGAGGATCTTCCCGCGGTCGCTCACGAATCGCCGAAGGCGCGAGATCTCCTTGTAGTCGATGAAGCGGATCTTCTCGACGCAGAAGCTGCACACCTTGCGGTGCTGGCGCTTCGGTCCTCTGCCGCCGCCGCCGCTGGATTCACGTTGTGGTCGGTGGACTGCCATGTGGTTCTGCTCCTAAAAGGGGATCTCGTCCGGATCGACGTCGCGTGGAGCGTCGTCCGGCGCGGGGATGTCGTCATGGGATGCGCCGCCGCTTCGAGCCGGGGCTCCGGAGCTGCTTGCGCCGCCTGCGCCGCCTGCACTGCCGGCGCTGCCGCCGCCACCCGCTCCGCGCGGCTCGAGGAACTGGACGTCGTTCGCGATGATCTCTGTCACGCGGCGCTTCTGTCCGTCCTGGCCTTCCCAAGACCTGGTCTGGATGCGGCCTTCGACGAAGACGAGCGCACCCTTGCGCGTGTACTGCGCGACCGTCTCGGCGAGGTTTCGCTTGCCGATCGGGTAGGCGACGATGTTGTGGTAATCGGTGAACTCCTTACGCTCGCCGTCCGGACCGGACGACCACCGGTTGGTGGCGATGCTGAAGTTGGTCACCGCGGTCCCGCTGGGCGTGTAGCGCATCTCCGGGTCTTTGGTGAGCCTTCCGATGAGCAGCGCTTTGTTCAGGTTCGACATTTATGCCTCCTCCCGATCCGCAAGAGCCGCCGGTTCCGCCGCCGGCTCCGACTCCACCGCCGGCTCCGACTCCACCGCAGTGGGCTCCAGCACGACCTCCGCCGGCGGCGGGGCAACGGCGGTCGCGACAGCCACTTTCTCGGGCTTGCGAACGATGAGATGCCTCAGCACCTCCTCAGTGATCTTCAGGGCCGCTTCGAGCTCGGGCACCCGGCCCGGGTCGAACTGAAAATCCTGGAGGACATAGGAGCCTTCCTTCTGGTGCTTGACCTCGTAGGCGAGCTTGCGCTTGCCCCAGAGGTTGGTGCGCTCAAGCGTCCCGCCCGACCTTTCGATCAGCGTGTTGACTCGTTTCACCGCGTCCTGGACCTTCTCGTCGTCCAGGTCTGCGCGGACGATGTAGAGAACTTCGTAATCCCGCAAAGGGGACCTCCTTCCTATGGGTTCAGGCCCCGGTCGATCGGTGGCATGGTGCCCCCGGCCGAAGCCAGAAAGGGTAGGCCCGGTATTCTACCTTAGGTCATGGCAACCAAAACAAAGGCCGGAGTGCGCACCGGCACCGGCAAAGGCTCGCGCCGGCCGCCGGTCAAGGTCAAGAGAGCGGCAGACGTCCCGGTGCTTCCGTTCGTCGTGGGGGCCATCCTGCTGCTGTTCGCGGTCGGGCTGATCATCTACTTTCTGGCCAACAACAAATCCACCGCTCCGCAAAATGCCGGCGGCGTCCCGTGCGACAGCCTCGAACACACGCAGGTCCACTACCACGCCGCCCTCCAGATCGTCTACCAGGGCAACGTGCTTCCAATCCCCGCGAACGTAGGGATCAGCGGAGACCCAACCGCACCCACCTGCTTCTACTGGCTGCACATCCATGCCGCCAACCCGAACGTGATCCATGTCGAGTCGCCCGCGAGCCAGACGTTCACGCTCGGCCAGTTCTTCGCGATCTGGAGCACGTGGAACAAGGCCCAGGGGCTTCAAAACGAACCGCTGAACGCAACCCACGTGTCGACCTTGACCCTCACACCTGACGAGAAGCTCGTGGTCTACATCGACCTGCAGGACGGCAAGGGCCCGCAGCTCTACACGGGTGATCCGAACGCGATCGTCCTCAAGTCGCACGAAGTGATCACTCTGGAGATCACCCCGCCGGTGGTGACACCGCCGCCTTCATTCACATTTACGAGCGGACTTTAGCGCCGGCCTCCAGCAGGACCCGCGCCGCGCGGTAGTGCTCAAGCGCGTCCTGGCTGTTGGCAGCGCGCTCCGACTGGTCTGCCAGCCGTAAGTGTGCCTTGATCGCGTCGATGCCGAAGCCGAAGCGCTCGCCCTTCTTGACCGATCGCAGGCGCTGCAGCCGGTGGCGATCGCGATGCGAGGTGATGATCGCCTGCTCGCGGTCAAGGATCTCGCGCGACTCTGGCTCGCGCCCGAGCGCCAGCAAGGCTTCCGCCTGGGTCAGCCGGGCGTCGGTGCCCAGCGGCCATTCGGTGGAATCGGCGGCCGGCTGCAGGGCGATGAGCGCCCGCCGCGCATCTCCTCGGGCAAGGAGGACGCGACCTTTCTCCAGCGCCAGCTCCCGCTCGACACCGGGGAGGCGACCCTCGAGCAGGTAATCGACCTCGGTCCCGAGGCGGCCGGCGATGACTCTGAGCACCCGTGTCGACGGCTGGCTCTGTCCGTGCTCGACCTGGTGCAGAAAAGCGCGGCTGAAGTCGGGACCGCTGACCTTGGCCAGGCTCATCCCGCGCTCCTGGCGCACCCGGTGAATTCTCTCCCCGAGCGTCTCGTCCCGCGGCATTGTCAAGCTTTAGTTTACAGGTAGTCGCGAGGGTCCAGGCTGCGCGTGAGGGTCGTGAAGTTCTTGAACCCAACCCTTGTGACCATGCCGGTGTCCTCGATGCGCACTCCTCCGAGCCCCGTGAGATACAGGCCTGGCTCGACCGTGACGACGTCGCCTTCGTGCAGCGGATGCACGGCCCCACCCCGCAGCGAGGGCTCTTCGTGCACGTCGAGCCCGACACCGTGGCCGGTCGAATGGTTCATCTTGGCGCCGGTCCCCGGACCTTCGAAGCCTTTGGTCGTCGTCCCGTAGCCTCGGTCCACCAGCACCTGGCAGACCCCGTTGTGGACGTCGCGGCCCGACGCGCCGGCCTTGATCGACTCGATGCCGGCGTCGAGCGCCTGCAGGACCGCCGCGTGCATGCGGCGGATTTCGTCGGGAACCTCGCCCACGACGACCGTTCTGGTCAGGTCGCCGTGGTAGTGGGTGGTCCGGCTGGCTGGAAAGATGTCGATGATGACCGGCGCGCCGGCCCGGATCGGGCCGTCTCCTCGGAAGTGGGGCATCGCACACTCGGGGGAACCGGCGATGATCATGTCAGGGCACGTGAAGCCCTTCTCGCCGAGCAGCAAGGACGCGCGCGCGTAGAGGCGCTCGGACGTGAGAGGCCTTTCGTCCAACCACAGGGTCCCGTCCCTGATGTCCGCCTGCGCAAGCTGGCTCACGACCTCTACGACCGCCTCTTCGGCGGCGCGCTGCGAAGCCTCGATGAATCGGGCTTCTTCCGGGCTCTTGTGCCTCCGTTCGGCCTCGAAGAGCCCGAGCTCGACCTCGACCTCGAGCCCGGCCGCACGCAGCGCCTCGAGGTAGGCGGCCTGCAGGCGCGGCGACACGCGTGCTGAGTCGTGCCCTTTCTCGCGCAGCATCCTGGCGGCCAGGCGCGCGTACGAGACGAACGGTCCGTTGTCCTCATAGCCGGCCTCCTCCAGAAGGAGGTTGCGGCCCGCCGTGCTCTGCGCGCGTGCGCGCTCGATCTCCAGCGGGCTCGTCACCAGCACGTCGTCGCCCTCCCCAAAGCGGATGTAGAGGGCGGTTTCAACCGCGAATCCCGTCGCATAGGTGAAGTCGGCGTCGCCTTCGCCGCTTGGGATGAGGACGATCGGTTTCATCTAGGCGGAAGTGCGCCCTGCGCGCGCCCGGCCGCCCTTGCGTGGCGTTCGATGGCGGTCGCAAAAAGCGATGCGAGGGCCGCTGGGGCCAGCGAGTCGACCTCTTCGGTGACCTGGGCGGCCAGACGCTTGGGGAGCTGCCTGCGCAGGAGATCCAGGTGCTGCTCGTACACGCGGCCGAGCGAGCGGTGGCCTGTCCGGCCTTCGAGGTTCAGCTTCTCCTGCATCTCGTAGCCTCCCGTGTATGCGACCTCGTAGCCAAGCTCGCGCAGCTGCACCAGGTCGCGCCGTAGGGTTCGCTCCGAGACGCCCGCACGTTCGGCCAGCTCGAGAGGGTTGAGTCCCGGCTCAGCGATGACGACGGCAAGGATCCGAAGAAGACGAGCGAGCCGGCCGGCTCGATTCACGCCGCCGCGGCGGTGTTAGCCGATTTCTTCCCAGGAGGTGGCATTGCCCTCAAAGGGGTCGGTCTCGGCCTCTTCCTGGTTGCCGACCTTCTGGTGGAACCTGCTGGCGATCATCTGGTACGCCATGGCCTTGGGAATGCCGAGCTTGGTGAGCGACTTCACCTCGTCGGCCATCACCTTGTCCCGGGCGGCCTCAACGGCAGCCAGGACCTCTTCGATGGACGCGGTCTTCTTGACCATTGGTAATTGATGATACCCAAGCCAACCCGCTCTTAACCGCGCCTTAGACTTGTCATCACTGCCTGCAGCGGCGGGGTGCGAGGGGGTTGGATGGCCACTGAGTACGCTTCGGACAAGATCAGGAACGTGGTCCTGTTGGGCCACTCCCACGACGGCAAGACCATGCTCGCCGAGGCCATGCTGTTCGCCTCGGGCACGATCCCGCGCATGGGCGCGCCGGACCAGTCGACCGCGACGATGGACTTCGAGCCCGAGGAACACAAGCGCAAGATCTCGATCAACCTCGGTGTCGGCTTCGCCGAGCACAACGGCTACAAGATCAACATCCTCGATGCGCCTGGGTTCTTCGATTTCGCGGGACAGGTGCTCAGCGGGCTGCGCGTGGCCGAAGGCGCCGTTGTCGTGGTGGGTCCAGGCTCCCAGCTGGCCGTCGGCACAGAGGTCGCCTGGGAGCACTGCAACCGGAGCAACAAGCCGCGAATCGTCGTGATCAACAAGCTGGACAAGGAGAACTCCGATTTCTACGGCGCGGTCGCGGCGATGCGCGAGCACCTTTCGCCCCGCCCGTTTCCGCTTCATCTGCCCATCGGCTCGGAGCAGGACTTCCGCGGCATCGTCGACCTGCTTCACCTCAAAGCATTCGTGACGACACCCGACGGCAAGCGTAGCGAGGTTCCTGTTCCGGACGACATGCAAAAGCTGGTCGAGCAATACCGCGGCCAGCTGATCGAAGCTGCCGCCGAGAGCGATGACTCGCTGCTCGAGAAGTACCTTGACGCAGGCACCTTGAGCGAGGAGGAGATCCAGCGCGGCCTTCGCGAGGGCATCCTCGCCGGCAAGGTGGCGCCGGTGGTCTGCTGCTCGGCGACCAAGCTGCTGGGCGTGCGGACTTTGATGTCGACGATCGTCGAGCTGATGCCTCCACCGGACGTGGATGCAGGCAAGCCGGCGAAGGCGTTCGTGTTCAGCACCGGCGGCGACCAGTTCGGCCGGGTCAGCTACTTCAAGGTGGTGTCCGGCACGGTCAAGGCCGACGACCACCTGCCCAACCTCACCCGCGGCGGCGAGGAGCGGCTGGCTCAGATCTTCTTTCCGCGCGGCAAGGAGCACATCGCGACCACCGAAGTTCGGGCGGGTGACATCGGGGGGGCGACGAAGCTCGCCCACACCCTAACCGGCGACACGCTGGGCATCAAAGATGGCGGGCCGCTTCCCGCGCTCGACCTGCCGGGACCCGCCTACACGCTGGCGATCACGCCGAAGGCTCGAGGCGACGAGGAGAAGATCTCGAGCGGTCTTGCCCGGCTGAGCGAAGAGGACCCGACGCTGCACGTGGAACGGCTCGAGGAGACAAAACAGCTGGTCATCGCGGGCCTGGGCGACGTTCACCTGGACGTCACGCTAGAGAAGCTGAAGCGCAAGTACGGCGTCGAGGCGACCACGGAGGTCCCACGCGTCGCCTACCGCGAGACCGTTTCGGGCCACAGCCGGGTTGAGGGCCGGCACGTCAAGCAGTCCGGCGGTCACGGGCAGTATGGGATCTGTGTGATCGAGGTCGCCCCGACCAAACGAGGCGAGGGCTTCGTGTGGGAGGACAAGATCTTCGGTGGAGCCATCCCCCAAAACTTCCGGGCCTCGGTGCAGAAAGGGATCGTCGACAACATGGCCAAGGGAGTGGTCGCCGGATATCCAATGGTCGATGTCAGGGTGACGCTGGTGGACGGGAAGTTCCACCAGGTCGACTCCAACGACATGGCCTTCCAGATCGCCGGCTCGATGGCCATCCGCAAGGGCGCACTGGACGCAGGGCCTGTGCTGCTGGAGCCGGTCGTGGAGGCAGACATCCGCGTGCCCGAGAAGAACCTCGGCGCGATCATGTCCGACATCAACGGCCGCCGGGGCAAGATCCTCGGCACCGAGCCCGATGACGGCTACGAGAAGGTGCGCGCCACTGTGCCGGAGCACGAGATGCTTCGCTTCGCGCTGGACCTTCGTTCGATCACGCAGGGCCGCGGCACCTTCCAGCGGAAGTTCTCGCATTACGACGAGATGCCCCAGCATCTGGCGAAGGCGATCATCGAAGAGTTCCAGAAGCAGCACGAGGCGGCAGGCTGACGGCGGGCGGGCGGCGAGAGATCGGCGGCCGGGGCTGCATTCGGCCTAGATCCGGCGATCCGCCCGCCGGCAGCCTGCCCTAGCTAGTATCCGGGTCGTGAGTCCTCCCAGCGATCACGACGTCTGCGTGATCGGCGGTGGCGTGACCGGTGCAGGGGTCGCTCGCGACCTTTCCTTGCGAGGGCTGTCCGTGCTGCTGCTGGAGAAGGGCGACTGGGGTGCGGGGACGACGGGCGGATCGAGCTGGATGATCCACGGCGGCCCGCGCTATCTCGAGTTCGACTGGGATACGACCCGACTCTCCACGCAGGACGCCGGGTACATCGTGTCGATCGCGCGCAACCTCGTGTACCGGGTCGTCTTCATCATCCCGGTGCTTCCGCACGACAAGAACAACATCGAGCGGATGGAGACGGCGATGGAGGTCTACGACCGCTTCCAGCCGCTCAAGAAGGCCCATCCGCACCGGCGCCTGACCGCCGAAGAGGCGCGGCAAGCCGAGCCCGGGCTCACACCCGACGTGATCGGAGCCGTGACCATGGAGGAGTGGGGGGTCGACCCGCACCGCCTGGTTTACGCGAACGTCGAGGATGCGGTGGCGCACGGGGCGCGCGCCCTAAACCACACAGAGGTCGTCGACCTGGTTCGCGATGGGGGCAAAGTGATCGGGGTCCGTTACCGCGCCGCGGATGGCGCGATGTCGGAAGCGCGCGCTCGAGTGGTCGTAAACGCGACGGGGCCATGGTCGCCACGCACCAGCGGGCTGGCCGGGCTCAAAGTGGAGCTGCGGCCCGCGAAGGGCATCCACATCGTCTACCCACATCGCATCTCGAACTTCTCGATCAGCGCCGAGTCGGTCGACGGGCGCGACCTGTTGATGGTTTCGCACGCCGGCTTCACGCTGCTGGGAACGACCGATGACGACTACTACGGCGACCTCGACTCGGTGGACGTGCTGGAGGATGAGGTCGACTATCTCCTCCAGGCCTTCGAGCGAGTCTTTCCTTCGATCCGGGACTACCGGCCGGTGCGAGCAACGGCCGCCGTGCGTCCGACGCTGTTCAAGTGGCGGCGCTACGAGGACGAGCTCTCGCGGCGGTATCAGGTCATCGACCACGCCGCAGAAGGCGTCGAAGGTTTCGTGACGATCGCCGGCGGCAAGCTGTCGATGTATCGACTGATGGCCGAGCAGACCTCGGACGCGGTGTGCCGCAAGCTCGGACACCAGGCCCCGTGCACCACCGCCACGAGCCCTCTGCCGGGCAACGAATCGGAGATGGAGCCGGCGGCTGAGCTTGCGCGCCGGTGCGGCATACCGGCGCTGGCCGCGGTCAAGCTGCAGAGCCGGCATGGAACGCAAGCTGAAAAAGTCCTCGACGGCGGCCGCGCGGGCCGGCTCGTGTGTCGATGCGAGCCGATCACGGAGGCTGAGCTTGCTTACTCAACCCGCCACGAGCAGGTACGTTCGCTTGCCGACGCATTTCGACGAGTCGGCCTGGCCGCGGGCCCGTGCGCGGGCGCCGCTTGCGTGATGCGCGCAGCGGAGGTCATCGGGACCGAGCTGGGTTGGAGCGCGTCGCAAAGATTCGCCGCTGCGCGCGAGTTCGTCCGAGGCGCGTGGCTCGGGCGGGCGCCCGTGTTGGGTCATGCGGGATGGGCGCAGGAAGAGCTGGCGCAAGGCGCGATGCGAGGCCTCTTCAACTAACGAATGGGCCGCACCGACTCGCTTGCCAAGCTCGCGTTGGCCTACGGTGTGCACCTCGCGCGCCGGCGGCTCAGCCGGCCGCGCTCACAGCTCGACGACCTGTTCGACACGTACGCGACCGATGGCATTCGCGCGCTTCAGCCGGCGGAGCGCGAGCGGCACCCACATCTCGTGGGGTGCATCAACTGCGGTTTGTGCGCCCTTGCCGCCGGCCGGATCGGCCAGACTCGCCTTCCCGACCTGGCCTCTTCGTACATGCGCCTCTACGCGCGGTTGGGCGAGGCGTCCTCAGATATCGAAGGCGATGCGCCGGACCTCGAAGCGGCCGCGTCCGCTTGCCCGGTGGGCGTGCCGCTGGTCGAGGTGGCGGCAATCGTGCGTCGTATGACAACCGGCTGAGGCCGGGGAGCGACCCTCCAGGCGGACACGCCGATCCGGATCAACGGTTGACGCGAATGGTGTGGTGTGTCTTGCGGGCAGCGGGTGGCCGGATGGCGATGATCCAGGCGCCCTCCCAGCGGTTCGGGCGGCCGCAGCGCGCGGGCCGCTGTCGATCCCTCGGCCGCCGGAGGTGCCGACAGGAAGCCGAACGCCAGGGGTTGCTAGTTATCCACATTCTGTATACAGTCTGGGGATATCACACAACATCTAGCGCCAATGGTCAATAGTCTGCTTCGCAGAATCGGCCGGTGGACCGCGGTTGGATCGGTGCCGGCGCGCATTGCCGCGCAGTTCAAGACCTGGCCGGCGGATGACTTCGGAAGGTTCGCAGGCGCATCGACCGGCACGGGCATGCCGGGCGCGGCCTCCGCCTTGCCGCCGCTGCTGGAATCGGTGCAGCCGCCCCCGCCCACCTCGATCGCGCCAGCGACGTTCGAGATGCGGTTCATGAAGCTGCATGCGGAGAGGCGGTTCGACCAGATGTGGGATCTGCTTGCCGAGGACGCGCAGCGCGCATGGGGAGGGCGGGAGGTCTTCATGAGAGACATGCCGCGCCTTGACGACGACGTAGAGCTGCTCGACATGCAGGTGGTGAGCGTCAACGTGATCGAGGGTTGGACCGACGAAGCACACCAGCGCAGCTACAGCAACGTGGCGCGAATGGTGATGCGTTATCGGGTACGGCAGCAATGGCGCGAGTGGACATTCGATCGACAAGTTCATCTCGTGTCGGCCGCCGGTGGATGGCGAACATTGTGTTACCCAGCAAGAGTCGGAACTGCGGTGGGGCGCTGATATAGTGGGTTGCGAGCCATGCTTCAAGAGACGGTCGAAGAGCAGCAACGTGATCTGCGCTGGCATCGCAGGAGACAGCGCGCGATGACGCCGCGCCGGTTGCTTCAAGAGTCGGATGAGCTGCTGTTCTGGGTCGAGGAATGCCTCGTGCAGGAAATTCGAATCGTTCCCGGCTGGCTTGTCGCGAGGCTGATGGTCGTTTTGAGGCACGCACACCCGGAGCTGCCTGGGCGGCTCGGCCGCGAGCGGCGACCGGAGCAGATGATGGAGATCATCTATGACGCGCAGGCCGCGCTCATGGCGCAGGGGTGCAAGAACCGTGGACCTGCCGAGGTGATTCCGTTGTTTGCTCGCGCCCGCGAGCGAATGCTCAGAGAAGCCGCGACACTCTAAGCCGGCGGTGCGGGTCGACCTCCATCTGCACTCGCATTACTCTCACGACGGCCAGAGCTCGCTCGAAGAGCTGATTCAGCGCTGCAGCGAATGCGGCCTCGACCGCATTGCATTGACCGACCACAATACGGTGGAGGGGGCGCAGGAGCTCGCGAAGCTGGCGCCCGACCTGGCCATTGTCGGCGAGGAGGCGAGGACTAATGAGGGCGAGGTGATCGGGCTGTTTATCACGAGGCTGCTCCCGCCGTACCTGCCGCCGGAGGACGTGATGGACATGATTCACGGTATGGGTGGCCTCACATACGTGCCGCACCCGCTCGATCGCCGCCGCGCACACTTCAGCCCGCAGCGCATCTTAGAGTTGGCGGACCGGATCGACATCGTCGAGACGTACAACGCGTGGTGTGACCCGGCCGCCAACGAAGCGGCCGCTCGCCTTGCAACCGATCTCGGAAAGGTTTCCGCAACGGGCTCCGATGCACACGCCGCCCGCGAGCTGGGACGCAGCTGGATGGAGATGGACGGCTACACGACACCGCAGGACTTTCTGGAGAAGCTCCGCCACGCGCGGCATGTGATCACCGCGAGCAGCGGCACCGGTCGCCGTGCCTGACGGACGACCGCAGCTCCTGGTCGCGGGTTCGGTGGCGCTGGACACGCGCGATGGTCCTTTTGGCCGTGTCGTAGAGACGCTCGGCGGATCGGCCGTCTACTTTGCGCTCGCGGCCAGCCTGATCGTGCCGGTGAGGGTCGTCGCACCGGTCGGAGTTGATGCGGCCAAGCGCGTTGCGCAGGCGTTCAGCGGCCGTTCCATCGACGTCGACATGCTTCAGATCCTGGAAGCTCCCACCTACCGTTGGCGCGCCCACCAGGAGGACGGGCGCAACGTCGATCTCGGCAGCAGCGACGACATCTACGACAGCTGGACCCCCGCGCTGCCAGCGGACTTTACGGGGTGGGCTTTTGTCGGCTCCATGAGGCCGGACCGGCAGGCAGAGCTCATGGCCGTGCTGGGCGGCGCCCAGCTCCTCGGCGCCGACGCCATGCTCTCGTACGTGCACGCGCGGCCTCCCCAGGTCAGGGATGTCTTGCGCCGGGCAGGTTGGTTCTTCTGCAACCAGGAGGAATTCGTGGCTCTGGGGGGCAAAGACCCAGAGGAGTTCCGCCGTCAGTGGTGGCTTCAAGGCCTTGTCGTCAAAGCGGGCGTGGACGGTCTCGCCGCGTACACGGAGTACGGAGTGGTGCGAGTCCCCGCGTTCACCGACAGACCGGTCGTGGACACGACAGGTGCAGGTGATGCGTTGGCAGGTGGAATGCTCGCGCGCTGGTCGAGCACAGGTGGCCAGCCCGGTGGTCTGCAGGACGCGCTTGTGTGGGGCGTGGCGTGCGCCTCGATCACCATTGCATCGATTGGCGTGAAGGGCATTGCGAAAGCCACGCGTAAGGAATTGGACGAACGTGTTGCTGAGGTGGAGGAACGCCTGCGTCGCGAATCGTGATCGTCACCGGCGACCTAGTCGAGCAGGACGTTGACGCGATCGTCAACGCGGCCAACAACGACCTCGTGCTTGGCGCGGGCGTTGCGGGTGCGATCCGCAGGCGGGGCGGTGCATCGATACAGCAGGAGTGCGACGCGCATGGGCCGGTGAGGATTGGCGAGGCGGCCATCACCGGCGCCGGAGACCTGCCCGCGCATCATGTGATCCACGCCGCGAGCATGGGACTCGGAGGGCGCACGTCCGCGCATTCGCTGCGGTCTTCGATGGACCATGTGTTTCGTCTTGCGCACGAGCACGGCGTGCGGACCATCGCCATCCCAGCGGTCGGCACCGGCGTCGCGGGGTTTGCAATGGATGAGTGCGCGCGCGTGATGGCGGGAACCCTCCGCGATGCGTTGAACGGTGAATGGGCGCCAGGCGAGGTCCGATTCGTGCTGTTCAGTGACGCGGCAAGGCAGGCATTTGAGGGCCCTTTTTGGGCCACTTTTGATGTGACTTAAGACGCTCCCGACCCAATTCAGTTTGAATTGGGGTTGTATTGGGCAAACACCCACCTCTAGAATGGGCATGTCCGCCCCAGAAACAGAATCTCGTATAAGGACGGTGACTACTTGGAAGGCTACTGCTTGAAGGACAAGAAAAAGGTCGAAATGGTCGACCCTCAGCCGATCACGATGAAGAACGGAAAGCCCGCAACAGTTGGTACATGCCCTAACTGCGGCACGAAGATCTACAAGATCGGCAAGGCAACCGTATAACGAAGTTTCGATGAAAGGACCGCTCCACGCGAGCGGTCCTTTTTATTTTTCCGTCAGGTCGTGATCGGAGGTTCCAGCGCCGCGAGCAGTACGTCCGTGGCGGACACGGCCTCGTCGACACCGAGCATCTTGAAGATCTCGACGTTGGAAGGATTGTTGACCCTCGCGATGGTCTTCTTCACATTGAAGTGCTTCTTAGCCATCTGCAGCGCGATGAGGTTGTCCTCGTCGTCGGCAGTGACCGCGAGAATTGCATCCGCGCGTTCGATGCCCGTCTGCGAGAGAAACTTCACCTCGCATCCGTCACCGCGCATCACGATGCTGCCGAGCTGAGTCTCGAGCCAGTCCGCTCGGCTCGAGTTTTTCTCGATGAGGGTGACCTCGTGTCCACGCTCGAGCAGGTCGCGTGACATGTAATAGCCGACCGTGCCGCCGCCAACGACGATCACGTACATGGGTGTTAGTGAGTCTCCAGCAAGGTCTTCTCTATGTGCTTCGCGCCTTCGATGGTCGGACAGATGGTGTGCAGGCCGAGCTTCTCGTAGGCCTCGGCCCGCTCGGGGTCGTAGATGCGGGCCACGACGCGGGGGACCTTGAAAACGTGCTTGGCAACCTGCGCGGCCATGATGTTGCGGTTGTCACCCTCCGTCACCGCTACGAAGCCATCGGCGTCCTCGATCCCAGCCCTACGTAGGACGTCGGCGTCGGTGCCGTTGCCGACCACCTGGTCGCCCTTGAAATCCGTGGTCAGCACGCCGCGTGTGGCCGCCCGCGAAAACTGGTTCGGGTCCTTGTCGATGATGACCACCTGGTGGCCAAAGCGATCCATGTCGGCGGCGATCTGCGAGCCGACTCGCCCGCACCCCACGATCAGCAGCTTCAAGGCTGGTTGATTATAGGGAGGCCTGTAATGGTGCCTCCCGCCAGGCTTGTTAGGATTTGACCACTTGCGCTTCCCATTCACGTTCATGGGTCTCATGGCGCTCGGACTTGGCCTTTGGGTGCTGGTCTACCTGGCCGGGCACCGGGGACTCGACGGTGCCTCTCAGGTGATCGGCGTGGTCACGGTCGCGATCTCGTGGGGCTTTGGAGCATATGTCGTGGTCCGGCGGATCCGGCGAGGGCCGCAGCACTGATGGCCGATCACACGCATCCGACTGCCTCCAAGAAGGTGCTGGTCGCCGTGGGCGGGCAGGGCATCGACGCCGAGACGGTGCGACTGGCGTGCCGGATGACGGACCCCCAGGGCGGGAAGCTGTACGCGGTGCACATCATCGAGGTGAACCGCTCGCTGCCCCTAGGAGCCGTGCTGGACGATGTCGTGGAGCGGGGGGAGAAGATCCTGGACGAGGTGGAGCAGCTGGCGGCCCAGACGCAGCTGGCGGTCGAGACCGAGCTGGTCCAGGCGCGCGACACCGGTCCGGCGCTCGTCGATGAGGCGGTCGAATGGGGCGCGGACCTGATCGTGATGGGCCTGCCGTACAAGAGGCGGTTTGGCGAGTTCAACATGGGCAAGACAGTGCCTTATGTCCTGAAGAACGCCAACTGCCGCGTAATGCTGTTCCGGGAGCACCGCGAACACTCGGCCTGAGCAATCCGCTTTTAAGGTCAGAACGATGACTCGAGCGTCCGCATCCAAGCCTACCTATCTCAGCCGCTTCTGGGCCGAGCTCGGTCGGATGGGCGGTGAGCACGACGCGTTTATCAAGGTCATCATCGTCGAGCGAATCGTCAAGGCGATCGTGCTGATCGCACTCGCCATCGGGTTGCTCGTGGCCGGCGAGAGAGGCCTGCTCGCGACCTGGGCGACTTACGCCCAGGACCAGCTCAACCTCGACGCCGACGACGGCGTGATCGCCGAGCTCCTGCTGCGTGCGCTCTTGCTGATCGGCACGTTCAACCACGTCACCATCCTTGCGATCGGCGCGATCCTATATGCCCTCCTTGAGGGCACGGAGGGTGTGGGGCTCGCGATGCGCCGGCGCTGGGCCGAGTACCTGACCGTGATCGCGACCGGAATCCTGATCCCCTACGAGGCTTACGAGGTCATACACAACGTGACGCTGTTCAAAGTCGGAGCGCTGTTGTTGAACCTAGCTGTGGTGGGCTACCTGGCCTACCGCAAGCGCCTGTTTGCCGGCATCTGAAGCCGGCGTCAGCCAGCGACATGTGAAGCCGGCGCGGTGGCTCACGTACCTGGCGAGCGCCGCCAGCGTCTTGAGGCCGTAGACGGTCGAGGTCGAAAAGCTGATCGAGCTTGCGTCTTCGTGGTACTTCCCGATCGCGGGGACCTCGCCGATCCTGAACCTGAAGGCCGCGGCCTGGATGAGCACCTGCGTGTCGAACACGAAGTCGTTGCTGTTCTCGAGAAATGGAATCGCCTCGAGGAAGCGTCGCGAGTACGCGCGGTAACCGGTGTGGTACTCGGAGAGGTTCAGCCCAAGGACTCTGTTCTCGGCCGAGGTCAGGAAGCGGTTGCCGATGCGCTTCCACCACGGCATTCCCGCCTTGGCGGGATCAATGCCGAGCCACCTCGAGCCGAGCACGATATCGGCCTCGCCGTTCTCGATGACTCGACATAGATTGGGGATGATGGCCGGGTCGTACTGGCCATCCGGGTGCAGCATGACCACGACGTCGGCGCCCATCTTCAGCGCCTGGCTGTAGCAGGTCTTCTGATTCCCGCCATAGCCAAGGTTGCGCTGATGGCGGATCACATCGAGCCTGAGCGCGGTGGCGACGCTGACGGTGGCGTCGGCGCTGGCATCGTCGACGAGAAGGATCCGGTCTGCATGACCCTGCGGGATGTCGCCGACCACCTCGTTGAGAGTCTTCGCCGCCTTGTAGGCGGGCAGGACGATCACGCGCCGGGGGCGCGGCCCGCTCCACGTCAGCTCACCAAGCGGAATGGGATCGGGCTGGACCGACATCCGCTCGAAAGTCAGGTAGGCGGCTACCAGCAACGCTCCCAGGGCCGCCGACCACAGGTTTATGGCGAGCGTCATGTTGATCGCGATATACGCGATTGCCAGCACGACCGCGGCTGCACGCGGCGACCGGAGCTGCCCGGCCAGAGCGAGGTCGGCGAGGGCAAAGCCGGGGATGACCATGAGCGCGAGGTCGTGCACGTTCTGGTGTGGGCTCAAGACCAGCGACGCGGCCACCGCGACGGCGAAATCCAGCCGTGGCTTGTCGGGGCGCCAGCTCAGGGAGAGCGCCGCCAGGACCAGCAGCAGGACAAGGACGATGAGGGCGACGTACTTGCCGGCTCCTGGGACCGCCTCGAGGATGTTGCGAAGCGAGTAAGCGGCGGTGTCGGTGTAGACGAGCTGTCCGTTCGTGGGCAGCTTGCCGCCGATCGCCCACGCGCCGACCAGGCCCAAATAATTAACGAGGGCGCTCAGACCGAAACCCACCGCCGAGACCAGGCCGAGGGCTGCCACCACTCCGACAAAGCCGGCCAGCGCACGCCACGCCCGTCTCGCGACGAACAGCACGGGTATGAGGAGGAGAAGCTGAGGCTTGGCGAGGGCCAGGGCGCTGAAGACGCCGGCCCAGCCGTGGCGGCCCTTGGCCCACGCCGTGTAGGCCGCCGCCAGTGGCACGAGGACGACGAGGTCTGACTGACCCTGCAGCACTGTCACGAACAGCGGAAAGAAACCGGCGATCATCGCCGCGGCCACGAACGCGCCTCGGCCGTGGATGCTCAAGCTGTTCCGCACCAGCAGGACGATCAACGCCGCCGCCAGCAGCACGTTGAACGCGGTCATGGCGTAGTAGGCCTGGCGGTAGCTCAGCGCGGCCAGCGGCGCGATGAGCAACGTGTAGTAGGGAGGGTGGAAGTACGGGAGCACGACGAACCGGTCGGGGGACTGCGGGATGACCTGCAGCTCGAACTGCTTCTGCAGAGCGAGGTCGTAAACGGCGGATCCTCCCTTGAGGACGTACAGCCTGGCCGCCGAGTAAAACGACACGAAGTCAGGTCCTTGAAGGTTGCCTCTGACCAGGTTGACCCAGAAGTACGCCCAGACCACCAGCGAGCCGGCGCCCACCCCGGTCGCCGCCGCGTAGGCGAGCCTTCGCCGCCTCTCGGTGAGGCGCAGGGTCATCGCCCTGTTTCGAGTCGAAGCGCGAAACGCTCCGGAAGCTTCGACTTCCGAATCGCCCGCTGCGCGCCCTTGATGTCGTAGCGGACACGCCGGAACTCGAACGTCGCCAACTCCGTGTCCCAGACGCCGTAGCTCGCGGTTGGACTGCCGTCTCTCGGTTGCCCGACGCTGCCGGGGTTCACCAACGCCGGGCCCTTGAGGCGAAAGGTGTCGACACGGTACTCATGCGTGACCGCTCCGTCCGACATGCCGAAGATCCCTGGCACATGAGTGTGTCCGTGGAAGCACACGCCGCCGTTGATCAGCTCCAGGTTCGCGTGTGCGACCGCTGTATCCAGCACGTACTCGTAGATGTGATCGCGAGGACTTGCGTGGACCATCAGCACTTCGTGCTCGACGTGGCTGTCGGGCAATCCACCCAGCCAGCCGAGTCGCTCATCACCGATCACGTCGACGGTCCAGCGGACCACAGTTGCCGCGTCTTCATTAAACCACTCGAGTATCTCGGGGTCGGTGCACGCGCGATCGTGATTGCCCACGAGCGTCAACCAGCCGCGATGCACAACCTCATCGACGCACCGTTTCGGATCGCCGCCGTAGCCCACAACGTCGCCGAGGCACAGAGTCTCGTCCACCTGTGGACAGTCGCGGAGGACCGCGTCCAGCGCGTGCCAGTTGGCGTGGATGTCCGAGAAAATCGCGACCTTCAAGCGAGCTTCTCGTAAAGGCGTGGATAGATGTGGTCGAAGAGGATGCGAAGCGTGGCCGCGATCGGGACGGCGACGAACATGCCGAGGATCCCGGCCCAGCTGAAGCCGGCGATGAACGCCATGATCACGAGGATCGGGGACAGGCGGACGGCGTCACCCATCACCTTCGGATAGACGAAGTTGAGAATGACGTTGGAGATGAGGAAGTAGATGAGTGCGACCAGGAGGGCTTTGACAGGGCCCGCCGCCAAACCGACCAGAATGGCGGGGACCGCCCCGATGAACGGGCCGAGGTAGGGGATCAATGCGGTGATCCCGGCAATCAAGCCCAGGGCGACCGCGTCCGGCAGTCCTAGAAATGCGCACGCGATACCGGACAGCACGCCGATACTCGCGGCGATGATCAGCTGGCCGCGCACGTACGCGTACAGCATCTTCCGCACTTTGCGCCAGATCTGATCGAAATCAGTTCGGTAGTCATTGGGCACCAGCCGACGAAGCACTTTCCTGGCGGCGGCAGCGTCGAGCGCGAGGAGGAAGGCGACGATGAACATGAGCACGAGCTGCAAAAGCGTGGTGAGGGCGGTGAGGCCGATGGTGACCGCGTTTCCAAATTGACCGAGCAGGAAGTCCTTGAGGTGCGAGTTGATCGTGTCCGTCGCGGCCCTCACATCGATGGTGATGCCGAGGATCTGGATCGGAGACCCTTGCACGCTGTTGATGGTGTTCTGAGCCGACGCCGCGAGGCTCGGCACCTGGCGCTGCAGCTGGCTCACCTCTCGTGCTCCCATGGGGACGATCAGCAGCACCAGGCCGGCCATGAGGGCGATGATCACGACGAAGATGACCGCGATGGCCACCACGCGCGGAACGCCGATTGCAACTAGGCGAGTAACGGCGGGCTGGATGAGAAAGGCGATCGCCGCCCCCAGCACGAAGGCACCCAGGAAATCCCTCATCAGGTAGAGCACGTCGAACGCGACCAGCAGAGCGACGATGCCAAAGGCGATCTGGAGGTATCGGCGCCGCCTCTTGGGATCGAGCGCCAAAGCCGAAACCACCGCGGCGGCTAAGGGTGCCGGGGCCTCAGGTTCGATCTCGTGTGGGGGCCCATGCGGGCTCGAACGCACGTTACGCAATCACCGCAGTATGACGAGGTAGGCCGCCCCCGGACCCCGCTTTTAAGTCTTTACTTGCGACTGAGTTCCCGCCGTTCGGAGAGTGGCCTCCTCATAGGCAGCCCCGTGAAGGGGATTTGTAGTGCTGCGGCCCGCCGCGATCGCATACATGGCGAGAAGCACCAACCCCACGCCAAGAACCCCGTAAGCGGCCAGAGGACCGTACTGTCGCGTGATCAGCCCGCCCACCGCGGTACCGATGATGCTGGCGGTCTGAACCAAACCGAAGCGTGTCGCCATTACGCTACCGCGGTTTGATGGAGTGGCAGCCTCAATGATCGCGGTCTGATTCGCAACCGCGTAGATAGGATTGCCGATCGAGGCGATGAACAGGGCAGCGCCGACCGACATCCACATTAACTGGGGGCTCAGTCCCAACGACGAGATTATCGCGATGACCAGTGAAAACACACCTGTTAGAAAGAGGCCGGCACCGACAGTGCGCATCGTGCCGATTGAGCCAAATACCGAGACGGCGATCGACCCGACAAAGATCCCAACAGACAGTAATAGCTCCAGAGTTGAGTAGACCTGTCCTCCATTCGCGATGCCTCCGAAGTTGTATGCCAGCGCCAGCGTGGCTGGAAAGCTGATTGGAATGAAGAACGCGGCTAGCGTCCCCACGACGAGGTGCGGCCGAACGGCCATAATCGACCAGGACCGCCGTAGCGCGCCAGACACGGCGACAGCCGACGTCCCTCCGCCCAAGCTCTTAATGCTTAGAACAATCGCTGCCGCAAGAGCGAATGTCATTGCGTCCGCAAAGAAAAGCAAGTTGGTCGACTTCGGGGACAGCGCCAAGATGGCTCCCGCGATTCCAAAGCCAATGGCTCCTGCCAGCATCGTTGTAGCCGCCACCATTGCGTTTGCCTTTCCAACTTGTCCCGCGGGAACAAGGCCCGGTATGGCCGCCTGGCGCGCCGGCTGAACAACCGAATTGACGCAGGCGAGAACCAGCAAAACTGGATAGATCACCCAGAAGTGCTTTCGCAGGGCTGCTTGATCCATTCCGATCAGGAATGGGGTCGCCACCAACAATGCAGCCCGTACGAGTTCGAGTCCGACGACGAGCCCGCGTCGAGGAAGCCTATCGGTGACCCCCCCAAACACACTGCTCATGACGATGGTGCCGAGTGCCTGAACGATGAATCCAAGGGCTACAAATCGAGCATCGGTTGTGGCCAAGTAAATTGAGACCAGCGTCGCCACCTGAGTGAGCGGATCCCCAAGGGACGATATCCCAATGGCCGTGATCAAGCTGCTGAAAGCAGGGTTCGACCGGAGGACTCGAATTGTCGTTACCCGCCGCGGGACCTCGGGACGGTTCAGTACCTCCAAAGGCTTTAGCCCATGCAGCTCTCTGAGTGCGTCCACCACATTCGGGTCATACCAGCGGTCGGCGCGGCGACTGATGTCCTCCACTCCTTCTATCGGAGTCATCAGCGACGGTCTGTAAAGACGCGTGCCAGTGATGGTGTCGAAAGAATCGGCTACCGCCAGTATCCGGGCGCCGAACGGTATGACGTCTCCCTTGAGACCGGCGGGATAACCCGATCCATCCCAACGCTCGTGATGATGCCGCACTATTGGAGCGACCTCGGCGAGAGCTGATTGCTTCGCGATCATGTCCGCCCCGATGTCGGGGTGGCGCCGCATGATCTCCCATTCCTCCTCGTTTAGCGGTCCGGGTTTGTTGAGGATATCGTCGCGTACCCCAATCTTTCCAAGGTCATGTAACGCCCCGGCTGTGCGGATGAGTTCGCATTCCCTATCGCCAAGCTCTAGATGCTCGCCGAGCCTGGCTGCCATTTCAGAAACACGTCTCGAATGTGACTCCGTGTACCGGTCTCTGGCGTCTAGCGCTTGGGCGGCCAGATCGAGCGTCTGTTCCTTGAGTACGGTTTGCCGCTGGGCATCTGCGAGGTAGCCTCGGATGGCAAGCACAAATCCGAATAGTGCCGGTGCCATGACATAGCCCTCCGGCTTTTGCAGAAGTAGAGCGATGATTCCGCCCGAAAACGTCAACGCAAGAGTGGCAACGAGAGTAGAGAGGCCGACATTCTCGAATATGGTCGTCAACACAGATTTGCGGAAGGAATATGAGACTGCGAATGCCGTCAAGATGTAGTTGAGCCCGACCGAAGCCACCGCATAAAGCAATGTCTTGACTGGCAGGGCCCACCAACTCCCGTCGCCGATGGATGCCACAGCCAGTGACGGAATGACGTGGGCAATCGCAGGCATCGCCCGATTGAACAAGAACGCCCACCACGTAATCGTTCGACCCGGGACCCGGCCATCAAAGACCGCCAGCCACGCGACTATGCCTACGCCACCGCCCGGATAGTACAGACCTGTAGCTACCAGCAGAGGGTCATGTACCGATTGGCGGCCGCTCGGCCATGGGATCGGCCGCAATGCGGCAATCTGGGTGCCAATGGCCAAGTAAAGGAGAGTGCCCAGTGCCGATGAGGTCAAAGGCACCGGGTGTACTAACCAGCCAAGGACAACCATGCAGACGCCGACCGTTACGGTGCCCGCAACATAGAGTTGCCCCGCCCACGACAGCGAGCGAAATGGGACCAAGACGCAGGAATTCTAAACTGGGGTTTAGGCTCTAGCGTCCTCTAACGAAAGGAACCCGCACCACCGTGCGGACGCTCGGAAACCCTCGCCTAAAGGATCCAAAGACCGACTACGTGCTGCCTACCACCGCCACGAACCAGTCGCCTGAACATACGCACCATGTTGAATGCCTCCTAATCCCCTGAGATTTCCCGTCTTTCGCGCCGCACTTGCCATGTCACTTTCGTGGTGCAAGTGTCCCGGCATGGACAGGTGATGGATATCGTCAAATCCCATAGATGGACTCATTGATAACCATGAGCTAGGCGCCGCCGTCCGGCGAGATGCTACAAGTCGGCCAGGGTCAGGAGTCCAACCTTCAAAGCAGTACTTACCGCCTCCCCGCGGTTGGTCGCGCTCAGCTTCCGGAAGATGTTGTGCAGGTGCGTCTCGATCGAGGGAGCTGCAAGACCCAGGTCAGCGGCCATTCGCTTTGTCGTATGTCCCTTTGCGATGCCTCGGAGAATTTGCATCTCCCTGGATGTGAGCGGAGCCAGGTTGCTCTTTGACACGGGAGTCGACTCGGCCACCCGACGCAGAACGTCGGGGATCATCTTGCGCGGGACAGGGCTCTCGCTGCGCAGCGCCGAGAGCAGGGCGCGCTGGAGCTCCCCCGGTCCGGCGTCCTTCAGCACATAACCCGAGCACCCGACTGCCATCATCCGCAAAAGATCGTCGCTCGATTCCGATACAGTCCAGGCGACGACCTTGATTTCGGGATGTCGAGTGAGCACTGCTTTCGCCGTAGCCGGACCATCCAGTTCGGGCATATGTACGTCCATGAGGATCAGCTCCGGTTTGAGTGCGTCAATTACGCCGAGCGCTTCAGCGCCGGAGGAGGCTTCTCCCACAAGTCTGAGATTCGAGGCGGAGCTGAGCATGGCTCGCGCCGCAGCGCGCGGGAGCACGCTGTCGTCTACCACTAGCACCCGGAAGATCTTTCGGTCTGACGCGGCCTTCGCGATGCGGGCAGCTTAGCAAGAAGGTGATGCGGCGATTCATGCCGTCGTACGTCTACCTGGCGATCGTGGCGACAGCCGGCACGATTCTCAACACGTTGATGCGCTATCAGGACATCGCCCACCACGACAACGCCCTGGTACTTCTTTATTTCTGCGTCGCCGCGGCCGCCCTGAATATTCCTCACGTCCGTATCGAGCATGGCCGGCTCAGCCTCACTGGTATTGCAGGTGTCGCGGCTGCCCTACTCCTAAACCCGTTGGACGCTACGACCGTAGGTTTGGCATCCTCCGTGTCGTTGGTCGGTCGTGGCGTGTATCCAATCGTGAGCAACGCAGTGTTTTCAGCAACGATTAACTTCTTGGGATCGATAGTTGCCTCCGACTTTCGTGCCAGCGGCCAACTTGCTCTTGCTCCGCGAATCCTGGTCGTCCTTGTCTGCATCGGGGCCAACTTGGTTCTGCTCCTATTGGCGTTCCGAATTCGTCAGGGCGACTCAGTCCGGCGGGTGACGCGCAAGACCTTCACTCGCTCGTTCTTTGTTGCGTTCGCGTACTTTGGATTGGCATCACTGCTTGTCAGCTACGTTTTGGATGGGTCGCTTCTTGGCTATTTCCTCGCAACTATCGTTTTCGTCCTTGCGCTCGCGTTGACTGACACTATCGCCGGTCGACGCGTGCGGAGAGTCCTCGAGTCCGAGCTCTCGGACGCCGACCGCCACCTGTTCCACAGCCGTGCGGTGGAGGGTGTGGTCCACAACTTGCGCAATCACATGGCGAATGCGGTTGGCTATTTGAAGGAGGTCGATCCGCGCCGGCTCGACCCTGTCGACCGCGAGAGCATAGAGACGGCAACCGCAGCGGCCACTGACGCGGTGACCGTGTTGCAAAGCCTTTCGCAGGGTGCTACACCTCGCGTGGCGTATGCCGCGGAACCCGTCGACCTCAACGAGCTCATCACCCGAGCTCTCGGCATGGCCCGGCCAAGGGCCCGCACCAAAGAGGTGCAGCTTGCGCTGCGCGAGTCGCCCGATGAGGTGAGCGTTCACGCCGACCCTCTGCTCCTACGAGAGGTGATCACGAACCTTGTCAACAACGCCATCGATGCAGCCCCGGCGAACGGCCATGTCGTGCTGAGGGCCGGCCGGAGGGGGAATGGCTGGCCTTACTTCAGTGTCACCGACGATGGGCCCGGCATACCTGACGACCAGAGGCACCATCTGTTCGAGCCCCACTTCACGACCAAGGAAGGCGGCACGGGGCTTGGCCTGTTCATGTCCTTCGGGATCGTCCGCGAACATCAAGGCCAGCTTTTGTTCGAAGGGAACCGCCGCGGCGCGGTCTTCACGGTCATTCTCCCGCCGTTCGGCGGCTGACCAAGTCCGACGTCCGACTCCGCGCGCGAGCACGAGAGCCGCTAGGCCAGATGCCTCTGAAGCTTTCCCAGGAGCTCCGTCAATCGGGCGCGTTCAGGTTCGCTCAATGAGCCCATCCAATCCGCCTCGCCCCGATGCACAGTGCGGCGAACCATGTCGGCCATCCGAGAGCCAGCCTTCGTTAGGTACACCAGCACCATCCGTCGGTCCGTGGGATGCGGCTCCCGACGTACCAGACCACGCTTGACCAGCGTGTCGAGCACACCGGTCACCGTGGCCCGACTCACGATCAACCGCTCACTGATGTAGTTCGGCGGACAGGGCCGGCCGGCATCTTTGAGGATGCCCAAGACCAGCCCACCGGCGGGACTCACATCTAGCGGCTGCAGCGCCAACGCGACCCTCCCGAGCACGAGGTCGCCTGTGCGGGCGAGGTTCATTGCGCACTCGGTCGCCGAAGCGCTGGCGTCGGGGTATGTCGCGGCGAAGTCGCGGCTGACGTGGATGGGCATCTCCATCAGTTTGGGGCCTAATTATAAGGGCCTTGGCAATTCGCTAGGCACCAGATAGTCTGGCCCCTAACCACTTCTGGATTTGGAGGCAATTAGATGAAAGTAACAACGAGCCCACCCAAAGTTCTAGCCTCAGGAGAGGGCCTGCGTCTCCAATCCGGCCCCGGCCGCGATCTGATCTTTAAGGTCACGGGCGACGACACCGGCGGAGCATTCGACTACTTCATCGTCGAGGTCGCGCCGCATGGCGGTCCGCCTCTACACGTTCACCACAATCAGGAAGAGACGATCCACGTTCTGAAAGGACGGTACAAAATTAGGATCGGAGACGAGATCTTCCACTGCCTGGAAGGCGGCTTTGCGTACCTCCCGTCAAGAGTTCCACACGCCTTCTTGAACCTGACGGATGAGCCAGGCGAGGTTGTTGTGGTCTACACACCCGGAGGCGGCCACAAGTTCTATGAGGAGTTGGGTCCAATTTCACGGGGTGCACATCCAGATCGCGGGGTCATCGCGGCGCTTTTCGAAAAATATGACATGGCCCTGCTGGGACCCCCGCTCAGCCCTGATTGAACCTGTCTGGCGCTGTCCCTGGGTAGATCAGGCACGGTGGCGTGTGTTGGGGCCCATACGATCGGAGGGCCCTGCGTCGATCGAACCGTGCCGTGTATCGACGCTGACTTTCCTCGCTTAATCGCTCACGCTTTCCGCGATTCGCCGCCTGATCGCTGCCACCAGGTCTTCCAGCTCAATCGGCTTGACCAGGTAGTCGCTGGCATTCAGGGTCGCTGCCAGGGCCCGCGAACCCGAGTCGGTGGCGCCGGTGGCCACGATCGGCCGGACCGAACGCAGGGCCAACCGGGCGCGTTCGTCAAGGCCCGCGTAGAGGCTCAGATCGAAGACCACCACCTCGCCCGGTCGCGGCTCCTGGAATGCGGCTGCCGGCTCCGCCTCGAAGCCTAAGCGCCGCAACCCTCGTGCGGTGAGCTCCGCGAGCCGCAGGTCGTCATCGACCACGAGCACAGTTACGAGCCCGAGGGCCTCTCGCTCCACCGTCCGCAGCAGGACCAGGGCGTCATCGAGGTCGCCCAGGAGCCGCTGGACCGGCAGG
>Ga0208356_1000089_pt1 | contig 30623 bp, 28 predicted proteins | sample NGESurshal072012_4_FD_184467 | JGI IMG/M metagenome (GOLD analysis project Ga0208356, IMG submission 184467) | Arctic peat soil microbial communities from Barrow, Alaska - NGEE Surface sample 53-1 shallow-072012 (SPAdes) | ecosystem: Environmental > Terrestrial > Soil > Wetlands > Peat ... | reverse complement strand
CCTGATTGAGCCGGGCGGGAAGCTGCGCGCGTTACTTACCATTTCTCAAAGTGACCGCGATGTGGCGTCACGGTCAAATCGGGTCGCACGACGCGGTTGAGAATAGCCGGTCGTCCGTGAAGAATGCGGATCGGCCTGAGAAATAAGCGGAAGTGACCTTGATATAGTATTGGGTATTGCAGGAAAGCGGGGTGTTGGGCCTCGCTTTCTTGCGTTTTGGCATTCTGTTTTTGAGCGATTCGCGATTCCCTGACAGCGGGTCTCGGCAGGGGAAGACGATGAGCAAACCGCGGGATGATCGCCAGAAAGACCTGCTGCTTCCGGCGCTCGATCCGAAGGCAGAGGTCAGGGGTTCGAATCCCTTCGGGTGCGCCAGCGATTTCAATTGACCTCGCGGTCTTACTCGGTACTCTCGAAATGCTGGAGAATGCATCACCCAATTCCAACACAAATCGCGACAGCGCCCCCACCCTGTCCGAAGACTACTGACATGCTCGGTAAGCTGACGATTGACGCCCTGCCGTTTTACAGTGGCATCGCCATGGGCGGCGCACTGATCACTGTGTTCGGCGCACTTGGCGTGGTTGTGCTCATCACCTGGCTCGGCCAATGGCGCTATCTGTGGAGCGAATGGCTGACGAGCCTCGACCATAAGAAGATCGGCATCATGTACGTGACGCTGGCGCTGATCATGTTGGTGCGCGGCTTCATCGATGCCATGATGATGCGGACCCAGCAGGCGGTCGCACTCGACTCGCATGGCTATCTGCCGCCGGGCCATTTCGATCAGATTTTCACCTCCCACGCCACCATCATGGTCTTCTTCGTGGCGATGCCGTTCCTGGTCGGCCTGTTCAACGTCGTCGTTCCGCAGCAGATCGGTGCGCGCCAAATGGCGTTCCCGTTCATGAACTCGGTGAGCCTGTGGCTGACCGCGTCCGGCGCCGCTTTGGTTATGATCTCGCTCGTCATCGGCGAGTTTTCCGCCGCTGGCTGGAGCGCTTACCCGCCCTACTCGGAAGCGCAGTTCAGTCCGGGCGTCGGCGTCGATTACTGGATCTGGGCGATCCTGGTCAGCGGCGTCGGCTCGATGCTGACCGGGATCAATTTCCTCGTCACTATCGTCAAGCGGCGCGCGCCCGGCATGCGGCTGATGATGATGCCGCTGTTCACCTGGACGGCGCTGTGCACCAACATCCTGATCGTGTTCGCCTTCCCGGCTTTGACCGTTGCCGCGGCGCTGCTTGGTCTCGACCGCTATCTCGGCATGCACTTTTTCACCAATGGCGACGGCGGCAACATGATGAACTATGTTAGCCTGTTCTGGATCTGGGGCCATCCCGACGTCTACATCCTGATTTTGCCGGCCTTTGGCGTCTATTCCGAAGTCGTGGCGACGTTCTCGGGCAGGCGATTGTTCGGCTACGAGTCGCTGGTCTACGCGACTGCGGTCATCACCGTGCTCTCGTTGATCGTCTGGCTGCACCATTTCTTCACCATGGGCGCCAGCGCCGACGTGAACGCCTTCTTTGGCAGGGTGGCCCCGCTCATCGCCGTGCCGACAGGCGTGACGATTTTCGGCTGGTTATTCACGATGTATCGCGGCCAGGTGCAATTCTCTGTGCCGATGCTGTTTACGCTCGGCTTTATCGTAACGTTTGTCATTGGCGGCATGACCGGCTTCTTGCTCGCGCTGGCGCCGGTCGACATGCACAATACAACCTTCCTGGTGGCGCATTTCCACAACTTGCTGATCCCCGGCGCGCTGTTCGGCTATTTCGCCGGCTACCAGTATTGGTTCCCCAAGGCGTTCGGCTTTCGGCTCGAGGAAAAATGGGGCCGGCGGGCCTTCTGGGCCTGGATCATCGGCTTCTGTCTGGCCTTCATGCCGCTGTATATTCTCGGCTTCATGGGCATGCCGCAGCGCCTCGATCGCTACTATGTCGCCGGCTGGCAGCCGTATCTCATCGTCGCCGAATTCGGCGCCCTCTTCATCCTGTGCGGCATCGCCTTCCTCGCCATCCAGCTCGCCGCAAGCATCCGCGACCGCGCCGCGCTGGCAGTCCCGACCGGCGATCCGTGGAACGGCAGAACGCTGGAATGGGCGACCGCCTCGCCGCCGGCGGCCTACAATTTCGCTGTCGTGCCACACGTGCACGGCATCGATCCATGGTGGGCCATGAAGCAGGCGGGGACGGCGGGCCACAGACCCGCCCGCTTCCACGACATCATCATGCCCGACGACAGCAGCGCCGGGGTCGTGCTTGGAGCGATGTCGTTCGTGTTCGGCTTTGCGATGATCTGGCAAATCTGGTGGCTGGCCGCCGTCGGCGGGCTCGGCATGTTTGCTGTGGTGCTGTCGCAGACTTTCCGTGATCATGCCGAGCACCGCATCCCGGCGAGCGAAGTCGAAGCGATCGAGAACCGCCGCACCATGGCCCCCGCATTCGCACCCGGGGCGCCGACGTGACTATCACCGCCGGTCACGGCGATGAAACCGAAGCCGAACTAGCCGAACGCGCCATCGACGAGAAGGCATACGGCTTCTGGATCTGCCTGATGAGCGACACGATCGTCTTCGCGTTGCTGTTCGCGACCTTTGTGGTGATGTCGCATAACACCGCTGACGGACCTGGCGGGCACGCGTTGTTCCGGCTCCCGCACACCTTTGCGGAAACCATGCTGCTGCTGGCAAGCAGCACCACCTTCGGTTTCGCCAGCGTCGCGATCGCAGCCGGGCAACGCTGGCGCACACTGACCTGGCTGGGCGTGACGTTCCTGCTCGGACTGGGCTTCGTCGCCATGGAGATTTCGGAATTCTACGGCATGGCCGTCGCCGGCGCCGGCCCATGGCGCAGCGGTTTTCTCTCGGCCTTCTTCACGCTGGTCGGCACCCACGGCACTCACGTCAGCGTCGGCCTGGTCTGGATCGTCCTCTTGGGATGCGAGGTCGCGTTGCGCGGGCTGAACCCATTCGTCGCCTCCCGCCTCTATCGGCTGGGCCTGTTCTGGCATTTCCTCGTTATCGTCTGGATCGGCATCTTCTCCGTCGTTTACCTGCCGGGGATTCTCTAGCATGGCGGCCCCGCCGCAATTGTCTAAAATGCCGACCCCGCCGCACGGCGGGGAAGTCACGATTAAGCCCTACCTGGTCGGCGTCGTTCTAGCGTTGGTGCTGACCGCGATTCCGTTCGGTCTCGTCGCCGCTCGCACGCTGCAGCCGATACAGACCTTTGTCGTCATCGGCGTTGCCGCGATCGCTCAGGTCGTCGTCCACTTGCGGTACTTTCTGCGCCTCGACTTGAAACCGTCGTCGCAGAATAAGCTGATCGCGCTGTGCTTCGCCGCCGTCGTGCTCCTCATTCTGGTCGGCGGCACGCTATGGATCATGTTCGACCTCAATTACCGCATAGTGCAGGCGGCGGGGAGGTGACGCGACCGTGGACGCGTCGGCGTGACTTGCCGCGACACGATACGGCAATACCGTGCGCGTACCGGTCTGAGCAAATTTTTTATCTTCGCTGCGAATTGTTGGCCGCGCGGGCAAGGACATCCAACAGGCCTTCTGTGGCGTCCGCGTCCGCTTCCTTCAGCCTATCGGCCATTCCAAGGGCCCGCCGCCAGCGGTTGACGCGCTCGCCGAGCGCCGTCATGCGGTTGAGGACGACATCGGCGAGATCGCGGTTCTGCTTAAGATAGGCGCGGCCGTCGTCGGTGATCGTGTAAAGCCTCGGGGGATCGGCAGACGCGGTCAGATAGCCCGCTTCCGCAAGATTGGCCAGCATCGGATGGACGGTGTTGGGACTTGGCAAGTACCAGTCGGCCGTCATCTTCTCGATCAGCTGGATGATCTCGTAGCCGTGACGGGGCGCCTCGGCGATGAGCGCGAGCGCAACCAGACGCAGATCGCCTTCGGCCACACCCGATGATGATGGAGCCGTCATTTTTGTTCTCCGTGAAGATATATCCTCATAAAAGAAACCCATATTACAAAGTAACGCAAGAAATATTTCCGGGCGGTCAGGCCGCGTTGCACGGGTGCAAGGTACACTCCATCATTTGCTTCGACTCTGCGCGCGACCGGACCGGATCAGCGATGTTTGCGATCTTCTTTCGCGAGCCGAAGCAGGCGGGTACGGCGTCGACCGCGAGCTGCACGGCACTTATTGCGTCGTGGCGCACATCCACTATGTGCTCTCGCTCGGAGCCATCTTCGCCATCTTCGGCGGTTGGTACTACCGGTTTCCGAAGATCAGGGGTGACGGAGCAACGCAACAGTCACCACATATTGAGCACCGTGCGCGCCTCGTCCGACATGCGGCTGGGGTCCCACGGCGGTTCCCAGACGATGGTGACCGTGGCCTCGCGCACGCCGGACACGCCCACGACCGCGTTCTTCACCTGGCCCGGCAACTCGGCCGCCGACGGACAGCTCGGCGACGTCAGCGTCATGTCGATGTTGACCATGCGGTCGTCATCGATGATGACTTTGTAGATCAGACCAAGCTCGTAGAGATCGGCGGGAATTTCCGGATCGTAGACCGTCTTGAGCGCCTCGACGATTTCGTCGCCCATGCGCGCCATTTCGTCCGCCGGAATCGTCGGTGGCCGTTCCGCCACGTCGGCGGCGGCGCCACCAGCGCCGCCGGCTCCGGCCAGGGGAGCGCTTTCCGTTCCAGCTGTTTTCGCTTCGTCCATCATGTGAAAAACTCCTGCTCTTTGACGAGCGGCCTGCGCCGGAATATCCACCTCAGCGCGCGCGGTGTACATGGGTTCTGGCTCGAGTTTGTCCTCTGCCGGTCACCCCATGTTGGCCATTTGGGCCATTCGAACGGTCGTGGAAACGTTCGCCAATGCAGCCATTTAGGCGGCGTCGTTTACATACATAGCGCACTTGCAAGCCTTCTCCAAGCGGCAAGAATGCGTTCGATATCGGCCTCTCCGGTGTTCCAACCCGGGCTCACGCGCACACGGCGACAAAACACCGTAGCTGGCGGGCGCTGTCGGGATTGCACCACCGCCACAAGCGAAGCTGATTTTGGGGAGGGACAGCCTGGGTGGCCCCCGTCGGAAACCTTTGTTACTAGCGATGCGCCGCGGGCTGATCGAACAGCAGCAACGACGACAGCTCCCTCCGCGGTTTGATCAGATCGGCGAGCGTGTACGCATCCAACTCCGCAAGGAACGCGTCGGCCGCATCGCGTAACACGCCGCGCAGCACGCAGACACGCTGAATCGGGCAATAGCCGCGCTGCTCCATGCAGCCGATCACATCGAGCTCCTCGGTGTCGCGCACCACCTGGCCGACATTGATATCGCGCGGCCGCCGACGCAGCCGGATACCGCCGTTGCGCCCGCGCACGGTATCGAGATAGCCCTTCCGGCTGAGATCGTTCACGACCTTCATCAAATGCTGCTTTGAGATGTCGAAGCTTTGCGCAATATCGTTGATCGTTATCAGCTTGCCGTCCGCTAGCCCGACTCGAATCAGGGCGCGCAGAGCGTAATCGGTATGTAGCGTCAGCCGCATTTTTTTCACCGTGAGGTCCGGTCCGGGACCTTAAAAAGCTAGGGTTCGACTAGACTAGAGTCGACTAGAAAAGGGTGGCGGCCACAAGCCGCCGCCCGAGGAGCCTCGCGCCGGCAGGGCTGCCGAGCAGCCGACGGGGAGGCCTCCGTCGCCTGCGCGGCAAAGCCGCAACTTGCCTACGTCAGGAAATACACCATCGGGATGAAGATGATGGCCACCACAGCGATGCCGACCTTCGCCAGCGTGACGCGCGGCAGATTTGAAGTTCCTACAGTCAGCGGAACGCTTGTATAGGAGTTTCAAATCCAAGAAACTGCACCGGAATTAGACATTTACCTAGGGTTCCCTAGATGATTCTCCGACTAGCACTGTTCTGGCCTTTCTGCAAGACAGCTGTGACCTGAGGTTGTGCACGGCTGCCAGCGCGTCTGGCTGCCCGGCACGGTGGTCGAGGGTCTGCACCTGCCGGGGATCCTCAAAGCCGGCTCGTCGCTCACGCCACCAGGCATCTCATCGCAAATGGAGTTGACGCGAACGCCGATGCCGTGGTAGATTTCATGAATGCGAAAAGCATGATTGGATCCATGCACGCAACCGCTATCGTGAGTCAGAGTTTGGTGGAACGAAGGCGTGTCGCGGGTATTGATACTGATGTGGGGAATGCCTGGTCCGAACTAGAGGAGCCCTTCATGTGCGACTATAGTCTGCATCACGTCTCCTCGCGGCCTGCCAGGGTCGCGGACAAGCTGGTTACCACGGAACTTGCGAAATCAAGTGCTCGTGGCTTTGCCGCCGTCGGCGAGCTTGGTGCCAAGCTCGTAATTCATGACAGTCCACCGGGGATGGCGGTCTGCCTGCTGCCCGGAACGGAATTGGCCTTCGACGACGATGTCCGGTACGATCGCGCCTTCAGCTTTTTGGGCAAGGCCCGTGTGAATCACAAGGTCGCAAGCTTCCGGCAGATCGATTTGGACGATCCGTACGTCCAGCACGATGCGTTGGAATTCCCAAATGGGCAAATTCTGAAGATCAAGCAACTGGTCGCTGGCCAAACCGCTACCGTGCTGCAATTGCCGGTTGCGACACAGCACCCCGAGCATGAACATGGATTCGTTGCCCGCTCGTCCGTCTCGCGCCTCGTCTTGAACCGGGTTTCGGCCAAGCCGGGAATGGCATCGATCCTGATGCCGAACCAGGGTGCGGTGATGTTGTGGCAGGCCTTGCGCAACACGGCCATCGGACTCTCGACCGGCTTGGTGCAGTCATTCCGCCGTTTGACGACGCCCAGGCAGCATCCGATTCTGAGGACCGCGTTGCCTGCAGGTGTCGATGCCGAGATGATCGAGGCGAGCATCAGGAAGGGCGCGCTCACGGTGCCGAAGCAGCCTGCGACTCAGAAGCCGGGGAAGAAGATCAAGGCTGCTGCTTAGCCGGCCGCTGAGAAGCCGGATTGAGCGCTATCGGGAGGGCGTTGGCGGCTTCGCCGGCAGCGCCTTTAAGGTGCCGGCGACCGAAGGGGCTCTACCGGTCAGAACCGGTCCCTGAAATCTGCACAGTACGATAGGTGGAGTTTCTGCCTGACGACGGGACGCTTTAGCCTGCGAATCAGGAGAATACGATTTAGAGACGACCGCGCCGGAACCACACGCCGGCTTTCAAGGCTAAGGCGGTACTCGCCGCCATCAAGGGCGATCGGTTCCACGGCAGTGCGTGCTTCGCCTAATTCAACAAAATCTGGGACATCGCCTTAGAATGCACGCCCTACTGAGAGCCATCGGAGTTCTCGCTTTGATCGCGGGACTGGGCTTTATGGGACAGGGCTTCCGCTTTTTCGCCTATCCCGCCGACAGTTTCATGGTCAGCCATACCCATTGGGTCTATTACGGCGCCGGCGGAGCCGTAATCGGGCTTTTGCTTATAATCTTCTCACGACCCTCCGACGAACCGTAGGGTCGAGACGTGGCGCGGTACTGCGCTCTCCGGTTTGCCTCGCGTCAAGGTGAATGGCCTATCCTGCCGGGGCTTGTCCTTCCAAGGCTTGGCGCCGCCATGCACGTCCATCCGCCGCATCATATCAAGCGATGCAGCTCTCGAATCCTTCGGCGATCTTCTTTTCCGGCAGATTGCGGCCGATGAAGACGATGCGGCTTTGGCGCTTTTCGTCCTTGTTCCACGGCCGCTGATGGTCGCCGTCGAGAATCATGTGCACGCCCTGGAACACGAAGCGCTCATCGTCGCCCTTGAAGGAAAGGATGCCCTTGCTGCGCAAAATGCTCGGGCCTTCCTTCTGCACCAGGTCCTCGACCCAGGGGAAAAATTTGTCCGCGTCGAGCGGCTTGTCGCTTTTGAGCGCAACCGATTGCATCTCCTCGTCGTGGTAGTGCTTGAGCCCGCCATGGTTGTGGTCGTGGCCATCGCCGTGATCGTGGCCATTCTCGTGGTCGTGGCCATCGGCTTCGAGGAAGGCCGGTTCGATATCGAGGATGCGATCGAGATCGAAGGCGTTGCGTTCCAGAACCTCATGGAGCGGGATTTTTGCCCGCTCGGTCCTGTGCAGCCTGGCGTAAGGATTGATGGCGCGGATGCGCGCTTCGACCTCGCTTAGTTCGGCGGGCGAGACGAGATCGGTCTTGTTGATCAGGATCACGTCGGCGAAGGCGATCTGGTTCTTGGCTTCCGGAGCGTCCTTGAGCCTGTCGTTGAGCCACTTGGCGTCGGCGACGGTGACGACCGCGTCGAGCCTGGTCTGCCGCCCGACATTCTCGTCCATGAAGAAGGTCTGCGCCACCGGCGCCGGATCGGCGAGCCCCGTGGTCTCGACGATGATGCCGTCGAACTTGCCCTTCCTTCGCATCAGGTCGCCGAGGATGCGCATAAGGTCGCCGCGCACGGTGCAGCAGATGCAGCCGTTGTTCATCTCGAACACTTCCTCGTCGGCGCCGACGATAATGTCGTTGTCGATGCCGATCTCGCCGAATTCGTTGACGATGACGGCGTATTTCTTGCCGTGCGGCTCCGAGAGGATGCGGTTGAGCAACGTGGTCTTGCCGGCGCCCAGATAGCCGGTCAGCACCGTGACCGGGATTTTGTCAGTCGTTTTGTCAGTCATTTTGTCAGTCATTTCGTTCCTCCGCTGCCCCACCTATATAGGTATCCAGGCCGCCATTGCATTGCCGCGAGGGCCCTTCCCTCGGCGTTGGCCTGCGGGCTGTCGGCTTGATCGAGGCTGACGTGACGCCAGCACGCGTCATTGACGCTGGTGGGGATCCTCGCGCTTCGCTGATGCTTCGCTCTCGCGCGACACGCTTGGCTCAGAGGACCGTTCACGGTCGGGAGGGCGGTGGCAAGTAGAAAGATGCCGGATCGCGCCTGGCTGGCACCCGCGCAGGATGTCGAGCCACGCTAGCTCGAAACAAAGCATGAACATACGAGTCTGGTGCGCCGGCCCCACCCGCTCCGCCAGTTAACAGACCAATCGGCGGGCGGGCTCACGGCAAGGGCGCGAAGATTGCAGTCTTTTCCGCGAGCTTGAGGACAGAGTTATCGATCTGCCTCACCGCATTTATTGCGTGTCTTCAACTTCGCGCGTGAGCATTCCGGCGGTCAACAGCCCAGCAACGAAAATGTCGGGGCTGACCGTCGAAACGTGAACGCCTTCCTGGTACATGCGATCCGCAACCGCCTCCATGAATGCCCGATCGCTGAGGTTTTGTTCACTCCAACTCGCCTCACGCAGGCGGCGGACTGTATCGAACGATGTTTCGGCCTCGATCAGCAGCCCTTCGTGTGTACGGTATCGCATGCTTGTGCTCTCCTTAGGCAGCTGCTTCTGCGTTTCCAGCTTCAGCCTCATTGGAGGCTAACCCGGCTTATTCATGACGGCGATTTGATCAGGTTGGCGAGCGTGGCGCAATTGGTTGAAACAGCGCAGGATTCGGTTGTCGAAGCCAATCCAGGCTCATTCACCCCAACGCCCGCCATCAACGACGATACGACCCTGCCCTTCTCGTTTCCAGCCGTTCGCATGAAGAAACCCTGAACCTGTCGATCGAAAATAGTGATTTCACTGTCAGACCAGATTGGACCCAATCTGATCGGCAGGGTGGACGCCCCCTACGCTTACGAGATCACTAAGTGGACGCCCTACGAGGTGATCGCAGGGGCCGACGGGACGCTCGGCTGCGTCAAAACGACAATAACGATCGAGCGCAAGACGAAGGACGTGCTCTGGGTCGATGAGCCGGTCAACCAGACCCAGCAACAGTGCAAGGACGCTGACACAAAAATTAGAAAGTACTCGGTCGAGGGCTCTCTCGGCTGGAAGAAAATGTTTTGAAGGCAGCCATAGCTCACGTGCTGTAATTAGTTTTTTATACCTTCCGCACGAAGTAAGTCATTGAAGCTGATGTGGGTAACTCCTTCCTTGTCGCAGATGTCAGGGATCTTTTGCCGCTTACCACTATCCTGATCCACGTTCATTTTCTTCTCGCTGCTGATCACGGGAAGCCCGAGCGTCTTGGCCAGCGCGATTATCGTTAGGTCATTCAACCCAATCGTGCCCTTCCGATTGCCGTTGTACTCAGAGATGACCGCCGCGTGCCGGACCTTCATGTCTTCGTAGTGACCTATGTACGTTTTCCAGTCCCAGTCTTCCTCCTCGATTTCCATCTGCAGAGCGTCATCGTTCTCCTTTATGCAGCCTCCTATGGACCCAGAGAGGTGTTTGAGTTCCTCATAAATCTCGACCGTGACGGCAAACGCGCCGCTTGCGACCAACCCGGCCACCTTTGCCCACATAGTCTCGTGGATGTCCTCTGGCATGAACTCCAGAGGGGTGCTCAACCCCGACGTATCGAGGCAATATTTTTTCATCAGCTTGTGAAATGATTTCGGATGTCGTCAAGGTGGGAGATGTTTTTGATGCCCATGAACTCAGCCGCGTTGTGGTTCGTGATCATGCCGTTCGACCACGCCTCAAGGACGAGCCCCGTGTACAGGTCTCCGCGCGACGACCGAAATCTTGAGCCGTAGTATTCAGGTCGGCCGCCACCTTTGAAGTTCTTTTCCTGCTCAAGGAATTGCGGGCGTTTTGCCTGCCAGTAAAATCGTTCGTCAACGTATCCAAGCTCGACGAGGCGCACGAGAGCAGCGTGCCGGCTCACACAGAACGCATTGGCAGCGGTGGCAATCCTCCCGTCGTCTATTGCCTTCTCTGGTCGGAGCGGCGCTGGCCCTAGAACGCGAACGACCTCATCCTTAGGCATGAGAAACGCGCCGGCAAACGCGTCGCACCAATCCTCTACTCTGCGCGCGTGTGTCTTGCTGGGCGCCGATCCTATCGGCCCGCTGATGCCGCTCTGCTTGAGGACGACGTGGCCGAGTTCGTGGGCAAGCGTGAAGGCCTGTGCCGCGGGAGCCTCCTTGCTGAAAATGAGAACGGGAAGCGGGCTCGCAAAGAGGCTCATACCCCGCGCGCCAAAGGCCGCTAGACCGGAGTTCTTCATGGTGATCATGCCAGCGCGCTCTAGATAGTTCCTGAACGCACTGATGAACTTGGCCTTGTCGTTTGCCTTGCGCGAATACTGCTCGTCCATCGGTAGCTTGAGCATTTCCCGCACGGCCGTGCCCGCCGCCTCAGCACTCTTCTCAAGACCCCAATAAAACTTCTCATCGAGAATGGGAGGCTCGATGCCCAGAATATCGTAAAGATCAAGCGCGTTCAGGCGCGTCTCTTCTGCCTCTGCCTGGATCAGGAGCAGATCGTATTGCTCGGTCGGAGCCTCGATATCCGAGTGCAGCCGGAAATCCGGGACTAGCCCTAGCTCCTTTATCTTGGGCCGCTCCTTCGAAAGAAACTCCATGAATGGCACGTCGTAGACATGTGCCAGCTTGCGGGCTTGCTTGATCGTGGGGACGCTCGTGCCTGCTTCCCAGCGATCGATGTGGTCCGGCGTTACCCCCGCTACCTGTGCAGCGCTGTCTGGTGACAGCCGTACTCTCTTCCGCGCCCATTGAAGGACTTCGCGGTTGAATGGGGCTCTATCCTTTTTCGGCGCGGGGCTGGCCATCAGGCGATCATCCTAGCGCAAATTGTAAATTTTATTGCGTGTTCCAGTAGGGCCACTCAAGGCATTGTGTGCCCCCACGCCCCTGCCCCGTGGATAGCTCACGAGCGGAGCCCGCCGGTGAGTCCTCCGCGAAATGCGCGCTCCCACGCGATCCGTCCTCGCCAAGGCCTACCACAGGGTAAAACAAACCCTCGATCTCGGTTATTTATGCACCGCGCCAAATAACCATCAGGTCCAGGATAGAGCAATTTTGCTTGTTATTTGGAGGATCTTGGTATGCGCACCAGGGTTCGAACCTGGGACCCGATGATTAAGAGCGGTCTGCAAGTCGTTTTGATTCAAAGCCTATTCCAACATGTTCTCGTTCTGATCGGCATTGAGATCATTGGCGAATTTTCCTTTGTCGGAATAGCGATGATCAATGTCAGCTTCAATAAATCGGCCATTTAGGGTCAAGCACTTTCAGACTTTGCAGATCGCATGGATCCGTTCAGCAACGCGAATTGCATCAACCAGTTGAACCCCCGGTAGCAATCTGACGATCGTGCTAATGAACCGGCCGTTCGGGCGGGATGCGTAAGCCAAGAAGGTCGATAGGAACAACTCCGACTTGAAACTGCGGAAACTTCCGTCCGACGGCGTACCGGCCCATAAGAAATATTTTGGGTACGTCCAAGATATTAAAATTTCCTTGATACCTCGATTTGCGTGTTGATGAGGCCGCAACCGTCAAACGCGGTACAATTTTTTGGGGTGAGGCAGCATGAGCGACGTGCCGGAGACATTGCGCTTGCGTCTTGATCGCGCAAGGGACCTGATCTTTCAATCGCGTGCCCTGATTTTCGATGTCGATGGTACGCTGGCCGAAACGGAGGAGGTTCACCGCCGGGCTTTTAATGCCGCCTTCGTCAGAACCAACCTCGGTTGGTGCTGGGGGCGCGATGTCTACAAGGACCTGCTTCGGGTAGCGGGCGGCAAAGAACGGATCCGCGCCTTCGACCGCCTACGAGGAGTATCGTCAGCGCTCTCGGACGCCGAGATCGTTGAATTGCACCGAATCAAAACCACGATTTACGCCGAGTTGATCGCAAGTGGTGGCTGCCCGCTTCGTCCAGGCGTGGGGGCTCTGCTGACCTCGGCGCTGACACGCGGCCAGCGCTTGGCAATCGCAACGACGACCTCGCGCGGCAATATTGATGCGTTGCTTGCAGCCGCATTAGGCAAGGACTGGGCGAATTTGTTTACGGCGATTGTCGCGGGCGACGAGGTGTTGAACAAAAAGCCGGCTCCAGACGTCTATCTGGAAGTGCTATCCCGACTAAACCTGTCCGCGTCAGAATGCCTATCGATTGAGGATTCGGGCATAGGTCTGGTTGCGGCATCGCGCGCTGGAATTCCCGTCCTGATATCACGCAGCGCTTACTTTCGAGATGACGACTTCTCAGGTGCGCTTCTCGCGATCGATGATCTCACCGAGGTGACAGATGTTTCGTACGATACAAGTGACACGGTGGGCTGAGGGCGTTTGTTCTGCAGCTATGAAAAAATTATGTTGGTGGTGAGGTACGCCTATCCAGCTTGCGACCGCTTAACCTAATTTTCGGGGGTCCGTTTCAAGGTCGCGCGTACCTATCGAGAGCATTGCTCGGCGCCTGAGCTTCGACCCGCAATTTACGCCGCGGCTCTTCCTTGTCCACGCAGCGAGACGATCTTGAGCGCATCATCCGGGAGTGGCCGTTGCAACGCCTTTGCTCACGGCGCGCACACCCAGACGTCGGGCTCTTCTGGCGTCGCCAGCATTACCAGCGTTGCCATGGGATGTATCGGTGCAACAAACGCATTCGGCGACGTCGTGAGAAAGCCATAAGCGTTGTGTGGTGGGACAGGATGGCAGGTCTCCGACCTCCGACTGCCGAAGATAGAAAATCTCCCCTCGAAGGTGGCGATGGCGCCCCAATAGAGCGACCACCGGTCAAAAGCAGGACCATTCGCGAAGGCGATACCCACTCCATCACGGCTAGGATCGAGAGCGCACTCCGATTATTGCTCCCAGATTTTCATGCCACGCCTTTGGGTTGCACATCGCGCTCGATGAGGACGTGCTATCGCGGGCTTCCAGCTCATTTTAGCAACGCCTTTGGATCCGCTTTCTGCAATTTAAGAAAAGCTGTTGCAGTGTCCATCACCAGCCAGCAGCGCATGATTTTTCCTCGCTTGAGGGTCCATATCGAAACCCAGTCGCAAGATGGCTCGGTCTTGGTCTTCGACATCGTTCCGTAACTAATTACCTGGTCTTCTACAACGATAAACTTGCCCAAATCACCAACAAGGCAAAATGGGTTGATACCACCTTTCAAGGGAATTTGTTGATTTTTGGCATACCACCGCTTGATCGCCGCCTTTCCACGAAACGTTCCGAACAACGGGCTTAGCTTTTCAAGACTGCCACGCGCAATCACATACACTGCCTTATCGGCAACGTGCGGCAAAATCTTCTTATACTGTCCTGACACCCAATCAAAAGTCACGCCCTTGATAAGTTTCAAGTTAGCATTCTCAGCCATCATCATGCTCCTATCTAATTGATAGTTGTTTCCTCGCTACGCTATCGGACCTGCAGCATCACCCGACCCAGCGCGCTGCTCTGCCAAAGGACGCGCTCGGCCTCGATGTGCGCCTGGCAAGAATCGTCAGATTGCCCCAGTAGGCGGCTCACTTCGGCGAGCGCCTCGTTACAATAAGCATAGTGTAATCGCATTTCGAGAGTTTTCGCGAGGGTAACGGCATCCTCAAGTACAGCGCGAGCTTCCCCAAGGCGGCCGCTTCCTCGAAGCATCATCCCCAAAAGCCAGAGTGCCCAAACCTCCATGCCGCGATAGTGGTGCTGCTTGGCAATTTGCACTGCCTGGTGTTGTCGGGCGAGCCCAGCCGTGGTGTCACCACGCTTGTATTCGACCCAACCAGAGAAAGTTAAAGACCAACCATTGACGTGCACGGCGTTGGCGGACTTAAGGCAAGCGAAATCGAGAAGCGCCGCTCCTTTTTCTACCTGACCATCGAGGGCATAGGCAAACCCCAATCTGCCACTAATCATAGGAAGTAGACCGTATATTCCCGCAGCCTCGCAAGACTGCAAACCCGCGCTCAGAGACGCGATGGCTTCCTCTATCTTTCCTTGGCAAATTTTTACTATGCCGTTTCCGAAGTGGGCGACTCCAACGTCATAGGGACGGCCCGTCTCTTCGGCGATGGTGCACGCTTCGCGAGCGTGTGTTTCAGCCTCCGAAAACGCACCGAGGTAGGCTTGGCTATGGGACAACAAGCTTAAATGGAGAATTGAATTGGTACCCGTCATTCCAAAGCGCGTGTGACGAAGCGCTCGGCATAGTTCAGGCAAATCTTCGGTCAGCAGTTCGACGACGGTACCATAGTCGCCGTGAAACTCGTATGCCTGCGCCAAAAAGTAGTTCGCCATGAGAGCCCGGTCTGACTCTCGATTGGTTCCGGCAAGATCGCGAGCACGACGGCCATTCGAAATGGCCTCCCCAATGTCGCCTAGCATATTGAGTACGTGAGTCTTGGCGGTGCAGATCGCGCCGAGGCGCCACCCATCATTGAATAGTATCGCTTCTCGCTCCGCGAGAGAAAGATGTTCGTAAAGCCGCCGGTAGTCTCCTGTCGCGCCTAGGCCAATGCGCAAGCTGAGCCGCAAGTCGATAGCCGTCTCTGCGCGCAATTTCGTCGCCGGTAGATGGCCCAGCGCCTCGAGCGCCAGCTCCAGAAAGCCTATCGCCTCCTTGTAAGCGGACCTTTCGATCGCGCTTGTGCCAGCTTGACGCAAGTGCAAGGCGGCTTGCTCCCAGAGCGCTCCGAGCTCGGCGTGGTAAGCGAGTAGCTCCGCGACCTTCTCAATCCTTTCCGCGTGAAGGCCTACGAAGACATTATACGCCGCGGCATGAAGCTTTCGTCGTCGTTCCTTGAGCAAGCTGCGGTAAGTTACCTCTTGGGCCATCGCGTGATAAAACGAGTACTCGCCAGCCGGTGGAAGTTTCGAATTGAAAAGAAACTTCGCAGCGCGCAGGAATTTTAGAGCCTTTTCCAGAGTGGCATCGTCCAACCCAGTCAGACGCTGGAGTACTGACACAGGTACGTCGCCTCCAATAATGGACGCAACCTGCAATACTTCCTTCTCTGTGATCGGGAGGCCATCAATTCTCGCCGCTATGACTGACTGGACTGTACTTGGAATCCGGAAATCAATTTGCGGCTGCGACGCGCAGAGCAGGTTCGGCCCGTGAGCCGCAACGGAGAGACTCAGCATTCGCGCAAGTTCTTCCAAGAAAAGCGGGTTTCCTTGGGCCTTGCTGACAATCAATTGCTTAAGTTCCCAGCAGTTCTCGACGCCGCCTATAAGATGGTCCAGCATGCCAACCGCGTCGGCTTCATCTAGAGGCTGAATCCGTATCCTTGTATAGTAGCCAGTGTCTCCTCCAATCGAGGCAGACCCTCCCCGAGAGGTGACGCAAATGAGAATTTTCACGTTGTCGATGCGGCGGACCAAATGCTCGACGGTCGCTCGGCTCTCATCATCCATCCATTGCAAGTCTTCGAGAATGCAAATCACGGGACTATCCTTGGCCAAACCAAAGATAAAATCCCCCGCTGCAGTGATGATCCGACGGCGGCGCTCGAGCGGATCCATTTGCATCCACGCTGGATCATTAGCTACCAGGCCCAACAACGTGCGAAATGCTGGAATTAAGGGTGCCGTTGAAGGATCGGCCTTTAATCTGACGGAAAGCTTCTCCTCGGCGACGGTGTCGTCATCTTGACTTGCGATTCCAAAAATCTTCTTGAAGAGATTTCTGAAGGAAAAATAGGGGTGGTTTTGGGCATAGCTGGCGGTTTCTCCTATCAAGATTGTGCAGCCCGCCGGAATGGGCGCGTTTGCCAGTTCATAGACCAGCCGCGACTTTCCTACTCCCGCATCGCCAATGATTTCGATGAGCTGGCCCCTGCCAGAACTAGCGGATTCAACAGCGTTCCAGAGAATATTTTTCTCAAATTCTCGCCCAACGAAAGGCGTCAGACCTAGCGCCAGACGCGCATCCCACGGTGCCGACGAAAGTGGCAAAGTAGAAACCTCGAACAATTCAATCGGTTCAGACAAACCCTTTACGATAAAGTGTCCCAGCGGCGTCGTGTTCACGAGGCCTTCAACTAGCCGGATCGTAGCTCGCGTCCCATAGATCATGCCAGGTTTGGTAAGCTTCTCGACGCGGCTGGCGATGTGCATTGGAACGCCAGTGACTTCGTATTCGACGGATACGTCGCGAACCACGGGACGAACCATAACCTCACCCGTGTTCAACGCCACCCGAAGATTCAATGCGGGGTCACCGAGTTCGGCAACGCGTCGAAGGATCGCGATGGCGGAATGGCATGCTCGAACCGCGTGATCCTCATAAGCGTGCGGCGCGCCGAATAACGCAACAATCGCATCCCCCTCCGACCTTATGACCGTACCGCCATATTGATGGATACCGCCTATCATGGACCGCAGAAGAGGACCCAGACGGTCGGCCGCCTCCTCCGGATCGAGTTCTTCAATGAGTTTTGTAGAGTCCACTATATCGGCAAATAGTATCGTGACCAGCTTGCGCTCGCTCGGCAGCGAAATCGGGCCAGTTCGCGAACTTCTGGTGCTGAATTCAGCGACGCCCGGCACATCACTTGACTCGAGGCCTTCGGGTCCGTCGTTTGTGTGCTGGTTGGTACCCATTCGTTGGCTGCCCACAGGGACGATCTTGTCGTAACATAGCAGCTACCCGAACCTCCGTCGCCATCTTATTACATTGTTCGTTCCCAAACGCTCCTTGCACTAACCTGGCTTGCGGCCGAGCAGTGAATTCCTCGAACTCTAGACGACGCCAATGCTTGCGTTCGGTCTTCGCCTTTTTCCATGATGGCTCGACGGGCAGCGCGTTTCGGGGAAGCAATTGCCATCAGGAATACCGGCGGTTGATTGGATTGCACACCATGCACGGCATACGCCCGCGGCAGAAGCAGCGCATGACCTTAGCTCGCGCCGGCATTTCACTTATGCGCAGTTCGACGAGCGGGTAACGAGCGTCGCACTATGGCTCAGGAATGATTTTCGGATTGCGCGCAGCGACCGTGTCGCCGTCCTGTCACGCAACGATACTGATGTTTTCGAATTACAGTTCGCATGTCGCCGGCTCGGTGCCATCTTCGTTCCGCTTAACGGCGACTTGCCGTATCGGAACTAAGCTTCATCTGCAAGAACGCAGCACCGAAAGTTCTTCTGTACGGGGTCGAGTTCAGCGACATGGCAAGAGAACTCTCCCTCGCCTCAGTCCCCAATGCGGCCGGGTTAGCCAACGGCCTGCCGAGCGAATACGAGAGCTGCCTGGCTGAAGCTAACGGCAGTCTCGAAGTTCCTACGCTAGATTTGGACGACACTTGGATGATTATGTACACTTCGGGGACCTCGGGACGTCCGAAGGGCGCGTTAATTACCTATCGAATGTGCGTTTTCAATGCCCTGCATTGTGGCATGATGGTCGGCCTGACGGCTCGGTCAAAAAATTTGGTGGTTCTTCCCACCTTTCATACAGGCGGGCTCAACATCTACGCTAACCCGACTTTTCACACAGCGCGCGAAGACTTGAATTTCGCGTTTCATGCGTACTATGGTGGTGCTGGCCCAGCGAACCGAAAATGAAATCTTGATGGCGCTCAAAAATATCATTGGAATTGACCATGCTGTCGTGGTCGTCAAGAATCTGGACAAAGCCGCAGAGAACTGGAAGGGTTTGGGATTCACGGTCTCGCCGCGAGGTACTCACAGCGCCAAGATGGGAACTGGCAATTACACCATCATGCTTGGCTCGGACTATGTGGAGTTGCTCGGCGTCCTCGCAGAGACCGATCAAAATGCTTCGGTGAGACAGTTTCTCGCTAGGCGCGGCGAAGGCGTCGAGCGCGTCGCATTTACCGCGATCGACGCCGCGGCCGGCGTAGAAGAGATTCGCTTGCTTGGCTACACGCCGGTTGGTCCGATCGATTTTGAACGCCCCGTTACATTACCCAACGGTGATCCAAGCAAGGCGAAATTTAGTGTGTTTCAATGGCCGCTTGACGAAGCTCCTGGCGGTATTCGCATTTTCGCATGTCAACACAAGACACCGGACACGGTTTGGATTGCAGACCTGCAGAAACACGCTAATACGGCGAGGCGTCTCAAGCAGGTGATTATCCTCTCGTCAGAGCCCGAGAAAGACGCAAAACAATTGGCGCGGATGATAGATCGCGAGATTTACGTTGGTCAGGGCGGTGCTTCCTTCGTGCCATCGGGTTCGAACCGTGCTGATTTCGTATTTCTCACGCGCGAATTGCTCGGCAGGCAGTTTCCCGGTTTTTCGATGGTAGGTTTGCCCGAACCGGGTGCAGCCGCGTTGGTGTTTGTTGCCGACGACCTAGCTTCCGCAGAGTATGCAGTGGGGGCTGAAGGTCTTCGAATCGAAGCTGGAGTTATCGTCCCTCCCACCGCTGCCAACGGCGTGTTGCTCGCCTTTGTTACCGCCTGACCAAGGATGGCATCGGCTTGTTTTGGGGAAACCCATCCGCTCGATCGGTCGAGCCCATGTCTCTAAGAGAGCTTCGTGTCCTTCCAAGGTTAGGTCCCGCTTCGCCGGCCCAATTGGCGGCCGTTCATTAGGCGAAATTGGTAAGGCGTTTCAGTTCTGACAAACTGCTCTACCGAGCTGTAAGAAAAGCAATCTCATAGCTTGGCCCTCCGTAGAAGTTTTTAAGCTCTGGATCCGCAACGCCATGTCGTCCTGACCGAACTCGCTAAAGTGCGCCGCCCACACCTCGAAGGCGTCGAAGCTGTACCTACGACAACGACAATCGTTCGCATTTATAGGGCCAACCTTCGGTGTCGTCGTGGTATCCGGAACGTCTCGTCACTACACTGAAAGGTCGGTCGGTATCTGGTTTCATCAGACAACGCTGCGGCGTGGGCATACCCAGCTCCACGATCATGCGACACCGCCGAGATAAAGCCGCTTGACCATGTCGTTGCCTCTCAGCTCTTCAATCGAGCTGGCCGCGACGAGGATCTCGCCATGGACGATGATATAACCGCGATCGGCGATGCGGATCGCCTGGTTGAAGTTTTGCTCCGCCATCAGCACCGTCAGGCCGAAACGCCGATTGAGCTCGCCGATCTTGGCGATGGTCTGCGTGACCAGCAGCGGCGACAGCCCTACGGACGGCTCGTCGATCAGCAGCAGCCGGGGCGATGACATCAGTGCGCGCGCGATGGCGAGCATCTGCTGCTGGCCGCCCGACATGGTGCCGGCAAGCTGGTTCTGCCGCTCCTTGAGAGCCGGAAACGTATCGAAGGCGAGCGCCAGGTTGCGATCGATGTCGCGACGGGCGGCTTTGCGGAAGGCGCCGAGCGTCAGGTTTTCCAGCACGGTCAGCCTGGAAAACAGCCGCCGTCCCTCCGGCACCAGCGCCACGCCGAGATCGACGATGGCCTCGGGCGGCAATTTCGTCAGGTCGTGGGCGTTGCCGTCGATCGTCAGCGACACGCCACCGCGCCGCGGGCGAACCAGACCCGCAACACATTTCATTAGCGTGCTCTTGCCGTTGCCATTGGTGCCGAGCAACGCGACGGTCTCGCCAGCCTCGACATGGATCGAGACGCCCCGCAGCGCCTTCACGGCGCCGTAACCCGCATCGACGTCATTGATGGCGAGGCTAAGTGCCAAGGTAGGCCTCCTGCACCCGCTGGTTGGCCATGACTTCGGCCGGCGCGCCGATTGCGATGATCTTACCGGCATCAAGGCACATCACGCGCTGCGAAAAGCGCATCACTGCCTGCATGATGTGCTCGATCATGATGATGGTGATGTCCTGATCTGCAAGCGCCAGCAGCAGATCAAGCACCTCGTCGACTTCGGAGGTGGAAAGGCCGGCCATCGCCTCATCGGAAATCAGCAGCTTCGGGTGCGTCGCCATGGCGCGGGCGAGCTCCATCTTGCGCAATTCCACCTGGCTGAGCTTCGTGGTCGATACGTCGGCTTTGGCGGCAAGACCGGTTCGCGTCAGGACAGACATCACCGTCTCGCGCCGTTCTGCCTCCGGAACGAAGCCGCCTGCGACGGTCGCAAAATCGAGCGCCACCATCAGGTTTTCGGCGATCGTCATGCTCTTGAACGGCCGCGGGATCTGGAAACTGCGCGCGATGCCGCGGCGGGTTCGCATGTGCGGCGGCAACCGGGTGATATCCTCGCCACGGAACACCACGGTGCCGGCCTCGGTGCGAAACGCGCCGGAAATGCAGTTGATCAGGGTCGTCTTTCCCGAGCCGTTCGGACCGATCAGGCCGAAGCGCTCTCCCGGCCGAATATCGACGCTGACATTATCCAGGGCAGTGAAGCCGCCGAAGCGTTTGGTCAATGCGGCGATCCGCAGCAAAGGCAACTCGGATGCGGGCGATATCATGCTTCGCCCTCCGCGCGACCGCGGCTGGCCCGGCGGATGAGGCCGAGGATGCCCTCAGGCGCCGCTACCACGAACAACACCAGCATCACGCCCAGCACGAGCACGTTCACTTCCGACGAGATGGTGACGGCCAGGACTTGCTGCGTCACGCCCAGCAGGATTGCGCCTAACACCGGGCCCATCCAATGCGCGGTCCCGCCGATCAGCGCCATCGCCAGCACCGTGACGGAATAGTTGAGATTGAAGACCGACGATGGATCCGCGTACTGCACGTACATGGCGGCGGGCGCGCCGGCCGCGCACATCAGCGCGCCGGAGATGACACACGCCAGAAGCTTCAGCCGCAAGGTCGGCACGCCGGTGCATTCCGCGGCAAGCTCGTCGTCCCTGAGCGCCTGCAGGCCGCGGCCGATCCACGACTTTTGAATATAGCGCGCGATCGTAACCGCCAGCACCACGAGCAGCGCCTGAACGAAAAACAGCATCTGCACATAGTCATTGAATAGTTCCATCACCGGCGGTCGCTCGATCTGGATACCGGCCGCGCCGCCGACATATCGCCAGTTCGTCACCGACGTCTCAATGACAATCGAAATTGCAATCGTCGCGATCGAGAAGTAGATGCCCTGCATGCGCAAGGTCAGCAGGCCCACCGCGAAGCCGAGCAATGCGCCGACGATGGTGGCGGCGGCGATCTGCACGACCAGCGGCGCGCCCGTCGCCTTGACCAGGAACACGGCCGTGTAGACGCCAACGCCGAAAAAGGCGCTGGTGCCGAAATTCACGTAACCGGCATAGCCGCCGAGGATGCTCCATGCCACGGCGAGCACGATGAACTGCAGAATCACGTAGCCGGCAAAGAAGGGATATTGGTTGCGGACGACCTGCGTCATCGCGAAGACGGCGACGAGAAACAGCGCCGCCCCGACCCAGAAAGCAATGCCGTTGCGTCTCATGATCGCCTGCCGAGCAAGCCCTGCGGTCGGATCGCAAGCACGCCGAGCAGCATCGCGAACGAGATGGCCGGCGCCCAGGAGGCGCCGATCGTGCTTAGGACGATCGATTCAGCGACGCCGAGGATGATGGCGGCGATCAGCGTGCCCGTCATGCTGCCGAGCCCCCCCATGACCACGACGCAGAATGTCCGCCCGATATAGGCGCGGTCGAGTGTCGGCTCGATGGGGGCGACGATAATGAGCAGGGCGCCCGCGATCCCGAGTACTGCCGTTGCAATGCCGAACGCCCATTGCTTGATCTTGACCGGGTTGGCGCCCATCAGTTGCAGCGCCTCCTGGTCTTGCGCGACCGCGCGGATCGCGCGCCCCATGAAGGTTCGTGACAGATACAGCGCCAAAAAGACCGTCAGCGCGGAGGCAACCGCGAACGCGATAATCAACCGGACCGGAATCCGCATGTTGCCGATCTGCCAGGCCTTGCCGATATAGGACGCGGTGACCGAGCGCTGATCCACGCCGAATTGCAGAATGATCAGCACCTCGACGATGAATGCGATGCCGAACAGGAACGCTATGCCGCGTACGCCGGCATCGTTGCCGCGTTTTTCGAATGTCTCATAATACAGCCGGTAGACGGCAACGCCGAACAGGAACAGCAGCGGCGTGATCAATAATCCTGCCAGCAGCGGATCGATATCATAGCGATCGTTGAGGAAAAACACGCCATAAGACGCAAGTATCAGAAAGGCCGGGTGCGCCACCTGGGGAACGCCGAGCAGGCCGAACGAGACCGACAAGCCAAGGCTGACGGCCGCATAGAAGCAGCCGAGCAGCACACCGATCACCACCGCATTGAGCAGCAGGTCCATTGATATCACTTGAAGGTCTCCCCTGACCCGCTCTCCAGCCGCCGCCTCCCGGACGTCGCGCACGCCAAGTTACCCCATCGCTGGGCTCGGGGGCGCATTGCCCCCGATCCCATCAGCCGGACCGTGTCCAGAGAAACAAGCGAGATTTACTTCCGCGCCGCCTCGAACGGACTGATCAGATCGCCCGATTTGAGCTTGGCCGGGGACAGGATCACCTGCTTGCCCGGCTTGCGGAACTGCTCGACGTTCTTGTCGACGACTCCACGGAACTGGGCCATCAGCGTGCCGGTTTCCTTCCACTCGCCGTCATCGGCAAATACGATCGGGCCGACGATGGTCTTGACCTCGTTGGCGTGGAGATATTTGGCGATGCCCTTCTGGTCCAGCGACTTCGTCGCGTTGACGGCCTGCTCCACGAGTTGACCCGAAGCGTAGCCGTACGGCGCGAGATAGTAGCCGAGCGGATCGACCTTGGCGGCTATCGCCTCTTTGGTGTATTTGTCGAAGAACTCCTTGGTGCCGTCGAAATACATGCTCTGTTCCGGCAGCCATGTGTTGTAGTTGACGACGCCGTTGAGCAGCGAGCCCAAATTCGTCATCACGGCTGCGAATTGCAGACCGACCATGCCGCCGCCGAAAATCTTGACGCTGTCGGCAACTCCGATTTCATTCACGGCGCGCAGAATTCCGGCAGAATCCGGCGGGTAGGACGCGACATAGACGATGTCGGGCTTCGCCGCGTTGAGCGCACGGATGATGCCGGAGAATTCCACCGTGTTCGGCGGATAGGACTGGTCGAAGACAATCGACAGGTTTCGCTTTTTTGCGACATCCCGCGCGGTCAGCGCCAGGTTCTGAGCGAATTCCTGGTCCGCCGAGAGCATGGCCATGCTCTTGCCACCGGCCTTCTGGGCCAGGTCGAGAAACGCTGCCGCCCAGCTGTCGGCCGGTCCCCACGGCGCATTGTTGAACCACATGTCGTGGTGAACCTTGCGGTTCACCTGGAACGAAAAGTTCCCCATCAGCAACAGGCCGCGCTGCTTGACGAGCGGCATGATCGGCGCCGTCGGCACCGTCCCGTAGGGCGCGAACAGGAGATCGACTTTGTCGACATCCAGCAACTTGGAATAGATCGCCGGCGTCTCGGCAGCGCTCGATTTGTCGTCATAGACCACGAGTTCGACCTTGCGGCCGAGCAGGCCGCCCTTGGCGTTGATATCGTCACGCCAGATCTCGATGCCGAGCAGCGAAGCCTTGCCACCACCTGCGAGACCGCCGGTTTGCGGCATGGACATGCCGATTCTGATCGGCGGCTGGTCAGCGAGTGCACCTGATGTCCGCCCTAGTACGGCGGCGGCGATCGTTCCACCGAGAAACGTCCTGCGTTTCATTGCTCCACCCAAATGTTCCGTTTTCATTGATTGACCGCTTTCGGATTGATTTACCCGATTGGTAAGGAAAGAAAAGAATCGTATAGCGCTGAAGCCGTTGTCCCGGCCCTGCCGTTCCGAACGCCTGCCCCGCTTGATGGAGAGTTAGGACCAAAAAGAGCCGGTCCACAATAAGACTCTCGGGCAACCGGGGCGGATTTTCGCCAAAACCGGCGTATCCATGATCCACGCCATAGCGACCACAAGTGGGCACTGCCGACCCGCATTCGGGCAGACGATCTGCCAAGCCACGACTCACAGGTTCTAAAAATATTTGGGGGAGACCGTCCCGATTGCCGGCAGAGCAGAACCGAACCAGCCCTGATTTTAACCAAAAATCACGCGCGTAACGCTGTGAGTACAAGTCAGGGGGCTTCCAGAAAGCCTCTTATTTTACAGCGCTATCCGCAGCTGTTTGATTCCGGCCAGGGTATTGAAGAGAGCTTCCTCGGTTGATGCGGGCAAGACTGGATAGCTTTTTGCCAATTCCTAATCGGTTACGAAATGCTATGTGCTTGCGAACGTCCGCTTCGCGCCAGGAGCCGCCGTTCGCACATCAGAGGTTATGGAAGAAGTCGGTCAATGGCCGAGTGCGGCTCGGATCGCTTCTATGTTCATCCGACGTCCTGGGGCTCGGCCGAGCCTTAGTTTTCGCTCGGTATCGAGCCCATCTTACGTTCATCGTATCTCGGCGAGGTCTCCGATGGCCATCGTAGCCCTCAAATGGTCGAGGAGATAGTGTCAGGGCGGTTCAAAGTATGGGGTGCTGCGCAGATACTTGGCGGCATCTGTAATCGTGAAGACAAAGCGCGGCTTTCGGTTTGACCCACTGCCAGCCACTTCCGGTCTACCCCGAGCAACGGACGTCATCAGACCGGCTCGGTTGGTCCGATTCGTGCCAACAACGGACTGATTTTACTTCATTTCAAATTCAACTCCGATGTTAGCTCAGATTGGCCGTAAATTCGATACCCGCCCTAGGCAGGGGGGCGTTATCCGCCGAGATGTTCTAGAAATCTCGAAGGCCCGAGCGATGCTGCGTAGCCCGTTCGTTAGTGCCCTTGCAGGAGCTTAGCCTCGATGTCGCCGTTTTTCATGACCCGGAAGATCACGCGCATCGCGTTGAGCCCGCCCGGATTGTGTTCCAACACGTCGATTTCGATCCATCCATCTCTAGCGTAAGCGCCGAATTCCATCTTTTTTACCCTGCGTTTCCCGAGGTCCTTCCATATGGTTTCCCAATCTTGAGGGTTCAAACGTAGGCGCTCTAGGACACCGAGGACTTGTTTGGCTCCAGGTACCTCAGCGCCCTCGAGCCTACGTTTTACCCCCATTCCGTCTCTGATCTGTGGCACCTCTTTGTTGAGATCTGCGGCAGACATCAAAGGTCCTTTCGGGTTGACAGCGCCGCCGCGAATTGTTTTCAACTCGTCTTCCGTCAGCGTCTCCAAATCCCTAAGCGCTGCACGCTTAGCGGCTACCAGTGCGGCCTTTCGCGCAGCCCTTTGAGAGGCCATGCGCAATACCACACGGCCTCCCACTTTCAATAGGTCAAGAAGAGCCGGGGCTATCGCCAAGTAACTTAGCGGGTCCTCGGACTCCAAGCCAGGCTCGTTCCCGAATGCACCAAGGATGGCAAGGATCCGGCCATCGGGATCGGTCAACACCGTGAAATTATTCGGTCCGACGTTGTTCGAATCCGCGAATGGCCCCCAGTCTCCATATCGCGGGTAACCCCATTCGACGTACGCCTCAACATCTTCATCCAAGAGGCCCTCAAGCGCATTTCTTCGGTCATCGAGAACTGTATTGGTTGCGAATTTCCGAGGAACAACTATCTCCATGACCGAGGCGGTGCCGTAATGTGCGATCACTGGATACACATTCTGAGTGCCGCCAACTATCGATGGAAGGTTATATGAGACACGTGACCTGTCGCTCACTACGGGGACAAAATCCAATTTACCCGTCCGATCGGGGATGAGAACACTGTATCGTTGCTCCCATCGCGTTGCGTAAGTTTGGAAGTCTCCCCTTGGGCGGAAATCCCTCGGCGCCAGCTGCGAGCCGAGCCACAGTTGGCCCTTGATTGATCCGGCAAGTGGCACACTAACGCTACGGCCGTGCGCATTATCACCGACCGTCCGCCATTCATCATGGGCCAATCCAGTGACGTCCCACACCGAGCGATTGAAGATCGCTGTGTTGTCCATAGTCGTTCTCCTTAAGAGGAGCGCTGATATTTCGGGCGCTTACGAGGCACGCGCATTGCGACGCGGCGCAGCTCGCCAAGAGCGCCCGCACTGCCAACCATTCGCCATGGCCGCGACGCAGTCAGGCAGAACAATGGGCGTTGGAGAACGCCGCTGGGTTGCTCTGTCTGCAACGCCGACAACTGTGTCATTAGTAGGCGGTGGCGTCCAAATCGTTCAAGACACGCCCCGGAAAAATGTTCTTTTAACGTTTTGTTAGCCCCCGCGCGCTGGTTCGAAACGGAAGTTAGCGTTGCTTATGACCGCGTTGGGTCAATGGACTAAACCGCTCGCGCGGTAGGGCACTGCGGCGGCCGGCACGACCAACACGATAGCGCCACGGGGCGTCCTGTCTTGAGATGAGGGGTTCGCAACCTCCATCAAGACAGGAGCATCCCCTATGACCGATAAGGCCATAAGTCCGCTGCGGCAGCGCATGATTGAAGACATGACGATCCGCAAGTTAGCGCCAAAGACCCAACGTGACTACGTGCAGCGGGTCAAGCACTTCGCCGCTTTCCTTGGCCGATCGCCCGATACCGCGAGTTTCGAAGACGTTCGCCGCTATCAGCTTCATCTGGCGGCAGGTGGCGCCGGGGTTCCGACCCTGAACCAAAGCGTCTCGACGCTGCGATTCTTTTTCAGGATCACGCTTGGACGCGCCGACATCGTGAACCATACGCAGTTTATCCACGAGCCACGCAAGCTGCCGGTGGTCCTGAGCCCGGAGGAAGTCGCACGTTTTCTCGATGCGGCACCGGGGCTCAAATACAAGGCGGCATTGAGTGTGGCCTATGGCGCCGGATTGCGCGTGTCCGAGGTGGTCGCGCTGAAGGTATCCGACATCGACAGCAAGCGCATGGTGATCCGGATCGAACAGGGCAAGGGCCACAAAGATCGCTACGTGATGCTCTCGCCGCATCTGCTTGAACTGCTGCGCGCCTGGTACAAGGCGGCCCGCCCACAAGGATGGCTGTTTCCCGGAATGAACCCGGTCAATCCGATGACGACGCGCCAGCTCAGGCGCGCCTGCCATGCCGCGGCTCACATGGCCGAGATCGGCAAGCAGGTGTCCCCGCATACCCTTCGTCACAGCTTTGCGACGCATCTTCTGGAGCAGAACACCGATGTTCGGGTGATCCAGGTCTTGTTGGGGCACGCCAAGCTCGACACCACGGCGCTCTATACCCGTGTCGCCACCAAGACCATCCGGGAGATCATGAGCCCGCTCGATCGCATCACGGGCAAGCTCAAGGACGGCGCCGAACCACCCGCCTGAAGCGCGGCGCGTGTCGCCTCCATCGCTGGAGGTCGCGGACATCTTCCGCGGCCACGGCCCGGCGTGGCGCCGGGCCAATGCCGGCCATGTCAGCCTCGGCCAACTCAAGGTGATGTCGGCGATCGAGAACTGCCGCACCGCGGCGCTCGGCGGGCATGTCGCACGCTGTGAGAACTGCGCGCATGGCCAGATCTCGTACAACTCCTGCCGCAACCGGCATTGCCCGAAGTGCCAGGGGGCCATGGCGAAGGACTGGCTGGCGGCGCGCGAGGCCGATCTGCTGCCGGTGCCGTACTATCATGTGGTGTTCACGCTGCCGGCGCCGATCGGCGACATCGCCTACCAGAACAAGACCGTCATCTACGACCTGCTGTTCAAGGCATCGGCCGAGACCCTGACCACCATCGCCGCCGACCCCAGGCACCTCGGCGCCCGCGTCGGCATCACCTCGGTTCTCCATACCTGGGGTTCGGCGCTCACCCATCATCCGCACGTCCATATGATCGTGCCGGGCGGCGGCATCTCGCTCGACGGCCAGCATTGGGTGGCGTGCCGGCCCGGCTTCTTCCTGCCGGTGCGCGTGCTCTCGCGCCTGTTCCGCCGGTTGTTCCTGGAAAAGCTTCTCGCCGCACACCAAACCAAGCGCCTGAAGTTCTTCGGCGATCACGCTATTCTCGCCGATGCGCAGGCGTTCGCGGCCTATCTGGCTCCGCTACGCCGAGCCGAATGGGTGGTCTATGCCAAGCGCCCGTTCGGCGGCCCACAGGCCGTGCTGGCCTATCTGTCGCGCTATACCCACCGCGTCGCCATCGCCAACAGCCGGCTGATCGCCTGCGACCGCACCGGCGTCACCTTTCGGTGGAAGGACTATCGTGCCGAAGGTCGTGATCGTCAGAAGGTCATGACACTCGCCACCGGCGAGTTCATTCGTCGTTTCCTGATCCATGTCCTGCCCCGCGGCTTCCACCGCATCCGCCACTACGGCCTGCTCGCCAGCGGTACGCGCGCCGACAACATCGCCCGAGCCCGCCGCTTGCTCGAGGTGACGGCGGCACAGCCCGAGCCCGGGGATACAAACTGCGCCGAGCCCAACGAACCCAAGCCGCTCTCGCATCCGTGTCCGTGCTGCGGCGGCCGCATGATCATCATCGAGAGATTCCAGCGCGGCGCCTCGCCGCGCACCCGTCCCGCAGCATCCACCGCCGTGATCAGGATCGACACATCATGATCAAGATCGCCGCGCGGCAAAATCGCAAGGCAGCACTTCTGCTTCGCCGGTTCTCGACCGGCAATGATCAGATTCGCCCTCACGCCGCCCCGGATACCCATCGCGTCGTTCGATCTCCGCAGCGCGACGCCGGTTCTGCCTGTCGCGATCGGCCGACCGGGTTCGCCGCCCTCTCGATCGATTCCAAAACAAGCGTTTCAACAGACTGCGGGCGCCGAAATCCCCATAGCGTCTGACGCGCGGACTCTCCACACCTCCCGCGGTTTCCTCCCTCGGAGGTTTGCGTACGCCGGCCCCCGGTGTCCGCCGCGCCACCTTCATGGGGCCGGCATCCGCAAACCTTCACAATAGCGACCAAATTCCGCATCGTAGCGAAATGACGCGATGTGCAAAATTCGGAAGTCGCTGGTCTCATTTCGATCCTTCCATCGGCGCGGGCGAACGGCGCGGGGGGTACGCTAAGGCCGGTGAGGTTGATGACAAGGTTTCCACCCGCTTGGCAGTTCACTGCGAGATCGCCCGGCTTGGTCCCTTCAACATGATGTCCACTCCCCAATCGGCAACTCCACAAACACCAGCCAGCCGGTCCCCGCGACGCGCGCGTAGGCCGCCACAACCTTTTGATCGTTCATGTCACGCGCGCTGCGAGCCCATCCCCTCGCAGGGGACGTGCGCGCCTCCTGCACTTGGGCGAGAGATGACAAATCCCGCATAGACTTGCGCACGAGTAAATCTGGATGTGCGATGATACGACCTTCGACGTTGACAATATAGGCGACACCTCGCTCGCCGACCTTGCTCTGTTGCACAATTTCCCACAGCAGGCTGAGGTTGAGTTCGACGACGCTCGCCCCAACGTCGGGCCGCGTACTGGTACCGGCCATCCCCAAGGTCATGTATGGCTCCGACTCGCTGCGCAAATGGACCGGCCCATAATAAATCTTCTTGGCCACCGTCTCGGTGAATTTCGCTTCCTTCGAGTAGTCGGTGCCGCTGCCAACCACGTCCAAGGCTAAGCGCGATACCTTGTAGAACTCCTTGCCTTGGACATCGAGTAGCGACAGTTCGGTGATAGCAAGAGCTTGGCGTAGAAGCCGCACCGCGTCGAACCGACGCTGCTCGATGGAGCCTCCCGTCGATGGCAGTTGCGTGGTCCAGCCGACTTGGCTCTGCATCTCCTTAATGAACCGAGCAAGCTTATCGGCGATGCCCTCAGCCTGCATGAGGAGAATTTGGCTTCGCAAATCCCGGCAGTTGGACTGTGCATTGGCAGCAATCGGCCACGCCGTCGCGAAACCAAGAGCAATCATAAGTTCCCGTCGCCGCATGATTTCCCTCATATTAAACGGCCCAGCCATACGCAGGTTGCAGCGAATAGCTGCTTTCCTGTCACGGTACGTTCGCTTTGCCCTCACCAGCAGACATCGCCAGGTTGCACCGGCACATCCGAAAAGTGCCACAACCGGTGTCATGC
>Ga0208356_1000085_pt1 | contig 31868 bp, 27 predicted proteins | sample NGESurshal072012_4_FD_184467 | JGI IMG/M metagenome (GOLD analysis project Ga0208356, IMG submission 184467) | Arctic peat soil microbial communities from Barrow, Alaska - NGEE Surface sample 53-1 shallow-072012 (SPAdes) | ecosystem: Environmental > Terrestrial > Soil > Wetlands > Peat ... | reverse complement strand
GACCTCCGGGGTTCAGATGTCTCCGTGCATGAGATTATGCATTCGTTCGCGCCGAGGCCAGCCCGGTCTGCGCAACGGGCGCGGTTTTGCAGGGCTGTTGCCCGATCGGGCAGGCCGTGTAGGTCAGCTTTGCCCCGCATACCAAAAAATATTTTCTTTGCGGCCGAATCCTTGGGCTGCTGCCGGCCGTCTTGGTAGTCGAGACAGCACAAACCAGCGGAGACCCCGATGAAGCAGAGATTGATCAGGTACAGGACGCGGCCCGATGCGGCCAACGAGAATGCCGAACTGGCGGCGGCCGTATTTTCCGAGCTGAGGACAGTAAAGCCGGAAGACGTGCGCTATTGTTGCCTGCGGCTGGACGATGATACGTTCATTCACATCGTCGGGACCGCGGCCGATGACGGCACCAGCGCGCTGCCAAAACTCGCCGCCTTCCAGGCGTTTCAAAGCGGGGTCCGCGACCGCTGTGCCGAACCGCCGCTGGTCCGCGGTGTAACGATCATCGGCAATTATCGGCTGCTGGCCGAAGCTTGAGCAGGCCGTCGTTGCCGGAGGCGGAATGAAATCGCTCCCACAGGGATCAGCCGCCGCGTCCGGCATCGACGCTCTGCTGGTCGCGATGCGGCCGAAGCTGCATCGCTATTGCGCGCGCATGGTCGGCTCGGTGATCGACGGCGAAGACGTGCTGCAGGATGCGTTGATCAAGGCGGTCGAGTCGTTTCCATCCGCGGGGCCGCTCGGCAATCCCGAAGGCTGGCTGTTTCGCATCGCGCACAACACGGCGCTGGATTTTCTCCGCCGCCGCAGCCGGCAGCAAGCACTCCGATCAGGGGAGGAGGTGGACATGATCGCCGACCCGGCCGACCCCGTCGCGAGCCGCCAGATCGCCGGTGCCAGCCTGCGCACCTTCATGCGGCTGCCGGTCGCGCAGCGCTCCAGCGTGATCCTGATGGACGTGCTCGGCTGCTCGCTGCAGGAGCTCTGCGAGGTGATGGATTTCAGCCTGCCGGCGGTGAAAGCGGCGCTGCACCGCGGGCGGGCGCGGCTGCGCGAACTCGCGGCCGAGCCGGACGATATGCCGCACCCGGCACTATCGGCGGCCGAGCGCGACCGCCTCGGCGCCTACGTGGCACGTTTCAACGCCCGCGATTTCGATGCCGTCCGCGCCATGATCGCCGACGATGTCCGTCTCGACCTCGTCAACAAGACCCGGATGAACGGCAAGGCCGAGGTGTCCCGCTATTTCGGCAATTATGCGGGGATTGCGGACTGGCATCTGGTCCCCGGTCTGGTGGACGGCCAGCCGGCGATCCTGGTGTTCGATCCCGGCGAACCCGGCGCGCCAAAATACTTCATGCTGCTGCAATGGTCGGCCGGCAAGGTCGCAACCATCCGGGATTTCCGCCACGCGCCCTACATCGTCGACGGCGCCGAATTCCAGCTTTGATCGGCCGCCCACCCCGTCGCTTCGAGTAGCTAAGCGGGCACCAAGCGCTTGACATTGATGGTGCGTTTCCGAACCTGGGCCAGGTCATAATTCATCTGCATCCTCAGCCAGGTGTCGGCCGTGCTGCCGATCGCCTTCTCAAGCTTTACAGCCATTTCCGGCGTGATGCCGCTGCGCCCCGCAATTATGAAGCTGCTCCCGCGCCCTGCGCTTCCTACGCTGGCTGGCAATACACTACCCAAAACCGAAGGCATGACCTAAAATTCGCTAAATATTGCCGAAAATAGACGAAAGTTTCGTTTTTGTTCTGTTCCCGTCTTGGGAATTTTTATTGATCCCACATTGGGAACATGCTATGGCTATGAACGTAATAGCAAGGAAGACACTCCAAGCCTTTTGGGAGCAATACCCTCAGGCCGAAACACCCCTCGGTACTTAGTATCAAATCGTTTCCAAGGGCGACTGGAGTGAGCCCGCAGACCTGAAGAGAGCGTTTGGAAATAATGTGGACTTCGTCGGAGACAACAGAGCCATCTTCGACATAGGCGGTAATAAATATCGCCTTGTTGTTCACTTTTCCTACAGGTTCAAAACCGCCCTCATCAAGTTTGTAGGTACGCACGAAGAGTATGACGGCATAAACGCGGAAACTGTGTGATGATGGACGTAAAGCCTCTCCACAATGAACAGGATTACGATTGGGCGATCCGGGAAGTAACCCGTTATTTCGATTCCGAACCCGTGCCCGGAACCGCTGATGGCGACCGTTTCGAGGTTATGTCTACACTCATCAGGGAGTACGAAGATAAGCACTTCGCAACACCCCATGGTGACCCTGTAGACGTTCTGGATTTTGCGATCGAGTCCATGGGAAAATCGCAAGCCGAGCTTGCTAGCTTGATTGGCCGGAATCGCGCCTCTGAGATATTGAATCGCGTCCGTCCACTCACGCTGGATATGATCCGCACTATTAGCAAGGAATGGAACATTCCGATTGAGGCATTAACGCCTCAATACGATCTGGCTCGCGCAGACGCCTGATCTTACCAACCCTGCTTCGGCGGGGTTCGTGTCGTGGTGAAGTTCGAGATCGTCTTTGCCGTCTTTGGCATGAAACCCCTGCGGAGGCAGCAATGAGCGGCGCTGTATACAAACGTTCGGCTTTTTATCAAGATGATAACACGCACTATAATTCTTGCCATCCGCCGCCCCCACGAATTATGGTGCATGGCGCGCTGGCGATGAGCCGAAGGTTCTAGAGGGAGCCACGCGGTTCAAGCTTGCCGTCGCCGGAAGATTTCGCGCACAAAACAGGTCCGGTCGGGGACACACGCAAGCGGAGCACCGAGCGCTCCCCGGGATGGGGCCGGCCATTCGACTGGCGGCTTTGACGAGTGAGGAGGGGAGACACATGAAAACGGCATACTGGCTGGCGGGCGTTACGGCGCTGGCGCTGGCCCAGCCCGCTGCGGCTGGGGATACCATCAAGATCGGGTTCGTCAGCACGTTCAGCGGCCCGACCGCGGTGATCGGCAATGACATGCGCAATTCGTTCGAGCTTGCGCTCGACCATCTCGGCCACAAGATGGGCGGCAAGCCGGTCGAGGTGATCTACGAGGACGACACTTTCAAACCTGACGTCGGCAAGCAGAAGACCGAGAAGCTGATCCTGTCCGACAAGGTCGACTTCATCGCCGGCTATATCTGGTCGAACGTGCTGCTCGCCTCGCTGAAGCCGATCGTGGATTCGAAGACGATCATGGTTGACGCGAACGCCGGTCCGTCGCAACTCGCCGGCGAACTCTGCTCGCCCTACGTGTTCTCGACCTCCTGGCAGAACGACCAGACGCCGGCGGCGATGGGCCTTTACATGAACCAGAAGGGCGTCAAGTCGGTATTCCTGATCGGCCCGAACTACGCCGCCGGCAAGGACATGCTGACCGGCGTCAAGAGCACCTTCAAGGGCGAGATCAAGGGCGAGGAATATACGGTGTGGCCGACCCAGCTCGACTTCTCCGCCGAATTGTCCAAGGCGCGGGCCTCCGGCGCGGCGTCGATCTTCGTGTTCTATCCGGGCGCTGCCGGCGTGCAGTTCCTCAATCAATATTCGCAGGCCGGTCTGAAAGCGCAGATGCCGCTCTACACCGCCTTCACCATCGACGAAACGACGCTGCCGTTGCAGAAGGACAACGCGATCGGCGTCCCCGGGGCCCAGGAGTGGGTGAACGATCTGCCGAACGAGCAGAACAAGAAGTTCGTCGCCGACTATCGCAAGAAGTACCCCGGCATGCGCCCGAGCTTCTACGGCGCGCAATCCTACGACGCCGCGCAGTTGATCAACAGCGCCGTGGTGGCGGTGAAGGGCGACACCAGCAAGAAGGACGAGATGAAGGCGGCGATGGAGAAGGCGGACTTCAAGTCCGTGCGCGGTGCGTTCAAATACGGCAACAACCACATCCCGATCCAGAATTTCTATCTGCAGGACGTGGTGAAGGATGCCGCAGGCCAGCTCTCGCTCAAGACGGTTGCCACCATCGTCAAGGACGACCAGGATCGCTTCCACGACAAATGCCCGATGAAGTGATCGCGGCTTTGGATCCATGCGGCGGCGGCGCTGGCGCGCTGCCGCTGTTTTCTTTCAGCCCCGTGTAAGCGTTCATGCTGCTCGTCGTCGAACAGTTTCTCAACGGATTGCAGTTTGGTCTGCTGCTGTTCCTGCTGGCGGCGGGATTGACGCTGGTGTTCGGCATCATGGACCTGGTCAACCTCGCCCATGGCTCGCTGTACATGATGGGCGCCTATTTTGCCGCAACCTTCGTCGCCTGGAGCGGCAATTTCGTGATCGGCGTGGTGCTCGCGCTGGGCGCGACGCTGTTGCTCGGCATCGTGCTGGAAGTCGTCGCGCTGCGGCATCTCTATGGCCGCGATCATCTCGATCATGTCCTGGCGACGTTCGGGTTGATCCTGTTCTTCAACGACGCAGTGCGGCTGATCTGGGGCCCGGCGGGGCTGGCGCTGCCGCTGCCGGCGTGGCTGACGGTGCCGGTCCAGATCGTCCCCGGCGTGTTCTATCCGGCCTATCGGCTCGCCATCATCGTGGTCGCGCTCGCGGTCGCGCTGATGCTCTACCTGGTCGTGATGCGAACCCGCATCGGCATGCTGATCCGCGCCGGCGCCTCCAACCGGGAAATGATCGGCGCGCTCGGCATCAACATCAAGCTGCTCTACACCCTGGTGTTCGGGCTCGGCGCCGCGCTGGCCGGGCTTGCCGGAATGATGCAGGCGCCGATCCTGACGGTCCAGATCGGCATGGGCGAGAACATCCTGATTCTTGCCTTTGTCATCATCGTGATCGGCGGCATCGGCTCGATCCGCGGTGCGTTCCTGGCCGCGATCCTTGTCGGCATGATCGACACGCTGGGCCGCGCGTTTTTGCCCGATCTGCTGCGCAAGGTCCTGAGTTCGGCGGCGGCTTCCACCGCGGCGCCGGCACTGTCCTCGATGCTGATCTATCTGCTGATGGCGATCGTGCTGGTGGTGCGGCCGGAGGGGCTGTTTCCGGCCAGCCGGCGATGACCGCTTCGCTCAACGCCCGCAACGCGGTCGCGGCGCTGGTCGCGGTGCTGCTGCTGTTGCTGCCGCTCTATTCCGAACTCAGCGGCAATATCTTCGTGCTGACGCTGTTTACCCGCATCGTGATCTTCGCGCTGGCGGCGGCAAGCCTCAACCTCATCATGGGCTATGGCGGCATGATGAGCTTCGGTCATGCCGCCTATCTCGGCATCGGTGGCTATGCCGTCGGCATTCTCGCCTTCGAGGGCGTCGGCTCCGGTTTCATTCAGTGGCCGGTGGCGCTTGCCGCCTCGGCGCTGTTCGCGCTGGTGATCGGCGCGCTATCGCTGCGCACCCGCGGGGTCTATTTCATCATGATCACGCTCGCCTTCGCGCAGATGGCCTATTATGTCGCATCGGGGCTCGCGCGTTATGGCGGCGACGACGGTCTCACGATCTACAAGCGCAGCGACTTCGCCGGCCTGATCAACCTGTCGAGCCGGGTGCAGTTCTATTATCTTTGCCTGTTCTGCCTGGCCGGCGGGATCTATCTGATCTGGCGCATTGTCAATTCGCGCTTCGGCCTCGTGGTTCAGGGGCTGCGCTCGAATGAGGCGCGAATGCAGGCGATCGGGTTTCCCGCCACAAGATACCGGCTGGTCTGCTTTGTCATATCGGGCACCATGTGCGGCCTTGCCGGCGCCCTGCTCGCCAACAACACCGATTTCGTCAGTCCGGCGATCATGTACTGGACCCGCTCCGGCGACCTGATGGTGATGGTCATTCTCGGCGGCATGGGCTCGCTGTTCGGCCCGGTGATCGGCGCGATCGTCTACCTGGTGCTGGAAGAGTTCCTGTCGCAGCTCACCGAATACTGGGCGATGATCATGGGCCCGCTGTTGCTGCTGATCGTGCTGTTCGGGCGCGGCGGCATCATGGGACTGCTCGGGAGGTTCGGCCGTGGCTGATGCGCTGCTCCGCGTCCGGAACCTGGTCCGCCGCTTCGGCGGCATTGCCGCGACCGACAATCTCTCGCTCGACGTCGGGCGCGGCGAACTGCACGCCATCATCGGGCCGAACGGCGCCGGCAAGACCACCCTGATCAGCCAGCTCACCGGGCAATTGAAGCCGAATTCCGGCACCGTGCATTTTGCCGGCCAGGACATCACCCGGCTGCCGGCGTATCGCCGCAGCGCGCTCGGGCTGGCGCGCTCGTTCCAGATCACCTCGCTGCTTCCCGACTTCACCGCCCTCGACAATGTCGCGCTGGCGGCCCAGGCCCATCACGGTCATTCCTTCCATTTCTGGCGCAATGCCCGCAAGGAAGGGCAGCTCCGCGACGCCGGACGCGCCGCGCTCGCCCGGGTTGGGCTTGAACCACGCGCCAATGTCGCGGTCGCCGCCCTGAGCCATGGCGAGCAGCGCGAGCTTGAACTCGCGGTCGCGCTCGCCACCGGGCCGCAATTGCTGCTGCTCGACGAACCGATGGCGGGATTGGGCGTCACGGAATCGTCGCGGATGGTCAAACTGCTGGGCGAATTGCGGCGCGAAGTCACCATCGTGCTGGTCGAGCACGACATGGACGCGGTGTTCGCGCTCGCCGATCGGATCACCGTCCTGGTCTATGGCCGCGTCATCGCGTCCGGCACGCCGGCGGCGATCCGCGGCAATGCGGAAGTGAAGCGCGCCTATCTCGGCGATGCCCGTGCGGTGACCCGCCATGGCTGACGCCGCACCCCTGCTCGACGTCGAAGGCATCGAGACCTGCTATGGCCTGAGCCAGGTGCTGTTCGGGATGTCGCTCGTGGTGCGGACCGGCGAGATGGTGGCGCTGATGGGCCGCAACGGCATGGGCAAGACCACCACCATCCGCTCCATCATGGGCCTGACGCCGGCGCGGGCCGGGACGATCCGTTTCGCCGGCCAGGAGGTTCGCCGGCTGGCCTCGTTCCGGATTGCCCAGTTGGGCATTGGCCTCGTGCCCGAGGGGCGCCAGATCTTTCCCAACCTGACCGTACGCGAGAATCTGGTCGCGGCCTCCGGCAATCGGCTGGCGACATCCGACCCATGGACCCTCGACAAGATCCACGCGCTGTTTCCGCGGCTGGCCGAGCGCGGCGGCAATATGGGCGGCACGCTGTCCGGTGGCGAGCAGCAGATGCTGGCGATCGGCCGGGCGCTGATGACCAATCCGCGGCTTCTGATCCTCGACGAGGCGACCGAGGGCCTGGCGCCGCTGATCCGCGACGAAATCTGGCATTGCCTGTCGCTTCTGAAGGCGCGTGGCCAGTCGGTGCTGGTGATCGACAAGAACGTCGAAAACCTCACCCGCATCGCCGACCGCCACTACATGATCGAGCGCGGCCGCGCGGTGTGGAGCGGCACCTCGCAGCAACTGATCGCCGAGCCGGATCTGCAGCATCGCTATCTCGGAATATGAGCGCACTGGGCCAGGCCTGGCTGCGTAGCCCGGATGGAGCGCAGCGCAATCCGGGGCCGTTCTATCCGCATCGCGATTCCCGGATTGCGCTGCGCTCCATCCGGGCTACGGCACTACACCTCAGCGCCGCCATTCCGGGTTCGCGCTCGCGCGCGCCCCGGATGACGACAGGGATGGATGCTTTGCGCTGCGTTACGTATACAATATGGCCGATATTTTAGAAAATTATCCAAATATTGTTGCATATCTATGATAATTGTATACAGTGTGTATTCATTTCCTGCCGAGATCGCAGATGTCATCAGAGAGCTTTCCCCTGAACGCCTGGTATGCGGTGGCCTGGGGCCACGAAATCAAACACCAACTTGCGGCGCGGACGCTCTGCGACAAGGACGTGGTGCTCTATCGCCGTTTGGACGGCGAACTCGCCGTGCTCGAAGATGCCTGCTGGCATCGTCTGTTGCCGCTCTCGATGGGTTCGTTGCAAGGCGATCAGGTGGCCTGCGGTTATCACGGCCTTGTCTTCAACGCCGCCGGGCGTTGCACGTATATGCCGGCGCAAGAGACCATCAATCCGTCGGCCTGCGTGCGCGCCTTTCCGGTGCTGGAGCGGCATCGACTAGTCTGGGTCTGGCCCGGCGACCCCGCACTCGCCGATCCCGCCAAGATGCCGGATCTTCACTGGAATGATAGCAGCGACTGGATCGGCGAGGGCGGCACCTATTACGGCCTCAAATGCGATTATCGGCTGGTGATCGACAATCTGATGGACCTGACGCATGAGACCTATGTGCATGCCGGCAGCATCGGCCATGAAGCGATCACGGCGACGCCGTTCGAGGTCACGCACACCGACCGCAGCGCGAGAGTGACGCGCTGGATGGTCAACACCGAGCCGCCGCCGTTCTGGGCGCGGCAACTCGGTCGGAGCGTTCCGGTCGATCGCTGGCAAATCATCGACTTCCAGGCCCCGTCGGTGGTCGTCGGTGACGTCGGCGTTGCGCCGACCGGCAGCGGGGCGCCGCAAGGCGACCGTTCCCAGGGCGTGAACGGCTTCTTTCTGGCCGCCGTGACACCGCAGACCGACACCACCTGCCATTACTTCTGGAATTTCGTCCGCGGTTTTCGCAAGGACGACGCGGCGCTGACGCAAGCGATCCATCTTGCCCACGTCACTTCCGACGGGAAGGGCCTGTACGACCAGGACGTGGCGGTGCTCGAGGCGCAGCAAAGGGCGATCGAGCGCCAGCCGCGGATGCCGTTCTACAATCTCAACATCGATGCCGGCGCGCTGTGGGCGCGGCGCAAGATCGACCGCATGCTCGACGACGAACGCCCGCACCGGGACGCCGCCGAATGAGCGGCCGCGGCGCCAGTAAGCCTTTGATCGCGTGGTTCGAGACGCGCGGCGTTGCCGCGCTCCTCACCATGAGGGCTGAACAAGACCTTATCCTGAGGAGCGCGCTTTGCGCGCGTCTCGAAGGATGAAGCCGCGGTACCGGAGAATGGTCCAGGCATGGCCGAAGCAATGATCTGGACCGCAGCCCATCTGCGTGCGCACCGGGATCTGACCGCGGACATCCGGCTGTTCGAGGTCGAGCCGGAGGCGGAATTCGTGCCGCCGGCTCCGGGCAGTCACATCAACGTCGCCGTCGAGATCGAGGGGCGGCCGGATGTGCGGTGCTATTCCGTCGTCGGCGGCGGCAACGGCCGATACCGGATTGCCGTCAAACGGCTCGCCGAGAGCCGAGGCGGCTCCGCCCATATGTGGCGACTCGCGCCGGGTGCGCGGCTCCGCATCGCCCGCCCGCGCAATCATTTCAAGCTGCAGGAGGGATGCGAGGAATATTTGCTGGTCGCCGGCGGCATCGGCATCACCCCGATCTATCCGATGGCCCTGGCGCTTGCCGGGGCGAGGGCACCGTTCCGCCTGCTCTATGCCGCGCGCAGCCGCGACGAGTTGGCCTTTGCCGAGGAGCTTGCCGCAGGGATTGGCGACCGGCTCGAACTCTTCGTCGGCGAGGAGGGACGCCGGATCGATCTCGCCGCCGCGATCGACCGGCTGGCGAAGCGCGGTGTGCTTTATGTCTGCGGCCCGTTCGGCATGCTGGAGGCGGCGCGTCGGCACTGGCAATCCAGCGGCCGACCAATGGACGGCCTGCACTTCGAAACCTTCGGCAGCGGCGGCCGGCTGGCAACCGAACCCTTCCTGGTGAAAATTCCGCGGCTCGGCAAGGAAATCAGGGTGTCGAAGCACGAGAGCATGCTGGAGGCGATGGAACGCGCCGGTATCGAGGTCATCGCCGACTGCCGGCGTGGCGAATGCGGCCTCTGTGCGCTGACCGTCCTGCAGGCGGACGGGCCGATCGATCACCGCGACGTTTTCTTCAGCGATCGGCAGAAGATGGACGGAACCAGGCTGTGCGCTTGCGTGTCGCGGCTGGCGGGCGGCAGCATCACGATCGATACCGCGGACCGTACCGCCTGAGAGCGGAGCCGGCGCGCGTGGACTGGAGGTCACGGTGGCGGAACGAGACAGCAATACCGAAACATCGATGTCGCAGACCGTCAAAGCCCAGCTCGCGCTGCGCGAGCTGGTGATTCAGGGGCGGCTGAAGCAGGGTGATCGCGTCTCCGAACTGCAGCTTGTGGAGCTGCTCGGCGTATCGCGCACCCCGGTACGGATGGCGCTGGTACGGCTGCAGGAAGAGGGCCTGGTCGAGCCAATTCCCTCGGGCGGCTTCGCCGTGCGCAGTTTCAGCGAGCGCGACGTGTTCGAGGCGGTCGAAATCCGCGGCACGCTCGAAGGGCTCGCCGCACGGCTGTGCGCGGAGCGCGGCTGCCAGCCTTCGGACCTTCAGGCGCTGAGGAGATGCGTTGCCGAACTCGATGCCGTGGTCGGGCGTGACAGTCTCGGCGAGGACGATATCTCCGGCTATGTCGAGCTCAATGCCCGCTTCCATGAGCTGCTGGCGGTCGCAACCGGGAGCCGGACCATGGCCCGCGAACTGGCGCGGGCCTGCGCGCTTCCATTTGCCTCGCCGAGTGCGCTCGTGCTGGTTCAGGCGCGCTCGCCGGATTCGCATCATCTGCTGATCGTCGCCCAGGATCAGCACCGCTGCGTGGTGGATGCCATTGAGCGGCGAGAGGGCGCCCGCGCCGAGGCAATCATGCGCGAGCATGCCCGGCTCGGCCACCGCAACCTCGAACGCGCCTTCGCCAATCAGCGGATGCTCGAACTCGTCCCCGGATCGAAACTGATCGCGCGGCGGCGCGGCTGAGGCGATCGAGCAAGAGCCTGCAAGAGCCTGTCAGGCGGGCCACGCAAAGCCTTGGCTATGCACCGGTTGTGGCACAATGTTTCACAACTTTGCCGGCTCCCACATAGGGCAAACTCACTATGCTGCCGGCTCGCGATCATGGCGAATTACGCTACGGGTCGAGATGCTCGCAGCGAAAAGCATTCGCAGGAAGCTTTCACGGCAAACCGCGGAGGGGGAAACTTTGGGATTCAGCGCCGCATCGTTTTGGCGTATTGCCCGTCCTGGCGATGCCTTCGCCCCTGAGGCAAGCATTCGTCGCGTTGAAGCATGGCGTCATTTTCTGCGCATCGTTTTTGACCTGTTCGTTCGCGGTCAACGCACTTCAAGGGTCCTCGGGAGAGCCATGGGCCGTCGTCTCCGCATTGCATCAATTGATTATGCGTCGCTCGCAATTGTAGGCCTGCTTGCAATCGCTTCTTCGCCGGCGATGGCCGCCGGCGGCGCTGGGGCTAAGGGCGCAACCGGCTTAGGCGGCGCCGGCGGTCCGGGCGGTTCGGGCGGTGTTGTCGGCGTCCCAAATGGTTCCGGACAGCTGGGCGGGGGCCACGACGGCGGCAGAGGCACAGGCTTTAACTACAATGCGGGCGGAGGCGGAGGAGGGGGGGCCTCTGGCAATGGCGTCGGTGGCGCAGGCGGGCGTGGCGCCGGTGGCGCCGGCCCGGGAGGAGCGGGCGGCAGCGGCGCATCCGGAGGAGCGGCCGGTCAGAACGGGACAACCCCAGGCGCGTCCGACCAAGGCGGTGGCGGCGGCGGCGGGGGTCAGGGCGGAGCCAACGGCGGCATGAGCGCCGGCCCGATCACGATTGGCTCACCGGTCGTCGCCGGTGCCGGCGGCGTCGGTGGAAATGGCGGCGACGCAAATGCTTTGCCCGCTGGAGGCGGTGGAGGCGGTGGAGGCGGCGAAGGCGGCATCGGCTTCGTGGGCACAGGATCGAACAGCTTCACCAACAGCTCCAAAGTCACAGGCGGCGATGGCGGCGCGGCCGGCATCGGCGGCGGGATATCCAGCCCCATCACCAGCGTCCACGGCGGCAACGGTGGGAACGGCGGCGATGGCGGGATCGGTATCAGCATCACCGCATCGGGGGCCACGCTGACGAACAGCGGAACGATTCAAGGTGGCGACGGCGGGGCGGGGGGAACGGGGGGAACGGGCGGGACATTTGGTTCAAATGGTTCGAACGGGGCTGGCGGACTGGGCGGAGCAGGGGTTTCTGGCAGCGACCTAACGATCCTCAACAGCGGCCTGATCGCGGGCGGCGTGTCCGCCAGCGGCACGCAGGCCAACGCCATCACCTTCACCGGGGGTAACAATGTCCTGACGTTGCAGCCCGGCTGGGCTCTGACCGGCAACATCGGCGTAACCGGCAGCCTTACGTTCAACCAGTCGACCGCAGTGATCTTGCCGAACGTAATCACTGGCGCCGGTTCGGTGATTCAGAACGGGAGCGGCACACTCACGCTCTCGGGGGATAACATCTATTCCGGCGGGACCACGATCTCCACCGGCACGTTGCAGATCGGCAATGGCGGAACTACGGGATCGATCCTGGGCAATGTCACGGACAATGCCATCCTGACCTTCGACCGCTCAGACAGCACGAGCTTCGGCGGAAATATCTCCGGCGGCGGCGTGCTGCAGCAGAACGGTACGGGCACGTTGACGCTCTCGGGCATCAACAGCTATGGCGGCGGCACCTTTCTCAATTCCGGCACGCTCGCCGTCTCGAGCGACGCCAATCTCGGCGCCCCGAGCGGCGGCCTGACGTTCAACGGCGGCACGCTGCAATTGCTGGCGGGCTTCACCAGCAATCGCGACGTCACGCTCAATGCCGGCGGCATTGTCGACACCAACGGCAACAACGCGACATGGGCGGGCGCGGTCGCTGGCGCCGGCGGCCTGACCAAGATCGGTACCGGCATTCTGACACTCTCGGGCGCGGGCACCTATCTCGGGCCGACCTTCGTCAATGCCGGCACGCTGCAGGCCGGCATCGTCAACGCGTTCGCTCCGGGCAGCGCCTACACGGTTGCCTCCGGCGCCGTGCTCGACCTCAACAGCTTCAATCAAACCATCGGTTCACTTGCGGGCGGCGGCAATGTGACACTGGGCTCCGCGACCTTGAGCACCGGCAACGACAACACCAGCACGAATTTCTCGGGCGACATTTCCGGCGTCGGCGGGGGCTTGACCAAGATCGGCACGGGCACGTTCACGCTTTCGGGCACCAGTACCTATAGCGGCACAACCAATGTGGTTGGCGGCACGCTGGTCGCCGATGGCTCGATTGCGAATTCCGCCTTTACCGTGCAGTCGGGTGCCGTGCTGGGCGGCCCGGGTACGATCGGCGCGCTCACCGCCCAGAGCGGCGCCACGGTAGCGCCGGGCCTGGTGACGCCATTCACGCAGCTCAATGTCGCCGGCAATGCCAGCTTCGCGGCCGGCTCGACCTTCCTGGTCAACGTCAACGGTGCCAATCGGAACGACAGGCTGCAGGTCGGCGGCCGTGCGACCTTGTCCGGCGGCACCGTCGACGTGCTGGCAAGCGGCACCGGCTTCACGCCCTCGACGCGCTTCACGCTGCTCAGCGCCACCCGCGGCGTCTCCGGCACCTTCGCGCAGCTCGTGACGACGTCGAACCTCGCTCAGGCGTTTGCCTTCCTGAAGCCGGCGCTGAGTTACGATGCCAACGATGTCTTCCTCGGCTTTGCGCAGACCACGAACTTTGCCTCGGTTGCGCTCACCCCCAATCAAATTGCGACGGCGGCGGCGATCCAGGCGCTGGGGCTCGGCAACCCGATCTACAATGCGGTGGTGGGCCAGAGTTTCGCCGGCGCGCGCCAGGCTTTCGATGCGTTGTCGGGCGAGGTGCATGCGAGCGCGGTGACGGCGGCGCTCGAAGACTCGCGCCTGCCGCGCGAGGCGATCCTCGACCGCCTGAGCCAGCCGTTCTATGCGCCGGTGCCGGCTGCGATGGCGGCCTACGCGGCCGACCTGCCAGCCAAGGCGGCCGCCGCGATGCCGCGCTATCAGCCGCCGCAGACCCTGAATTTCTGGGCCCAGGGCTTTGGCGATTTCGGTCGCAGCGGCAGCGACGGCAATGCCGCGGCGCTGTCGCGCACGACCGATGGTTTTGTCCTCGGCGGGGATGCCAGCCTGATCGGGCTTGCCGGCGGCGATTGGCGCTTCGGTGCTGCCGGCGGCTACACCTTTGACAACCTCGCCATCGACCAGCGGCTGTCCTCGGGCAACTTCCAGAGCGTGTTCGCCGGCGTCTATGGCGGCGCCAGCTTTGGCGCGGTGCAGTTGCGCAGTGGCGCGATCTACGGCGTCAACAGCACCGCGACCAGCCGCCAGATCATCTTCCCCGGTTTTGGCGAATCCGCCACATCGAACTATGGCGGCTCGACCACGCAGGCGTTCGGCGAGGCCGGCTACCGCGTCGGCTTCACAGGGTTCAACCTGGCCGGGCTCAGCTTCAGCCGCGCCATGCTGGAGCCGTACCTCGGCGCTGCCGCGATCCATCTCCACCAGGACGGATTCAACGAGACCGGCGGCGTGGCGGCGCTGACCGGGTTCGGGCAGGGCTACGACCTTGCCACCACCACGCTCGGGCTGCGAGGCGAGACCACGCTCGCCGGCCCCTTGCCGTTCACCGCCCGCGCGCTGCTCGGCTGGCGCCACGCCTATGGCGACGTGGTGCCGACCGTGCTGATGGCGTTCCAGGGCGGCACCCAGGCGTTCGGCATCGCCGGCGTGCCGATCGACCGCGACGCCCTGGTGACAGAGGCCGGCCTCGACTACGCGGCGACCTCCGCGATCACGCTCGGCGTTGCCTATTCCGGCCAATATGGCGAGCGCGCCACCGACAACGCCATCAAGGGACATCTCGAATTCAGATTTTGAGCAGCACCGATGGCATCTCTTCAGATCTGGCGACCCGAGTTCTCGGCCAAATGCTTCCCGCAGATATATCCAAACGTCATGGCCGGTCCGAGGGTTGCGCCAGCACCGGGATAGCTGCCGCCGAAGATCGAGGCGGCGTCGTTGCCAACGGCAAACAACCCGCTGATTGGCTTTCTGTTGGCGTCCAGCACCCGGGCGAGTTCATCGGTGACCAGCCCGTGATAGGTTGCAATGTCGCCGGGGATGATCTTGACCGCGTAGAACGGCCCGCGGGCGATCTCGCCAATGCACGGATTGGGAGCGACATCGGCATCGCCGAGCAGCCGCTGATAGGATGTCTCGCCCCGGTTGAAGGCGCGGTCGCGCCCCTCCCTGGCGTCGCGATTGACCGCCTCGACGGTCCGCTCGAGATTTTCCGGATCGATGCCGGCGGATACCGCGAGGTCGTGAAGGGTGCGGCCGAATTTGAGATACCCGGAACGAAGGTAGGGAAAAACCGGCAATGGCGACGGACGGACGGCGCCAAGGCCATAGCAACGAAGGGTTCGATGGTCGCAGATGACGAACGCCGACACCTCCTGCCGGTCGGCGCAGGCGTCGATCATGGCCCGAACGAAGTCGTGATAGTTCTGGCTTTCATTGGTAAAGCGCCGGCCATCGCGGGTGACCGCAATGACGCCCGGCTTGGCGCGGTCGATCAGGTGGAAGAACCGGCCGACGCTGCCATCCCGTCGCGGGATCAGCGACACCGGCACCCACGCCGCCGCATTGGAGAAGGAATCCTCGATCGACGCGCCGACCTCCAGTGCCATCCGAAGCGCATCGCCGGTGTTGCCCGGCGGGGTCAGCGTCGCATGAACGGTGTGGCCCTTAAGATGCTTGAAGTGTCGCCGGACCCGATTTTCATCGTGCGGAAATCCGCCGGCCGCGAGAACGACGCCGTGCCGAGCAGCGATACAGATTTCCCGGCCGGCTTTATCCACGATCGCGCCGGCAATGCGGCCATCGGCTTGCGCGAGCCTGATCGCCCTCGCCGACGACCACAGCCTGATTTGGCGATCGAGTGCGGTTTTGAGCAGGCGCGCGGCCAGCGCGTTGCCGTTCACCAGACGCGTGCCGCGGCCATGTAGAAGCACGTCGCGGCCATGGGCGAGAACCCGCGAAGCGACGAACAGGGCCGATGTGAGGGAGCGCGTGGCGTGGAGAAAGTGCCTCAGATCGGGGCCGCTGTTCAGCCCCATCCCCATGAATGTGGATTCTTTCATCGGCAGGGCGAGGCTGTTCAAGTGCTCGCCCAGCTCTCGACCGTCAAAGGGCAGGCAATGAATCGATCGCCCCTCTTCCGCGCCGCCCGGATGATCCGGATGATAGTCCGGATAGCTCTTGCCGAAGATGAATTTCACCGCGGTGTTCGCGGCAAGGAATGCGACCATCGGGCCGGCGTTTTCCAAAAACGCTGTCACCCGGGCTTCATCGAAATGATTGCCGGTCTGATGCTGGATATAGTTTCGCGCGCGCGCCAGCGAATCGCTCACGCCAGCCTGCCGCGCGAGCGGATTGAGGGGCACCCAGAGCCAGCCGCCGGACCGCGCCGTGGTGCCGCCGAACACAACTTCTTTCTCGACGACCACAACGTCGGAGCCGAAATGGTTCGCGGTAATCGCCGTCGCCATTCCGGCGGCGCCAGAGCCGATCACCAACACATCGCAGGAAACGGTCTCCATCGGTTCATGGCTCAATCATCGGTGCACCCAGCCATGCTGCAGGCAGGGACAGAACCCGCGACCATTCATGTGGTACAAATGTGGTCCAAAGCCACGGAGCGGCAGCCGCAATCGGCGACGGGATCAAGTTCACCAAAAATGTACGCGACGACTGGCCCCACGATGCCAGTTGCTTCCAACTCCGTTCCGAGAATTAGGCTATGAGCATTGGTCGGGTGAGCATAGTCGGGGCGGGCGTGGTCAGTTGGGACACAGATCGCGCGAAACAGGGCTTCGAGCAGTTGCGCGACCTGGCGCTGCTTGCGCTGCCATTGTTCCGCGCGCTCTTTCGGGCACGGCTGCTGCCCCACCAGGATCGAGGATAGCAGCCAGGCGCAGGCGCCTCTCTCATCGCTGCCGGCAGTAGCGATCGATTCCCCATATTTGTTCAGATCACGAGCGTCTGACTTGCCGTTTCGCCGGGCGAGCTCGTGAACGATACTCTCGCGGAGGATATGTGAGAGGCTACAGCCTGAATCCGCGCAAGCCCGTTGCAACGCGGTGAGGGTTGCGACATCGACGCGGACTCTCAGAATGTCGTTTTTCTTCATTAGCTTGAACCTACTTTGTCTCCGGTCCGAATTTCATTTCGCGGAAGGCCCACCGGCTCCGTTGCCAGGGAGTGGCGACAGCGTTTGTGGTCCAGAACGCTATGCTGTTCCGGCGAAAGTCGTTATCCGATTTGCGCAAGATTTCGGGCCGCGCCGGAACCCATCTGGATCAAAGATCGAGCGTCAGCTCGTCAGACAGCGCGCGAGAGACGCAGATCATCATCGTGTTGTTGGCGGCCTTCTCGGAGGCGGTCAGCACGCTGTCGCGATGGTCGGGCTTGCCCGCCAGGACGGGTGTTTCGCAGGTGGCACACAGCCCTTCGCGGCATGAGAAGGAGATATTGAGCTGGTTGGCCTCCAGCACCTCGAGAATCGACTTGCCGGTTGGAACCAGGAAGCGACGCCCCGAGCGCGCCAGCACGACGGTGAAGCTCTCCGAACTATCCGCAGCCATCGGCTGCTTCGGCGTGAACCATTCGAAATGCATCTGCTCTGGCGGCCTCGACTGAGCCGCCGCCTCAACGGCGGTCATCAGCGGCGCCGGTCCGCAACAGTAGATATGGCCGTCCGCCTGCAGCCCTGCGACCGTGCCGGTCACGTCGAACAGCGCCCCTGCCTCGTCATCGGCATGCAGGGTGACATTTCCGGCAAAATCCCCGAGTTCCTCAAGGAAGGCTGCGCGCTGGCGGTTACGCACAAGGTACCAGAGGTGCCAGTCGCGCCGGTTCGCCGCGCACCACCGGACCATCGAGAGGATCGGCGTGATGCCGATGCCACCGGCAAGGAAATCATGTCGCGGCGCCGCCTCGGCGAGCGGAAAATTGTTGCGCGGCGCGGTGACGTCGACAATATCGCCGGGACGCAACGTGCGGTGGATGTGGAGCGATCCGCCGCGGCTCCCGGCGGCGAGCCCGATCCCCACGACATAGCGATCGCGTTGGCGCCAATCGTTGCAAAGCGAATAGTGCCGGATCAGGCCGTTCGATAAATGCAGCTCGATATGCGCGCCCGGCGTGAACGGCGGCAACGCGGCGCCGCCGGGATCGCGAAGCTCCACCACCAGTGCATCCTTCGCTTCAGCGGCGACGTTGGACACGCGAAGCGAAAGGCGCTGATCGGTCAAGACGGGATCTCGCAGGTGAACGCGAACGGCTGCCAGGCCGGCGATGGCGGCGCCGGCTGCCGGATGTCCTGGTCAGACCGCCTGAAGCTTTGGTGCGCCGGCGTTCTTCTCCGCACCAAGACGCTGATTGAAGGCCCAGCGGAAATGCGAAAGAGGGGCGTCGGCCCGAATCGCCAGAAGCTGATAGTCCGGGTCGGCGTCGAATACCTTCTGCTGGGCCTCGATGATCGACTTGTCTTCGAGGAAGCCTTCCTCGAGGCTGTGGCGCAGCGACAGCGCGATATTCGGATTGTCGATGTCGAAATTGTGCAGATAGTTCCAGAAGAAGTGGGTGGAGCTGCGCGTCTCCGGCGTCATGAACTGGGCATTGCGATATTGCCTTGTGCCTTCGACCAAAATGCCTTTCTCGGCGCCCTGGCCTGCCGGCGCGAACATCGAGTCGAGCAGGAAGATGCCGGGGACGATCATGCGCCCGATATTGCGGCGGTCGATCTTGTCGCGCTTGTTGGCGATCACCTTGCGATGGTAAGGCGGCGCATCGGCATTCATGTGCCAGCGCTCGACGCGGAATCCATCGTCCAGCCGTTCGATCGCGACAGGCTTGGTGCTGTAGGCGTATTCCTCCGAACCACCCAGCGTGTTGGTGTGGACGAAGGCGAGATGGGCAAAGTCGCTTAGATTGTCGACGATCAGCAGCCAGTTGGCCTTGTAATGCATATAGCCCGGAAGGCCGCGCCAGGCGGGGTCGCTGAGCGGCGGGTAGTTGACGATCAAGGCCGGATCGGCCTTCTCGGCATCGCCCATCCAGATCCAGATCAGGTTGTCACGCTCGACGACCGGATAACTGCGCACCCCCAGTTTTGGCGGGATCACCTCTTGACCGGGGATTTGAATGCATTTGCCCGACGGATCGAATTTCATGCCGTGGTACATGCAGCGGATGTCGTCGCCCTCAATCCGGCCCATCGACAGCGGCGCCGCGCGGTGGCAGCAGCGGTCGTCCAGCGCGACGACCCTTCCGCTCTCGCCGCGGTACACCAGGATCGGACTTTCCAGGATCGTGCGCGCGAGCCGCTTGCCGTCGATCAGTTCATGATCCCAGGCCGCCACGTACCAGCAATTCCTCAGAAAGATGCCGTCTGCCGCCATGACATTTCTCCCTTTAGTATTTATCAGCATTTCTATATCGCCCTCTGGCCCGGGGAAATCCATTCCCTCTGGACATACCGTTCGGCTGGATGGACAATCACGCGATGGACTGGCGCGATTGGGACGTGTTTTGCCATGTTGTCGATCACGGCGGCTTCACCGCTGCCGCGCGCGTGCTGGGGCATCCGAAATCGAGCCTGAGCGCGGCCGTGCAGCGGCTCGAGACCGATGTGGGGTTGCGTCTGCTCGAACGGACCACGCGGCGGCTGCGTCTGACCGAGGCGGGCGAGGCGGTCTATCACCGGGTCGGGCCGCTGTTCGCCGCGCTGCACGACGCGCGCAGCGAAGCCTTGGCGGCGCGCGGCACGGTCGCCGGCACGCTGCGCATCGCATCCCCCTATGAATTTGGCGCCCACCATGTCGGCCCCGTCGCCTGTGCCCTGATGGCAAGCTATCCCGACCTTCGGGTCCGGATCGATGTCGAGCATGAAATCGTCGACCCGATTGCCGGAAATTACGACATGGTGTTCGCCATGCTCGAAGCTCCGTTACCGCCATCCGCCATCGTCATTCGCAAGGTATTCTCGATCGCGCGCGGCCTGTTCGCGGCACCCTCGCTGCTGGAAAGCCGTGGCGAACCGCGGACACTGGGCGATCTCGCCGCGTTCCCGCTGCTCGCAGGTCCCAACGACGCCCCATGGACGCTTACCGACCGCTACGGCTCGGTTCAGCATATTGCCACCGCAGACGCCCGGCTGATCAGTTCGAATGCCGGCGTCCGGCTCCAGGCGGCGCTCGCCGGGCACGGGGTTCTGCGTGTGACGGCGAGCTATGTCCGGGCTGCGGTGGAGACCGGAGCGCTGCGCCGGCTTCTGCCGGACTATGGCTGCGAGCCACTCAGCGTTCACGCCCTGCTGCCGGCGCGGCGACTGATGCCGGAGAAGGTGCGCTGTTTCCTCGATGCCCTGGAACAGCATGCGCAATCCGCGGGCCCCGCCGACGGCGCGCTGCCTGCCGAGGCGAGGACTGCTTGAAGCTGCTTCGACATCAGCGAAAGTCCCCCTTGGTTTCGGGAATCAGCGGCGCGCCGGTCAGGTAGACCGCGAAGATGACGAGAGCGGGGTGGGCTCGGCCACGGGTCAGGCAAGCGGGTCGATGCCGTCGCAAGCGAACGTCGAAAAGGTGAGAATGAGGAAGAGTTCGTTCAAGGAGGAAATGCCGAGTCGCGCGTAAGCGCGCTTGCGATAGGTAACGATGCTGGATTTCTTGATTCCAAGCTCGTACGCCGAACCTTCGATGCTTACGCCAGCGAGGGCAAGGGCACAGACCTTGCGCTCGCGCTCGGTCAAGCCGACCTCGAGTAGGTATAGCTTTCGCTGAAAGATACTCACGCACTCGGAATGATTGATTGTGCGCCTGGGCGAGGACGCCCGAGCCCAGCAGAACGAATCCGTTGCTGCGCGGGGCGTGCCGGATCGGGTTGATATGTTTGTCACCGTTCCTCGCCGCGTCTCGATTGCTGAGCGTCTTTTTGTTCGGGCCTGGCTTTATCTCGGGTTCAATCGGCCGATATTCCAATTCCGCGGAGCCGAGCGCACAGAGGTAGTTTGTACGGCTCTAGAACTAGCACGGCTAAATCTCAAATGGCCTTGGATTCCGCAGTGCTACAACGATGACGATGTGGTCCGTCAGGACCGTCGCTGCGTCGATGCCATTGCCTCGCGCATCGTTTGACAGGACGGGGGCCGCAATCTGTCTCGTCAATTCGTACCCAACGCAGAGGCAACGGCTGGATCATTGCCGCGTCCGCAATTGCATGGGCTCCGCTGTCGCCTTGCCTGAGGACAGGATGCCCACAATTCTGGCTACCGATTGGCGGGTCCGGAGATGCGATGGTTCTCGCACGTCAGCGGTGTGGAGACAGGGGCTAGCGTCACTGCACCGCCAGCAGAGCGTGCAGGGGGAATCATGGCAAGCAAATGGCTTTGTAGAGAATTGCTGGGTGCGACAGCGTTGACGTTGACGATGGCAGGCGCCGCGAACGCTGACGATATGGCGGATTTGAAAGCACAGGTACAGGCCATGAGCCGCCGTCTGGCCGCGATGGAGGCGCAGAACGCCGATCTCCTTCGCAAGTCCCGGTCGACGCACACGACTATTGCGGAAAAGGCCGCGCCGCGCGCCGTGCCGCCTCCTGCAGAGACACCACCCTCCCTTCGGAAAGACCAGAACGGCAATCTTCTCGGCTTCCTGAACAATCCAGTGATGCTCTATAGCGATCAAAACACCTCGGTGCATCTCTACGGCCTGCTGGAAGGCACTATCAGCGCCGCGACCAACCAGAACGCCATGAACCAGACGGCTGTCGGCTTCCAGACCGCGTGGTTCAGTGGCAATCGCTGGGGCATCGATGCCGATCATGCCCTCGATCTGGGAGTGCCGGGGTTAAAGCTCATCTCCAAACTGGAGAGCGAATTTGAGTTGCCGTCGGGTGCGTTCGATACGCCGGGCGTCATCTTCAACCGTGACGCCTGGATTGGTTTCTACGCCGACGATCTCGGCAAGCTGACATTCGGACGGCAGAACACCCTGACGCGGGATTTCACCCAGACCTGGGGCGACGCCTACGGCACGCCCAACGTGACCCTGAAGGAGGGCGGTTACACCAACGTCAACAATTTCAAGCAGTTCATTTTCTATTCAGCGGATCCCGGTGGCACGCGAAGCGACAGTTCAATCGTCTGGAAGAAGCAGTTTGGCGAACATTGGGTGGTTGGCGCGATGTATGGCTTCGGCTTTCAAGGCGTGGGCGGCAGCGCCTCCGACATCGGCGGCGGATTGCCAGGAAATTTCCTCGGAGGAAGCAGCGAGGCGGTTTCCTTGGCCTATAACGGGCTGAGCATTGGTCCTGGCAAGTTGAGTGTTAACGTCAACTACGACCGAGGCAATCCATATAGCACGGTTACAAACACCTCGTTGGTCGATCAGGCGGTGTTGGTTGGTGGCGACTATGTCGTCGGAATCTGGAAGCTGAACGGAGGTTATGTGCATTACACAGGGCAACAGGGCATTAACAACTCGCTGGGCTTGCGAATCGATAATTCCTGGACGGTTTCAGGTTCGGTGCTCATGGCGCCGAGGACGGAGCTTGCGCTGGGGTACGTCAACATGTCCGGCCGCAATGCTGCGCTCTCCTTGGGCGGCGTGACGTTGAACCCGTTTCTGGCCGATGCCACGCTGGCAACGGCGACTGCGAACGGCTCCAAGCGCACCCTCTTTGGATCGATCATGTACCATGTCGACAGGCAGACCGATTTGTATGTCGCGGCTGACTATATGAAGGTTGGCGGCGGTTGGGTCGTCGGCGATGCCCAAGGCAACGGCAACGTATATGGCGTTAGCCACCCGGCCGACTCGGAGTTGGAGGTTGCAACCGGCGTACGCTTCAAGTTCTAGAGCGGTTTCCGGTTCACTCGAGTCATTGTTGCTTCTCCCGAGGCCTCGTGGTTCGAGACGCCGCGCCGGCGCGGCTCCTCACCATGAGGGTCTGAGTCCTCATCCAGAGGAGCATCGCGAAGCGGTGCGTCTCGAAGGATGAAGCCATTGAGGTGGGAAAATGATTGTTGTTCAGCGCCCGACGAATTTCGGCGGGCGCTTGGCGTTGAAGGCCTCGACGCCCTCCCTGAAATCATCGGATTGGCGCAGGCGGCTGTAACAATGGCCTTCCAGCTCGATCGCGACCGTCAGCGTGGAGTCTTCGGTGTCGTTCAGCAGCTTCTTCGCCGTTCGCTGCGCCAGCGGCGCGAAGCTGCGCAGTTCGTCGACAAGCTTGTCGGTGGTCGTTTCAAGCTCGCCGTCGGGGACGCATTCGGTCGCGATGCCCCACTCAAACGCCTGTTTGGCGGAAATCCGCTTCGAACGCATCACGATGTCCTTGGTGCGGGTAATGCCGATCATTTTCTGCAGCCGCGCCGAACCGCCCGATCCCGGGATCTGGCCGAGCTTCTGCTCCGGCAGCGCGTAAAGCGTGGTCTCCGATGCGATCCGGAAATCGCAGGCCAGCGACAGCTCGAAGCCCACGCCGAAGCAATAGCCGCGATTGGCGACGATGACCGGCTTGGCGCAGCGGGTCGGCGAGGCGATGTTCCAGGCGAGCCTCGAGACCGTCTCCGGCGAGGCTTCCATGAAGCCGCCAATGTTACCGCCGCTGGAGAAATGCTCGCCGATCGACCGCACCACGATGATGCGGACGCGCGCATCCTCGTCGAGTATCTCGAAGGCAAGCCGCAACTGATCGCGCTGCGGCATCGACACGACGTTGTAGGGCGGCCGGTTGAGAACGATGTCGGCGCGCTCCTGCGCCTCGTCAATCTCGACTGCAAAACCGTCGAGTTTGCCGAGCCGGGGATCTGCAAAGGGGTAGGGAGCGGGCATGTAGTTTCCTTTCCTGGTGTTTCAGACCGCGGTCGAGGGCGGGGCATGTTCGCGCTGATAGTCGCCGGCGATCAGCAGGCGGCGCAGCAGCTTTCCGACCGGAGATTTCGGCAGGGCCTCGACGAAGACGAAACGCCGGGGACGCTTGAAGTTGGCAAGCCCGGAGCTGCGGCAGAACCGTTCGAGATCCTGCTCGTTGACAAGCGACTTGCGCTTCACAAACGCGGTGACGATCTGCCCCCATTTCTCATCGGCGAGGCCGACGACCGCGACCTCGAGCACCGCCGGGTGAAGCGACAGGCAGCTTTCGATCTCCACCGGCGAAACGTTCTCACCCCCGGTGATGATCATGTCGTCGACGCGACCGGTGACGAACAGATCGCCATCCGCATCGAGGAAACCGGTGTCGCCGGTGAAATACCAGCCGTCCCGGATCGATTTTGCGTCCGCGTCGGGCCGGCGCCAGTAGCCCTCGAACGACTCGTCGCCGGCCAGCAGCGCAATGATTTCGCCTTCCTCATTGGGACGTGCGGCTTCCGCCGTCGATTTGGCGTTCAGCCTGACCACCTTGATCTGCTGGTTGATGCCGGCCCGGCCCGCCGACCCCGGCTTGGCCGCGGCGTTCTGGTCGATGGTGAAGGTGTAGATTTCCGAGCTGCCGTAATGGTTGACGAACAGATCGGGCTGGAACGCGTCGTTCAGCGTCTTCAACAGCCCGTCGGTCATCGAAGCGCCGGCGAAGCCGAGCTTACGCACGCTGGAGACGTCGGCCACCGCGAATTGCTCGGCGTGGACGAGATCGTGGTAGAGCGTCGGCACCAGATACAGATTGGTAATTCGTTCGCTCCCGATCAGTGCCAGCGCGCGGCCGGGGTCATAGCGCGGCAGACAGACGAACGTGCCGCCGATCAGAGACATCGCGATCAGCGAACGAACGCCCATGGTATGATACAGCGGCATCACGCCGAGCGTGCGTTCGCCGTACCGATACAGATTTTGCGCGACATGGGCGATCCCGGCGGCCCGCTCGGCGCGGTGACGCCGCGGCACGCCTTTCGGCCTCGACGTGGTTCCGGATGTGTAAAGCATGATGGACCAGGCTTCGGCGTTGACGCGCGGCGTGGCCTCGGCCGCCGGCTCGGCGACCATGGTCTCAAAGCTGATGGCCCCGGCGATGTCGCCGCTACCCGCGCAAATGCGCGGCAGCGCCTGTGCGCGTTTCGATTCGTCAACGGCCGGCGCGAAGACATCCTGATACACGACGGCACGCGAACCGGAGTTTTCGATGCAGAAATCGAGCTCGTCCGCCTTGGCGCGCCAGTTGACTGGTGTGATCACGATGCCGGCCAGTTGACAGGCCCAGTGCAGCGTGGCGGCGGCCTCGCAATTCTGCAGCACCGTGACAAGGTGGTCGCCGGGGTTCAGCCCGATGCGGTCGAGCGAAGCCACCAGCGACGAAATCCGAGCATACCATTGCGCGTAAGTCAGGCGCACGCCCTCGTCGACAATCGCCAGCGCATCGGGATCGCGCGCCACGCTTCCGACAAAGCTGGTTCCAAGATCAAGCATCCGCACTCTCTCCGCTCTGGTCGGTCAATTCGGCGGCGGCCTCGATCGCCGCGCGAACGATCGGCGCATAGCCCGTGCATCGGCACAGATGTCCGCTCAGCAGATCGCGAATGCTCTCCTCATCCGGTCGCTTGTGCTGGCGCAGGAAGCCGTCGAGCGACATCAGGATGCCGGCGGTGCAGAAGCCGCACTGCAGCGCGTGATGGCGCTTGAACGCCGATTGCAGGATGCCGAGGCGGCCGGCCGACGGCGCGAGGCTTTCCACGGTCCGGACCTCGCAGCCGTCAATCTGCACGGCAAGCGTGAGGCAGGCGCGTGCCGTCTTGCCGTCGATGAGGACGGTGCAGGCGCCGCACACCCCGTGTTCGCAGCCGACATGCGTGCCGGTCGCGCCGATCTGATGGCGCAGGAAATCGGTCAGCAGCAGCCGCGGCTCCGCCTCGCCCGCGCATGGGCTGCCGTTCAGCGAGAAGCGGACCGGATGCCGCCGGCCGGCCTGCAATCGGCTCATTGCAGCACCTCCTGCACCAGATCGCGCCCGATCATGCGCACCAGGTCGCGACGGTACCGCGCCGTGGCGTGGAGGTCGTCACGCGCGTCGAGTTCATAGGCGAATCCGTTCAAGGCATCGTCGAGCGCGCTGCCGCCGAGAGGCGGAAAGTCGCGCGCCACCGGCATGTCCGCGACACCGCCGATGGCGAGGCGAACTCCCTCCGGCGTCTTCACGGCAGCACAGGCGACAATGGCAAAATCGCCGTGGCGTCGCGCTACTTCGCGAAAGGCGCAGCGTTGCCGCGAGATTGGAAATGCGACGGCTTCGATCAACTCGTCATCGGCGCGCGCCGTTGCCATCATGCCGGCGAAGAAATCCTTCGCAGCCACCCGCCGGCGCCGGCTGGCGCTGCGCAGGTGCACCTCGCCGCCGAGCGCCTGCAGCACCAGCGGCAACTCGGCGCTTGGGTCGGCATGCGCGATCGAGCCGCAGATGGTGCCGCGGCTTCGGGTTTGCACATGACCGGTCCACGGCAGGGCCTGTGCGACCAACGGCAGATGGTGGGCAAGGCCCGGCCATGCGAGCAGCGAATCCTGGCGGACCGCGGCGCCGACCCTGATCGTGTCACCGGTGGTCTCGATCCGCGCCAGTTCGGCAAGCCGCATGATGTCGATCAGCGTCCTCGGCTTGGCCAGGCGCATGTTGAGCATGGCCATCAGCGATTGGCCGCCGGCGATGATGCGGGCGTCGCTGCCTTCCCGGCCGAGCACGTCGAGGGCCTCGTCGAGATGTTCGGCGCGAACATAATCGAATGCGGCGGGCTTCATGGCTGCCCTCCAAACTGGCGACGCAGCCTCGTAAGCCAGGAAGGACGGGAGCGACCGGCTGCGCCGCCGCCCGCCTGGCGCGCCAGCGCCGCAAAGAACTGGCCAACGATTACCCGCGCGGCGCCGTCGAGCAGGCGGCCGCCGATGCTTGCCACCTTGCCGCCGATCGCCGCCTCGTAGACGTAGCGGATCGCGGTGCCGCCATCCGCGATCGGAACGAGGGTGATACGTCCTTCGCCGCTGCCGAATCCGAGTGCGCCTTCGGCGGAGCCGCCGAGCGTGACCGCATGCGGCGGATCGAGGTCGGACAATTTGACGTCGGCGCGGTAGCGTCCCTTCACGGGACCCACGCCGAGCGTCACCTCGGCACGGAAATGCGTATCGGAGATTTTCTCGATGGTGTGGCAGCCGGGAATGACGGCCTGAAGGGTCGCCGGGTCGAGCAGCATGCTCCAGACGCGCTCGGCCGGCGCGCCGACGCTCGCTTCGCCTTCGCCGCGCAGACGCCGGTCGCCGCTCCGTGGCGCGATGGCGCCGGCGGCACGACCTGCCGGTGGCGCAGGCTCGGCGCCGCGCACGAGCGGCGCGAGCTTTGCCGGCACCAGCGGCAACTCGATGTCTTTGATCCCCAACGCGTCGGCGACGGCGTTGGCAATACAGACCGGCGTCGACATGCAATTGCCTTCGCCGACGCCCTTCGATCCCAGCGGCGTGAATGGCGAGGGCGTCTGCATGTGGAGAATGAGCGGATCCGGCACCTCCGCATTGGTCGGCAGCAGGTAGTCGGCAAAGCTGCCGGTCAGAAAACTGCCGTCAGCGGCGTAGGCGTATTCCTCATACAGTGCGGCGCCGATCGCCTGGGCAAAACCGCCGCGAATTTGTCCGTCGACCATGGCGGGATGCAGGATGGTCCCGCAGTCGTGCATCGAGACGTAGCGGTCGATCCGCGTTTGCAGGGTGGTCCGATCGACCTCGACGCCGCAGAAATCGAAGATGAAGCCGTGGCAGAGTGAGGAGTTGATATGGTCGTGTTCGTCCGGTGCGGTCAGCTCCGGCGGGCTCCAGAACACCGTTTCGCGGATCGTCTGGCCGATGCCGTCGGGCAGCGCCGCAGGCGACCAGTGGCTCAGCCCGGCCAGCCGCGAGAACGACACCTTGTTGTCGGGATTGCGTTTCGATCCGACGCTGCCGCCGGCGAATCCGATATCCTCGATCTCCGTGTTCAACTGGCTGGCGGCGATGCGCGCCAGCCGTTCCGCTATGCGCGCGGCCGCAAGCCTGGCGGTGCCGGCCACGGCGGGGGCGAAGCGACTGGCGTAATTGCCCGAGGCGATCGACCAGGCGTCCTTGGCGGTGTCGATTTCGGTGTTGACCCTGATATCGGCAGGGGAGAGTCCGAACACGTCCGCCACAACCTGCGACAGAACGGTGCGATGGCCCTGGCCTTGCGGGACCGAGGCCACGTGGACGCTGACGCTGCCGAGCGGATCGATCGCAACCGTCGCGGTAGCCTGGGCGCCGTTCTTCGGCCCGGCCTTGCGGCGCTCGGCCGGCGTCAGCACGGTGGTGATGTAGCCCATGTTGGACACGCTGGGCTCGACCACGGCGGTATAGCCGATGCCGTACAGCCGGCCCTGCGCGCGCGCCGCGTCGCGCCGCGATTTGAGCTCGGCGAGAGCCCCTTCATCGATGCCGCGCCGGATCGCCTCCTGATAGTCGCCGGAGTCGAGCGTTGCCCCGCTTGCGGTCCGGTACGGAAAGCCGTCGGCCGGAATCAGGTTGCGCCGGATCACGTCGAGTTGATCGAGCCCGAGTTCGACCGCGATGCGCTGAACCAGGCGCTCCAGCGCGAAATAGACTTGCGGGCCACCGAAGCCGCGATTGAGACCGGTAGGCGTCTTGTTGGTGACGACGACCCGGTTGCGGACCGAAAGATGGCGGATGTCATAGGCGCCGTTCAGGTTGCCGTGCATGCGATATAGCGTCGCCGGCTCCGGAGCGCGCAGATGCGCTCCGCAGTCTTCGACCTGATCCCAATCGAGCGCGAGAATACGGCCGTCCTCCGCGACGGCAGCGCTCAGCGTCGTGGCCCGGTTGGTCGCGGAGACCGACGCGGTCAGATGCTCGAGCCGATCCTCGATCCATTTGACCGGGCGCCCTGCCGCGCGCGCGGCCGCGGCGATCAGAACGATATAAGGGAAGACACCCTGCTTGACCCCGAAGCTGCCGCCGGAATCCGGTGGCGTCCGCAGCCGCAGGCGATTGCCGGGCACGCGCAGCGCCCGCGACAGCACGGCATGGATGCTGAAGGGTCCCTGGAAATTGGCCAGGACATCATAGGCATCTTCGCCCGCATCATACTCGGCGACCACGCCGTAGGTTTCGATCGGGGTGCAGGAATTGCGCGGATAGCGGATGTCGAGGCTGATCCGGTGCGCTGCCGACGCAAAGGCCTGTTCCGGACTGCCGTAGCGAAAGGTTCGATCGCTCGCGACATTGCCGCCAAAGCCGTCGTGCAGAACCGGCGCATCCGCGTCAAGGGCTGCCAGCGGATCGATCACCGCGGCGCGCACCTGGTAGCGCGCCTCGATCAGGTCAACGGCGTCTTCGGCGAGATAGCGGTCGGTGGCGACGACGATGGCGACCGGTTCGCCGGCGTAGCGCACCCGCCCGACCGCAATCGGCCAGCATTCGACCGGCGCCTTGACGCCGACCACGAGACTTGCGGTGAGCGCCTTGATGTCGGCGCCATCGAGCACCGCGACGACGCCGGGCGCGCGCCTGGCCGCGGAGGAGTCGATCGCGACGATGTCCGCATGCGCATGCGGCGAGCGCAGAATGGCAGCGTGCAGCGTACTGCGAGGAACCCCGAGATCGTCGATGAAGCGGCCGCGCCCGGTCAGCAGCGCCGCGTCTTCGACGCGCGGAATCGAACGCCCGACCCAAGGTGGCGCTGGCTCCGTGCTGGCAAGTGCGCGGCCGGCGGCTTCCGCCATCCCAACCATCCTCCCGTGACCAGTGTTGTCTGTTTTCAGGATAGCCGCTCGATCGTCACTCAGCCAGCGATCGTCCGCACGAAGTGGGCCTTTGCAGCTCGCGGCCGAGATCGACGTTTTCGATACCCTTTACATAAATGCGCTTGAACGCCATTCTTTCCCGCTCAGGAAATTTCTTCCCGCCTGGGCGGACGGCCGCGCAATTCGGACCGCTCGCCCCAGCGGCTGACAACACCGACATCGATCCCAAAGAGATCGAGTGCCCGCCCCACGGTGTGATCCACCATGTCGTCGAGCGTATCCGGCTTGGCGTAGAAGGCCGGTACCGGAGGTGCGACGATCGCGCCCATCTCCGAGACGGCCGTCATGGTCCTGAGATGACCGGTATGCAGCGGGGTCTCGCGCACCATCAGCACCAGCCGCCGCCGTTCCTTGAGCGTTACGTCGGCCGCCCGCGTCAGCAAGGTCGTGGTCACGCCGGTTGCGATTTCGGACATCGACCTGATCGAGCAGGGCGCAATGATCATGCCTGTGGTACGAAAAGACCCGCTTGAAATGGAAGCCGCCATGTCGTCGATGCGATGATGGGTGTGCGCCAGCGCCTTCACATCCGCAATCTTGAGCGCGGTCTCGTAGGCAAAGGTGATCTCTGCCGTCTTCGACATCACGAGGTGGGTTTCGACGCCGGCATTGCGCAGAAGTTGCAGCAGTCGAACGCCATACATCACCCCCGACGCGCCGGAAATTCCGACGATCAGGCGGCGCGGCGCTGGTTCCAGGGATGTCACCGGCATGTTCCGTTTTGTTACAACGCAACCCAAGGGGTCGCGGCTGCGGCTCGAAGCCTAGACGGGCCGCTCGATTGGAACAAACGTTTTTTCCTTGAGCATCAAGGCACCGCCGGTTGCTCATGCTCCGGCTCCTGCAAACCGGCCTTGATGTCGGCGACGGCGCGATCGATGCTGTCGCGAAAGCGCGCGAGCGGCGGCCGCACGCCGTGGATCAGCAGGGCCCGGCGCACCGCCGGTGAGGCCCCGGTGATGAACAGCCGGCCGCCGTGCCGCCGCGCTTTCACCGCCATGCGATGAATCGTGTTCGCGGCGGTCGAGTCCAGCAGCGGCACCGCCGCAAAATCGATCACGAATGCCTTGTGCCGGTCGCTGATGCTGTCGAGCGCGGTTCCGATCGCGGCGGCGGCGCCGAAGAAGAATGCGCCGGTGATGCGGTACACCATTACATCCGGATCGGTGGCGAGGCTCGCGTCGTAGGGCCGGCGATCGCCATTGGCGTCGTCCGCCCGGTCGCCGGCCGCCAGCGGGATTCCTGCCTCGATGCCGGTGGCCTCCGCCATGCGGTTGATGAACAGCACCGCGCCAAGCGCAAAGCCGACCAGAATCCCCTGAGTCAGGTCGCGGAACACCGTCAGCAGAAAGGTGGCGAGCAGCACCACGGCGTCGCCCCAGGAGGAGCGAAGCAGCGTCCAGAACTCCTGCTTCTCCGCCATGGTCCAGGCGACCACCACCAGCACCGCCGCCAGCGCCGAAAGTGGAATGTAGCTGGCGAGCGGCGCGGCAATCAGGATGAACAGCAGCAGGAACAGCGAATGCATCATGCCCGCGACCGGGCTGCGCGCGCCGGCGCGCACATTGGTCGCGGTCCTTGCGATCAGGCCGGTGACGCAGATGCCGCCGAACAGGGCTGACGCCATATTGGCGACGCCCTGCGCCACCAGTTCGCAATTCGAGCGATGCCTCCGTCCGGTCATGCCATCGGCGACCACCGCCGATAACAGCGATTCGATCGATGCCAGCAACGCGAAGGCGATGGCATCGGGCAGCACCGCCAGCATCTTCTGCGGCGACAGCACCGGCAATGACGGCCACGGAATCGATTCCGGGATGCCGCCGAAACGCGTGCCGATCGTTTCCACCGGCAATGCCAGCGCCGACGCCATCACGGTTGCGACAACGACGCCGATCAGGATGCCGGGCCAATCCGGCCGCAGGATCCGCAGCACGGCGATCAGCCCAATGGTCAGCGTCGCCAGCAGCAGCGCCGGCAGCTTGATCGTGCCGAGCGCGTTCCCGAGCGCCGCGAGCTTGGGCAACAGCGCGGCCGGTTCCGCATCATGCAGCGAGAGACCAAACAGGTCCTTGATCTGGCTCGCGAGAATGATCACGGCGATGCCAGCGGTGAATCCCACGGTCACGGGATAGGGGATGAATTTGACATAGGTGCCTAGTTGCAGCAGGCCGGCAACGACCAGGATTGCACCGGCCATCAGGGTGGCG
>Ga0208356_1000083_pt1 | contig 32154 bp, 27 predicted proteins | sample NGESurshal072012_4_FD_184467 | JGI IMG/M metagenome (GOLD analysis project Ga0208356, IMG submission 184467) | Arctic peat soil microbial communities from Barrow, Alaska - NGEE Surface sample 53-1 shallow-072012 (SPAdes) | ecosystem: Environmental > Terrestrial > Soil > Wetlands > Peat ... | reverse complement strand
TCTCCTCGTCATTCCGGGGCGCGAAGCAAAGCGGAGCGAACCCGGAATCCATACTCCCGATCGTGGTTATGGATTCCGGGCCTGCGCCAAAATGCGCATCCCGGAATGACGAAGTCTATCGCTGGCGCTCCTCGCAATGACGGCGGCCTCAGCCAAACCGCCTTCTGCGCCATTCAATCAGCTTGGCACTGACCTCGTCCGGCTTTTCCTGCTGCGTCCAATGGCCGCTGCCCCGCACCAAATATTTCTCGAGGTCGGGGATGATCTTCTCCATGCCATCGGCCGCGGACGGCGGCAGTACCTGATCGTTCTCGGCCATGATCATCAACGATGGCACGCGCACGGTATGGTCGATCCCGGCCGAACGCTGCCAGTTGCGCGACATGTTGCGATACCAGTTGATGCCGCCGGTAAAGCCGGTCCTGGTGAAGGTATCGACGAACACCTTCTTCTCCTCCGCTGACAGGATCGGCGTGCGCGGATCGTGCTTGGCGTCGTAACCGGCAATCATCTGCGGGAACGCCAGATTGATTCTCGGAGACGCACCGACGCCGGCGACCGGCTGCTCCGCCGGAGCGCTGTCACTGCGCGGCACCGGCTTGCGCATGAAGGCATCGAAGGTCTGTTCGACCCGGCTGTTGAAGATCTTGTCGGCGCCCCGCGCGGGATCCTGAAACTGCACGATATACATCTGGTCGCCGAAGCGCTGGCGGAACAGTTCGATCGGGTCGGCTGGCGCGCGGCTGGCGTGGGGCGTGTTGACCCCGACCACGCCGGCGACGCGGTCGAGGTGACGCAGCGGCATTTGCCAGACGATAAAACCGCCCCAGTCGTGGCCGACGAAGATCGCCTTCTCGATGCCGAGATGATCGAGCAGGCCGACGAGATCGCCGGTCAGGTGCTCGATATCATAGGACTCGACCGGGTCGGGCCGGTCGGTCGCGCCATAGCCGCGCTGATCCGGCGCGATCACCCGAATGCCGGCCGCGCCCAGCGCCTTGAGCTGGTGCCGCCAGGAGAAGGCCATCTCCGGCCAGCCGTGGCAGAGCACGACCGGCGGGGCGTCGGTTTTGGGGCCGGCCTCGTAAAAGCCCATGCGGATGCCGTTGGTCTCGGCGAACTGCAGCGGCGGCATCTCGATCATCGTCAGACCCTACCCTAACTGGCCGCGCTCTGGCGATCGGCAGGCGGCGCGAAAGCGGCTTGCAGCGCCGCGAACTCCCCGGGCAGCATGTCGCACAGCACCTGCACATGGGGAACGATATTGGCGCCGGCGATGAAGCCGAAATCCAGTTGATCGCGATAGCTCTGCACCGTGATGTTCAGCGCAATGCCGTGGGTCGAAATCGACACCGGGAAGATATGCAGCAATTCCGCTCCCGCCGCATACAGCGTCTGGCGCGGTCCCGGCACATTCGACACCGTGATATTCGCCGCCGGCGGCAGCACGTCCGACAGGCTGGAGCGGCTGTACAGAAGCGCCAGGATCTGCACCAAGATGGGCGCGCCCAGCATCGAAAGGTTCGAAACCTGCGGCATCAACGCCCGCAGCGGATGCGACATCTCCTTGGACTTGGTGGATTGCGCGATGATGGCCTCGAGCCGCGCCTTGGGATCCTCGATGTTGGTCGCGATTCCGCAGATCATGCCGAACACCTGATTGTTGGCGTCGGTGTTGCCTTCTTCGCGCAACGAGATCGGCACCGCGGCGGTCATCGACTTCGCCGGCAGCGCGCCGCGCTCCAGCAGATAGCGCCGGACCACGCCGCTCGAAATCGCCAGCACGACGTCGTTGAGCTTGCCTCCGGCCTGCTTGGCTACGGCCTTGGCCTGCGACAGCGGGATCGATACGCCGGCAAAGCTGCGCTCCGAGGAAATCGACTTGTTGAGGATGGTCGACGGCGACACCATGCTGGCGATGCTGTCGCGCGATTTCGGATCGGAAACCTTGCCGATCACTTCGGAGACGCTCTTCAGCACGCTGGGAACGCTGCCGGCAAACTTCACCGCGGACTCGATCTGGAACATGGCGTTGTCGAACAGGATCGATCCGAGGTCGCTCTTGCCCGAGCGCGGCAGCTCGAGGCTCTTGGCCGCGGAGGCATCGAACGGCTGGGTCCAGAGCTGGCGGTAGGAATCGATAAAATTGACGGCGATGTCGCGCGGCTCCTGCCCGACCTTGGCCCGCGGAATCGGCTTCTCGACCACCCGTGGAACCGGGGTCACGTCGTAGATCATGTTGGTGAGGGCCGCCCCGGCGCCGCCGTCGATGCAGGCGTGGTGCATCTTGGAGTACAGCCCGATCTCGTTGTCCTTCATGCCTTCGAAGACATAGAATTCCCACAGCGGGCGGGCACGGTTGAGGAGCTTGGCATGCATCCAGCCGACGATGCGCTCCAGCGTCGCGCGATCGTGCGGCGCCGGCAGGCTGCCGCGAAAGATATGACGGTCGATATCGAACTGGTCGTCCTCGACCCAGGACGGGTGATCGATATCGAGCGGCGCCTTTTCCAGCCGTGCCTTGAGGATCGGCGCAACATGCAACCGCGAGCCGATCATCGCCTTGAAGTCCTCGAAGAAGTCGCCCTTGTAATTCTCGGGCAGCCGGAAGATCGCCATGCTTCCGACATGCATCGGCATTTCCGGCGTTTCCAGGTAGAGAAACGACGCGTCCATCGACGACAGTTTCTTGGCGTCACGCATGGCTTCCTCCCGTCTTCCTCCCGCTGAGATCACGCGGCGCCTTGGCGGCGCATCTCGCACTCAGGCGATCCCGGGCTCAGGACACCGGGTCAGGATTGTGCATTTTCCGGAGGCGCATATGCAATGGCAAACGGTCCTGACCGGTCAAATTGGCTGAATTCGCCCTCGGTCTGGGCCAAACGATCCGCAATCGCCCACAAAGCCGCCGAGTTCACGCCGAGCCCGATATGGCTGGCGAGATAGACCTCGATATTCTCGGCGGTATCGGACGGGCGTAACAGGCAGGTCCGCCAGTTCACGATGCCGTCGGTACGCGAAAAGATCGAGGTGGTCGGGACCGGCAGATCGCCCGAGATGGCCTTCCGGAGCTCCGAACTGTCATCAACCGTTTCGCCGGACAATGCCTCGTAGAGCCGCGTCGCATTGGTCGCCCGCACGTCGCCCGCAAACGGGCTTCCCAGCGTCACGACATACCTCACCAGGTCCGGCGCCTGCAGCGCGAGGTCACGGGCATAGATACCGCCGAGGCTCCAGCCGACGATCGTGACCTTGCGGCCGGTGGCGGCATGGATGCTGGCGAGCCGGTCGCGCAGGGCGCCCCGCATCCGCGCAACGCCGCCGGTGTTGCGGCCCATTTGCCATGCGTAGGTATCGTATCCGAGTTGGCCCAGATATCTCCGCAGCGGTGCCATCGACAGGTCGCTGGCGAGAAACCCCGGCAATGCCAGCACCGGGTGGCCGTCGCCTCGGGGGGCCCGCATCAGCAGCGGCGAAAGCAGCAGGCTGGTGTTGAACTCCAATATCCCCCTCACCTCGGCCAGCATCAGCGCGAGCGCCGGCGGGCGCCACCGGCCAGCGGCCTGCGGTTCGCTGCGATGGAACGCCATCACTTCTTCTTGTCGGAGGAATGTACGCTGCCGAGGCCCGCCATGGTCGTGAACATGTCCTGAAACCGTTCGGCGATTTTCGGGTCGAAGGTGAGCCAGCTCTGCATCAGGGCTTCCGGCGAAACCTTGTCAATGTTGCTCATCATCTGCTGCTGGAGCTTGTCCATCACTGCTATTTGCATCGGCTGTACATCCGGCAGGCCGAAAAACTGCCGGGCTTCCAGCGGCGTACAATCTATTTCGATGTTTACCTTCATGTCCGCTCCTGATGGCGTTTGGCGAGCCCGCCGCAGTATCGCCACGACAGGCGGGGCGACGCAAGCGACCTTGCGCCCCCGCCGGCCGCCCGAGCCCGCCTCTGGCAAGGTTGGTCAACCAAACCGCTCGATCGCATAGGGCGCGGGATCGGTGAACGGCGCCTCGCCGGTCATCATCTCCGCCAGCAGACGGCCGGTTGCCGGACCGAGCGTCAGGCCATGGTGCTGGTGGCCGAAATCGAACCACAGCCCGGGATGCCGCGGCGCCCGGCCGATCACTGGTATCATGTCGGGAAGGCACGGCCGCGCACCCATCCAGGGCCTCGCTTCAACCGGTTCGCCGAGGGGAAACAGCGCATGTGCCCGCGGCAACGCCCGTTGCAGCTGGACCGGCGTCGGCGGCGCATCGCGGCGGGCAAATTCGACGCCGGTGGTGAGGCGAATGCCGCGGTTCATCGGCGCCAGCAGATAGCCGAGGTCGGAATCCAGCACCGGATGATTGAGCACGGCGTTGCCGCGCGGCGCCAGATGCAGATGGTAACCGCGCTTGACCGCGAGCGGTATCGAATAGCCGAGCGGACCAAATACCAGATCGGACCAGGGTCCGAGCGCCACCACGGTCTCACGCGCGCGCACGGCACCATCCCGCGCCTTGACGCGCCATCCACCGCCGTCCTGTTCGAGCGTTCGGGCCTCGCCGGCGAGAAAGCGTCCGCCCCGGCGTTGGAACAGCGCTGCGTAGGCCTTGGCCAAGCCACCGGGATCGGGAACGAATCCGGGCGTCGGCCAATGCAGCGCGCCGGCGAATGCGCCGGTCAGGCAGGGCTCGCGTGCCGCGATCGCCTCGGCATCGAGCACTTCGCCGTCGACGCCATAGGCCCTCGCCCGCTCCATCTCGTGCACGGCGCCTGCGAGCGTTGCCTCGTGGCGGAACAGCTTGATCCATCCGGACCGCCGCAGCAATTCGGGCACTCCGGCCTCGGAGATCAGCGCCTCATGCTCGATCAGGCTGCGCCGGATCAAGGGCAGTTCGGCCATTGCGCTCTGCAGCGCCCGTTGCGGCGAGGATGCGAGGAAGTAGCGCGACAGCCACGGCAGGAAGGCCGGCAGATCGGAGACGCGATAACGCATTTGCGGCGCACGATTGAGTGCATAGCGAAGGATCTGCGCGAACTCCCGCGGAAACATGTAGGGGAAAACCGAGGCGCATTCGATCAGCCCGGAATTGCCGTAGCTCGTCTCCTCGCCGGCGCGGTCGTGGCGGTCGAGCAGGATCACGTCGCGCCCCCGCTTCTGCAGATGCAGAGCCGCGGCGACGCCGACCATGCCCGCGCCGAGCACGACAACGTCGGCCTTCAGTTCCGCCATCCGGCACTCCCAAAGTTGAATGTAACGCGCGGGCTCTCGCCGCCTAGACTGCAAGCTAAACGTTGCGCGGCCGGCCGGCAAACCGAGCTGTTTGGCGCTGGAATCAGGCTTGCGCAGCCGCCAAACTCTGGCAACATGGTTCGATTGAGGCCGTGGCACTGAACAACGGGGTGCCACAGCGGAGAAGATGGAGAAGGTAAAGAGATGTCGGGACGTCACACCTTGTTTGCAGCGGCCATCGTCGCAGTGGCCGCTTTTGCGATGTCACCGGCCTCGAGCCAGACCTTGCGTTATGCCAATCAGGGCGATCTCAAGTCGCTCGATCCGTATACGCTGAGGGAAACCACGACCATCGCCCATCATGCGCATGTCTATGAGGGCCTCGTCACCCGCGACAAGAATCTGAAGATCGTTCCGGCGCTCGCCGAAAGCTGGGAAACGCCGGAGCCGACCCGCTGGCGCTTCCATCTTCGCCAGAACGTCAAGTTCCACAACGGAGATCCCTTCACCGCCGACGACGTGATCTTCTCGGCCGACCGCGTGCGGGCCAAGGGCTCCAACTTCACGACCGTGATTCCGACCGACGCCAAGTTTGTGAAGGTGGACGACCACACCGTCGATGTCGTGCTGAGTTCGCCGAATCCCATTCTGATCACGCAATGGGACGGCTGGTACATCATGGACAAGAAGTGGTGCGAGGACAACAACGCGGTGGCGCCGACGCCGGCTTCGGCGACCACCCCGAGTTATGCTTCGCTCCATGAGAACGGCACCGGCCCCTTCTTCATCGAGAGCCATCAACCCGGCGTCAAGACCGTGTTCAAGGTCAACCCGAACTGGTGGGGCAAGCCGGAACATAATCTGAAGGAGATCGTCTTCACGCCGATCGCCTCCGACGCGACGCGTGTCGCCGCGTTGCTCTCGGGCGAAGTCGACATCATCGAGCCGGTTCCGATCCAGGACATCGCGCGGGTCAACGCGAGCGGAACCGCCAAGGTCATGACCGGGCCGGAACTGCGCACGATTTTCCTCGGCATGGACCAGGTGCGCGACGAACTGCTCTATTCGAACGTCAAGGGCAAGAATCCGTTCAAGGACGTCCGTGTCCGCGAAGCCTTCTACAAGGCGATCGATATCGACCTGATCAAGAATCGGGTGATGCGCGGCCTGTCGACGCCGTCGGCGCTGATGATCGCGCCGCAGCTGTTCGCGCTGTCGAAGGATTTCACGCGGCCCAAATTCGATCCCGACGGCGCCAAGAAGCTGCTCACCGAAGCGGGTTATCCCGACGGGTTCGAAGTCACGATGGATTGCCCCAACGACCGCTATGTCAATGACGCGGCGATCTGCCAGGCGGTGGTCGGCATGCTGGCGCGCATCGGCGTCAAGATCGACCTGCTAGCCCAGCCCAAACAGCAGTATTTCGCCAAGGTGCTCAAACCCGGCGGCTTCAAGACCTCGTTCTATCTGCTCGGCTGGACACCGGCCACGATGGACTCCCAGAACGTGCTCAACGACATCATGGGCTGCCGCGACGATCCGAAGTCGTCGCGCGGCGAAGCCAATCTCGGCGGTTATTGCGACAAGAAGCTGGACGCTCTTGCCGACCAGGTGCTGCTCGAGACCGATACCGCCAAGCGCAACGAACTGATCAAGCAGGCCTTCGAGATCGGCATGAAGGATTGGGGGTATATCCCGCTGCACCAGCAGGCCTTGGCGTGGGGCGTGTCGAACAAGGTGAAACTGACGCAGCGCGCGGACAACGAGGTCCTGCTCTACTGGGCAACCAAACAGGAAGAGTGAGCGGTCGCGGCGTTTCATGGTCCCGGTGGTCGATGCCTCCGGGACTTTTCGTTCAGCTTACGCAACGGCGCGCACCAGACTTAGAGAAGTGAAAGGATCACATGCTCGCTTTCACTCTTCGCCGGGCAATCCAGGCCATGGGCGTGATGGTCGTCGTTGGAATCATCGCCTTTTCGATGTTTCGCTTTGCCGGCGATCCGGTGAACCAGATGGTCGCGATCGATACTTCGGGCGCCGAGCGCGCCGCGATCCGCAAGTCGCTCGGTCTCGACGATCCCGTGGTGGTGCAGTTCGCGCGTTATCTCGCCAATGCCGCCCAGTTCAAATTCGGCGTCTCCTATCAATTCCGCCAGCCGGTGGCGAGCCTGCTCGAGGAACGGATGCCGGCGACGCTGGAACTTGCGGTCTGCGCCACCGTGTTTGCGATCGTGTCCGGCATCCTGATGGGGGTCTATTCGGCGCTGCGGGGCGATACGCTGCTCGCGAAAGCATTCCAGGCGATATCGCTGATCGGAATTTCGCTGCCGACATTCCTGATCGGCATTCTCCTGATCTATCTGTTCGCGGTGGTGCTGGGCTGGCTGCCGTCATTCGGCCGCGGCGAAGTGGTTCGGATCGGCTGGTGGACCACCGGGCTGCTGACGGTTTCCGGGCTGAAGGCCCTGATCATGCCGTCCATCACGCTCGGCCTGTTCCAGATGACCCTGATCATGCGGCTGGTACGGGCCGAGATGCTCGAGGTCTTGCGCACCGACTATATCCGCTTTGCGCGGGCGCGCGGCCTGACCACGCGCGCGATTCATTTCGGCCACGCCCTCAAAAACACCCTGGTTCCCGTCATTACCGTCGCCGGCCTGCAGTTTGGCTCGGTCATTGCTTTTGCCATCATTACCGAAACCGTATTCCAGTGGCCGGGGATGGGGCTGCTGTTCCTGCAGGCGATACAGAACGTCGATATTCCGATCATGTCCGCCTATCTGCTGATGGTGTCGCTGATCTTCGTCACCATCAACCTCATCGTCGATATCCTCTACACCGTCGTCGACCCGCGTCTGCGCTCGACCATCAGCCGGCTGGCCTGAACCATGAGCGACGCCGTGGTCCCGCACAAATCCGAGGCGAACGCGCCCGCGGCGGCGCTTTCCTCCGGATGGCTGCGGCGGGCGATCGACAGCGACGTGTTCTATTCCTTCCGCCGCTCCCGGCTCACCATGCTGGCCGCCGCGGTGACGGTGCTGTTTTTCCTGCTCGCGATCTTCGCCTCGGTTCTTTCGGTGCAGAACCCGTTCGATCCGGGGCAGCTTCAATTGATGAATTCGCGCATCCCGCCGCTGTGGGTGGCCGACGGCCAGAGCCCGTTCCTGCTCGGCACCGACGAGCAGGGCCGCGACGTGTTTTCCGCCATCCTCTACGGCTTGCGCATTTCGCTCACCGTAGGTGTGCTCGGCGTCGTGTTCTCGGGCGCGCTCGGCATTGTGCTCGGGCTGGTCGCGGGCTATTTCGGTGGCGCGGTCGACACCCTGATCATGCGCATCGCCGACGTGCAGCTCACCTTCCCGGCGATCCTGATCGCGCTGTTGATCAATGGCGTGGTCAAATCCGTGTTCGGCGATCGGCTGGACGCCATGAGCATGCTGGCGGTGCTGGTGTTCGCGATCGGCTTGAGCTTCTGGGTGCAATATGCCCGCACCGTGCGCGGCTCGGTGCTGGTGGAAAAGAACAAGGACTATGTCGCCGCGGCACAACTGATCGGGCTGCCCGCTCCCGTCATCATGCTGCGTCACGTGCTGCCCAATGCGATGGGGCCGATCCTGGTGATCGCCACCATCAACCTCGCGCTCGCGATCATCACCGAGGCGACGCTGTCGTTCCTGGGCGCCGGCATGCCCGACACCATGCCGTCGCTCGGCACCCTGATCCGGATCGGCAACAATTACCTGTTCTCCGGCGAGTGGTGGATCGTCGCCTTCCCGGGTCTTGCCCTCGCCGCGCTGATCCTGTCCATCAACCTGCTCGGTGACTGGCTGCGCGATGCTCTCAATCCGAAACTTCGATGACAAGCGCGGCCACTGCCGGTGACCTGATCGCATGACCGAACCCGTTCTCTCCGTGCGCAACCTTGAGGTGGAGTTCGTCACCCGCCGTAGCGTGCTGCGCGCCATTGACGGGGTTTCCTTCGACATCGCCAAGGGTGAAGTGCTGGGCGTGGTCGGCGAATCCGGCGCGGGAAAATCGGTCACCGGCCTTGCTGTCATTGGCCTGATCGATCCGCCCGGCCGCATCGCCGGCGGCGAGATCCGTCTCGCCGGAATGCGGATCGACCATCTGCCCCCGGAAGAAATGCGGCGGATTCGGGGAAAACGGATCGGCATGATCTTCCAGGACCCGCTGACCAGCCTCAATCCGTTGTACCGGATCGGCGATCAGCTGGTGGAAACCATGCGCACCCATCTCAATCTCTCCGAAACAGCCGCGCGCAGGCGCGCCATCGACCTGCTCGCAGAGGTCGGCATTCCCGCGCCCGAGAAGCGCATCGATGCCTATCCCCACGAATTCTCCGGCGGCATGCGCCAGCGTGTGGTGATCGCACTTGCGATCTGCGCCGAGCCGGAACTGATCATCGCCGACGAGCCGACCACGGCGCTCGACGTCTCGGTGCAGGCGCAGATCATCGCGCTGATCAAGCGTCTCGGGCGCGATCACGGCACCGCCGTGATGCTGGTAACCCATGACATGGGCGTGATCGCCGAAACCTCGGACCGCGTCGCCGTGATGTATTCCGGCCGTATTGCCGAGATCGGGCCGGTACAGGACGTCGTGCAAAACCCGCTGCACCCCTACGCCAAGGGCCTGATGGGCGCGATCCCGACCCTTGTGGGCGACGCCAGGCGGCTGGTTCAGATCCCCGGCTCGATGCCGCGGCTCTCCGCCATCCCGCCGGGCTGCCCGTTCAATCCGCGCTGTGCGTTCGTGTTCGATCGCTGCCGGACCGAACGGCCGGAGCCGATCCGGCATGGCACGCAGGCCGTGGCCTGCCATCTCTACGACGCCGCCACCAGGGAAACCGCGGCATGACCGCCACGCCGTTTGTCGACGTCAAAGGCCTGCGTCGGGTGTTCGATGTGTCAAAACCCTGGCTCAACCGGATGCTGGAAGGCGGCCATCTCGAATTCCTGAAGGCGGTCGACGGCGTAACCTTCGACATCGCCAAGGGCGAGACCTTTGCGCTGGTGGGCGAATCCGGCTCCGGTAAAACCACCGTTGCCCGCATGGTGGTCGGGCTGCTGCCGCCGACCTCGGGCGAAGTGGTGATCGACGGCGTTTCCATGAGCGATGCGCGCCAGATCCAGGCCCGCCGCCGGCTGCGCCGGCGCATCCAGATGATCTTCCAGGATCCCTATGCGAGCCTCAACCCGCGCTTTCGGGTCGACGCCATTGTCGCCGAGCCGATCCGCGCCTTTAGTCTGATCGAGGGCGAGCGCAACATTCAGGCGCGCGTCGGCGAGTTGCTCAATCTGGTCGGGCTGCATCCCGACGATGGTTGGAAATTTCCGCACGAATTCTCCGGCGGCCAGCGGCAGCGGATCGCGATCGCACGGGTGCTCGCATCGGAAGCCGAGTTCATCGTCTGCGATGAGCCGACCTCGGCGCTCGATGTCTCGGTGCAGGCGCAAATCCTCAATCTGATGCGCGACCTGCAGGACAAGTTCGGACTGACCTACCTCTTCATCAGCCACAACCTCGCCGTGGTGCGGCACATGGCGAGCCGCATCGGCGTGATGTATCTCGGGCGCATTGTCGAAATCGCCGAGGGCCGCGAATTGTTCAGCCATCCGCGCATGCCCTACACCCGGATGTTGCTGGGCGCGGTTCCCGATCTCGCGATGTCGGGCCGCCAGCGCATCCCGGTCCAGGGCGAAATCCCCAATCCGATCGATCCGCCTCCGGGCTGTGCCTTCAACCCGCGCTGCCCGCTGGTGTTCGATCTCTGCCGCCAACAGGCGCCGGCGCTGATCGACGGCGTCGCCTGCCATGCCGTCAACAACCCAGCCCACGCCGCGCCGGCCTGATCAGCAGGATGTGCGCAACCGGGCCGGTCGGGCCGGTTGGCAGCCAGCTCCCGCTGTGGTCAAGTGCGGCCGCCCCGCCGCATCCTGCGATAATGGATTCCCATGAGCAATATCAACCCCGATCCGTTCACGACCCGGCCGGAAATCGAAGGCACCTTTGGCGTCGTGACCTCGACCCACTGGATCGCCACCGCGGTCGGGATGAGCATCCTGGAAAAGGGCGGCAACGCCTTCGACGCCGGCGTCGCCACCGCATTCACGCTGCAGGTGGTTGAACCGCATCTGAACGGTCCGGGCGGCGATGTGCCGATCATCGTGCACGATACGAGGCGCGGGCGCACCGAGGTGATCTGCGGCCAGGGCCCCGCTCCGGCGGGCGCGACCATCGCCCATTACCGCAGCGAAGGCCTCGACATGGTGCCGGGCACCGGGCTGCTCGCCGCCTGTGTTCCCGGCACGTTCGAATCCTGGATGCTGCTGCTGCGCGATTATGGCACGCTGCGGCTGCGTGACGTGCTGGAGCCCGCCATCGCCTATGCAAGGGACGGCTATCCGCTGGTGGAGCGCGCCTCGGCGACGATCCAGACCGTCGAGCAATTGTTCCGCAAGCACTGGACGACGTCCGCCGCGGTCTATCTTCCCGGCAATCAGGTTCCAACGCCCGGCACGCTGTTCACCAACAGCAAACTCGCCGAGACCTATGCCCGCATCCTGACCGAAGCCGAAAGCGCCGGCGCCGACCGCGCCGCCCAGATCGAGCGCGCCCGCAAGGCCTGGTCGCACGGCTTTGTCGCCGAGGCGATCGGCCAGTTCTGCCGCACCCAGGAAGTGATGGATGTCAGCGGATCGCCGCATCGTGGCGTGCTTACCGCCGACGACATGGCGCGCTGGCAGCCCGGCGTCGAGGCGCCGCTGACCTATGATTACGGCCGCTACACCGTCTGCAAGCCCGGGGTCTGGAGCCAGGGCCCGGTGATGCTGCAGCAGCTGGCGCTGCTCAAGGGATTTGTGCTGGACGGGCTCGATCCCGCAGGGCCCGAGTTCATCCACCTGCAAACCGAATGCGCCAAACTCGCCTATGCCGACCGCGAGAAGTTCTATGGCGATCCGAAATTCACCGAGATCCCGATCGCGACGCTGCTGTCCGACGCCTACAACGACCAACGCCGCAGGCTGATCTCGGACAAGGCCTCGCTCGATTTTGTCCCCGGCTCGGTCGAAGGCTTCGGGTCGGTGGTCAAGCTGCGCCGGCAGGAAGGCAGCCGCGAGGCGGTCGGCGCCATGGGCGCCGGCGAACCGACGGTCGGCCGGTTCGGCGAGGTGCGTGGCGACACCGTGCATTTCGACATCATCGATCAGGCCGGCAACATGATCTCGGCGACGCCGTCCGGCGGCTGGCTGCAGTCGTCGCCGGTGATTCCGGAACTCGGCTTCTGCCTCGGCAGCCGGGCGCAGATGTTCTGGCTCGAGCAGGATCACCCGGCGGCACTGGCGCCCGGCAAGCGTCCTCGCACCACACTCAGCCCGACCATGGCGCTGCGCGACGGCGAGCCATATCTGGCGTGGGGCTCGCCCGGCGGCGATCAGCAGGATCAGTGGATCACGCAATTCTTTCTGCGCCACGTCCATGCCAAATTGAATCTGCAGGAGGCGATCGACGCACCCGCCTGGCATTCGGAGCATTTCCCGATCTCGTTCTGGCCGCGAACCGCGCGGCCCGGCGTGCTGGTGGTCGAAGACCGGGTGCCGAAGGCGACCGTCGATACGCTGAAGGACCGCGGTCATATCGTGGAGACCGGCCCGAGCTGGTCGGAGGGTCGTCTCACCGCCGCCTCCAAGGTCGGCCGCCGCCGGCGCGCTGCCGCCAATCCACGCGGCATGCAAGGCTACGCGGCGGGACGATAGCGGGCACTGACGATGACATGGTCAATCATCGCCCGCGACAGACTGACCGGCCAATTCGGGATCGCGGTCGCGACCCGGTTCTTTGCAGTCGGCGCGCGCGTGCCCTATATCGCCGCCGGCATCGGCGCGATCGCGACCCAGGCGCTGGTCAATCCCTATTACGGCATCGACGGCCTGAAGCTGCTGCGCGAGGGGCTCGGCCCGCGCGACATCGTTGCGAGCCTGATCGCCGGCGACAGCGGCCGCGCCAGCCGGCAGTTTCACGTCATGGATTCCGGCGGTCACGTCGCCGCCCATACCGGACGCGAATGCGTCGACTGGTGCGGACACATCGAGGACACTGGCTTCTCGATCGCCGGCAACATGCTGACCGGCGCCCGGGTGCTCGACGATACGGCCGCGACCTATGTCGCGAGCGAAGACCTGCCGTTCTCGCAACGGCTGATCGCTGCCATGCGATCCGGCGAAGCCGCCGGCGGCGACAAGCGCGGCAGGCAATCGGCGGCGCTCTTGATCTACGGCGACGACGAGTGGTCGGCGCTCGACCTGCGCGTCGACGACCACGCCGATCCGCTTGCCGAACTCGCCCGCCTCGAACAGGTGAGCCGCGAACACTGGGTGCCGTTCCGCCAGTTTCTGCCCACCCGCGGCAATCCGGCCGGCGTCACCGATCGCGAGATCATCGATGCCGGCGTCGCAGCCGCCATGGCGGGCCAGAGATGACCCCGCTTCCGCTGATCGAGATCGAAGGCCTGCGGGTCATCTTCCACGGCGATAACGGCCGCGTGACCCATGCGGTCGATCGCGTTGACTTGAGCGTGGCCAACGGCGCCACACTCGGCCTGGTCGGCGAATCCGGCTGCGGCAAGAGCGTGACCTCGCTCGCCATCATGGGGCTGCTGTCGAAACATTCGGCCGAGGTTACCGGCTCGATCCACTTCGACGGCTTCGATCTGCTCGACGTACCCGACCACACCCTGCGCGACCTGCGCGGCAACCGCATGGCGATGATCTTCCAGGAGCCGATGACCTCACTCAATCCGAGCCTCACCATCGGCGAGCAGATCATCGAGACCCTGCTGCGCCATCGCGGCGGGACGCGGCGCGCCGCCCGTGAGCGCGCGATCGAGTTGCTGCGCCGCGTCCACATCCCCTCGCCGGAACGGCGCATCGACGAATATCCGCACAAACTGTCGGGCGGGATGCGCCAGCGCGTCATGATCGCGATGGCGCTGGCCTGCGATCCCATGCTGCTGATTGCGGACGAACCGACCACCGCGCTAGACGTCACCCTGCAGGCGCAAATCCTCGACCTGATGCGCGAACTGAAGGCGGCAAGCGGTGCGGCGATCATCCTCATCACCCACGATCTCGGCGTGGTCGCGGAAGTCTGTGACGAGGTCGCGGTGATGTATGCCGGCGAAATCGTCGAGCGCGCCGCCGTCGACGAGCTGTTTGTGCAGCCGCAGCATCCCTACACGGTCGGCCTGCTCGGCTCGATTCCGCGGCTCGACCGCAGCGCCTCGCATCTCGCCACCATCGAGGGCATGGTACCTGACATGACGGCGCCACCGCCTGGCTGCCGCTTCGCCCCGCGCTGTCCTTTCGTTGGCGAAGCCTGCGTGAAGGCGCCGCCGCCGCTGGTGGCGGTCAGCCCCGGTCACCGCTCGCGCTGCATCAAGGCGCCGCTGCAGAGGCTGGTATCGTGACCGCGCTGCTCGAAGTCGAAGGGCTGGTGAAGCATTTTGTCGCCGAGCGTTCGCTGTTCGGCCGCCCGACGGCGTTCGTGAAGGCGGTCGACGGCGTCAGCTTCAGCGTCGATGCCGGCAGGACGCTGGCGCTGGTCGGCGAATCCGGCTGCGGCAAATCGACGGTGAGCCGGCTGGCGCTGCGGCTGATCGAGCCGGATGCGGGCGAGATCCGCTTCGAGGGCCGCGACCTGCGCGCGCTGAATACGAAGCAATTGCGCGCCTTCCGCCGCGATGCCCAGATCATCTTCCAGGACCCCTATGCGTCGCTCAACCCGCGCATGACCGTCAGCCAGATCCTGACCGAGCCGCTGGCGCTGCACAATCTGCGGCCGCCCGCACGCCGCCGCGAGCGCGTCGACGAATTGCTGCGCCTGGTCGGGCTTGAGCCACGCTTCGCCCGTCGCTATCCCCACGAATTTTCCGGCGGCCAGCGCCAGCGCATCGCCATTGCCCGGGCGCTCGCGGTCGAGCCGAAGCTCGTCATCTGCGACGAGCCGGTATCGGCGCTCGACGTCTCGATCCGCTCGCAGATCCTGAACCTGCTGTGCGATCTGCAGGACCGGCTCGGCGTTGCCTACATCTTTGTCTCGCACGATCTTGCCGTCGTAAAGCACATCGCCGCTGATGTAGCCGTGATGAATCTCGGCGGCATCGTCGAGGCCGCGCCAACGCCGGCGCTGTTTGCCGCGCCGCGTCACCCTTACAGCCGCGCGCTGCTGGCGGCGATTCCGGTTCCGAAGCCGCGGGCCAGGCGCACCCACGCCCTGCTGCAGGGCGAGGTGCCGAGTGCGCTCGATCCGCCGCCGGGGTGCCGTTTTCATACCCGCTGCCCCTATGTGATCGAACGTTGCCGCGTCGAAGCCCCGCAACTGCGCGCCGACGCCACCGGACACGCCACCGCCTGTCACCGTACCGCCGAGCTTCCGCCGCCGGACGCCATCGCCGCTGCGGGCGGCGACGGCTTTTCGCCGGCGCTGGAACGGTTGGTCGCGGCTTTCAGCAGCGTCCGGGAAGGTCCTGACGGATTCGGGGTTGATAGAGTCGTTCCCGAGCCACGCGCTTGAACACGGAGAATGGTGCCATGAAATTGTTGCGTTTGGCGGTCGTCGCGGCGGCGGCATGGCTGTGGTTCGGAGCCGGCGTTCAGGCCCAGACCACGCTGCGGATCGGGCTCGCCGAAGATCCGGACATTCTCGATCCGACGCTCGGCCGCACCTATGTCGGCCGCATCGTGTTCGCGGCATTTTGCGACAAGCTGTTCGACATCGACGAGAAGCTCAACATCGTGCCGCAGCTTGCGCTGTCGCACGAGACCTCGGCCGACGGCAAGCAAGTCACCATCAAGCTGCGGCCGGGCGTCAAGTTCCAGGATGGTGAGCCGTTCGACGCCGAGGCGGCCAAATTCTCGCTGGAGCGGCACCTGACCATGCCGGGATCGTTCCGCAGACCCGAACTGGCCGCGCTCGATCATGTCGACATCGTCGATCCCCTGACCATCAAGCTCGTGCTGAAGGCGCCCTATTCGCCGCTGATCGCGCAACTCACCGACCGCGCCGGCATGATGGTCTCGCCCAAGGCGGCGAAGGCGGAAGGCGACAAGTTCGGACTGCATCCGGTTTGTGCCGGTCCCTACAAATTCGTCGAACGCGTGCAGCAGGATCGGATCGTGTTCGAGAAGTTCGCCGACTACTGGAACAAGGACAACATCCATATCGACCGCATCGTGTACCTGCCGCTGGTGGACGCCACGGTGCGCCTCGCCAATCTCAAATCCGGCGGCCTCGACCTGATCGAGCGGCTGCTGGCGACCGACATCAAGCAGGTCGAGGCCGACCCGAAGCTCAAATTGTCGAGCGCGATCGAACTCGGCTACCAGGGCGTGACGCTCAATATCGGCAAGGACAAGACCAAGGGACCGCTCAGCCAGTCCGCCAAGGTGCGGCAGGCGCTCGACCTGTCGATCGATCGCGAGGCCATCAACCAGGTGGTGTTCAACGGCCAGTTCAAACCCGGCAACCAGTGGGTCAATCCCGATCATCCCTATTATCAGCAGGCTTTCCCGGTGCGCGCGCGCGACGTCGCCCAGGCCAAGGCGCTGCTGAAGGAGGCCGGCGTCACCCCGCCGGTGAGCGTCGATTTCATGGTGCCGAAAGGCGACGAGACCGAGGCGGTGGCGCAGGTGATGCAGTCGATGGCGGCGGAAGCCGGTTTCGACCTGAAGATCAGGGTGACCGAGTTCGCGACCTCGCTGAAACAAGCCGAAGCCGGAGAATATCAAGCCTTTATGCTGGCGTGGAGCGGCCGGATCGATCCGGACGGCAATTCCTACATCTTCCTGAAAACCGGCGCACCGCAGAACTACAGCGCCTGGTCAAACGCCGAGGCCGACAAGACGCTGGACGCGGCCCGTCTCGTCACCGACCAGGCACAGCGAAAGGCGCTCTATGAAAAGCTGACCGGGATCGTGCAGGATCAAGAGCCGATCCTCTATTTGTATCACCGCAGGATACTGATCGCCCACACCACACGACTCGAGGGCTACAAGCAAATGCCGGATGGCCTCGTGCGCGTGACTGGACTGACGCTGAAATGAGAACGGTTGCCACGAGCCTTACTGCTCCCTCCCCCACAAGGGGGGAGGGAACGCGCCATGACGAGCGCTTCGAGCTGCGTGCGCCATGTTGAACTTCCTCGCCAGGCGCCTCGCCCAGCTCGTTCCGACACTGTTCTTCGTGTCGATCCTGATCTTTTCGCTGCAGCATTTGCTGCCCGGAGATCCGGCATTGGTGATGGCCGGCGAGGAACGCGATCCCGATGTCATCGCGCAGATCCGCCAGCAATACCGGCTCGATCGGCCGATTCCGGTGCAATATGTCTACTGGGTGAAGGGCGTGCTGTCCGGCGATCTCGGCGAGTCGCTGCGTATCAAGGTGCCGGTGCGCGAACTGATCGCGCAGAAGCTGCCGGTGACCCTGCAATTGGCATCGATGGCGATCGTGATCGCGTTTCTGATCGGCATTCCCGCCGGCCTCGTCTCGGCGGTGAAGAAGGGCACGGCGTGGGATTACGGCGCCAACCTGTTCGCGCTGTGGGGCATCTCGACGCCGAACTTCTGGCTCGGGATCATGCTGATCTTTGTGTTCTCGATCGAACTCGGCTGGCTGCCGGCGTCGGGCTACGTGCCGCTGTCCGAAAACTGGCGCGCCAGCCTCGCCTCGACGATCATGCCGGCCTTCGTGCTGGGCAATGCGATTGCGGCGACCCTGATGCGGCATACCCGCGGCGCCATGCTGCAAGTGCTCGAAAGCGACTATGTGCGTACCGCCCGTGCCAAGGGTCTTTCGGAGCGCACGGTCATCTTCAAGCACGCCCTGCGCAACGCGCTGACGCCGGTCATTACCCTCGGCGCGCTCGAACTCGGCACACTGCTGTCGGGGGCGGTGCTGACCGAGCAGATCTTCTCGATTCCCGGCTTCGGCAAGCTGATCGTCGATGCGGTGTTCAACCGCGACTATGCCGTCGTTCAAGGCGTGGTGCTGGTCACGGCGACAATTTATATCGCGCTGAACCTGATCGCCGATATCGCCTATATCCTGGTCAATCCGCGGCTGAGGGCATAGCGCATGACCGACACCGCGCTCGGCACATTATCCGTTGCCGTTCCGGACCGACTGGAGAGCCCGGCGCGCCGCGCGCTGCGCCGCCTGGTCCGGCGCAAGGGCGCGGTGGTCGGGATCGCCGTGATCGCGACCTTCATCCTGCTCGCGCTGTTCGCACCGGTGATCGCGCCCTATGACCCGATCGCGACCAGCTGGACGCTGGTGCGCAAGCCGCCCTCGGCGCTGCACTGGTTCGGCACCGACGAACTCGGCCGCGATGTCCTCAGCCGCGTGATCTACGGCGCGCGCGCGTCGCTGCTGGCCGGCGCGATCTCGGTTGGGATCGCACTTTGCATCGGCGTGCCATTCGGCCTGCTGTCGGGCTATCGCGGCGGAGTGATCGACGCCCTGATCAGCCGGATCACCGACGCCATGCTGGCCTGTCCGTTCCTGATCCTCGCCATTGCGCTGGCGGCGTTCCTTGGTCCCAGCCTCGGCAATGCCATGATCGCGATCGGCATCACCACAACGCCGATCTTCATCCGGCTGACCCGCGGCCAGACCATGAACGTCAAGGTGGAGGACTATGTCGAGGCCGCACGCGCCATGGGCAACCCGCGCTGGCGGATCGCGCTGTTCCATATCCTGCCGAACATCATGCCGGCCTTGCTGGTTCAGGCCACGCTTTCGATCGCGGCGGCGATCATCGCCGAAGCGGCGCTGTCGTTTCTCGGGCTCGGCCAGCAGCCGCCGACGCCGTCCTGGGGCAGCATGCTGAATTCGGCGCAGCGTTTTCTGACCACCGCGCCGTGGATGGCGCTGTGGCCGGGGCTCGGCATCTTTCTGGTGGTACTGTCGTTCAACCTGGTCGGCGACGGCCTGCGCGACGCGCTCGACCCGCGCGAACGGTAGACTTCCGTGGGCCTCGTGGTTCGAGACGCGCGGCGAAGCCGCGCTCCTCACCATGAGGGTTGAAGACCTCACCCTGAAGGAGCAGCGCGAAGCGATGCGTCTCGAAGGATGAAGCCACGCTACCGTGGGCCTCACGGCGAGGAACGCGGGCTCAGATCACCATTTCCCGTCTTACGCGGCGGCAGTCCATCTCGTATTCGAGGTCGACCACCGGCGGGCGGGCGAAATGCCAGGTCAGGCCGGAACGCGCCGCACCGCGGCGGACGATTTCATCGGCCGCAACGGGGTGGAAGTCATGCACGGTGTAGGCCTGCACCGCTGTGGTGTCGTTCCATCCGAACCCGAACTCGCCGAGGCGGGTTTGCATTTCGCCGACCGTGAAGCGAACCTTTTCCATCAGTCCCTGCGGGCTGAGGTCGCGGTAGCGCACGATCCGCTCGGGATAGCTGCCGCCGCCACCCCGCGCTTCGGCGCCACCGGCGATCACGAATGACGGCGTCGCGGTGTTGCCCGGCCGCGTGAAGCAGAACGCATAAAATGACGGCTCGGCCGGCGGATCGATCTCCGGGCAGACATTGCTGCGCGCCACCGGATTGCTGATGCCGTCGAACACCTCCCATTGCGCCAGCGTCTTGACGTAGTGCTCGTTGAATATTCGAAAGCCGTGCTCGGTAAAGGCCGCCGGCGAGCGCAATTCGCAGGCGCAAAACGAAGTCAGCGGCCGCCCCGCCGCCTCGATATAGTTCGCGGCGCGCGCAAAGCCCTCGGCCAGCGGCAGCAGCCGGTCGAAGCGCACCCGCTCGATCTCAAATCCCGGATCGGCCGCCGCCCCGCTCGAATATTGAAACACCGCCGGAATGAACCGGTAATTGCCGGCCGGGAAATCCCGCGTCATGACTGACTTCCTATTCCAGTTGCATGCGGACGCCCTTGGCGCCGTTGAGCAGCCGCTTGAGATGGAAACCGGCAAGCGCATCGTCGGCATGCAGCCCGACAAGCGCAGCAAAGGCCGGCATCGCCGCGGTATCTCCGGCCTCCAGCTTGGCGAAGGCTTCGGCATATTGCGCCGCCGCCGGCGCCGCGAATGCCGATGCCGGCAGCGGCTCGTAGGCGCGGAGCGGTTCGCTGCGCCCGCGCAGCATCAGATCGCCGACCGGCCGTCCCTGGAAACTGCGGTCCGCCTCCGCCACTGCGGCGCTGACGCAGATGCGGGTACCGAGATACTTGTTGGCGGCCTCCAGCCGCGCCGCCGTATTGATGGTGTCGCCATACGCGGTGTAGTCGAAGAAACGGCTGCCGCCGAAATTGCCGACCAGCGCCGGGCCGGCGTGGACACCGATGCGGGTGGCGCCGAAATTCACACCTCTGGACTTCCAGCGCTCGCGAAAGCCTTCGGCCCAGATATCGAGATCGTGCGCGCAGGCGATGGCGCGTGCCGCATAATCCGGCTGGTCTCCGGGCGCGTTGAACAGGATCTGGATGGCATCGCCGATGATCTTCGCAACCGTCCCCTCCTGCGCGAACACCACGTCGGTCATGCCGCCCACATACTCGTTGAGCAGCGCCCCCAGAATTTCCGGCGGTGCTGACTCGACCAGCGAGGTGAAGCCGGTGATGTCGGTGAAGATGGTCGCAACCTCGCGCCAATGCACGGTCATGCCGTCGGCTTCGCCGGCGCAAGCCAGCCGGCTGGCGATCTGCGGCGAGAAATACCGCGACAGCGAGGCGTGGGCGCGCTCGGCCTCGGCCTGGCGGCGGCGCGCCTCCCGCATCATCTCGACATGACGGATGGTCTTTTCGATGGTCAGTTCGAGATCGCCGAAATCGATCGGTTTGGTCAGGAAATCGAAGGCGCCGCGGTTCATCGCGGTGCGGATGTTGCTCATGTCGCCATAGGCGGAAACGATGATGGTCGATTTCTTGTCCTCGGCCTCCTGCAGCTTCTGCAGCAACGACAGGCCGTCCATCCGCGGCATATTGATGTCGGAGACCACCATGTCGACATGCGGGTGTTGCTCGATCGACAGCAGCGCCTCGATACCGTCATGGGCGAACATGAAGGCGACCGCGCCGTCGCGGATCTGCCTGCGGAATTTCTGCAGCACCAGCGCCTCGAGATCGGGCTCGTCGTCGACGACGAGGATGGTGGCGGTCATGCGGCCTGCTCGAGCCGGCTGTCGATTTCATGGCGCAGCAGCGCGAAATCGATCGGCTTGGTCAAAAGGCCGATGGCGCCGCGTTCGATCGCCTTGCGGCGTGTCTCGGCATCGCCATAGGCCGTGATCATGATGACGGGAACGTCGGGCCGCTCCGCGCGCACCCTGGGCAGCATTTCGAGCCCGCTCATGCCGGGCATGTTGACGTCCGACAGGATCAGAATCAGCGTGGGATCGGCGACGTTCGTGGCACGGGCCAGGGCCGACGCCGCCGACGGCGCGAATTCCATCATGAAGCGTCCGGAGCGGAGATCGCGGCGGAATTGCTGACGGAACAAGGCCTCAACGTCGGGTTCGTCGTCGACAACGAGGATGTAAACGCTCAATTTTTGCCTCCGGCCCTTGACTGTGCCGCGGCCATTCGCGGCAGCGTGATGATGAATTCGGTAAACGCACCCGGCTCGGTGACGACGTCGATCTTGCCACCGTGTTGTTTCACCACGATGTCGTGGCTCATCGACAGGCCGAGCCCGGTGCCCTCGCCTGCCGGCTTGGTGGTGAAAAACGGATTGAACATCTTCTCCTTGACGTCCAGCGGGATACCGGTGCCGTTGTCGCGGATGCGGATTTCGACCGCGTTGCCGAGGTTCTTGGTGGTCGCGGCCAGCATCGGCTCGAATCCAGCCTCGCCGGCTTCCTTGCGCTTGGTGGCGGCATAGAAGCCGTTTGAAATCAGGTTGAGGAACACCCGCGTGATCTCCTGCGGGTAGAGATCGATCATGCCGGCGTTCGGATCGAGGTCGCGCCGCAGCGTGATATTGAAGCCGGATTTCTCGGCGCGCGCGCCGTGATAGGCGAGGTTGACGCTCTCCTCGACGATCGCGTTGATATCGGCGGGCCGGTGTTCGCCCGATCCCTCGCGCGAGTGCAGCAGCATGTTCTTGACGATGGAGTCGGCGCGCTTGCCGTGCTGCACCACCTTTTCCAGGTTTCCTTTCAGCATCAAGGTGAGTTCGTCGATCTCTTCCCGCGTCTTGTCGTCGAGCGCGGCCGGCTTCAGCACATCGTTGAGTTCCTCGATCAGCTCCGTCGACAGCGCCGCAAAGTTGTTGACGAAATTCAGCGGATTCTTGATCTCATGGGCGATGCCGGCGGTGAGCTGGCCGAGCGAAGCGAGTTTCTCGGTCTGCACCAGGCGATCCTGCGCGGTGCGAAGATCGTCGAGCGACAACGACAATTCACTGGTTCGTTCCTGAACCTCATTGAACAAGCGAACATTCTCGATCGCGATCACCGCCTGGTCGGCGAAGGTGGTGACAAGCTCGACCTGGCGCTCGGTGAATGGAACGGGTTCGCTACGCGCCAGCGCAAAAGCACCAACCGGCTCTGCGCCGCGCATCAGCGGCACGCCGAGCATCGCGCGGACATTGCCCACGCGCGCCGCATCCTTTTCTTCATATTCGGGGTCGTTCCAGGCGTCAGCGATCAGGACCGCTCGCTTTTCAAGCGCCACGCGTCCGATCAGCGTTCCCCGACCGGCCCTGATCTCCGTTATTTGCTCGTGCTGATGGTAGACCGGATCGACATTCATCTGGCTCGCGGCGTAGCGATAGACATCGCCGTCGCGGCGGAATATCTGGCCAGGGCCGGCATTGCAAAGGCGGACGGCGGTCGAGATCAGCGTGACAAGCACCGTATCAAGATCGAATGCCGAGCGGCTGATGGCCTTCAGCACATCAGCGGTCGCGGTCTGCTGCTGCAGCGATTCGCTCAGCTCGGTGGTGCGGGATTCGACCTTCTGCTCGAGGTCGGCATAGGATTCCTGCAGCCGCGCGCCCATGTCGTTGAACTGGTGGGCGAGACCTTCCAGCTCGTCGCCGGTCCTGATCGAGATGCGCTGGCTGAAATCGCCGCTGCCGATCCGCTCCGCGCCGATGCGCAAGGCCTGGATCGGCCCGACCATGCGCCGGGCGAGGAAGATCCCGGCGAGCACCGCGAAGGCGGAGGCGGCAAGCAGCACGATCGCGAGGCGCTGCAGCGCCTGATACAGCGATGCATAGGCTTCCTGAACCGGCAGCTCGACGAACATGGTCCAGTTCAGCGGCGGGATCGGCGCCGATGCCGTCAGGACTTCCTGACCCTGGATGTTCTTCGTCCCCTGCAGCTCCTCGGCCTCGGCGGCCGCACCCCCGCCCCCGGCTTGCGCCGCCTGCACCTGCAAAAGCTTCGACATGTCGGTGTTGCGCAGCACCAGGCTGATATCCGGGTGGGCGATCAGGCGGCCCTGGGTGCCGACCACATAGGCGTGACCGCCCTCGCCGACCTTGATTTGCGACACCACGTCCCAGATCAGCTTCAGATTGACCTCGGCGATGCTGACGCCGGCATCCTTGCGGGTACCGGCCAGCGACAGCGTCATGTAGGGTTCGGATTCGCGGCGGAAATAGACCGGCCCGTAGTAGACCTTGTGGGCGACCGCTTCGGTGAATTTCGGATCCTTTGAAAGGTCGATGCCGCTGTCCACCACGTCCATGGCGAGCCGCGACACCCGCAGCCGCTCCTTGCCGGTGGAATCGACCTGTGCCAGCTCGGTGATCGCGGGTACCTGCCGCAGCAGCCTCAACGCATCGAACCGGCGGTCCTGGATCGAGCCGGCCGACCAGGGCAATTGGGTTGTCCAGCCAAGCTGGCTTTCGATTTCCTTGATGAACTGGGTGATCTTGGCGGCAGCCGCGACCGCTTGTTCGTGCTGAATGCGGATCAGGGCCGCCTTGTGTTCGCGATAATAGAAGAAAACCTCAAAAATCCCGTTTGACAGCAGCGCAACGCCGACCACCGCAACAAACAATGCAACGTATTTGGTGAAAAGCCGGGTGCGGATTCCGGTCGAGGCTGGTCCCGCCCCGGCAGCCGCGTCGGCCACGGGCGATGGCGGCAGCGTTCGTCCCTGCGTTGTGCCGGAATGGAGGGAAATCGTCATCCGGCCCAATTTAGCAAGAATGGGCGGCGTTGTCTCTTGCCGCAGTGCGGGATGATTATTCGATGACTTCGTCCAAGGCGAGCAGGGTCGGTGCCAGCAAGGTGCGCGGCCGGATCCGACAAGGCTCAGGTCGGCTTGAGCGCCTTCGAACCCAGATCGAAATCCGCGATCTCCCTTGCGCGTTCGGATTCGGCGCCCGCCCTGTGATCGGTGGCGATCGCCACATAGACCGCCGGCAGCACGAACAGCGTGAACAGCGTGCCGATCGACATGCCGGCGACGACGACCAGACCGATCGAGAACCGGCTCGCCGCGCCCGCCCCCGATGCCGTCAGCAGCGGAATGAGGCCGGTCACCATCGCGGCGGTCGTCATCAGGATCGGCCGAAGCCGGACCCGCGCCGCCATCTCGATCGCCGAGCGGCGGTCGAGCCCCTCTTTGAGCTGCAGCTCATTGGCGAATTCGACCATCAGGATGCCGTGCTTGCTGATCAGGCCGACCAGCGTCAGCAGGCCGACCTGGGTATAGATGTTCATCGTGGCGGCGCCGAAGAACAGTGGAAGCAGCGCACCGACGATCGCCATCGGAACGCTGATCATGATGACGAGGGGATCGCGCAGGCTCTCGAATTGCGCCGCCAGCACCAGAAAGATGATGATCAGCGCAAAGCCGAACGTCACCGCGAGCTGGTTGCCTTCCTGGACATATTGCCGGGAGTCCGCGAGATAGTCGTGATCGAAGCCGGCCGGCAGCTTCTTGGCCTGCTGTTCGAGGAAGTCCACCGCCTGGCCGACGGTCACGCCCGGCATCGGCACGGCCTGGAAGGTCGCTGAATTCAGCTGGTTGTAGTGCGTGAGCGCGTTGGGATCGGTCGCGGTTTCGATCGTGACCAGGGTCGATAGCGGCACCTGCTGGCCGGTTGCCGTCGGCACGTAATATTGGTCCAGCGATTCCGGCGACAGCCGTTTGTCGCGCGGCACCTGCGGGATGACCTGATACGATCGTCCTTCGAGGTTGAAGCGGTTCACGTAGTTTCCGCCGAGCAGCGTGGCGAGCGTACTGCCGATGCTCTGCATGGTGATGCCGAGGTCGCTCGCCTTGGTGCGGTCGATCTTGACCCGCACCACCGGCTGGTTGAAGTCGAGATCGCTGTCGGAGACGATGAACAGGCCGCTTTTGCGTGCCGCGTCCTTCAGCTTCAGCATCTGCTCATAGACCGACTGGAAGCTGTTGGTCGAACTGATCACCATCTGCACCGGCAAGCCGCCGGGACCACCCGGCAATGGCGGCAGGTTGAACGCGAAGGCGTTGACGCCTTCGATCTTGCTGAGCTGGGCCTGGACCAGCGGCTTCAGCGCGATCGACGAACGCTTGCGCTCGTCCCACGGCTTGAGCAGCATGCCAGCGATGCCGTTTTGCGGGCCGTTGATGCCGTTGATGACAAAACGGAGATCGGTTTCCGGGAAGCTGGCAAAGGCCTTGTCGAGCTTCTCGCCGTAATAGTCCGAATAATCGATGTTTGCGTATTTCGGCGCCTTGGTGACCGCAAACACAATGCCCTGGTCTTCCTCGGGCGCGAGTTCCTTCGAGGTATGCATATAGAGGAAACCGACCAGCCCGAGGATGGTCAGCGCGAACATCGCCGTGATCGGGCGATAGTCGAGCGAGCGGTCGAGCTGCCGGCCATACCAGCGCGTCACCGATCCGAACACCTTGTTGACGATCCGGGCAAACCGGCCTTGCTCGGCGCTTTTCAGGAATACCGAGCACATCATCGGCGACAGCGTCAGCGCGATGACGCCGGAGACAATCACCGCACCGGCCAGCGTGAAGGCGAACTCGCGAAACAGCGCGCCGGTGAGGCCGCCGAGAAAGCCGATCGGCGCGTACACCGCCGCCAGCGTGATGGTCATGGAGATGACCGGACCGACGATCTCGCGCGCGCCCTGCATGGCGGCCTGAACCGGAGGTTTGCCTTCCTCCAGATGCCGGTGGATGTTTTCCACCACCACGATGGCGTCGTCGACGACGAGCCCGATCGCCAGCACCATCGCCAGCAAGGTCAGGAGGTTGATGCTGAAGCCCATGGCCAGCATCAGGCTGCAGACGCCGATCAGCGACAGCGGAATGGTCACCACCGGGATGATCACCGAGCGGAACGAGGCGAGGAACAGGAAGATGACCACGACCACGATCAGGATCGCCTCCCCCAGGGTCTTCTCCACCTCATTGATCGAGGATTGGATGAATTTGGTGGAATCGTAGGCCACCTTCATCTTCATCGAGGGCGGCAGGTTGCGTTCCAGTTCCGGAAACAGCGCGCGGACGCCCCTGACCAGCGTCAGCGGGTTGCCCTGCGGGGTCGCCTGCACGCCGATGAAGATCGCATGCTCGCCGTTGAAGGCGACGCTGGCATCGGTACTCTGCGCCGCAAGCTCGACCGTGGCGATGTCCTCCATCCGCACAAACCCGCCGTCCTTGGCTTTGACGATCATGCGCTTGAACTGATCGAGATTGGTCAGGTCGGTATTGGTCGACACGTTGGAGACGATGAAATAGCCCTTGGCCTGGCCCGCGGCGGCCTGAAAATTGTTGGCGGCGATCGCGGCGGAGACGTCGGCAGGCGAGACATTGCGGCCCGCCATGCGGACCGGATCAAGCCAGAGCCGCATCGCGAAGGTCTGGCCGCCCAGAATATCGGCGGAAGCGACGCCGTCGACGGTCGAAAGCACCGGCTGCACCACGCGCGTCAGATAGTCGGAAATCGCCGATCCCGACAGCACCTCGCTGGAGAAGCCGAGATACATCACGGCCGTGGTCTGTCCGGTGGTCTTGGTCACGACCGGGTCGTTGGATTCCTTCGGGATCAGATACTTGACCGAATTCACCTTGGCGAGAACCTCGGTCAGCGCCTGGTTCGGATCGAAATTCAGCTTGATGTAGACCTGGATGGTGCTGGTTCCGAGCACCGAGGACGAAGTCATATAGTCGACGCCTTCGGCAGACGCGACGGCCTGCTCGATCGGCGTCGTGATGAAGCCCTGGATCAGCTCGGCCGACGCACCGGGATAGACGGTGGTGACGTTGACGACCGTATTCGACAGTTTCGGGTACTGCCGGATCGGCAGGCTGGTCGCGGCCTTGAATCCGATCAGAAGGATCAGCAGGCTCACGACCACCGACAGCACTGGTCGCTTGATGAAAATATCGGTCCAGATCATCGCGATTGGCTCTCCGAGTATCAGTAACGCGGCGGATTTGCCGGAATCGGCGGAGGTCCGTCGGCGGAAACCGACACCGCGGCTCCCGATTGCAGCTTGAGCTGGCCCACCGCGACCACGCGATCGCCGGGCTTGAGGCCGCTGACAATTTCCGCCCTTCCATTGATCCGATTGCCGGCCCGCACGAAGGTACGAACGGCGGTCAGGCTGGTCTTGCCGTCATCGGCCTTCTTCTCGGTGAGCAGGAACACCGAATCTCCATAGAGCGTGTAATCGACCGCCGTTTCCGGAACCGTAACCACCGCCGGCTTGTCGGGCAGCACCACGGTCGTACTCGCGAACATGCCGGGCTTCAGGATATGGTCGGGATTGGCGAGCGTGGCCTGAACATGGATGTTGCGGGTATCGGTGCTGATCTGCGGCTCGATCGCGGTGATCTTTCCGTCGAAGGTCCGGCCCGGATAGGCGTCAACCACGACGCGCACGGTCTGCCCGACCTTGAGCTGCCCGCTGTCCTTTTCCGTCACGGTGAAATTCGCGTAGAGCGTCGAAAGATCGGTCAACGTGACGATCTGGGTGCCCGCGGTCAGGAACTGGCCGACTTCGACATGACGAACGCCGAGCACGCCGTCGAACGGCGCCCGCACCAGCTTCTGCGAGATGATCGCCTCGGTCTTGGCTATACCGGCATTGGCCTGATCGAACGTCGCCTGCGCCTGATCGGCTGTCGCCTGCGGACCGAACTGGCGCGCCGCGAGCTGCTTGGCACGATCGAGCGACAATTGCGCGACCACCGCCTGGGCCTTGAAGCTGGCGAGGTCGCCCTGCTCCGGGGCGTCGAACAGTTGCACCAGCGGCGCTCCCGCCTTCACCGACGCGCCGGCCGTGAACATGATGTCGGTGATGCGGCCGCTGACGTCGGAGGTGACATTGACCTGGTGCACGGCGGCGAAATCGCCCACTGTCGTCAGCAGGTTCGGAATCACCTCCGATTTGGCCTCGGCGACGCTCACCGGCGTCGGCGGCGGTTTGTTGTTGGCGAAGAATTGCGCGATCATGTGGCTGCGGAAGGCGTTGAAGCCGACGAGACCGCCGACCAGCAACGCGAGCAACAGCCCGACAATGATGAACCAGCGCACCATCCGGGCCGGACGGGTGGGTGGCTTGCCGGCAATTGCCTTGCCCGAGATATGGGCTTCGGTCACAATGTTCATGTCATGCACCTTCTGCGGCTACCGATTGACCCGAATCCAGCGGCGTCTCGCGGTCGAGGTGGGAAACAATTGCGGCATCGCCAAGTCCGATGCCGCGGAGGATGAATTCGCATAGCTGCCGCTCGAGGTCGGCGGCATGGCCGTAGGTCAGGCAGGGGACGGCCGGCAGTCTCGCCAGCGCCGCCATCAGCACGGTGTGATGCGCGAACCAGAACAGATTGAGCGGCTCGTATCCGACATGCGACGCATCGCCGGCCGCCACCGCGCGGTCGAGCGAGGCGGTGAACACCGGGCCGATCAGGTTTCCGACCTTGCCGTAGAGCAGCCGCGCGAATTCCCCATCGTCGAGATGGCTCGTGGTCATGAGCCGGAGACGCTGCGCTTCCTCCTCGTCCGGGCCCTCCGACATCTGCAGGAAGTGGCGGACCATGCCTTTGACAAGCTCGACAAGGGTCGCGGTCGACGGCGCTTGGCCGAGCAGATGCGCGAGGTCCGGATCGGCCTCGCATTCTTCCGTCAGGATCTCGGCGTAAAGTGCTGCTTTCGAAGGAAAATGCTTGAACAGCAAGCCTTCGGAAATGGCCGCCGCCGCCGCGACGCTCCGGGTCGTGGTTCCGGCAAAGCCGTGGCGGGCAAAACAGCGTTTCGCAGCGCTCAAGATAAGCTGCCGCCGCAGGTCACTGGTCATGCGCAGAGTAGACATGGGCGTGTGAGTAATCACTCACCTCACCTAATGTCAAGGTCTTATTGCAGCGCACCACGGCCGGTTTGGGGGCTAAATCGGCCTGAATCCCAACGCGCCACGGATCCGGTTCACAATGAAGGTACCGTCGCGATTCGACAGCGCCCGCTCGAGATTAGCGGCGTCGATTTTGACGCTGGCAAAGCGTGGCCCGGCCGAGACGTCCTGCAGCGAGGGGCTGAAGGCCTCGATTTCGGCCATCGTCGTCATGGCGCGCGCCTCGGCGATCCCGCAGGCGCGGGCAATACCGACGAGGTCCGCCGCGGCTGCGGTGTGGCTCGCCTGACCGCCGGTTTCGCCGTAGCACTCATTGTCGAGCACGATGATGGTCAGGTTGCCGGGTTTCTGCAGGCCGACGGTGGCGAGGCTTCCGATCCCCATCAGCATCTCGCCGTCGCCGGTGATCACGACCACCGGCAGCTTCGGCTGCGCCAACGCGAGGCCGAGCCCGATCATGACGGCGCCGCCCATCGCGCCCCACAGGTAGAAATTGCGGTCGTGGTCGCCGGCGGCGGCGATATCGTAGGTCGAGGCGCCCAATCCGCCGACCACGATGGCGTCCTTGCGTTCCGCCAGCAGGCTTGCGACCACGCTGCGCCGCTCGAGAAGATTTGCTTTGCTCATTTGGTGAAGTCCTTGGCGCCGATCAGGCGCTGTGACAACAGAACGGCGGTCGGTGTGCAGGCATTGTAGGCCTGCCCTGCCGCCGCCTCGACCACTTCGCGCACCTCTTCCGGGTGGGACGCCCGCAGCACCTTGACCCCCGATAATTCGAACACCGCCGCCGTGCTCGAGCCCATCGGCACCTGCCACGGGTTGAATTCACCCCATTCGCCCCGCATCGTCACCAGCGTCAGGAACGGAAGGCGGAAAATCTGGGTCAGCGACAGCATGTTCACGCAATTGCCGACCCCGCTCGACTGCATCAGCAGCACGCCGCGCTGGCCGCCGGCCCAGGCCCCAGCCAGCAGCGCCACGCCCTCTTCTTCGGTCGTGAGCGCAATCCCGCGCATCGAGGACGCCCCCAGCACGCGTTCGATCAGCTGCGAATGCCCGGCATCCGGCACATAGGGCACCTGCCGGACATCGAAGCGCTGCAGGATCGCAAAAATTTCCTCGGGCCAGGAGGCGGCATTTTCAGCAGTTACATCGGCACGGGCGTGCATTTTCATTTCCAGGCGGTTGACGGGATGCATTTCGGTGCGGGACTGTAGAGCCAGCCACGGTTTCCGAAAGAGCGAAAACGGCATATCCGCTTCACCCCACGAGTATGGCAGCATGAATACGAATGCGCGAGCGCTGGCGGCCAGTTTCGATCTCGAGAAACTGACACCGGAATTCTATGCCGACCCCTATCCGACCTATCGTGCACTGCGGGAGCATGAACCGGTCAAGCGGCTGCCGAACGGCTCGTACTTTCTGACGCGCTATGACGATTTGGTCGGCACCTACAAGAACACGAAGCTGTTCAGCTCCGACAAGAAGCGGGAGTTCGCGCCGAAATACGGCGCTTCCCTGCTCTATGAACACCACACCACCAGCCTCGTCTTCAACGACCCGCCCGCACACACAAGGGTGCGGCGGTTGATCATGGGCGCCTTGTCGCCGCGCGCCATCGCCGAGATGGAGCCCGATCTGATCGCGCTGGTCGACCGGCTGCTCGACGCCATCGCGGCGAAAGGCGACGTCGAACTGATCGGCGATTTCGCCGCCGCGATCCCGGTTCAGGTGATCGGCAATCTGCTCGATGTGCCGATGCCGGAGCGCGAGCCGCTGCGCGACTGGTCGCTGGCGATCCTGGGCGCGCTCGAGCCGGTGATCGGCGCCGAGGCTTTTGCGCGCGGCAACCGCGCGGTTAAGGATTTTCTGACCTATCTGGAAATCCTGGTCGAGCGCCGCCGCGCCAAACCGGGCAACCCCGATCGCGACGTCCTGACCCGCCTCATCCAGGGCGAAGACAATGGCGAGCGGCTGACGGCGAAGGAACTGCTGCACAATTGCATATTCCTGCTCAACGCCGGACATGAGACGACCACGAACCTGATCGGCAACGGGCTGGTGGCGCTGTCGCATCATCCCGCCGAGAAGCGGCGGCTGATCGAAAATCCCAGCCTGATCAAGACCGCGGTCGAGGAAATCCTCCGGTTTGAAAGCTCGAACCAGCTCGGCAACCGCATGACCACCGAACGCGTCGATGTCGGCGGCATCACGCTGACGGCGGGGACGCCGCTGACGCTGTGCATCGGTGCCGCCAATCGCGACCCCGCGCAGTTTGCCGATCCCGAGAGGCTCGATATCGGCCGCACACCGAACCGCCATCTGGCCTTCGCCACCGGTGCGCATCAATGCGCCGGGATGGCGCTGGCGCGGCTCGAAGGCGCGATCGCGATTTCGCGATTCCTGGCGCGGTTTCCAGACTACACGCTGAACGGCACGCCGGTGCGCGGCGGCCGCGTGCGCTTCCGCGGCTATCTGAGCGTGCCCTGCGCCGTCTAGAGAATTTTCCGGCTGGGTCGAATCATGACCGCGCATCCAGGGGGCCTCGTGGTTCGAGACGCGTGGCGTTGCCACGCTCCTCACCATGAG
>Ga0208356_1000082_pt1 | contig 32203 bp, 32 predicted proteins | sample NGESurshal072012_4_FD_184467 | JGI IMG/M metagenome (GOLD analysis project Ga0208356, IMG submission 184467) | Arctic peat soil microbial communities from Barrow, Alaska - NGEE Surface sample 53-1 shallow-072012 (SPAdes) | ecosystem: Environmental > Terrestrial > Soil > Wetlands > Peat ... | reverse complement strand
GCAATCAGGGCAGGCCAAACAGCCCATCTATAGTGGGAAATAGCCCAATTTTTACAGGGTTGATGGCATATTGGAGTACTGTTGGCATAGTTGGGCAGAAGCTGAGGAGGTTAGCAGTTGGCATATATGACTGAATTTATTTATATATATGGCAATTTGTCGTCGGTAGAACCTCTAAATGATTAGTGGGCAATGTGAAAGTATCCTACGCTGGCTAGTCACCTATCCCACCGGTGAACCCCGAGCGGATGCGTGCCGCGCGCCTCATCTGCACCGCATGGCCCTTTGTGCGTCCAGACGGGCAGACTAGGTTAGGGCCATGGTTCCGCTCTCCGTCCTCGATCTCTCCGTCGTCACCACCGGCACCAAGCCTGCTGCGGCGCTGCGCAACAGCATCGATCTGGCGCGCCACGCCGATGCGCTCGGCTATGTCCGCTATTGGCTCGCCGAGCATCACAACCTCGCCTCGGTGGCGAGCCCGGCGCCCGACCTCATGATCGGCCAGATCGCCGCGGTGACCAGCCGCATCCGGGTCGGCTCCGGCGGCGTGATGCTGCCGAACCATGCGCCGCTGATGGTGGCCGAGCGCTTCAAGATGCTGGAGGCGCTGTTTCCCGGCCGCATCGATCTCGGCCTTGGCCGCGCGCCGGGCACCGATGGTGCCACCGCCTACGCGCTGCGCAGCCGGCTCGATCGGCGCGAGGGCGACGATTTTCTCGAGCGGCTGCATGAATTGACGTTGTGGGAGACCCGCGATTTTCCGCCGGACCATCCCTACAACAAGGTGGTGGCGATGCCGGACGACAGCCCGCTGCCGCCGATCTGGCTGCTTGGCTCCAGCGACTACAGTTCGGAACTCGCAGCCCAGGTCGGTATGGGGTTCGCGTTTGCGCATCATTTTGCATCCTATGACGCGATCGAGGCGCTGACGCATTATCGGGCGCGCTTCAAGCCGTCGGGCTGGCGCTCGACGCCGCACGGCATCCTCGCGGTGGCGGCTGTCGTTGCGGAAACCGATGCCGAGGCGGAGCGGCTGGCGTCCTCGATGGACCTCAACCGGCTGCGCCGGGATCGCGGCCAGTTTTCACCGCTGCCGAGCGTCGAGGAGGCGCTGGCCTATCCGTACAGCGAAGCCGAGCGTGGCTCGATCGCGCGCAACCGCTCGCGGCTGTTTGTCGGCAGCCCGGCCACCGTGCTGGCAAAACTGCAACCGATGATCGCGGCGAGCCTGGCGGATGAATTGATGATCATCACCGCGGTATACGATCACGACGCGCGCAGGAAATCCTACAGCCTGCTCGCCGACGCCTTCGGCCTCGGCAACAAGGCCGCGGCGTAGCGATTTGTTCAGCGGACATTCCGGGGCACGCGAAGCAAAGCGCCGAGTTCTCTCTACGTCGTGCCCGGGCTTGTCCCGGGCATCCACCTTCAGCCAAAGACCGTCATTGCGAGCGCAAGCGAAGCAATCCATGGCGCGGCAGGCGGAGACGTGGATTGCTTCGTCGCTCACGCTCCTCGCAATGACGGCTGAAAGCTTTGTCGCCGCAGAACGCAAGACGTGGATGGCCGGGACATAGGCGAGCGGAAGCGACGCCGTCCTTCGGACGGCTATGCCCGGCCATGACGGTCAAATTCATTCCGTCTTCTCGCTGAAGGTGGCGCGGAACGGGTGGCCGGGATAGACGCCGACGATGCGGAATTCGCGCGAGAAGAACTTCAATTCCTCGAGTGCGAAGGCGAGATTCCGGTCGTCGGGATGGCCGTCGACGTCGGCATAGAATTGCGTGGCGAAGAAATTGCCGTCGACCATGTAGCTTTCGAGCTTGGTCATGTTGACGCCGTTGGTGGCGAAACCGCCCATCGCCTTGTAGAGCGCGGCCGGCAGGTTGCGCACCCGGAACACGAAGCTCGTGACCAGCGGGCCCGAGCCCTGCTTGGCCCAGTTCGCCTCGCGTGCCAGCACCACAAAGCGCGTGGTGTTGTGGGTCTCGTCCTCGACATTCTCGGCCAGGATGTCGAGGCCGTAGATTTCGGCGGCGAGCCGCGAGGCGATCGAGGCGCAGCCCTTGTCGCCGCGTCCGGCGACGATGCGCGCGCTACCGGCGGTGTCGCCCGACACGATCGGCTTGATGCCGAGCCTGCGGATGATGCGGCGGCATTGTCCGAGCGCGTGGACGTGGCTCTCAACGGTCTTGATGTCGGTCAGTTTGGCGCCGCGCGGCGCCATCAGCTGATGATGGATCGGCTCGAACCACTCGCCGACAATGAACAGGCCGGATTGCGGCAGCAAATGGTGGATATCGGCGACCCGGCCCGCCACCGAGTTCTCGATCGGGATCATGCCGAGATCGGCCTCGCCCGAGCTGATCGCGGCGAGCGCGTCCTCGAAGGTGGGGCAGGCCAGCGGCTCGGCGTCGGGATAGGCTTCGACGATGGCAAGGTGGGAATTCGCGCCATGTTCGCCCTGGAATGCTATTTTCATGGGTTTGGTCGCTGCGTTGGTCATGGCGCGCCTTGTAGCAGCCGCTCAGCTTTTCGCCAGTATCTGTCGGGTGGATTCGAGGTCGGCGGGGGTGTCGACGCCGCGCGGCACGGTGTCGACGATGGTGACATCGATCCGCATGCCGGCCTCCAGCGCCCGAAGCTGCTCGAGTTTCTCGCGCCGCTCCAGCGTCGAGGGGGCGAGCGCAACGAAACGCTGCAGCGCCCCGCGCCGATAGGCATAAAGGCCGATGTGATGGTAGTGCGGCCCGTCGCCCCAGGGCGCGGTGGTGCGGGTAAAATACAGCGCGCGCAGCCGCCGCGCGTCGACCGGCGAGCCGACCATCTTCACCACATTGGGGTTGGTGCGTTCCTCCTCGACATGAATTTCGGCGGCCAGAGTCGCGATGTCGACCGCCGGGTCGGCCAGCGGGCCAAGCACGCTGCGGATGTGCTCCGGCTGGATGGTCGGAAAGTCGCCCTGCAGGTTGACGACGATTTCGGCCGCGCCATGCGGATCGAGCTTGCCCAGCGCCTCGTAGATCCGGTCCGACCCGGATGGGTGCTCTGGGCGCGTCATGACCGCTTCGCCGCCATGGGCGATGACCACGGCCGCGATCTCGGGGGTATCGGTGGCGACCGCGACGCGGCCGATCCGCGCCGCCTCAGCCCGGCGCAGCACATGGACGATCATCGGCAGGCCGGCGAGATCGAGCAGCGGTTTGCCAGGCAGCCGCGTCGCGGCCATGCGGGCGGGAATCAGCACCAAAGTGCGGCTTTCGGGCATCGGCGAAGCGGTCTCGGCCGGGCTTGTAACAGGCCGGAAATGAATGGGGATTGGTCGGAAGTCGGCACATTTATACGGGTTGCCAGCGCACGGGCAAACCGATATCTCATCGCAATTGGGGTGCGGTGCGAAAGCCTGATTCCTGATGCCATTCGCGGCCGTTCAGCCGGCCTGAAGTCGACCTTTAAGGCCTGGAGCCTGATCGAAAATGGACTCCTTCGAAATCAATAAAATTCTCGGTGCGATACTCGGCACCTGTCTTGTTCTGCTGGTGACGAGCTTTACGGCCGGCGCGATCTTCTCACCGGTGACGCCGGCCAAGCCGGGCTTCGAAATCGCCGTGAAGGAAGCCCCCGCCGGCGGCAAGGAAGCCCCGGCCGCGCCATCCGAGCCGATCGAGAAACTGTTGCAGACCGCCTCGGTGGAGAAGGGCGCCGCTGCGGCAAAGAAATGCCAAGCCTGCCACACCCTCGAGAAGGGCGGCCCCAACCGCGTCGGCCCGAATCTTTACGGCATCGTCGGCGACAAAAGGGGCGAGGGCCGCAACGGCTTCAATTTCTCCGCCGCCATGAAGGCCAAGGGCGGCACCTGGACCTTTGACGACCTCAACAAGTTCATCACCAATCCCAAGGGCTTTATCCCGGGCACTGCAATGGGCTTTGCCGGCATCCAGAAGGACAGCGAGCGCGCCGACGTGATCGACTATCTGCGCACGCTGTCGGATAATCCGCTTCCGCTGCCGACGGCGGCGAAATAACGTTCCGACCGCTCCGCACGGGCTCTGGCGGGCGAGCGGCGGCCAGGCTTTTGCCTGGCCGTGTTCGACTCAGGCGTTGCCATGTCCTGCGGTTTGCTTCGGACCGCTCGCGCGCTTGTTATCGGGACGTTTCGCCGCACCGGCCCCCCTCACAGGGTGCTATCATGAGGAAAAAGCAACGTAACCGGCCGAAACCTTGCCTTATATTGCGTTCTCAATCACGCGACGTATCACAGGGAATTCTTCATTTGGCAATTACCCGACGACACCTCTTGCAGAGCGCAGCCTCGGCCACGATCGCTCCGGCACTCGGAATTTCGGCAGGCTTTCCCGCCACCCAATCGGCCCATGCGCAATCGGCGACCGGCGAGCCGGCGTGGCGCCATGCGCTGTCCCTGTTCGGGGACGTCAAATACCCCGCCGACTTCAAGCATTTCGACTACGTCAATCCGAACGCGCCCAAGGGCGGCGTGGCGCGCATGATATCGATCGGCACCTTTGATAATTTCAATATCGCTGTCATGGGTGTAAAGGGCTCGATCGCGCCGGCAGCCGTTACGATTAACGAAACGCTGATGACGCGGTCGCAGGACGAGATCGCCACGGAGTATGGTTTGCTGGCGGAGAGCGCCGCGCATCCTGACGATTTTGCCTGGGTAATCTATCGGCTTCGCAAAGAGGCACGCTGGCACGACGGCAAGCCGGTGACACCGGAAGATGTGATTTTTTCAATCGAGGTTTTGAAGTTAAACAGCCCGTCTTATGCCTCATACTATCGCCACGTTGCAAAAGCCGAAAAGACCGGCGAACGCGATATCAAGTTTACCTTCGACTCTCCTGGAAATCGTGAACTGCCAACCATCGTCGGCGAATTGCCCGTCTTGCCGAAGCATTATTGGGAAGGCACCGACGCCGCGGGCCACAAACGCGACATCTCGGCAACAACGCTGGAGATGCCACTGGGCTCCGGCCCCTACCGCATCAAGGAATTCGCCGCCGGCCGGTCGGTCAAGCTGGAACGCGTCAAGGACTATTGGGGCGCTGACCTCCCGACGCAGGTGGGCCAGAACAATTTTGACGAATTGCGCTTCGAGTTTTTTCGCGACAATCTTGTCGCGCTCGAAGCGTTCAAGGCCGACCAGGCTGACTGGATCGCCGAGAATTCGGCGAAGCAATGGGCAACGGCCTATGACTTCCCGGCGGCCGCTGAAAAACGGGTGATCAAGGAAGAGTTCCCGATCAATGATTCCGGCCGGATGCAGGGTTTCGTCCTCAACCTGCGCCGCGATCAGTTCAAGGACGCGCGGCTGCGCCGGGCCTTCAATTACGCTTTCGATTTCGAGGAAATGAACAAGCAGCTGTTCTATGGGCAATACAAGCGCATCAACAGTTACTTCGACGGAACGGAGCTTGCGTCGTCCGGCTTGCCCGAGGGGCAGGAATTGCAGATTCTCGAAACCGTGCGCGACAAGGTGCCTCCCGAAGTCTTCACGACGCCATACTTTAATCCGGTCGGAGGCAATCCCGACGCGGTGCGCGCCAATTTGCGGGAGGGCATGCGGCTTTTGAAGGAGGCGGGCTTCGAGATACGCGACCAGAAGCTGGTGAGTGCCGCGGGCAAGTCGGTCGCCGTCGAAATTCTGGTTCAGGATCCATCCGCGGAACGGATCGCGCTGTTCTACAAGCCGTCATTAGAGCGCATCGGCGTAACCGCTTCGGTTCGCATCGTCGACGACGCGCAATATCAGAACCGGCTGCGCAGCTTCGATTTCGATATCATCATCGATCAATGGGGAGAGTCGCTGTCGCCCGGCAACGAGCAGCGGGAATTCTGGGGATCGCAGGCCGCGGATCAACCCGGCTCAAGAAACACCATCGGCATCAAGAATCCGGCTGTCGATGTGCTGATCGACAAGGTCATCTTCGCCAAGGATCGCGCCATCCTGGTGGCCGCGACCAAAGCGCTCGATCGCGTACTGCTCTGGAATTTCTACGTCGTGCCGCAATTTACTTATCCCTTTTCGCGTTACGCGCGCTGGGACCGCTTCAGTCATGCAGAGCCGTTGCCGAAATATGGTCGTTCCGGTCTGCCGTCGTTGTGGTGGTTCGATTCCGACAAGGCCGCCAAGATCGGCAAACGATCTTGAGGGGTTTTCAACAGATGGCGCCGCTCAGCCGCCGGCATGTGCTCGGTCTCGGCATCGGCGCGCTGAGCGCGCCCCTGCTGGCGCGCGCCAAGGCGACCGATGCCGGCAAGGAAGCGCACGGGATATCGGTGTTCGGAGACCTGAAATATCCGGCCGATTTTCATCATTTCGACTATGTCAATGCCGACGCCCCGAAAGGGGGAATGTTCTCGTTCATTCCCTCGCAGCGCGCGTTCAACCAGTCGTTCTTTACCTTCAATTCGCTCAATGCCTATATCCTGAAGGGCGAGGGCGCGCAGGGCATGGACATGACCTTTGCGACGCTGATGGCGCGCGCCGGCGACGAGCCGGACGCGATGTACGGGCTCGTCGCGAGGTCGGTGCAGATTTCTGCCGATAAAACCATCTATCGTTTTACCCTGCGGCCGGAGGCGAGGTTTCACGACGGCTCGAAATTGACGGCGCATGACGCCGCCTTCTCGCTGACCACACTGAAGACAAAGGGCCATCCCCTGATCCTGACGCAGATGCGCGATATGATGAAGGCCGAAGCGGCCGATGACGCGACGCTGGTCGTCACCTTCGCCGAGAAGCGCGCCCGCGACGTGCCGCTTTTTGTCGCGAGCCTGCCGGTATTTTCGCAAGCCTATTACGCGACGCGGCCATTCGAGGAATCGACGCTCGATATTCCGCTCGGGTCCGGGCCGTACCGAGTGGGGAAGTTCGAGGTCAACCGCTACATCGAGTTCGAACGCGTCAAGGATTGGTGGGGCGCTGACCTGCCGGTCAACCGCGGCAGCCACAATTTCGATATCGTGCGCTACGAATTCTACCGGGATCGCGACGTCGCCTTCGAGGGCTTCACGGCAAGGAACTACCTGTTCCGTGAGGAATTCACCGCGCGGGTATGGGCGACGCGGTATGATTTCCCGGCCGTCAAGGATGGCCGGGTCAAGCTTGAAACATTACCCGACGAGACACCGTCAGGTGGGCAGGGCTGGTTCATGAACACCCGCCGTGAGGCGTTCAAGGATGCGCGGGTCCGCGAAGCCCTGATCCAGGCGTTCGATTTCGAGTGGACCAACAAGACCATCATGTACGGCGCCTACAAGCGCACCGTCTCGCCGTTCCAGAATTCCGACATGGTGGCGGAGGGGTTGCCGTCGCCGGAAGAACTCAAGCTGCTCGAGCCGTTCCGCGGCAAGGTCCCGGACGACGTGTTCGGGATGCCGTTCGTGCCGCCGGTTTCGGACGGCTCGGGCCAGGACCGGACGCTGCTGCGCAAGGCGTCGCAATTGCTGCAGGACGCCGGGGCCGTCATCAAGGACGGCAAGCGGCTCTTGCCAAACGGCGAAGTATTCAAGATCGAGTTCCTGATCGACGAGCCTTCGTTTCAGCCGCACCATGGCCCCTTTCTCAAGAACCTCGGCACGCTCGGAATCGACGCCAGCTTGCGAATCGTCGACCCCGTGCAGTTCCGGGCCCGGGTCGAGGATTTCGATTTCGACGTCACCATCCAGCGCCTCCCGGCATTGGCGACGCCGGGAGACGCCATGCGCCCGTTCTTTTCATCGCAGGCCGCGGCGACCAAGGGCTCCTACAACCTCGCCGGAATCGCCGATCCCGCCATCGACGCACTGATCGAGAAAGTTCTTGCCGCCGAAAGCCGCGCCGATCTGAGAGTCGCCTGCCGTGCTTTCGACCGGGTGTTTCGCGCCGGACGCTATTGGGTGCCGCAATGGTACCGCGCCAACCACCCGATCGCGTATTGGGACCTGTTTGCGCACCCGGACAAGCCGCCGCGCTACGCGCAGGGCGTCGGTGCGCCGGAAAACTGGTGGTCCGATCCGGTCAAGGTGGCCAAGGCCGAGCAGGCGAAATAGTTCATGAGCGCCTATATCGCCCGCCGCATTCTACTGATGATCCCGACGCTGCTGGGGATCCTGTTCGTATCGTTCGTGGTGGTGCAGTTTGCGCCGGGCGGCCCGGTGGAGCGGGTGATCGCGCAGCTCAGCGGCGCGGATACCGGCGGCACCTCGAGGATTTCAGGCGGCGGCGGCGATTTCGGCGCCCGCGGCCAGGTCAACATGGCTTCCAATGCCGCCGGATCGAAGTACCGCGGAGCGCAGGGGCTCGATCCGGAATTCGTCAAGAGCCTGGAAAAGCAGTACGGCTTCGACAAGCCGGCGCCGGAACGCTTTGCGCTGATGGTGTGGAATTTCGCGCGTTTTGATTTCGGCAAGAGCTACTTCCGCGACGTCAGCGTGCTGCAATTGATCAAGGAGAAACTGCCGGTTTCGATGTCGCTGGGGATCTGGATGACGCTCCTGACCTACCTGATCTCGATCCCGCTCGGCATCCGCAAGGCGGTGCAGGACGGCTCGAAGTTCGACACCTGGACCTCCGCCGTCGTCATCATCGGGTTTGCGATACCGGGGTTTCTGTTTGCGATCCTCCTGATCATCCTGTTCGCCGGCGGATCGTTCTTCAATATTTTCCCGTTGCGCGGCCTCACCTCGGACGGCTGGTCGCAATTTCCCTGGTACTGGAAGATCCTCGACTATTTCTGGCACATCACGCTGCCGCTGATCTCGATGGCGCTCGGCGCCTTCGCGACCATGACGCTTTTGACGAAGAACTCGTTCCTCGACGAAATCCGCAAGCAATATGTCATGACCGCGCGGGCCAAGGGCTGCAGCGAGCGGCAGGTGCTGTACAATCACGTCTTCCGCAATGCCATGTTGATCGTGATCGCCGGTTTCCCCGGCGCGTTCATTCATGCCTTTTTCTCCGGCTCGCTCCTGATCGAAACCATCTTTTCGCTCGACGGGCTTGGCCTGCTTAGCTTCGAAAGCGTGCTGAACCGCGATTACCCCGTGGTGTTCGGAACGTTGTACATCTTTTCGCTGGTCGGGCTTGTCGTCAACCTGATCTCCGACCTCGCTTATATGTGGATCGATCCGCGGATCGACTTCGAGGCGCGGGAAGTCTGATGACCCTCATCGCGCCGCCGCCGATCGAAACCACCACGCAGTCGCCGCTCGGCGAGGCCGTGCCGATGACACGGCATCGCTTCAGTCCGTCCCCGCTAAATCGCCGGCGCTGGCAGAACTTCAAAACGAACCGTCGGGGCTATTGGTCGCTCTGGATCTTCCTCATCCTGTTTTTCATTTCATTGTTTGCCGAACTGATCGCCAACGACCGCCCGTTCCTGATCAAGTTCGACGGCCATCTGTATTGGCCGGCCTTCGTCACCTATTCCGAAACTACCTTCGGTGGCGATTTCCAGACCGCCGCCGACTATCGCGATCCCTATCTGCAGAAGCTGATTGCCGCCAAGGGCGGCACCATCGTGTGGCCGCTGATCCGCTATTCCTACGATACCCATAACCTCGACCTGCCGACCCCGGCACCCTCAAAGCCGACCTGGATGCTGACGGAAGCCGAGTGCAGGGACGTGGTGCAGCGCAAGGGCCTGAAAAGCTGCCGCGATCTCGAATACAACTGGCTCGGTACCGATGACCAGGGGCGCGACGTGGTGGCGCGCCTGATCTACGGCTTTCGCATCTCGGTGCTGTTCGGTCTCAGCCTGACCATCATCTCGTCGATCATCGGTGTCGCCGCCGGCGGCGTGCAGGGCTATTTCGGCGGCTGGATCGACCTGACCTTCCAGCGCGTGATCGAGGTCTGGACCGCGATTCCCTCGCTGTATCTGCTGCTGATCCTGTCCTCGGTGCTGGTGCCGGGCTTCTTCGTGCTGCTTGGCATTCTCCTGCTGTTCTCATGGGTCTCGCTGGTCGGCCTGGTGCGCGCCGAATTTCTCCGTGGCCGCAACTTCGAATACATCCAGGCGGCGCGGGCGCTCGGTGTCTCCAACGCCGTGATCATGTTCCGCCATCTGCTGCCCAATGCCATGGTGGCGACCATGACGTTCCTGCCGTTCATCGTCTCCTCCTCGGTGATGACGCTGACCGCGCTCGACTTCCTCGGCTTCGGCCTGCCGCCCGGTTCGCCCTCGCTCGGCGAATTGCTGTCGCAGGGCAAGGCCAACGTCCAGGCGCCCTGGCTCGGTTTCACCGGATTTTTCTCGGTCGCCATCATGCTGTCGCTGTTGATTTTCATCGGCGAAGCGGTGCGCGACGCGTTCGACCCGCGCAAGACGTTTCGCTGAAATCGTGCTATCCTAACCATGCGGAGGTGCCATATGAACCGAATTGTTCGCGAAAACTATCCGGCATCGAAACTTCCGGACGACTTGCGCGCCGGAGTCGATCCTTCGTCGACCGTCACTGTGACGATTGTTGAGGAAGAGAGGAGGCCGGAAAAGGTCATGACGCTAGATGAGATTTTCGCGATGCGTCGCCCTCCCTTCCGATCCGCGGAAGAGATCGACGAAGATTTGCGGCGTCAGCGGGACGAGTGGGATGACTGAAGAGCTGTCGTAATGGACGCCATCAACCAGCCTCTGCTCCACGTTCGCGAGTTGTCGGTGGCATTTCATCAGCCGAGCGGCACCTCGATCGCGGTCGACCGCATCTCCTTCGAGATCAAGCGTGGCGAGTGCGTGGCGCTGGTCGGTGAATCCGGTTCCGGAAAGTCGGTCAGCGCGCTGTCGATCCTCAAGCTGCTGCCCTATCCGACCGCCTCTCACCCGTCGGGTAGCATTCACTTCAAGGGCCGGGAACTGCTCGACCTGTCGGAACGCGAGATTCGCGGCATTCGCGGCAATGATATTTCGATCATCTTCCAGGAGCCGATGACCTCGCTCAACCCGCTGCATACGATCGAGGCGCAGATCGGCGAGATCCTGCAGCTTCATAGTGGCATTCGCGGCCAGATGGCCCGGGCGCGGACACTTGAACTGCTTACCCAGGTCGGCATTCCCGATCCGGAAACACGGCTGGCGAGCTATCCGCATCAATTGTCCGGCGGCCAGCGTCAGCGGGTCATGATCGCGATGGCGCTCGCCAACGAGCCCGATCTGTTGATTGCGGACGAGCCGACCACCGCGCTCGATGTCACCGTGCAGGCGCAGATCCTGACCTTGCTGGCCGAGATCCGGGCGCGGCTCGGCATGAGCCTGTTGTTCATCACCCACGATCTCGGCATCGTGCGCCGCATCGCCGATGTGGTCTGCGTCATGAATGGCGGCAAGATCGTCGAGCAGGGGCCGGTGGAGCAGGTCTTCACTGCGGCAAAGCATCCCTACACCCGCGCCCTGCTCGCCGCCGAGCCGAAGCCCGACCCGGCGCCGCCCCGGCCCCAATCCCCCGTGGTGATGTCGACGGACGGCCTGAAGGTCTGGTTTCCGGTCAGGCGCGGCCTGCTCCGCAGCACGGTCGGGCACATCAAGGCGGTGGATGGCGTCAGCGTCTCGGTGCGCCAGGGCGAGACGCTTGGCGTGGTGGGCGAATCCGGCTCCGGCAAGACCACGCTCGGCCTCGCGCTATTGCGGTTGATTTCCTCCGACGGGCCGATCGTGTTCCTCGGCAGCAACATCCAGGGGCTGCGTTTCAAGGCGATGCGACCGTTCCGCCGCGATATGCAGATCGTGTTCCAGGATCCGTTCGGCGCGCTCAGTCCGCGGATGTCGGTCGGCGATATCGTTGCCGAAGGCCTCAGCGTGCATCAGCCGGCGCTGTCGCGGGAAGCGCGCGAGACGCGGGTGATCAAGGCGCTGCGCGATGTCGGGCTCGATCCGGCGACGCGGTTTCGCTATCCGCACGAATTCTCCGGCGGGCAGCGCCAACGCATCAGCATCGCCCGCGCGGCGGTGCTGGAGCCGAATTTCGTCGTGCTGGATGAACCGACCAGCGCGCTCGATATGCTGCTCCAGGCGCAGATGGTCGATCTCTTGCGCGAGCTTCAGCGCAAGCGCGACCTCACCTATATGTTCATCTCGCATGATCTGCGGGTGGTCGCTTCGCTTGCAAGCCATCTGATCGTGATGCGCCACGGCAAGGTGGTGGAGGAGGGAGCCGCCGCGGAGTTATTCAAGAACCCGAAAACCGATTACACCCGCGCGCTGTTTGCAGCCGCGTTCCGGCTCGAAACCGACCCAAGCGGTGCGGCGGCGGTTTGAGCGAGAGTCAAGCGAGCCGCTTGATCGCCGTGATCTCGCTGCCCGCGGCCCGGATGCGCGCCACGGCCTCGCGGGTGCTTTCGATCGCGGTTGCCATGTGATGGGCGCTGGCGTGAACGAGGGTGGCGGCATCCCGCGCGATCGCGACATGGCCTTTCCAGAAAATCAGGTCGCCGCGCTGCAGTTTGCCGGCTTGCGCCGGATCCAGCGCACGGCCGAGGCCGTCCTGCTGCATGTCGCTGTCGCGCGGGCAGCCGGTGCCGGCGGCATTCAGGGCGATCTGGACCAGCCCGGAGCAATCGATGCCGAGGCTGCTCTTGCCGCCCCACAGATAGGGCGTGCCGGCGAACTGTTCGGCGACCGTGACGAAATCGGGCTGGTAGCGGTCGAGCCCGGCGAGATGCGGCAGCGGCAAATGCCAGCCGTCGCGTGTCACCGCGAACGAGCCGTCCTCGCGAACGACGGCTATCTTCGCCCCCATCGGCAGCGTATCGACCGGGGGCAGCTTGATCGAGGGACCCGGAAACGCAAACGTCCTGATCGCGGCGATCTTGTGGGTGGGTGCCGCTGCCGGCTGTGCCAGCGCGCGATCTGGCAGCCAACCGACATAGCCGTCGCTGTTCAACTGGCCCCAGGCCCAGCCCTCGCCATTGCGGTCGTAAATGGTGGCGCGCTCGCCCCGCAACGCCTGCGTCAGCAGCATGGCGCCGGACGACGGCTCGGCGCGCAGCGGCGCGATGCTGTCGACGATCTCGAGCTCTTCACCGGCGGCGTAGCGGGCCGCCTTGATCCTGCCTTCGAGATATTGCGCGGCGAGATCGGGCCGTGCCGGTGTCAGGCGCGGGTCATCCATAGCGTTCCCCAAGCAATTGATAGATCGCGCGCGCGCCCTGGCATTCGCCGCCTTCCGGCCGTGCCGGCTTCGCCGACGGGGTCCAGCCATAGATATCGACATGCAGCCAGCTTTTGGCGTTCTCGACAAAGCGCTGCAGAAACAGCGCGCAGGTGATCGAGCCGGCGAAGCCGCCCGACGGCGCGTTGTTGAGATCGGCGACCTTTGAATCGAGCCAGGCATCGTAAGCCGGCCACAGCGGCAAGCGCCACAACGGATCATTCTCCCGGTTGGCAAAGCGTGCGACGTCCTGCGCCAGCGTCTCATCATTGGTGTAAAAGGGCGGTAAATCCGGACCGAGCGCGACCCGCGCCGCGCCGGTCAGCGTCCCCATGTCGATCAGCAAATCGGGCTTTTCCTCGCAGGCAAGGGCCAGTGCATCGGCCAGCACCAGCCGGCCTTCGGCGTCGGTATTTCCGATTTCCACGGCGAGGCCCTTGCGGGAACGGAAGACATCGAGCGGGCGGAAGGCGTTGCCGGCGACCGCGTTCTCGACCGCGGGAATCAGAACCCGCAGGCGCAGCTTGAGGCGGGCGTCCATCACCATCTGCGCCAGCGCCAGTACGTTGGCGGCGCCGCCCATGTCCTTTTTCATGATCAGCATGCTGCTGGATGGCTTGAGATCGAGCCCGCCGGTGTCGAAACAGACCCCCTTGCCGACCAGCGTCACCCGTGGATGGGTGGGGTCGCCCCAACTGAAGTCGATCAGGCGCGGCGCGCGAGGCGAGGCCATGCCGACCGCATGGATCAGCGGGAAGTTCTGCCGCGACAGATCGTCCCCGACAATGCAGTTGAAATCGGCGCCGAAGCGTTGTGCGAGATGCTGCGCCGCCTGCGCCAACTGCTCCGGCCCCATGTCGTTCGATGGCGTATTGATGAGGTCGCGGGCAAGGTGGACTGCGTCCGCCATGCGTGCGATATCGACCACGTCGACGCCGTTGGGCGGCACCAGCCTCACATCGGGCGCATCCGCGCTGCGATAGCGGCTGAATCGGTAACTCCCGAGCGCGAAGGCAAGCGTCGCAAGACGGCTGTCGTGCGGCGCATTGGCGAAGCGGTAGAGGCCGGGCGGCAGCAGGCCGGGCAACGCGCCGGGCCGGAACGGATCGCGGGACTTGCTGGCCGCTTCCTCCAGTCCGAACAGGACCTGAGCAATTTGTCCGTCGGCACCGGGCAACGTCAGGCACACGCCGGGTTTGGCGGCAAAGCCGTTGGCCGCGGCGAACTGCCTGGCCGGCGCCGGCAACTCGGCGCGGATCCCGTCCCATGTCGATCTGGTCGCAAAAATGATGGAGACGGCCGATGTAGCGGGTGCAGTCTCGAACACAGATGGCATGCTTGGCTCGTCTCCAATTCAGAGAGGCAGGGCAACAGCGCCGCAGGGTTCAGACTTCGCAAAGTTTTTGCCTGTGGGCAATCTCTTCAAGCTGGCGGTCAGATCGGCGGCCCTACACCGCACCGCAGGATCGTGATAGGTTTCGCATATTACGTTGTGGATACGACACCAGGGGAGAGCTGGAATGGTCAAGAAGGGTAAGGCTCTTGACGGCAGGCATCGCGACACCACCGGCCGCATCGACAGGAAGCACGGCAATACGCGCGTCGGATCGCTGCGCAAGACCTATGGTGAGCATTTTGCGAAAGGCCGCCGCAAGGACATGATGCTCAAGACCCTGCTCACCGAGACCGGCACCGACTCGCTGCACGCCTATCTGCGCAAGCATCACAAATAGGCGGCGGGGACGATCTTCCACTGTTTCCTGGATTTAGTAAGTCATTTTCTCCAGCGGGAGGAATGCGATGGATGCTGTGCTGGGTATTCTTGCCTCTGTCGGTCATGCGATCGATCAGGTCCTGCTTTACATTGAGAGCCATCACTGGATTTTCGGATTCCTCGCCGTCGGTTATTTTTTCTACCTTCACGACCGCGGCCTTCACACCAGGCTCGATGCGCTCGAACGCCGGCTCGATGAAATCCGCAAACGCCTTGCGGTCGAATATTGAACCAACGCCTCGTGTCTGATCGGTCGCGGCGGTTCGGCACGGCGATGGGTGGAAGCAACCGCCGCTCGATATCCGGAGAATCCGGGATCGACCGGCCCCGTTGCCTTTCCGCTGCCCGCTCGCCGCCGTGATTAAGACGCATATTAACCAGCCGTTAGGGTTAACAGTCTATTGCTGAGGCATCCGGCCCATCCTTCGACCGATCCCGTGAGTTAAAGTGCCATGCGCCAGCACTACAGCCTTGCCCGGTTTCTCGCATCCGCGGCCGTAGCGGCGCTGCTGGCCGCCGGGCTCGGCGGCTGCCAGACCATGTCCGATGTCACGGGGTCGCTGACCTCGAAGCCGGATTCCGGCGCCAGTGCCGATCCGCAGCGCACGGCGGAAGTCGCCGGCGAGCGCTATCGCGCCAATCCCAAGGATGCCGACGCCGCGCTCGCCTATGGCCAGGCACTGCGCGCCACCGGGCAGCGGGCCCAGGCGGCGGCGATGCTCGAACAGGCCACCATCGCCCATCCCGGCAACAAGGCGCTGCTGGCCGCTTTCGGCCGCGCGCTGGCCGACAATGGCAGTTTCCAGCAGGCGTTCGACGTGCTGTCGCGCGCCCATTCGCCCGATAACCCCGACTGGCGAATTCTTTCGGTGCAGGGCACCGTGCTCGATCAGATGGGACGTCACGACGAAGCGCGCCGCTACTATGCCAGCGCGTTGAAGATCGTGCCCGACGAGCCGTCGGTGCTGTCCAATCTCGGCCTTTCCTACGTGCTATCCGGCAACCTGCCACAGGCGGAAGAAAACCTGCGGCGGGCTTATGGCAGCGCCAGAGCCGATGCGCGGGTGCGCCAGAATCTGGCGCTGGTGGTCGGCCTGCAGGGCCGGTTTGCCGAAGCCGAAAGCATCGTGAAAGCCGATCTGCCGCCAGACGAGGCGGCGGCGAATGTCGCCTATCTGAAGCAGATGCTGAGCCGCAGGGACAATGCGCGCAAGGGTGGCGGCAAGAGTACCGGAACGATGCCGATGGCGTCGCTCGACCGTCCCGACTGATCGTTCCCGTCAAAGCACGGCCATCGTCGCCCGGCGGCGCCGCGACCTATTGCATCGCCGCGACCTTGATGCCGGTCGGCCCGAGGATGACGACAAACAACACCGGCAGGAAAAACAGGATCATCGGCACGGTGAGCTTTGGCGGTAGCGCCGCCGCCTTCTTCTCGGCCTCGTTCATGCGCATGTCGCGGTTTTCCTGCGCCATGACACGCAGGCTCTGACCGAGCGGCGTGCCGTAGCGTTCCGATTGCTGCAGGGCGAGACAGACCGATTTCACGCCCTCGAGGCCGGTGCGCTTCGCCAGGTTTTCGTAGGCGACCTTTCGATCCTGCAGATAGGAGAGCTCGGCGGTGGTCAGCGTGAATTCCTCCGACAGCGCGATCGACTGCGTCGCGATCTCGAGGCTGACCCTGCGAAACGCGGTTTCGATCGACATGCCGGATTCGATGCAGATCAGCAGCAGATCGAGCGCGTCCGGAAAGGCGCGCTTGATCGAAAGCTGACGCTTGCTGATCGCATTCCTCAGGAACAGCATCGGCGCCTGCAGCCCGAGATAGGCGGCGCCAAGGCACATGCCGATCTTGACCGGCAGCGATTTTTGCATGTGCGAGATCACGAAAACATAAAGCACCGCCGCAAGCAGCATGACGATGGGCGTCACCAGCCGGAAAAACAGGAACGTGACGTAAGGCGCGTGCCCGCGATAGCCAGCCATGGTGAGTTTTTGGTGTGCGGCATCCTGAGCCAGCCATTTCCCGAGGTTGAAATCCACCACCACCTTGGAGACGAGCTGCTTTGGCGTCTGGCGCAGCGAGACCTTCTCGCCCTTGGTCAGACGCTCGCGCTCGCGCTGCCGGATCCGCTCGCGCTCGCTCGCGACCGCCTTCATGCGCTTGGCCAGCCCCTCGCCGGCAAACAGCGGCATCACCAGCGTATACGCGGTCGCGCTCGCTGCGATGGCGGCGAGCAGCATGGTCATGAAATGGGCGTCGTGAAGCTTTTCGACCAGGAAATCAATCATGCGGCACCATCAGAAGTCGAAGTTGATCATTCTCTTCATTACGAAGATGCCGATGGCCATCCAGATCACGCAGCCCACCAGCATCAGCTGGCCGGTCGGATGCGTCCACAACAGCGAGATATATTGCGGGGTCGAGAGGTAGACCAGCAGCATGACGATCGGCGGCAGCGACCCGATGATGCCCGCGGATGCCTTGGCTTCCATCGACATCGCCTGAATCTTCTCGGCCATCTTCTTGCGGTCGCGCAGCACCTTGGACAGGTTGCCGAGAGCTTCGGACAGGTTGCCACCGGACTTCTGCTGGATCGAGACCACAATGCCGAAGAAGTTCGCTTCCGGCACCGGCATCCGGTCGAACAGGCGCGCGCAGGCCTCGCCGAGCGGCATGCCGATCGCCTGGGTCTCGATGATGGCCAGGAACTCGCTCTTCAGCGGCTCCGGCGCGTCGGTGGCGACGACCTTGATGGACTCGAACAGCGGCAGACCCGCCTTGATGCCGCGGACGATCACGTCGACGGCGTCCGGCAGCGCCTTGAGAAAGCTCGCCTCGCGGCGCTTTTTCAGGTAGTTCAGGCCCCAGCGCGGCAGACCGAGACCGGCTGCGAACGCGAGCCCGATCGCGCCGAGCGGCCCGCCTCCCGACAGCAGCGCCACCGCGAAGCTGACGACCGCGAGAATGCCGGACACGATCATGAATTTCTGTGTCGACCAGGCGAGGCCGGCCTGGGTCAGGCGCCGGCTCAGCGGCAGCTTCTTTTCCTTCTGGCGACGGGCCTCGATTTCCTTCAACGACCCTTCGACCTGCTCGCGGCGCGAGCGCTGGCTCTTGTCGACCTGGCGGGCCGCCGGCTCCGGCCTCGCGATCGAGGCACGGCGATGCGCGGCCCGTCTCTCTCCCGAAAGCAGCGGATAGATGAATACCCAGGCCATGCCGCCGATGGCGGTGGCAGCGAGAAAGGCCAGTGCGAGCGTCTGTGTCTTCATGGCCGGCCCCTCAGACCTGGACGACGACTTCGGCGGCGTCGAGGGCCGCGGCGAGCCGCTTTTCCTCGTTGTAATAGCGGGCGCGGTCCCAGAAGCGCGGCCGTCCGATGCCGGTCGAGCGGTGCCGCCCGATAATGTGCCCGTTGGCGTCCTCGCCCATCAGGTCGTAAATGAACAAATCCTGGGTGATGATGGTGTCACCTTCCATGCCCATCACTTCGGTGATGTGGGTGATGCGCCGGGAACCGTCGCGCAGACGGGCGGCCTGGATGATGACGTCGATCGAGGCGCAGATCATCTCGCGGATGGTTCGCGACGGCAGCGAAAATCCACCCATCGTGATCATGGATTCGCAGCGCGACAGGGCCTCGCGGGGATTGTTGGCGTGCAGCGTTCCCATCGATCCGTCGTGGCCGGTGTTCATGGCCTGCAGCAGGTCGAACGCCTCAGGGCCGCGGACTTCGCCGACGATGATGCGTTCGGGCCGCATGCGCAGGCAGTTGCGGACCAGCTCGCGCATGGTGACCTGGCCTTCGCCCTCGATGTTCGGCGGCCGGGTTTCCAGACGCACGACATGCGGCTGCTGCAGCTGAAGCTCGGCTGCGTCCTCGCAGGTGATGATACGCTCGTCGTGATCGATATAGTTGGTAAGACAGTTCAGCAGCGTGGTCTTGCCGGAACCGGTGCCGCCGGAAATCAAGACGTTGGCGCGGCAGCGCCCGATGATCTGCAGGATTTCGGCGCCCTCGGGGGTGATCGCCCCGAACTTGACGAGCTGGTCGAGGGTCAGCTTGTCCTTCTTGAATTTCCGGATGGTGAGTGCGGGGCCGTCGATCGCCAGCGGCGGCACGATGGCGTTGACGCGCGAGCCGTCGGCGAGGCGCGCGTCGCAGATCGGCGAGGATTCATCGACCCGCCGGCCGACCTGGCTGACGATGCGCTGGCAGATATTGAGCAGCTGCTGGTTGTCGCGAAAGCGAATGCCGGTGCGCTGGATTTTTCCGCCGACTTCGATGAACACCGTGCCGGCGCCATTGACCATGATGTCCGCGATATCGTCGCGCGACAGCAGCGGCTCCAGCGGGCCATATCCGAGCACGTCGTTGCAGATATCGTCGAGCAGCTCTTCCTGCTCGGCGATCGACATCACGATGTTCTTGATCGCGATGATCTCGTTGACGATATCGCGGATTTCCTCGCGCGCGGACTCGCCGTCGAGCTTGGCAAGCTGGGCGAGGTCGATCGCCTCGATCAGCGCACCGAAGATTGTCGCCTTGACCTGGTAATAGGTATCGGACCGCCGCGCGTCGACGACGGGCACGGCCGCCGCCGGTTTGGCCGGCGAGAGCGGCGGCGAGGCAACGACCGGCGGTGCCGCCTCGCGTGAAACGACAGCGGCCGGGCCCGGCGCCGATTCCATCGGGGCTCCGGCCGGCGCCGGCCGAGTATCGATTTCTGTTCCGCTACGCTTACCAAACACGACGGTACTCCATGCGGGCGGCTATCTTGCCCGCAGCTTCTCGATCAGGGGCGATAGGAACGAGCCCCGCGGCTTTTTGGTCTCGCCGCGGCCTGTCAGCCGTTGCGCGATCTGCAGAAACATCTCGGTGGTGCGATGTCCGGCGGAGATTTCCGCGATCATCTGGCCATTATTGGCCGCCGAGCCGAACATTTGCGGGTCGAATGGAATTGCCACGAGCGGCGGGCTTTCGATCGCCTTGGCGAATTCGCTGGCGTTGATCTCGGGCCGCTTCGGCACGCCAACCTGATTGAGGCAATACATCGGCGCCCTGTCGTTGGGCCGCGATCCCTTCAGCAGATCGACCATATTCTTGGTGTTGCGCAGGTTGGCGAGGTCGGGTGCGGCGACGATCAGGATATCGTCCGCGCCCACCAGCGCGCGTCTCGTCCATCCCGACCAAATGTGCGGAACGTCGAGCACGATGCACGGCATCGTGGCGCGCAGCGTGTCGAAAATGGAATCGAAAGCCTCCGCGCCGAAGTCGTAGACGCGCTCCAGCGTCGCCGGCGCCGCCAGCAGGCTGAGGTGATCGGTGCATTTCGACAGCAGGCGGTCGACAAACGCCGTATCGACCCGATCGGGCGAGAACACCGCGTCGGCGATGCCCTGCGGCGGGTCCTGATTGTAATCGAGGCCGGCGGTTCCAAATGCAAGGTCGAGATCGGCGACGACGGAGTCAAGCGCCAGATCGCGCGCGATCGCCCAAGCGACGTTGTGGGCGACGGTGGATGCGCCGACCCCGCCCTTGGCTCCGACGACGGCGATGATGCGGCCGACGGCCTTGGCCTCCGGCGCCGAAAACAGGCTGCAAATCGAGCGAACCACGTCCAGCGCGTTGATCGGCGCGATCACGTAGTCGCTGACGCCGCGGCGCACCAGTTCGCGATAGAGCGTGACATCGTTGACCCGGCCGATCACCACCACCCGGGTCCCGGAATCGCACACCGTGGCGAGGTGATCGAGGCCGGTCAGAATGTCGCTGCGGCCTTCGGTTTCCAGCACGATCACATTGGGCGTAGGCGCGCTGCGATAGGCCTCGATGGCGGCAGCCATGCCGCCCATCTGGATCTTGAGATGGGCCTTGCCGAGGCGGCGGTCCTCGCCGGCCGATTGCACCGCGGCGGCAGTTTCTACCGTCTCGCAAAAGGCTTGCACGGACACCCGCGGGGCCGGGGCGATATGATCGTCCGCGGGCGGAGCTGTGACGTCCGGCTGTTCTTCGGGGTTTTGGCGGGCGTAGCTGATCATTTGCTGGTATCGCTGAGTTTGGCCTTGTCGGCTTCCGGATAAAGCGTCGTGGTTGTATTGCCCTTGCGGTACTTCTCGAAGGCTTCGGTGCGCCGGGTGGTATAGGCGGGCGTCTCGGTGCGCGGTTGCACGAGATCGGACGGATTGTCGACCATCGCGGCTATGTTGCGCTGATAGGCGCAGCCGAAATTGTAGTAATCCTTGTTTTCGAAATAGCTCTTGTCCTTGATCGAGGGCCCGAGGTCCTCAGGCCACAGCCCGCAGGGACCGGCAATCGCCGAGATTCTCGGATAGTTCAGTCGGATCGTCGCCATCTGGCGCGGATCTTCCGGGTGATAGCGGTGGACGACGAAGCCGCGCGGCGGCACGCCGGCCGCCGTGACCAGGGAATGAACTTCCCGCATGGCGTCCGCCGCCGCTGCCGCGTTCGGCGTGTTCACCGGCAGGTCCGCGACGATCGCGCCGGTCCCTTCACGAAGCCAGGTCTGCGCCATGCCCATCACATCGGCGCGCTGCGAAGCGGAAAGCCCGCCGCGGGCGTGACCGACGAAGATCACCACCGAGCGGTTCGCTTCCTGAATCGCAATCGGATGACGCAGCCGGTAATCGCCGGGGATGCTCGATGTCACGTCCTCGCTGGTATGGGTGCACGCCCCAAGCGCGACGGCCAAGACGACAAGTGTCCCGGCCATGCGGAAGGCACGATTGCGATCGACGGGTATCCTGATTGTCATCTCTCTCGTCCTTGTCCCGTCTTTAGTCCGTGATGAAGCCATAGGTGCCGCGATAGTTCTGGGTCGGCTCGACCCGGCCGGGAACGCCGTAGATGCGGTTGATGCTGCCCAACAGGTCGGCCTGCGGATCCGCTGCGGCGGCAAACCCGTCGTCCGGACGCGAAAGGTCCTTCTGCGCCACGGCACGAACGACATACGGCGTCACCAGCACCACCAACTCGGTCTGGTTGTTGGCGAAATCCCGGCTTCGGAACAGCGTGCCCAGGACCGGCAGGGTCGACAGGCCGGGCAGTCCGTTGATCGCCTGCTTGGTCTGTTGCTGGATCAGGCCGGCCATCGCCATCGAGCCGCCGGAAGGTATCTCCACCGTCGTCTCGGCTCGGCGGGTCTTGATCGAGGGAACCGAGATGTTGTCGATGTTGATCGAATTGTCGTTGGAGACTTCGGAGACTTCCGTCATCACATGCAGGCTGATCCGACCCTCGGTGAGCACGATCGGGGTGAAGTTGAGCGAGATGCCGAACTTCTTGAAGGCGATCGACGGCGCGCACTGTCCGACCGCGCCCGCCGCCGTGGTCTGGCAGGTTACGCCGGTCGGAATCGGAAATTCGCCGCCGGCAACGAAGGTCGCGGCTTCGCCCGAGATGGCCGTCAGATTGGGTTCGGCCAGCGTGCGCACCACGCCGGCGCTTTCCATCGCCCGCAAGGTGGCCTTGACGGACGGGGTGGAGCCGAACGCCGTCGTCAGGGCGTTGCCGCCGACGAGCGGCTGGCCGTTGGCCGTGAACGGGTTTGCGTTGTTGAAGGTGACGACCGAGTTGCCGTAGTTCAGACTGGCGCTGAGGTCGATACCCAACTGCTTGATGATCGAGCGCGCGACCTCGGCTACCGTGACTTTCAGCATCACCTGGTCGCGGCCACGGACCGCAATCGAATTGACGACCTTGTCGGGCCCGCCCACCAACCGCGCGGCGAGTTCACCGGCCTGCTGGGCCTCGATCGGCGTGGCCACCGAGCCGCTCAGCATCACGCCATCGCCGACGCCTTCGATCTGGATGTCGGCATTCGGCATCGTCTGCTTCAATGCGGCGCGCACCCCGTTGAGATCGCGCTTGACGGCAATATCATAGGCAGCGATCTGCTGGCCGGCGGCGTCGAAAAAAACGATGTTGGTCTGACCGACTGCGGCGCCGATGATGTAGGCGCGTTGCGCGGAACGCACCACGGCGTTTGCGATCTTCGGATCGGCGACCAGCACATCCTTGATGTCACGCGGCAAATCGATCACGATGGATTTTCCGACGCCGAGCGCAAGGAAGCGTGCATTCATCTGCCCGTCGGCGGCAACCGGCACGGCCGGCGCCGCCGCGCGATAGTCGGCCGCCACCACCGGGCTCAAGGCCGGATTGAGCGTCAATGCAGCGACGGCCGAGAACGACAGGGCGCGGGTCACGAAGGCCCGCATCGCCGGCTTATTTCCCCTGCACTTCATTTTCAGACGTCCTTTTGGTCACTTCTGTATCGTCGTCGGGCTGGAAATGCCGTAACGAATCACGTTGATGTTGCCGCTGCGCCTTGAGCCCTGATCGTCGGTCAGGTTGTCGACCATGTTGACGTCGGCGATGCTGCGCAGCGCCAGCGACAGCGTGCCGGTCTGGTGCGCACGGGCGAGGGTTTCCGCCTGCTCGGGCTTCAACTCGAGCGTAACCGTCTTGCCGACCACGGCGTTCTGGCCCTCTTTTTCCTTCGGAGCCTGATCGATCGCGAGAACGCGGACGTTGGAGAGAATGATCTCGGAGTTGACGGTATCGGGCGATCCGGCGCGGTCCGGATTCTTGTCGCGCTTGGAAAGAATGACGTCGACCCGGTCGTTGGGCAGGATAAAGCCGCCGGCACCGGTTTCGGGCGAGATTTCGGTGGAAACGGCCCGCATGCCGGTCGGCAGGATCGCGGCCATGAAACCCGACCCGTTGGCCTTGACCAGCTTGGGCTCGCGGATCGGCTCGCCCGCGATGAACGGCGAACGCGCGATCGAGCCCACGATCTGGTTGGTCGCGTCCGGGTGTTCGCTGCGGCGAATGAAATTGCTGCTCGCGGTGGCCGCTGGCCAGGTCTGCCACTGCAGGTCTTCGGGCTTGACCGACTGGCCGAGGCCGATGTCGGACTTCGCCACCAGGACGTCGACCGTCGGCATTTGCGCGACCGGCACGCTCGACGAAGTCTTGTCTGACCCGGCGGCGAGATAGGCGGCAATGCCACCGGCGCCGACGGCGATGGTCAGGACGACAATGCGTGCAGTATTCATACGCTTCACTTTCCACATTGCGCCGCGACGCTTCCGCCGCCGTAACGGGAGTTGACCAGTTATTCGTCAAAGCATGGTTAATGAGGCGTATCTAAATCGCCTTAACGCCAGGTTTATTCGGCCGCTGTCAGCCAATGGCAAGGCGAGCGAGGTCGATCGCCTTCACCCACTCGGTCTCGGGATAGATCGTCAACGCGCCGACCGCGAGGGCGATGCCGTAGGGGATGCCGCTTTCCTTGGCGTGCAGTTTGAGCAACCAGGCCTGACCGGCCAGCGGATAGGGCAACGGCCATTGCCGGAACTGAAGCAGCAGCAGCGTCAAGGCACCGCCGAACAGCGAGGCGTAGACCAGATAGCCCATCAGATGGGCAAAACCGAACCAGAGTGCCGCCGCGGCCGCCACTTTCGCATCGCCGCCGCCAACCCAGCCCATCGTGAAGCAGATAAAAGCCACCGTGAGCACCACCATCCCCGCGGCCACATGCAGCAGCATGTCGTGGAAGCCCATGCCGCTGGCGATGGCGAGCACCACGAAGCCCGCGGCCAGCAGCAGGGACACCCGGTTCGAGATCGTCATGGTGACGAGGTCGCTGGCGGCGGCGAACGCCATCAGGGCCGGAAACAGCAAGAGACGCGCGAGATCGAGAATCATGGGGCTACCGGCCGTAGGACTGATGCGGGTCGAAGCATCGCCGAACCCTAGCGGCGATAGCTAAACAATCGGGAAACGGCCGCGTGTCTTACCAGATGCTGGCAATGCGGCAGGCGAGCGCGCCAAGCGCCAACAGCAACGCCAGACAGACGATCCGGATGGCAGCGTCGTCCTGGCTCGCCGCCAGCGACGGCTTCGCTGCCGCAGCGGAGACGGCATCGTTCTTACGCATGGCAACGCTACTCGGAACGGGTGGAAACGACAAAGGCCCCGGTATGCCGGGGCCTTTGGAACTCGGCCGTAACAGTCGCTTACTTCAGCGAGCTGTTGATCGAGGCAAACTTGGTATTGAGGTTGCTGCCGAGGCCGTTGACCACAGCGATAATCGCGAGCGCAATGCCGGCTGCAATCAGGCCGTATTCGATAGCAGTGGCGCCGGACTCGTCCTTCACAAAACGCGCAATCAGGTTCTTCATCGGGTGACTCCATGTACACGTGGCTGGTCGACTAAGGTTTGGTCTCGCCGGCGTTCTCAGCACCGTGACCATGGCGTTACCCTAAGGTCGGACAATTGCAGCGCAGTTAATTCGATTGCAAAAACATGGCTGGATCGGGCTGTTATTGGGCAGAGTAAATTTGGAATTAAGGCAGCCGCATAAAAAATGCGCCGCCGGCCTCACGCTTTTGGCCGAATTCACGGCTCCTTAAGCGCGAACGGGTAACCCTCGGGATCCCGGATCCGGTGAGGCGTCGATGTGGAATTCAGCCCTGGAAGTCGTCGAGATGTTCGGCGAGACAATTGCCAAGGTCGTGCCCATTACTCTCGTGCTGGCCGTGGTATTCTCGGTGCTGACGCATTTCTGGGCCTGCAATCCCGGCACGCCCTGGTGGCGCAAGCGCGAACTCGTCACCGACACCTGTTACTGGTTCTTCGTGCCGTTGTTCGGGCGGGTATTGAGGATTGGGCTGCTGGTGCTCGGCGCCGGCGTCGTCTTTAAGATCCATGGCGCCGACGCACTGATCGCCTTTTACGACAATGGCCATGGGCCGCTGTCCGAGTTGCCGCTGTGGTCCCAGGCGATCCTGTTCCTGGCTCTGTCGGACTTCATGCTGTACTGGCTGCACCGCATGTTTCATGGCGGCGCCTTCTGGAAGTACCACGCGATCCATCATTCGTCCGAAGATCTGGACTGGATTTCAGCAGCACGCTTTCATCCGGTGAACCTGTTCCTGGGTACGATCGCGGTCGACGTCATCCTGCTGATGGCGGGGATCTCGCCCAACATCATGCTCTGGGTCGGGCCGTTCACGACCTTCCATTCCGCCTTCGTCCACGCCAACCTGAACTGGACGCTTGGCCCATTCAAATACGTGCTGGCGACGCCGGTCTTCCACCGCTGGCACCACACCTCGCTCGAACAGGGCGGCAACACGAATTTCGCGGGGACGTTTCCGCTGTGGGACATGCTTTTTGGAACCTTCCGGATGCCGGAAAACCAACTCCCGATGGTCTACGGGGTCGACGATCAGGTAATTCCTTCCGAGATCACCGGGCAACTCGCCTATCCGTTCCGGCAGTAAGTCGGTCGGATCACCTCGGTTTCCGGGCGACGTTTGCAGTTCGTTCACTAATTAACGTCAGTTTAGCATCGTCGGGCGCCGGTTCCGCTGCGTATCGCTTTAGCCGGCTTGTCAACGCCCCGGGGTAAAACATGTCGTTCAAGTTCCTGCGTCCGCGCGCGCGCGCGCTGTTTGGTTTCCAGTTGTTCGCGGTCCTGTTGCTGCCGGCGGCCAGCCTTGCCGAACCCGCCGCTGACGCCATCGCCGTCAATGTCGATCAGGCCAAACTCGTCAGGCTCCCCGCCAAGGTGGCGACCATTGTGGTCGGAAACCCGCTGATTGCGGACGTCGCGCTGCAGTCCGGCGGCGTTGTCGTGGTGACCGGCAAGGGCTACGGCGCGACCAATTTCATTGCTATGGACCGTGGCGGACAGGTCCTGATGAACCAGATCATCCAGGTCGAAGCTCCGACCGACCAGATCGTCACGGTCTATCGCGGTGTCGAACGCGAATCCTATAGCTGCATGCCGGTCTGCCAGCGGCGTGCGACGCTCGGTGACGGCGACGTCTATTTCAAGTCGACGATGGACCAGGCCGGTACTCTCAGCAGCCAGGCCAGCAGCAGCGCCGCCGCACCTGCCAAGAACTAGCGGGTGCCGCAGCCACACCCTTCCCCGTCATTCCCGCGAACGCGGGAATCCAGTACGCCGCGGCCTTTCGGTGTGATCAGGGACGCCGCGGAATGCTGGATCGCCCGCTTCCGCGGGCGATGACGGATGGTCTAATGGTTAACATCGGCTTAACCGGGCGGGTCATTCTGTCTTGATCGGACGAAACACTTCAACAATCAGTTTCGGGTAATCCTGCGCCTGCAGAACGTTGCTGCCGCCCTGGGGTTTCCTCGATGTCCTCGCCTGCTGCGTCAACAGCTCCCATCAGCAATGCATTGCGCCGCTTCCGCGGCAACCGTCGCGGATCGGCGGCAGTTGAATTTGCGCTGGTCGCGCCGGTTTTTTTCGCGCTGCTGTTTGCGATCATCGAGACCGCGACCATGTTCTTCGCGAGCCAGGTGCTGGAAACCATCACCCAGGATTCCGCGCGCATGATCCAGACCGGGCAGGCGCAGAAAGCGTCTTTTACCCAGGCGCAGTTTCAATCCTATGTCTGCAGCCAGATCCCCGCATTGTTCGACTGCAGCAAGGTTTACGTTGACGTGGAGAGCTATTTATCGTCATTCCCGCTGACCGTCAGCACTCAGATCGACGCCAGCGGCAATTTCATCAACAACATGCAGTACAATCCGGGGACTGCCTGCAGCATTGTCGTCGTGAGGCTGTTCTATCAATGGCCGCTGTTCGTCACCGGACTTGGCTACAACATTTCGAATCTGGCCGGCAACCAGCGGCTGCTTGCCGCCACGGCCGCGTTCCGCAACGAGCCTTTCGCCAGCGGCGCCTGTTCTACTACTTGACCAGTTAGATCCTAGATTGGTGCAACGATGTCGATGTTGAAGCTGTGGTACCGGGCAAGGCTTTCCGTCCGCGACCTGATCGCGGATCGCAGGGGACTTGCAGCGATCGAATTCGCCATGATCGTTCCGATCATGCTGGTGATGTTCTTCGGAACGGTCGAGCTCTCTTCCGGCGTCGCCGTCGACCGGAAGGTCACACTGGTGGCGCGTACCCTCTCCGATTTGACTTCGCAGTCGTCCTCGGTCGCCGACGCCGACCTGAATAATTTTTTTACCATCAAGAACGCTATGCTGACGCCCTATCCACCGGGGCCAGTGCAAGCCACGATCACCGAATTGTATGTCGACCCAATTACGCTGAAGGCGCGGGTGCAGTGGAGCAAGGGGTCGGCGGCACGGTCGAAGGATTCTATAGTCGGGATACCGACGGCTCTCGCGATAGCCAACAGCTATCTGATCATGGGCGAAGTCAGTTATCTCTACTTGCCCACGGTCGGCTACGTGATGTCGAAGTCGGGAATTAACCTGACCTCCACCGCCTATACGCGGCCGCGTCAGAATCCGTGCGTTATCTATCCGACGCCGCCTGCAGGCACTTCTCTTCCGCCATGCGCGCCAGTATGACGGCAGCGGCGCAGGTTGCGATCGTGCCAAGCGGGCGCCGTTCAACGTAAAAGGCCGCGCGGTCGGCGCGGCCTTTTGTAATCAGCTTCTATTCGGCGGGTAGCGTTTCGGCGGGCCGAATTTCAACCGGTCAAATTTCGCAAGTCCGTGCCTTCGCGCGTCGGACTGAACGATCTTCGCTTAGCCGGCGGCGCGCAGATTGTCGGCCGAAGACTTGCCAGAGCGGCGATCCGCCACGATCTCGTAGCTGATCTTCTGGCCTTCACGCAGCGTTCCAAGTCCGGCGCGCTCGACGGCGCTGATGTGCACGAACACGTCGTTGCCACCATCATCCGGCTGAATGAAGCCGAAGCCCTTGGTCGCGTTAAACCACTTCACGGTTCCCATGCTCACGGGGGTAGTCCCTTCTCAAGATAGATATAGTAGAAGCCCACTTTCGTGGGCTGGTGAGATCGAATTTTTGGAAGGGTCGTCAGCGTCTAAACCGGCTGTACCGGTGGATAGCTAAGTCCGGCCGAAAATCGATGAAATGCATATTATGCGAAGCGAGCCCCCAAAACAATCCTGAGGTGCACGATTTTTTGATCAGCCCGGTTTCGTCGGGGTCCGGGGCTTCGCCCCCGCATCGACACAATGTCGCCATGTACGATGCCGGGGCGGTGGCGCAGGCTCAGCGGCGGCGAAACTGGCCGCGCGGCGGCGCACCGCGCGGCATTCCGCCTCCCGGACGTTCGTCCTTGTGACGGAAGATCAGCCGGCCTTTCTCGAGATCGTATGGCGACATCTCGATTGTCACCCGGTCCCCCGCCAGCGTCTTGATCCGGTTCTTCTTCATCTTGCCCGCGGTGTAGGCAACGATCTCGTGCCCGGCGTCGAGCTGCACGCGGTAGCGTGCATCGGGGAGGATTTCGGTTACCAGTCCCTCGAACTGGATCAGCTCTTCTTTAGCCATGGTTCTCTCCAGATCGATCGGCGATCAGCGCTGCGGCCGCTGGGTGCGGTTGGGCCGGGTATTTGGACGACTTTCGCGATGCAGGAAGGCGACGCCTTGCATGCCTTCGGCCTTGCCACCGCCCTGCGACGGACGCACCGCGTCTTGCCGGGTGCCCTCGTGCCGGCCGGTTTGAGGCGCCGCATTACTACCACCGGGACGGCGGCGGCGGCGAGGACCTTTCGATCCGGGCGCGGCCTCATTGACCCTTGCTGCATGCACGCGTGGCGCGGATCGTCCGCCGCGATGCGGCGATGGCACCGGCGCGGGGTCGCGGTGACCGGGTGTGCGGCGGTCTTCCCTTGGCAAGGCGATGCGGATCAGCTTTTCGATGTCGCGAAGATATCCCATATCCTCGCCGCCGGCGATCAGCGAGATCGCGACGCCCTCGGCGCCGGCGCGCGCGGTGCGGCCGACGCGATGGACGTAGGTTTCGGGAACGTTGGGAAGGTCGAAATTCACCACATGGCTGATGCCGTCGACATCGATGCCGCGGGCGGCGATGTCGGTGGCGACCAGGGTGCGGATCGCGCCGGAGCGGAATGCCGCCAGCACCCGCTCGCGATGGTTCTGCGATTTGTTGCCGTGAATGGCGTCGGCGCGGATGCCGGCCCTGGCGAGGCCCTTCACCACCTTGTCTGCGCCATGCTTGGTCCGGGTAAACACCAGAGCGCGGTCGACCGGCTCCTGGCTCAGGAGCTGCGCCAGGAAGGCGGGCTTGGCGGAATGATCGACCTGGATGATGCGGTGGGTGATGCGCTCGACGGTGGATGCAACCGGGGTCACGGCCACGCGCGCCGGATCGCGCAGCATTTGTTCGGCGAGTTCGGCGATATCCTTGGGCATGGTGGCCGAAAAGAACAGCGTCTGCCGCCTGACCGGCAGTTTGCCGACGATTTTGCGGATGTCGTTGATAAAGCCCATGTCCAGCATGCGGTCGGCCTCGTCGAGGACGAGAAACTCGACCTGTCCGAGCTTCAGGCCGTTGCTTTGCACGAGATCGAGCAGGCGGCCGGGCGTTGCCACCAGGACCTCGACGCCCTGCATGATCGAGCGGACCTGACGCCCCATCGGTACGCCGCCGATCGCGAGCGCGGAAGTCAGGCGCAGGTGACGGCCATAGGCATTGAAGCTGTCGAGAATCTGTCCCGACAACTCACGTGTCGGGCTCAGCACCAGCACGCGGCAGGCTTTGGGCTGCGGCCGGATGCGGTTCTCCAGAATGCGATGCAGGATGGGAAGCGCGAAGGCTGCGGTCTTGCCGGTGCCGGTCTGGGCGATGCCGACGACGTCGCGGCCGGCAAGTGCGAGAGGAATGGTTTGAGTCTGGATAGGCGTGGGCGTGAAATAATTCTCTTCCTTGAGCGCACGCGAGATGGGATCGGCGAGGCCGAAATCCTGAAAGGAGGTCAAAAGGTTGGTTCTTTCCATTATAAAAGGCAGGCGCCCGGCGATAAGGGCCAGGAGCGCGCGAGGGGTGTCAGAGACACCCGCGTGTTTGGGGCGTCGGTTTTGGTTAGCTGAAGGGGCAAGCCAGAAACCGTTGGACGGGCTCAGAACACGCGGCTCGCAGTGACCCGGTGATTCCCTGGGTCGTCCCGCTGATATGGAACACGAACGCGGCGCTTTCAAGATCAATTACGGTCGCGCGGCCGTTCCCGCCGGAAAACAGGTCTTTTGCATCCTTCAGTTACTGGTCGCGCCGCTACCGGACTGAAAAATTGGGTGCCGCAAATTTAGACAGTCGATCAGACTTGCCTCATAATTAGGCTGATTGCCGATAAAGCAACCATTTTCCTGGTTGAAATATTAGGCAGCAATCTCCGTCATTCAGTCGCTCTGCACCGGATTTAATAGACAGAACAGTCGGTTAGATCGTGATTTGGGCGTGGCACAGTTCTTGCGATTCCGTTAACGCAGGCGGCCGTGGGGCCGTTCCGCAGCGTTTAACGTCTGCGTCAGGGAGATGACATCTCATGCCTACACAATTGACTCACGATTTAGCAGCGCCGCTCAACCGCCGACGCTGGCTGGTGGCGACCGCCGGACTGATTTTAGGCCTGTCCGGCTTTACCGCGGCGCGGGCAGATGACGACACCATCAAGGTTGGCGTCCTGCACTCGCTCTCCGGCACCATGGCGATCAGCGAAACCACGCTGAAAGACACTGTGCTGTTCATGATCGACGAGCAGAACAAGAAGGGCGGCCTTCTTGGCAAGAAGCTCGAAGCCGTGGTCGTCGACCCCGCCTCGAACTGGCCGCTGTTTGCCGAAAAGGCCCGTGAGTTGATCACCAAGGACAAGGTTTCCGTCGTGTTCGGCTGCTGGACCTCGGTGTCGCGCAAATCTGTGCTGCCGGTATTCAAGGAATTGAACAACATCCTGTTCTATCCCGTGCAGTACGAGGGCGAGGAGAGCGAACGCAACGTGTTCTACACGGGCGCTGCGCCGAACCAGCAGGCGATCCCCGCCGTCGACTACCTGATGAAGGAAGAAAAGGTGAAGCGCTGGGTGCTTGCCGGCACCGACTACGTCTATCCGCGCACCACCAACAAGATCCTCGAGGCCTATCTGAAGTCGAAGGGCGTCAAGGATGACGACATCATGATCAACTACACGCCGTTCGGCCATTCCGACTGGCAGACGATCGTCGCCGACATCAAGAAGTTCGGTTCGGCCGGCAAGAAGACCGCCGTGGTATCGACCATCAACGGCGACGCCAACGTTCCGTTCTACAAGGAGCTCGGCAACCAGGGCGTCAAGGCGACCGACATTCCGGTGGTGGCGTTCTCGGTGGGTGAAGAAGAACTCGCCGGCCTCGACACCAAGCCGCTGCTCGGCCATCTCGCCGCCTGGAACTACTTCGAGTCGATCAAGACGCCTGCGAACGAGAAGTTCATC